>Ga0209992_10000210_pt1 | contig 82707 bp, 73 predicted proteins | sample 2SBtaG_2_FD_182564 | JGI IMG/M metagenome (GOLD analysis project Ga0209992, IMG submission 182564) | Deep subsurface microbial communities from Kolumbo volcano to uncover new lineages of life (NeLLi) - 2SBTROV12_ACTIVE470 metaG (SPAdes)... | ecosystem: Environmental > Aquatic > Marine >... | reverse complement strand
CCACCGCGTCGTCGTCGTCCACCGCGTCGTCGTCGTCCACCGCGTCGTCGTCGTCCACCGCGTCGTCGTCGTCGTCCTCGGGGAAGTCGGGCGGACCGCCGCGGGAGTCGCCTGGGTCGCGGTAACAACCGGGGAGCAGCAGCGCGATCGCGAGGACGCTGAGGAGGACGCGGGAGAGATCGAGTCGGGCCATGTCGGACCTCGGAGGTTGGGCGGCGCGGACGAGGCGCCGGAGCGAGAGGCGCCGACTATCTACAGCATCCAGCCGATCCGCGACGTGGAAACCTTGTGGAGGAGTCGTGAAGGCCGGGGGTCCGCGCGTGGCGCTTACAAACGCTGACACAGTCGACGTTGCCCGAACGGCCCACGTGATGCAGATTCCGACGCGGATGGATCTGCGACCCCCCGCCCTGTGCCTCCTGCTGCTCGCCTGCCCCTCGATCGACGAGGGGGACGAGACGCCTCCGCCGGAGGTCCCGGCACCCGTGGACGACGGGTACGGCCACTGCCCCCAGGAGCCCCGCGTCGGCGGCTTCGCGGTGCAGCCGGCGACCACGTACACGACCTTCGTCGGGGCCGTCGCCGACGGGGTGGTGCCCGCGACGATCCTCGACGCCCTGCTCGTGGACGGCGACTGCGCCCTCCTGCACCCCCGCACCCTGTTCTGCGACCCCGGCTGCGACGCGGGGTTCGTGTGCGACGTGGGGGGGGAGTGCGTCCCGTCGCCGGTGAACGTCGACATCGGAGCGGTCGCGGTCGAAGGACTCGGGGGGGCGGTGGACGTCGAGGCCATCCCGCCCACGAACATCTACAACTTCACCGGCGACCTCCCCTTCCCCGCGTACGCGCCGGGGGACCGCGTGGAGCTCTACACGGGCGACGACCGCCTCGGCCCCTCCATGGTGGCCTACGGCGTCGACGACCTCGAGGTGGGCGTGGACACGGTGCCCCTCGATCCCGACGTCGACCTCGCGCTGACCTGGACGCCGCCCGCCACGGACCTGGACGCCCGGGTGCACGTGGAGGTGAACATCGCCAACCACGGCGGCGTCCCCGCGAAGATCGTCTGCGAGACGGCCGACGACGGCGACCTGGTGGTGGGCGCGGACGTGGTCACCGGGCTGCTCGACGTGGGTTGGTCCGGCTTCCCGAGCGTCACCTTGACCCGTCGAAGCTCCGACGTCGCCGACACCGACGACGGCTGCTTCGACTTCACCGTCCAGTCCGTGGTGGCGCTGCCCGCCGAGATCCCCGGGCTGACCTCCTGTTCCGGTCCGGACGACTGCCCTCCCGACCAGGACTGCCTCCCCGATCTGACCTGCGGCTGACCCGCGCGAGGACCTTCATGACGATTCGACACATCTCTACCTCCCTGTTGGGCTGCGCCCTGATCCTCGGCGCCTGCAACTCCGGGGGCGTCCTCGGCGACGACGACGACGCGACCGACGACGACGACGGCGCGGACGACGACGACGCAGTGGGCGACGACGACGACGCCGTGGACCCGGCCCTCGAGGGTTGGTGCTCCGTGGACGAGGAGGGGTTCAGCTTCTTCGTCACGAGCATGGCGGCGCTGTGGGCGCTGTCGGGCGACGACATCAACGACATGGACGGCGGCTTCGGCGGCGACTTCGGGGGACTGGCGGGGGCGGACGAGATCTGCGCCGCGATCGGCAACGCCACGGGCAACGGGCACCGCGAGTGGCGCGCCTTCCTGAGCGCGACCGACGACGGGAACGGCGCCCCGGTGCACGCCATCGAGCGCATCGGCGAGGGGCCTTGGCACGACGCCAACGGCCGCCTCGTGGCCACGGGGATCGACGGGTTGCTCTCCGGCGACCGCCCCGACGGCGACGAGCGCAGCGTGGACGACCTGCCGGACGAGTGCGGCATCGGCCTCACCGCGATCGGCGACTCCCACGACATCGTCACCGCGTCCAACGAGGACGGCCGCCTGGCCAACGAAGACCCGGAGTACACGTGCAACGACTGGACGGCGAACACGGGCGCGGTGGGCGCATCGGAGGGCGGCGGCCCCGGCGGCGGCCGGGACGGCGTGATGTGCGGCCACTCCTTCCCCCGGGACACGGGCGGCGGCAACCGCGGCCAGCACTGGCTCAGCGATCACCCCCTGCGCGGCTGCGACAAGGGCGCGAACCTGATCCAGAACGGCCCCGGCGAAGGCACCTGCATCGGCTGCTCAGGCGGCTACGGCGGCCTGTATTGCTTCGCTATGGACTGAGGGGCCCTGAAGGGGGTCCGCGGGACGGCTACCGGACCGAGACGCAAGCGTAGTCGACGATCGTGAACGGGACCCAAGGGGTCTCCACGCCGCCGAGGATCGAGACGTCGACCACGGTCGGGAGAGCCGACCACGGTCGGGAGCTGATCGGCTGGAGGCCGGCGTCGAAGACCTCCATCCCGCCTCGGAAGACGCGTCCGGGGGCCCTCGACCGGAACCGCAAGCCCGCCTCGGCGCCGTTCGAAGCATCCAGCGGCGCGCCGTTCACGCGCACGTCGAGCGTCATGTGCCGGGGCCTGAAGTCCAGGGTGTACTCGCCGCCGTCGTCGACTTCGAGGACGCCGGCCGCCCCGGGCCAATCCGAGAAGCGCGACAACTCGACCCGGTAGGTGGCGGGCACGAGGCGGAGGCCGTTCAAGGTCCCGTCCGCTCGGACGTCCTCCGGCCCCGTCGCCAGGATCTCCGTGGTGTGCCCCGCATCGGAGGTGAGGAAGAGGTGGGGACTCGTGACCCCACTGTCTTCCGAGACCAGCTCTCCATCGTGGACGAGATCGACGTCGACCTCGGCCAGGGGGATCTCGAAACGGAGATCCTGCCCGTCGATGGTGTGGGTCCCCAACGAAACGACGCTCATGTGCAGTGGGCGCTCGTCGAGCGGAGGGGGCCGAGGCCACACCTGAGTCGACTCCAGCACCACTTCGTACTCGCCGGGGAGCGCCGCGGCCACCGTCGGTTCCCCAGGCCACACCGGGATCGTGACCGTGCCGAGGGCCCCGGTGGAGGTGAGTCGGAGGATGCCTCCGAGGTCCGTCCCCCCCCCGTAGGTGAGCTCCACGCCGAACTGGACCACCGGGATGTCCAACGCGACCGCGCCCCCGGTGAGGCTCAGACTCTCCGTGACCGTCGCGCCGATGTTCCACGGCAAGGACGTACCGACAGCATCGGGGAGGTGCCGATCGTCCACGCCGTCGTTCAACACGACGCGGTAGGAGCCGGGGGGCAGAGTCATCGGCCCGCCCCAAAGCGAACCGATGTCCCCCCACCGGGCATCCACGTCGTTTCCGATGAAGTAGAGTCTCGGCCACCCCTCGATGGGTGCGAACGACACGTCGACGCCGAGGTCGGCCCAGGCCCTACCGCCGAACGTGATGGTCAGGGGGATGTCGACGACCTCGGCGGGGACGATGTCGGCTGCATCCGGGACCCCGGTGTGAGGAACGGTCACCAGTCCGATGGGTGGGGCATAACGCCACCCGGGTCCCTCCCAGAGATCCTCCAAGCGCACCTCGTAGCTACCGGGCAGCACCTTCCCGTCGAACGTGAAGGGCGGGCTCAAGAGCTGCTCCCGCGTGAGCTCGGCCTGCCTCAGCAACCACTCATCTGCCCGCTGGGCGGTCAGACTCCCCCCTATGACCTCGGGCAGATCGGCCTCGGTGATCGGCGCTCCCTGGAGCCGCAGCTCGAAGACGAGGTCCGCGGACTCTATGTCCAGAACGAGGGTGGAGTCCTCGTCGAAGACCAGCCCCGACTCCAAGACCACCCTTTCGTTGATGGGCCACTCTCCGCACCCCCCGTAGACGGCGCCGCCGACGCTCCGGGCACACGAGTAGGCGACGGAAAGCGGGATGCCTGCCGGGACCTGGAGAGTCCACGGCCCGGGATAACCTCGGTCCCACAGGTCCAGCGCGAGGTTGTTGCTCCACCAGCCGTCGCCGGGCGGCGAGATGGCCTCCCCGGGCCGGAATGTTCCGACGAAGAGGCGGCCGAACGCCTCTGCGGACGTGTTCGCCGCGCTCACGGGCTCCCCATTCAGCGTGACGTCCACGGTGAGCTCCACGGTCCGCAGATCGAGCGTGAAGCTGTCGTTGAAGCTGACCTCCAAACACTCCTCACCAGGCTCCAGGACACCCCGATCGGTGCCTTCGGGCTCTACCCACCCTCCCTCGACGGGCACTTCATCGACGCACCCGATCCATGCCGAGATTGCGAAGACCCAAACGATCACACTCCGCATGCTCCCCCTCGCCGCGAACCAAGAACGGGCTCGCTCCGCGAGCGTACCCCACGGCGGTCCTCGGCAGCGGCGGTTCTCGGGCGGCCCCGGCGAGGAGCCGTCGAATAGCTCCTGCCCCGGCGGCGTCCCAAAGACGTGCGATAGTCGCGCCGCCCCCCCAGGAGGAGCCTCCGCGTGAATCTAGTCTTCTTCGGCATCGTCGCCGCCGCCTTCCTGTTCGCGATCCTGAACGGGACGCCCGCGGAGGTCGGCCAAGCCGCCCTCGACAGCAGCAAGGCGTCCGTCGAGCTGGCCATCGGGCTGGTCGGCTACATGGCCTTGTTCCTCGGCCTCATGAAGGTCGTGGAGGAGGCGGGCGGCCTCAAGTGGATGGCGCGCCTCATTCGCCCCGTCCTCGTCCGGCTCTTCCCCGCCGTGCCGCCGGACCACCCCGCCATGGGCGCGATGGTGATGAACCTCGCCGCCAACGCCCTGGGCCTCGGGAACGCGGCCACGCCCTTCGGCCTCAAGGCCATGACGGAGCTGAACAAGCTCAACAAGGAGGAGGGCACGGCGACCAACGCGATGGTGCTGTTCCTGGCCTTGAACACGTCGGGCCTCGCCCTCCTGCCGACGGGGATGATCGGCCTGCGCGCCCTCAAGGGATCGGCCGACCCGGCCGCGATCTTCCCCACCACGCTCGTCGCGACGGCGTGCTCCACGCTCGTGGGGGTCATGGCCGCCAAGTGGCTGTCCGGCCTCCCGATCTTCTCGCCCCCGGCGGAGCAGGTGGAGGCCGACGCGGCCCTCGCGAAGACCATCGATCGGGGGAGCGCGAAGGACCTGCTGCCCCTCGCCGCGTTCGGCGCCGGGATGGTCGGGCTCGTGGCGCTGGTCTACGTGTACGGCGAGGCGGCCAGCCAGTGGATCATGCCGGTCCTCATCCTCGGGATGCTGACGGTCGGGATGGTGCGCGGGGTCAAGGTGTACGAGGTCTTCGTGAAGGGCGCGAAGGAGGCGTTCGACCTCGCCGTGATGATCATCCCCTACCTCGTCGCGATCCTGATGTCGGTGGGCATGTTCCGGAAGTCCGGCGGGCTCGACTGGCTGGTGGACAAGCTGTCGCCGATCACGGAGTTGATCGGGATGCCCGCGGAGGTCCTGCCCATCGCCCTGATCCGGCCGCTGTCCGGCTCCGGGGGCTTCGGGATCACGGCGGAGGTCGTGGACACCCACGGCGCGGACACCCTCATCGGCCAGCTCGCCACGACGATGAACGGGTCCACCGACACGACCTTCTACGTACTCGCCGTCTACTTCGGCTCGGTCGGCATCAGCCGCATCCGGCACGCCGTCCCGGCCGGCCTCGCGGCAGACCTCACCGGCGCCCTCGCCGCCGTCGCCGCCGTCCACATCCTCCTGTAGCACCCCTCTCGACAAACTCCCTTCCTTCGGTCGGGAGTTTCTCGCCGGGGGCCCCGCGGTGCCCCTGAGACCTCCGCTTCACTCCGTTCCGCTGCGCGCGCTCGGGGCGCTTGCGCCACCTATTGCTACTCATAGAGAAGCGGCAGCTGGAAGACCGCGCCGCCTTCGCGGTCGTGGGACGGGAACCCCGCGTACTTGAACGTGTCCGCGACGCACTGCGCGAAGCCGGGGTCGCCGGCGGTCGAGTCGTCCTCCACGATCGACTCCATCACGCGGCCGTCGCACTCCACCGTGAGCTCCAGCGTGAGCCGCCCGCTGATGGTCACGCCCCCGCGGTAGCAGCGCAGCGTCTGCTCCTGGAACTTCCGGACCGCGCCGAGGATCTGGTCGGACGACAGGCCCGCCGTGGTGGCCATGCCGAAGTCGCCGTCCTCCCCCGCCGACGAGAACGACGCGTCCTTGCACGCCTTCGCCGCGGGCATCGACAGCGCGGCCCAGGTGCGCCCGCCGTACGCCTCGACGTCCAAGGGCGCCGTCGCCTCGGCCTCCAGCGACGTGTTCGGAGCGAACAGCGTCGCGTACAGCTCCGCCGCGCCCTCCTCCTTCGGGCAGTCGAAGGCGAACTCGATCTCGTGCGTGCCCGCGCCGCGGTCCACGCGCTGGGCGTCCCGCGCCACACTCCGGCCGCCCACCGACAGGTCCCACTCCAACCGCAGCTTCGCCTCCTCCCCCAGCGGCACGCCGTCCAGCGCGAAGGCGACGGCCGCGGTCATGTCCCCGCCGGTGAGGCACACGTCGGACTCGGGATAGAAGTCGAGGATCTCGAGGGTCCAGTCGCCGTCGCTGCCCGAAGTCGTGGTGCCGGACCGGGTGCCCATCGACGAGTCCGCGACCGTCTCGGCCGCGCCCGGCGGCTCCTCCGCGGGCGGCTTCGGCAGCTCCAGACGCGCGGCCAGGGAGGCCCGCCCCGCCGACGAGACGAAGCTCCAGACCGGGTCCTGCTTCCCTTGCCTCAGGCCCGGCTCGAAGTGCTTGAGCCACGCCGAGAGGTCGTCCTGCAGCACCCGCGCGCGGGCCGCGACCCGCGAGTCCACGAGGTCCGCCCGCTCCGCCTCGGGGACCGCCACGAACCGCAACGGCAGAGGCCCCGCGGCGGCGCGCGCGAGGCCCCGCAGCTTGTACTTGTCGCCCCAGGACCGGGCCGTCTCGGCCGCCTCGGCGGGCGTGAGCACCTTGCTCTTCGCCAGCGATCGCGCTTCCCCCGCCTGCCAGCGCGTGAGGTGGCCGCGCAGGAAGAAGACCTCGTCGCCGGCGCGGAAGAAGGGGAGCTCCCCGCCGTGCACGGCCGTGAAGAAGGCCCGGGGCGGGACCCCGAGCCAGAGGGGCGCCTCCTCGGCCGTGAGGAGCAGCGGCGTGTACCAGGCGAACACGCCGACGATCGCGGCGCGGGTCTCCCCGTCGTTCGGCCCCTGCACCGCGACGGGGGTCCCCGCGGCGAGCACGCGGGAGGGGTGCCGCACCTTCTCGTCCGAGAAGCGCCAAGAGGACGGGGCCATGGCGAGCGTCCGGTACCACCCGGAGCTCACGGAGAGCGCGCTCGTCGGCACGCGGACGGACCGGAGCGAGTCGTTGAGGCTGCCTTCGCGGCGAGGCCACGGCCCCAGCTCGGCCAGGTCCTGCTTGCGCGCCTTGCCCCAGTTCACGACGTCACCGCGCAGCGACCCGGCGTCCGCCCCCACGGCCTCGTCGTCGCCGAGCACGACGTACGCCTCCCCGCCCCCGCCGGGCAGCTCGAACAGCGGGACCCGGGGGGTGCTGCCGCGGGACAGCGGACGCGGGGCCTTGGGCAGGTAGAGGGACGCGATCCCGGACTCGGAGGACGAGCCCAGCGCGAGGCCGGCCCGGAAGTGCCCCCGCCCGGGGTGCGGCGCGTTGACGAGGTTGCCGAGCCCCCGCGACGTGGTCAGGAGATCCGGGAGGTGAGCCGCCACGAACGCCTCGCCGCGGTCGCCCAGGGCCACCCGAACGAGCCCGCCGGAGATGTCCGGCCCCGCGACGTGCACCGCCGCGTCGCGCGATCCGGCGAACGTCGCGAACTCCTCGGGGGTGCTCGCCAGCGCCTCGACGAGGTCTCGGGAGACGTGGCGGTCCCAGTCCATGCGCGAGTCCGCCGCCACGAGCCACACCGCGGTCCGAGAACGGAAGGAGCGCAGCCCCCCCAGGTCGTTCCTGAGGAGACCGCGCTCCAAGGTGGCGTCGTCCTGGGGGCGCGCCCGCGTCCCCGTGTACGTGGTGGCGGGGGCGGCGGCGATCAGCGCCAGGGTCGACACGAGCAACCCGACGCGGACCGATCCTCCCATCCGCCCAGTCTGCCGGCTCAGCGACGCCGGCCGAACCGCACCTGGGACGTCGTCCCGGTCCTCGAAGTTCCCGCCGAGACGAAAAGTCTCGTTTTCGCTCCCTACTCGTCGAGTAGGCGCCGAATCGGAGACTTTCAGTCTCGCGTGATTTCGGAGAGGAACGTCTGGATGCGCGCTTTGGGCGCGGCGAGCTGGAACATGACCTCGTGTCCGTCCTCCACGCCGTCCTCGAGGTGCTGGGACAGCAGGCCCACGCCGCCCGGGAACGACGTGAACTCCGCCAGCGCCTGGACCTGCGCGTAGGTCCGGTAGTCGCCGGGCCACTCGGCCGTGACGTCGAGCGCCTCCCCTGCGAGGTCGAGGGCCAGCGACGCGCTGAGGGCGTTCGCGATCGGCGGGAGGATGTAGGTGTCCACGATCCCCTGGAACATGAGGACGTCGGGCAGCCCGCCCGCGTCCCGGTCCCCTCCCCCCGCGCTCACCCGGGCCATCGCGGCCGCGTGCACGGGCGGATCCGCCGACTCGCCCACCCACTGCAGCATCGACAGGATCGGGTCGTGCTCGGTGAGGCGCGCGCCCGTCTCCTCGTACCGGAGGATCGACTCCGCCAAGGGCCGGGTCTCCAGCGGCGAGAGCTTGTGCACCACGTTGTGGATCCAGCTGCCGCCGGCGCCGCTGAGCACCGCCGCTCGGTAGCGCGGCTCGGTGCTCAGGACCACCGGGGCGATCGTCGCGCCCATCGAGTGGCCGATGAGCGCCAGACGCGAGACGTCGAACCCGTGGGTGGTGCCGTCGGGGCAGCCGTCGGTGGGGATCGTCAGATCCTCGATCAGGTCCGGCAGCAACCCCAACTCGACCGCGGACTGACGCACGTTGTCGCGCATCGCGGGCGGGTTCGTGACGTTGAACATGAGGAACTGCTCGTCCCCCTCGGACACGTTGCGGGGCCCGCCGTGGGGGCCGTCGATCTGCACCCCCGCCCACCCGATCCGGGCGAGGTCTCGGGCGATGCCCGTCCCTGCTTCGGCCACGCCGTCGGCGTCGCGCACCCCGCGGTTCATGAGCGGCAGGTCGCCCCCTCCGCCCGTGCGGATGAACACGGCCGTGGGCCAGCCGTCCGCAGGCTCGTCGACGCGGGGGATGGTGACGTAGATCCGCGACGGCTCGCGGCCCTGCAACACGGGGCGCCCGTCCTCCCACACGATGGCGCCGCCGGAAGACAGGAACGGGGGCTCGCCGCCCTGGAAGACGGGGACCTCCAGGTCGCCGCGGTAGACGCAGTAGTCGTCGTAGGCGGCGTCGAAGGCCAGGGGAACCGCCGTGCGCAGCCCCTCCTCCCGCGCGGCCGCCACCAGCGCGCGCTGCTCGGCGACGGGGTCCTGGGTGCGGAACACGGCGAGCCCCGCGATGGCGCCGGCGGCGGTGCCGAAGTCGTCCAGGAAGCTCAGCGCCGTCCGGTACGCGTCGGTCCACGGGGCGTCGGAGACGAGCAGCGTCTCGACGTCGAGGGCCGCGAGCGGCTCCCCCGTCCAGTCGTTCAGATCGCGTCGCACGACCGCGGCGTACAGCGCCCCGGGGTGCAGCGGTCGGCCCTGGATCGGCAGCAGCGAGAGCATGTCGAGGCCGCCGTACGGCCCCGCCGTGACCTGGTAGCGCGCGTCGACGGGCACCCGCAGCCCGGCGTCGGGCCCGTCGATGCCGAGCAGGAACACCGGCGAGCGGGGGTCTCGGATCCGCGACGCCGGGGGGAGGTTGAGCTCCTCGATCCCGCGCTCCAGGCGGAAGAAGATCCCCGACGTGGTCCCGAAGCCGGTCATCTGCTCCGCGAGCCCCAGGACCGAGTCCACGAAGTCGACGGTCGGCGACTGCCGCGGGAAGCCGGACATGTCGACGGTGCCGTCCACGAGCCGATGGGCCGAGGGGAACGGGGCGTCCCAGAAGCCGGCGCCGGGGGACACGTCCATGAGCACGTGGACGCCCTGATCGGGGTCGTCGTCGATCGCCGTGCAGGCCGCGAGCAGCACGGCCGGCCCCAGGAGTCGGACGGATCGCATGCGCTTCTCTACCATCCCCGCGTGACCACCCCGCACGAAGTCGTCCTCGACGAGGCGTCCGTCGGCCTGCGCGTGGACCGGGCGGCCCAGGACGTGTTCGACATCGCCTCGCGAGCGCGCGCCCGGAAGATGGTGAAGCGCGGCGAGATCCTCCTGAACGCGGCGGAGGTGGAGACCTCCCGGTTCGTGAAGGCGGGCGACCGACTCACGCTCCTCGCGCCCCCCGCGCCGACGGTCGTGTACGCGCGGGACATGCCCGTCGTCCACCTCGACGACGACGTGGCCGTGATCCTCAAGCCCGCCGGCCTCCCCGTCCGAGACGGCCGCTTGCGCACCGTCGAGAACGCGCTCCCCCACGTCCTCACGCAGTCCCCCCTCCCGGACGCCCTCCCCCGGCCCCGCGCCGTCCACCGACTCGACGTCCGCACCTCGGGGTTGCTGCTCGTGGCGCGCACCGCGACGGCCGACGTCGCCCTGGGCCGGGCCTTCGCGAACCGCGACGTGCAGAAGCGGTACCGAGCGGTCGTGCGGGGGCGCCTCGAGGGGGAGGGGGTCGTCGATCGGCCCATCGCGGACCGAGCCGCGTCCACGCGATGGACCGCGGGCGGACACACGCGCTCGCTGCACTGCGAATGGACCACGACGCTCGATCTCTTCCCCCTCACCGGCCGGACCCACCAGCTGCGGATCCACTGCGCGTCCCTCGGCCACCCGATCCTGGGCGACGACCTCCACACGAAGGACGGCCCCGTGCTTCGGGCGGCCGGCCTCTTCCTGTTCGCGGCGGGGCTCGACTTCGCGCATCCCCGCACCGGGACACGGCTCGCGGTGACGGCGAACGAGCCCGCCAAGTTCGTCGCGTATCGGGCCCGGGAGCAGCGACGCTGGGACGCCTTCCAAGCCCGGGCGGCGACGTGAGGGCGGCCTTCGCGGCGATCGCGCTCTTCGGGTGCTCCGGCCCGGCCCCCGAGCCCGCCCCGGCGCCTCCCCCCAGCGCGTGGACCACGGGCCCCGACGCCGTCGGGACCGGCCGCGCCCCCCCGACGGTCCGCCCGGGGCCGGACCTCGTCCTCGTGACGATCGACACTTGGCGCGCCGACCGGCTCGGACTGTACGGCTCACCCCGCGGGGCCACGTCGTCGACCCTGGCGCGGTGGGCGGACGTCGGGGTGGTGTTCGAGCACGCCTACGCCCCGTCGTCGTGGACCTGGCCGACGCTCGCGTCCCTGGCCACCGGACTGCACCCCTCGGCGCACGGGGCGACCACCCCCGAAGCGGGCCTCTGCGACGCCCCCGACACGCTGGCGGAGACGCTCTGGTCGCAGGGGCGGCGGACGGGGTTCGCGGGGTCGAGCTCGTACGTCGAGCCCCCCGGCGAGCGACCGACGGACACGGGCTTCGCGGCGGGGTTCGAGTACTTCTGGGCCCGCGGGATGGCCGACGGGGCCGCGGTGCTGGCCCGGGCGGCGGCGTTCCTGGACGGGGTCGGCGACGGGCCGGTCTTCCTCCACGTCCACCTGTACGACCCGCACTGTCCCTTCGATCCGTCCCCCGAGGCGGTCGCGGCCCTCGGCGCGCCCTTCGGCCACGCAGGGATGGACGGGGCCTGGCTGCCCGACTTCACGACCTCGGTGCGCGAGGCCAACGGCTGCTTCCTGGTCCCCCCGATCACGGGCGACCCCACCCGGGAGCTCCGCCCGGGCGAGCGTGGCACGGACCTGCAGGCCTACCTCGACGCCTACGACGGCGAGCTGGTGGAGACGGACGCGCTCCTCGGCGACCTGCAGGCCCTGCTCGCGAGCCGCGGCCGGTGGCACGGGGCCTGGGTGATCGCGACCGGCGACCACGGCGAGGAGTTCGGGGATCACGGCCGCATCGGGCACGGGCGGACGGCCTACGCGGAGACCGCGCGGGTGCCCTTGGTGGTGAAGCCGCCGACGGAGGGCGGCTGGGCCCGCGGCGTGCGGATCGCGACCCCGGTGTCCCTCGCGGACCTGCCCCCCACGATCGCGGCCGTCGGCGGTGCGCGCGGCCCTCGGTCGTGGCAGGGACGGGATCTCACGAGCGCCCTCCGCGGAGACCGCCTGCAGAACGCTCCGGTGTTCGTGGAGACCGACTACGAAGGCGGCCGGGCGAGGCTCGTGATCGACGGCGGCCTCGCCCTGCACCGCGACGCTCACGACGGCGCCCGGCTGTTCGAGATCGCCCGCGACCCCGGGCACCGCCACGATCGCGCGGCCCTGCGCCCGGCCGACGTCGCCCGACTGGGGGCCTCCATCGACGGCCTCGAGCGCGACATCGCGAAGGGCCGAGTGTGCGAACCGACCTCCCGGTCGATGTCCCCGGAGCAGATCGAGACCCTGCGCGCCCTGGGGTACCTCGGCTCGGATTAGTCCCAGGCCTTCGATTCATCGCGGCGAGGCGAAGCGTTCCCGTATGGTTCGCGGCCATGCCCGATCCCAAGCTCCCCCTCCTGGCCCTCGTGGCGGTGCTCGCCGCCCCCGCGAGCGCGGAGACGCCCGACGTGGACGCCGAAACCTGGAACCTCGCCGACCTCTTCCCCGACGTCGACACCTGGAACGCGGCGAAGGTCGCCATCGAGACCGACATCGCCGCCCTGGCCGCGTACGCGGGTCGGCTGGCAGACAAGGAGGGCGCCGTCTTGGAGGAGTTCCTGGACCGTCGCTACGCGGTCCGCCGGGAGCTCGCTCGCGTCTACTCGTTCGCGAGCAACAGCGCGTCGGGCGATACGCGGGACGCGGAGGCCAACTCGCGACGGATGGAGGGCACGTCGCTCTACACGAAGCTCGCGGAGACCACGTCGTTCGTGGAGCCCGAGCTGCTCGCGCTGGGCCCCGCCGCCGTGCGCACGCTGGTCGCGCAGCGGCCGGGCCTGGCGACGTACGCCCACCCGCTCGAAGAGGTCCTGAGGCGCGCCCCGCACACCCTGGACGCGCAGGGCGAGGGGCTGCTCGCGGCCGCGGGCGAGCTCCGCCAAGGGCCGTTCAGCGCGTACCGGGTGCTCGCGAACGCGGACATGCCTTGGCCCACGGTGACGCTGTCGGACGGCACCGAGACCACGCTCGACCAGGCGACGTACGGCAAGCACCGCGGCTCGGACGTCCGCGCCGACCGCCGGCTGGTCTTCGACACCTACTTCGGGGGCTGGAAGCGCTTCGAGGCCACCGCGGGCGCGCTGCTGGACGCCCACGTGCGGTCCGAGAAGTTCGCGGCGACGGCCCGCGGGTACGGCTCGTCGCTGGAGTCGTCGCTGGCCTCCAACAACCTCCCCGAGGCGGTGTACCGCACGCTCTTGGCGGAGACGAACGCGTCGCTCCCGACGATGCATCGCTACCTGCGGCTGCGCGGCCGGATGCTCGGCCTCGACGATCTCGGCTACCACGACATCTACCCCGCCCTCGTGGCCACGGAGGAGACGTTCCCCATCGAGCGCGGCAAGCAGATGTGCCTGGACAGCGCGGCGCCGCTGGGCGAGGCCTACGTGGCGGCGATGAAGGACGGCTTCGAGAACCGGTGGATGGACACGTATCCGCGGTCGGGCAAGAGCGCCGGCGCCTACATGAGCGGGGCCGCGTACGACGTCCACCCCTACGTCCTCATGAACTACACCGACGAGTACGACTCGGTGAGCACCCTCGCGCACGAGTGGGGCCACGCGCTGCACACGGTGCTGGCCCGCGAGCAGCCGTACCACTTGGCCCGGTACGCGACGTTCATCGCGGAGATCGCGAGCACCTTCAACGAGGCGCTGCTGCTCGATCACGTGCTCGCGAACACGAAGGACGACGACGAGCGGCTCTTCTACTTGGGCAACGCGCTCGAGCAGCTGCGCGGCACCTACTTCCGCCAGACGCAGTTCGCCGAGTTCGAGCTGTGGATGCACGACGAGATCGCCGCCGGTCGGCCGCTCACGGGGGCTCGGCTGACGGCGCAGTACGGCGAGCTGCTCGAGCGCTACCACGGGCACGCCGACGGGGTGATGACCATCGACCCGGCGCACACCATCGAGTGGGCCGTGGTGCCGCACTTCTACTGGTCCTTCTACGTGTTCCAGTACGCGACCTCGATCGCGGCGGCGTCGTTGCTCGCCGAGGAGGTCGTGGCGGGGCTCGAGGAGGGGAACACGGAGCCCCGGGATCGCTACTTGGAGCTGCTCCGGTCGGGTGGCAAGGACCACCCCCACGCGCTCCTGGTGAAGGCCGGCGTGGACCTCACGACGCCGGAGCCCTACCGCGCCCTGGCCCGTCGCATGGACGGGATCATGGACGAGATCGAGGCGATCCTCGACCGGCGCTGAGCTCGCTCGCGGCTAAGCTGGCCGCATGCGACTCGCCGCCGCCCTCTCGCTCCTCCTCGTCGCCTGCCCCGGAACGCCGGAGCCCGAAGAGGAGACCCCCGCGCCGATCATGGACCGCGACGCCGACGGCGTGCCCGACGACGAGGACGCGTGCCCCGACGACTTCACCCAGTGGACCGACGCCGACGGCGACGGGTACTGCGACGAGGTGGACGACGAGTGCCCCGAGGACCCGGCCGGGCACATCGACCGCGATCTGGACGGGGTCTGCGCGCCCACCGACGAGTGCCCCAACGACCCCGAGGGCACCGAGGACGCCGACGGCGACGGCGTGTGCGACCACCGCGACGACTGCCCCGCGGACCCCACCGGGTCCAACGACTTCGACGGCGACGGCCGCTGCGAGGGCGACGACGACTGCCCCTACAACCCCCTCGAGTACCTCGACACCGACGGCGACGGCACCTGCGACGGCGAGGACGACTGCCCCGAGGACGCCGGCGGCTGGGTCGACTCCAACGGCGACGGGCTCTGCAACGGCGACGACGACCGCGACGGCGACGGCATCCCCGACCTCGAGGAGGAGTCCTACGGCGCCGACTGCAGCGTGTCCGACCCCGCGGATCCGGACACCGACGGCGACGGCGTGGACGACGGCCTCGACCCCTACCCGCGGGACCCCTGGCTCGAGTACGTGCTCCAGCGCAACGACCTCGGCACGATCGACGTGCACATCAGCAACCGCGACGGCACGTTCCAGGCGTCCTTCGAGATCGGCGACCCCTTCGGCGGCACGCAGAACCCGGCCTACCGCTACGTCGGCTTCGTCATCTCCGACTTCGACAACGACGGCCGCACCGACTTCCTGGCCCGCGGCTTCGACGACGACGACGCCACCGACGACGACGTGTGGTGGTTCTTCCGGGACGCCGACCAGAACCTCTTCGAGCAGCGCCTCCTGGGCACGTGGCCGTCCAACCCGCTCGAGATCGTCGCCGACACCACCAACGACGAGCTCGCCGACCTCGTGGACATGGTCCTCGTGCGCCCCGGATACGTGACCAACGCCTCGACGTTCAGCTACGTGAACCAGGGCCTCATGGACACCGCGACCTGCTTCGCGACCGAGGACCCGACCAACCCCGCGGGCTGCGCGTTCGTCACCTTCGAGGCCGAGAACCTCGACGCCTGGGGGAGCGGCCAGTGGGTCGCCAAGGTGGCCCGCGACGCGGTGGACGTGGACGACGACGGCAACGTCGACCTCGCCCTCTTCACCATCGCCTCGGGGGGCAACTCCCCCGTCCCCGTGACCATCAGCTACGGCAACGGCGACGGCACGTTCACCCACGACTCCACCGTGCACTTCCGCCACAACTCCTCGGGCTGCGGCGCCTCGCCCGCCAACTCGATGGTGTTCGGAGACTTCGACGGCGACGACATCGGGGACGTCGTGCTGGGCCTGGACGACGACGGCGACCCCGGCTCGGCGTGGTTCTATCCGGGGCGCTTCACGGCGGAGGGCTTCACCTTCGACCGAACGGGCTGCGTCGAGGCCTTCGACATCAACCCCGGCGACGAGAGCGGCTCCGACCGCCCCGGCAGCTCCGGGTCCGCGCGCTCGGCGGACATCGACTTCGACGGCTTCCCGGACGTCCTCGTGGGGTACGGCTACCAGCAGGCCTGGGGCGGCCCGTCCCGCACGGAGCTGTGGATGGCGACGGGCTCCGGGACGTTCACCGGGCCCACGATCGTCGGGCCCCAGCCCGCGCCCGTGTCGGGGCACTCCTTCGCCGTGCCCCAGCGCCTCTGCAAGCGCTTCCCCACCGGGGAGTAGAGGTCAGTCGCGGAGGTCCACGACGCAGCGGGGCACGTCGGCGGTGAACTCGAACTCGACGTCGCCCCCGAAGAGCTCCCCGGTCCACTCGCCCCAGCCCGACGCGCTCCCCCGCAGCGTGGAGCCGACCGACTCGAGCGTCCCGTCCCAGCTGCCGACGTCGCCGGCGGTCCCGCCCATGTACTCGTCGTAGATCGTGTCCGTCTGCTGCTCCGCGACGGTCCCGATGAGCCGGCTCGCGGGCTCCGGCCAGTCCCCGGGGGAGGTCTCCTGCTCCGCGTCCGGGTCGCTGAAGGAACCGTCGAGCAGCACGCTGAGCGCCCAGCCTCGCGGCCCGAAGAGCCGGGCGACCGCGACGTAGACCTCGGCGAGGTACCCGTCGATGTCGGTGTCGCCCTCCCGGAACCGGCCGTACGCCTCCTCCGTGTCCATGAAGTAGGTCCGCAGGTCCGCGCACGTGATCTCGTCGCCCGCGACCAGGGTGAGCTGGTAGCCCAACTCCATCCCCCGCGCCTCGAGCAGGAACCCGTCGAGGCGCACCTCGACCTCCAGATCGCCGTCTGTCAGGGTCACGGAGACCACGCCCTCGGACCCGGCCGCGTCGTCGTCGTCCGCCGCGTCGTCGTCGTCCGCCGCGTCGTCGTCGTCCGCCGCGTCGTCGTCGTCCGCCGCGTCGTCGTCGTCCCCGCCGCCCCCGCCGCCGCCGCCGCTGGTCCGACGAGGGGTGCAGGCCGCGACCATGAGGAGGAGGGTCAGGAAGATGAGGGACCGGGTGATGAGGCGCGTCATGCGCGCACCGTAACCGGGATCGCCCGGCGACGCATCGGGCCTCGACGCGTGGGACCGCGCGTCCGCGGTACGCTCCCCCCATGGGTCGCTCGATCGCCCTGTTCCTCGCCACCGAGTGCGGGGGCGCCCCCGTCCTGTGCCTCGACCAGGGCACGGCCGGAGGCTCCGAGTACATCCGCTGGGTCGCCCCGGTGGAGGGCGCCGTCGTGTACCTGGTCGTCGACTCCTACTGGGACGTCGGCGGGCAGTACTACGAGCTGGACATCCGCGTCGACCCGTGACCGAGCGAGCGGCGAGGCGGACCGAGCCCGGCTACATTGACCGCATGACGAAGCGACGCGGTGGATGGTGTCTGGTAGGCGCGTTCGTCCTCGGAGCCCTCGGCTCGCCGGGCTGCGTATGTGCGGATCTCCCCCCGGATACGGACCCTTGCTCCGGCTTCGGGTGCGGTGACCGGACCCCCGAGGAGGACGACGACGACTCGGCGTGGGACGACGACGACGCGATCGACGACGACGACGCGGTCGACGACGACGACGTGGGGGAGGAGAACCCCTGCGATGGCATGGACTGGACGGTGAGCGATCCGCCGACGATCGACTTCGGTCAGTTCGTGGGTGAGCTCGAGTTCAACCGCGCCGCGTCCTGCACGCCGGACGGGAACCTCACGCAGCTCTTCGCGGGATGGGTGGACCGAAACCCCTTCGCGATCGACGTCCTGGCGACGCTGGTGGACACCCCCTACCCCACGATGGCCGAGCTCTCCGGCAACACGCTCCGGAACGAAGACTTCGTCCATCCGTTGGTCCTGCAGCTGGACGTCGGCGACGCCCCGCACTCCTACGAGGCGCCTCCGTCGGGGGCGTCGGTCCACCTGTTCGACTTCGTGGAGGGGGTGCGCTTCAAGGCGTGCGTCTACGACCACGGCGGGATCTGGCGACACACCGGATCGAACGAGGCGATTCAGGTCCCCGACCCGCTGCTGTTCGTCTGCGATCCCTGATCGGGCGGGGGCGGGGCAGGTGCGGGGCGCTCGGGAGGCGCCGGGGCCTCCGCCTTCCGGCGGTCGACGATCGCCTGCCAGGGCAGGCCCCCGAGGAGGGCGGCGAGGCCCGTCGCGGCCACGATCCAGAGGCCCGGTCCGATGGCCGCGGCGACGTAGATCAGGGTCTGCCAAGCGCCGCCGAGGACGACCACGAGGCCCGTGACGATGAGCGCGGTCATGCTCGCGCGGCGCCGCCCCCACCACGCGACGGCGACGAGGCCGATCCCGATGAGCGGGAGGATGAGCAGCAGCGCGTGGCTCGACGACGACTGGAAGCCGTTCACCGTGAGCTCGAACCCCGACAGGCGCCCCAGCGCCGTGTCGTCCAGCTGCAGCCAGGGCAGGAAGAAGGAGCCGATGAGGGCCGCGCCCACGACCGCGCACAGGATGCGGTGAGGCAGGGCCTCGAGCTTCGAGCGGGGGGAGTCGGTCATGCGACTCCGATTATGCCGCAGCGCGCAGCCAGGCCAGGATCGGCGGCCAGTCCTCGCGCAAGGCGCGGCGCCCGATGAAGACGCCGACGTGGCCCGCGTCCACCGTGCAGCGCAGCACCTTCGGCGAGGACATCGCCGCTTCGGCCGCCCACACCTGGGGCGGGGGCGTGATGTGGTCGCGCTCCCCGGCGATCAGGGCGAGGGGGCAGGTGACCGCGGCGAGATCGACCCGACGGCCGAGCACCACGAGGTCCCCCCGGATCAGGCGGTTCTCGCCGAACAGCTCGCCCACGGCCTGCATGTACATGCCCCCGGGCAGGTTCTTCTCGGCGCCGTACCAGGCCTCCAGCCGACGCGTGCGCTCGAGGAAGTCCGGGTCGTCGAGGGATGTCCAGAGCCGCGCCCACTCCACCCACGGCCGCTCCACCGGGCGCAGCGAGTCGAACGCCCGGCGCAGCACGTCGCCCCGCATCACCCCTCCGCCGAGGCCCACGAGCGCGCGGTAGCCGGCCGCGGGGGTCGCGCGCGCCGTCGCGTGCATGAGGCCCCCGGACGCGTGGAAGTCGATGGGGGCGGCCACCAGCGTGAGCGTCGCCACGGCGTCGGGCCTCAGGGCGGCCACGACCGCGGACTCCCAGCCCCCCTGGCAGATGCCGAGGAGGTGGACGCGGCCACCGAGGTGGTCGATGGCCTCCAGGATCGAGGCGATGGAGTCGTCCACGGTGTGGTGCCGCGTCGAGGCGTCGGCGCTGGTCCACACGGTCAGGGCGACCCGCGGGAAGCCGCCGTCGCGCACGGTCCGCACGAGGCTCTGCCCCTCCCCGAAGTCGGCGATGTGGGCCCCGTTCACCTCCGGCGCGACGATCAGCAGCGGCGTGCCCGCGGCGCCCGGCACCGAGAAGTCGCGCAGCTCCATGCCCGGGCGACGGAGCACGACCTCGCCGGGCACGCTCCACTGCACGGGCCCCGGCGGGGGCCGGAGCGGACCCTCGGCGAGGAACCGACGGGCGTGGTCTCCGGCCTTCAGGGCAGGCCCCAGCAGCGCCTCGGCCCAGGTCACTTCGCGGCGACCTTGTCCGTGAGGGCTTCGATGACCGCGGTGAGGTCTCCGAGGGCCGCCGTGAGTCCGTCGACCTTGCCGTGGAGGGCGTCCAGGCGGCCGTCCAAGGCGTGGACCCTGCGCTCCATGAGCTCGATCGCGTCGAGGACGGGGCCGAGGTCCGACGCCCGCACCGACGAGTCGGCCGTCGCCTGGACCCGCTCGCCGAGGTCCTCGAGCCATCGGCGACCGGCGTCCATGGCCGTCCACCAGGGGTCCAACCCGCTGCGGGTGTCGTTCGTGCTCGCCATCGTCGCCTCCATGCTGCAGCGCGTTGCTGCAACGCAACATTACGCCCCCATGTCGCAACGCGTCAAGGTCCGGTATGCTGCCGAAATGATGGACACGCCCGGTGTGCGACGCATCAAGAAGTACCCTAACCGACGGCTCTACGACACGGAGCAGAGCCGGTACGTGACGCTCGAGGAGCTCGCGGCGCTGGTCCGCGGCGGGGCGCGGGTGCAGGTGGTCGACGCGAAGGAGGGCAAGGACCTCACCCGGCAGGTGCTGACGCAGGTGATCCTCGAAGAGCAGGACCGCCTGGACGTGCTCCCGGTGGAGCTGCTGCACCTCGTCATCCAGGTCACGGGCACCTCCTACGCCCAGGGGCTGCAGTCGCTCCTCAGCCGCACCTTCGAGCCCTTCTCGGGCGCCGCGTCGGCGTGGTCGGCGACGCCGCCGGACGACGTCGTGGCGGGCGCGAACCGGCTGGCCGAGGCCTGGATGCAGTCGATGCGCGGGATCTTCGCGGCCGCCGACGCAGGCGCATCGAAGCCGGCGGAGGCGACGCCCGAACCCGCCCCCGCCGAGGAGGCCCCTCCCCCGCCGGAGACGACCGCGCCCGCGCCCGAGATGGACGCCCTCCGCGACCGCATGGCCTCCCTGCTGGACCGACTGAAGGAGTAGCTCCGGGCCTCAGGGCTCCAGGCGGCGGTACTCGGTCGCGGTGTCCGCGTCGGGGTCGGGGAGCACCACGCGGGCGACCTCCCCGAAGCAGGGCGCGAACCACTGGATCCGGTGCTCGGTGATGGGCTCGTCGGGACCGATCGTCAGGTCGCGGACGACGGTCGAGTGGACCCGGAGGACGTCGTCCACGGTGACCCCGCCCGGCAGCTCGGCGGTGCCGGCGGCCTCGACCTCGAACGTCCACTCCTCGATGCCGGCGTTCGGGAACCCGCCGAGGCGCGCGTCCCGGAAGACCGCCCGCGCCGCCCAGGCGTCGCCCACCTCCAGCGGCAGCGGCATGGCGAGGAGCGGCTCGTCGTAGGCGAGATCCCAAGCGCCGTCGGCGGTGCCGGCCCCGAGCAGCTCGATGCCGTCGTCGCCCAGGCGCGCGGGCGTGAGCAGGTCGGGGGTCTCGAGGGCGGCGGGCACGGTCCACCCGGCCGTGGGGAAGCGGGGCGCGAAGCCGTTCGCGGCGGGGTCTTCGAGGCGCACGCGGAGGCCCACGTCGCGCGGGCCCTCGGAGAAGTCCCAGCCGTCGACGGCCACCGGCACCGCCAGGGCGGGATCGTTGCGCACGTACAGCGCCTCGAGCCCGGGGGCGGCGGCGACCTCGTCGCGTTCGATCGACCCGTCGAGGGTGATGTCGCAGTCCGGCACGACCGTGCGGTCACGGGGCTCACCCTCGGGGTTGTGCTCGCCCCCGCAGCCCGCGAGCAGCGCGACCAGGATCAGACGCCTCACCACTGCACCGCCAGGGTCGCGCGCAGGGCCTGGGCGGGGGTGGCGGAGACGCCGAGATCGGGGTTGTCCAAGCCGCCGCCCGGGAAGAACACGCCGTACTCCATGATCGCCCGGAACCCGGGGACGGGGTGCCAGTCGAGCCGCAGGTCGACCTCCCCGCCGTAGAGCCGGTCGTCGCCCGGCGTGGACTCGGGCTTCATGGCGGCCGAGACGACCCCCGACAGGCCGATCTCGAGGGTCTCCATGGGGCGCACCTGCAGCTGGGGGCGCACATAGAACGCGTCGCTGACCGCCCCCACGATCGAGCGCCAGAAGATGAGGTCCACGCGGTAGCCGGGGTGGAACCGGAAGTTGTTCACCGTGGTGTCGTCCCGCAGGTCGAACTGGGGCCCGTCGAGGTCGCCCGCCGCGGACGTCGCCTGCCCGAGCGGCGGCGCGACTCCGATGCCCGGGGCGTCGTCGCCGGACGCGAGGCCGAGCTCGATCTCGAGCGACAGCGGCTCGATGGGGCGGCCCTCCAGGTCGAAGACGACGCCGATCTGGTCGGCGGTGATCGACGGCAGGGACACAGCCGGCGTGAGCGACGGATCCTCGATGGACGCGTGCCCGTACGCGACCTCGACCTCCGCCCGGATGGGGCCCGCGTGCAGCCGCAGCCAGCCGTCCACGAGCCCGGCCTTGAGCCGTCGCTGCACCGCGTCGTCGAGCGTGTAGGTCGCGTCCTCGCCCGCGATGCCCGCGAGGTGGTACGCAGGGAACTCCGCGTTCTGCCAGCGGTAGGAGCCGTAGACGCCCCAGCTGAACGTCGCCTTGTCCGCGGCCCGGCGACGCCGCACCGCCGCGTCGTCGTGGAACCGCCCGAAGCTCGTCGTCAGCGAGAAGAGGTTGTCGCCCAGCTCCAGATCGAGGGCCTGCGGACCCCCGTGCAGGGTGCCCGCGGACGTCGCGCTCGTGGGCCCGACGGCGTTGATGTCGAAGGCTACCGCGAACAGGTGATCGACGACGCTCGTGGCGAACGCGATGCGATCGACCGGATCGCTCCAGTCGTCGTCGATGGTCTCGTCCGGGCCCGAGACCATGCCCAGGCCCCAGGTCGGCAGCTCCATGCGCCCGAACGCCAGCAGCCCCACCGGCAGGAACACCTCGCCGTAGGCCTCCTTCACGCGGATCGAGTCGGTGAAGGCGTTGAAGCCGGTGCTGGGGGGCGCCTGGCGCAGGCTCGCCCAGGGCGTCTGAGCCCACCGCGTCGGCGGGAAGCCCTCGGGGGTGCTGCCCAACACGAGGCCGTCGAGGGCGTCGATCCGGACCCTCGCGCGGGCGACCTCCCCGACGCGGATCCCCACGTCCAGGCGCAGTCGACCGTCGACGCTGCCGAGCACCTCCCCGCCGCCGAGCGGGAGCGGGAAGATCGGCTCGCCGGTGGTGGGCGTCGGCCCTCGATCCAAGTCGTGATCGACGAGCAGCGCGCCCCTCGCCCGGAAGTAGCCGTCCAGCGTCACCACCTCGCCGAAGGTCAGAGGCGGCGCCGGCGGGGGCGGACCGACGACCGGCGCCGCCAGGGGGGAGGGAGCAGGGCCGTCGAGGAACGCCGCCAGCAGGTTCGTCACCGACGCCCGCGCCTCGAGCATGGGGAAGTGGCCCACGCCCGCGATGCGCTCGAGCCGCGCCTGGGGCAGCTGGGTGGCCAGCCGCTCGGCGAACCGGGGCCGCGCGACGGCGTCCTCGTCGCCCTGGATGAGCAGCACGGGGTGAGCCACGGCGCCGTACCGGTCCTGCCGCGCGGCGAGCCCGAGATCCCGCAGCGAGGCGAGCGCCGCCGCCCGCGTCCCCGGCCGCGCGATCTGCTCGCGCGCCCGCTCGACCATGCCCTCGGTCACCCAGTGGTCGGCGTCGTGGAAGGAGTACCGGAACCGGGCGTCCAGGTGCGCGTCGTACCAGGCCCCGAACAGGAGCTCGCCGCCGCCCGCGGGCAGCGACGCGCGCAGGAACCACGGCATCTGCTCGTCGTAGACCCAAGGCCCCAGCATCGCGACGCGGCCGACGCGATCCGGCGCCGCCTCGGCGAGCGCGAGGGCCGTCACCGACCCCATCGAGTGGGCCACGACGTCCGCCCGACGGACCCCCAGCTCGTCGAGCAGGAGGAGCAGCCGACGCGCCTGCGCCTCGGGCGAGTAGTCCCCCGGTCGTCGCGACGACTCCCCGAACCCGACGAGGTCCACGGCGATCACGCGACGGGACGCCGACAGCGCCGGGAGCAGCCCCTCCCACACGAGCCGCGAAGAGCCGAACCCGTGCAGGAGCACCACCGCGGGCGCGTCTTGCGGGCCCGACAGGGCGTAGGCGAGCGCGTGGTCGCCGTCGCGCAGGTGATCGCCCGACGTCGTGGTCTCCGTCTGCCACGGCAGGCAGCCCGCGCTCACGATCACCGAGAGGCCGAGCAGCACAGCACTCACGCGGCTCACGCGGCGGCTCACGCGGCGGCTCACGCGGCGGCTCACGGGGCCTCCGGGAGGGCGAGGCGGAGGAGCTCCGTGGCCGTCGTGAAGTCCTCGAGAGGCTCGTCCACGCGGCTTCGGGCGCGGGCCACCACGCCCAGGCACTCGGCGACCCACAGCACGACCCGCCGGGACTCCGACTCGATGGGGAAGCCGACGGCGTTGCGGGCCTCGGCCACCACCTCCACGCGGACGCGGTGGGCGGGGACGTCCATCGCGGGGAGCGAGAGGGTGTCGTGCCCGTCGACGGCGAACGTCCAGGTGTGGTGCAGCGTGAGGACGGACGCCAGCCCCCAGTCGATGGGGTACTCGACGCCGTCGGCGATGCCCTCGGCGCCCGCTTCGACGGTCCAGGTGTCCCCGTCGCGCAGGGGCGTGGGCAGCAGCGGCACGGGCGGGGAGTAGACCAGGGAGGTCTCGCCCCGCGCCTCGGAGGCCAGCCCGAGGAGGACGAGGCCGTCGTCGAGCGCGTGCACCCCCACGAGGCCCTCGGCGCGATCGAACACCGCCTGGTGGTGCGCGCCCGGGAAGTCGCCCGCGAACCACGCGCCGGACAGGGGATCGGCCGCCAGCCTCACGCGCTCGTCGCCGGTCTCGGCGCCGCCCACCGTCCAGGCCCCGATCGCGACGCTGCGGGTCGAGCCCGCGGGGTTCACCAGGTACGACGCGCTCACGGCCGCCGTGGGGTCCACGGGGAGCTCTTCGCCGGCGAGGACCCCGTCGTCGTCGGGGACGCAGGGCGCGGCCGGGAGCGTCGCGGTGCCCCAGGCGTCGCGGGGATCCCCGGCGTCGGGCCGGTCGTCGCCCTCTCGGTTCGGGGCCGTCGTCTCGACGCACCCGACGAGGCACAGCAGGGGCAGAAGCCGTCGAATCACGCGCCCGCCAGGAAGTCCGCGACGTCGTCCCACCGGGCGCGGCAGCGAGGATCGAGGATCAGCGACAGGTGACCGCCGGGGATCTCCTCGTACCGGTAGTCGCCGCCCACGACGGCCCCCAGCGCCTTGGCGGAGTCGGGGGGCACGATCCAGTCCGCCGAGCCCGCCATGTTCAGGACCGGGCAGTCGATCGCGGCGAGGTCGAGCGGCTCGCCGCCCAGCTCGAGGGTGCCCGCGAGGAACGCGTCGTCGTGGAAGACCGCGCGGATGAAGCCGCGGAAGACCTCGGCCGGGACGTCCACGTTGTCGTTGGCCCAGGTGTCGATCGCCGCGAAGCGCGCCATCATCGCGTCGTCGCCGAGGTTCTCGACGAACATCTTCCACTTGAGGATCTCGTAGTACGGCTTCACGCCCATGAACGTGTGCCGGATCAGCTTCGCGGGCATCATCCCGAGGCCGTCCATCAGCGCGTCCACGGGGAGCAGCTCCCGGTCGGTCATGGCCGCCACGAGGCCCCGGCGAGGCGCGGTGAAGGGCGCCGTCAGGACCAGGAGCCGGGCCACGCGCTCGGGATGCTTCGCCGCGTACATGACCGCGAACGTGCCCCCGATGCAGTGCCCGAACAGCGCCACCTGCTCGTGCCCGGTGCGTTCGCGGATCGCGTCCACGCAGGCGTGGATGCCCGGACCGACGAACCCGTCGAGGGTGGTCTCGTGGTCGCCCGCGACGGCCCGGCGCCACTCCACGAGGTACACGTCCAGGCCGCGCCCGAGGAGGTGGCGCACGACGGAGCAGTCCTCGGTGAGGTCCAGGATGTAGGACCGGTTGATGACCGAGTAGACGATGAGGACGGGCTCGCCGGTGCGCGGGGGCGCGTCGGGGCCGGGGTCGAAGCGATGGAGCGTGATCCCGTCGTCGGTGCGGTGGACCAGCTCCTTGCGCGTGGGGCCGACCTTCACGTCGCCCGGCCCCACGTAGTACTCGCTGCCGTGCTTCGCCTTGACGGCGAGCGCCTTCTCGAACCGCTCGATCAAGACGAGGTCCTGCGCGTCCGCCGTCCCGGCGGCCCGGCTCCGGTAGGCCCGCTCCAGGGGCGCGCTGTCGATGGTGAAGGACGCGTCGGGCATCGCCTCGAAGTCGCCGCGGATCTCCTCCAGCGCGGAGTCGAGCAGCTCGCGCACGCGGGTGGCGCGCCCGACCGGATCGGTCAGGTTCGCGGCGAGGTCCTGCACGGTCGTGCCCGCGAGGCCCGTGAGCCACGAGGTCATCGACTCGGTCAGCGCCAACGTGTCGTCGGTCACCCTCCGAAACGCGTCCTGCAGCCGCTCGCTGCCGTCCGCCATGCCCGCTCCTCTCATGCCGGGCCGCCCACCGAGGCCCGCAGCGTCGTCTTCGCGATCTTCCCCGACGGGCCCTTGGGGAGCGCGTCGAGGACGGTGATGTACTTCGGCACCTTGTATCGAGCAAGCACGGATCGACAGCCGGCGAGGATTCGCTCCCCGTCGAGGTCGCCCGCGGGGGTCCCGGCCGGCGGCGCGACGAAGGCGTGTCCGACCTCGCCCCACAGGTCGTGGGCCACCGCCACGACGGCCGCCTCGGCCACCTCGGGGAGGTCGTACAGCGCCCGCTCCACCTCCGCCGGGTACACGTTCTCGCCGCCGGACACGAACATCTCCTTGCGACGCCCCACGAAGGCGAAGCGGCCCTCGTCGTCTCGCCGAAAGAGGTCGCCCGTGGCGAACCAGCCGCCGGGTCGACGGGCGTTCTCGGTCGCCTCGGGGCGTCGCCAGTACCCCGCGCACACGGTCGGACCCCGGAGCAGCAGCTCGCCCTCGCCCCGGCCCCGCACGGTCTCCCCTCCCCCGTCCACCAGCCTCACCTCCAGGTGCGGCATGGGGAAGCCGACGGTCCCGGCGTGCGTGATCGCCTCGGCCGCGGGCATGAAGAAGCAGTTGGGGCCGACCTCGGTGAGTCCGTACCCCTGGCGGAGCACGACCCCCCGCTCGGCCCAAGCGCGGAGCAGCGGCAGGGGGCAGGCGGCGCCCCCCGTGATCGCGAACTCCAGGCCGGAGAGATCGACGGACGGGTCCGCCGCGTCGAGCATGAGGCGCCACATCGTCGGCACGGCGAAGAGTGCGGTGACGCCCAGCTCGGCCACGGCCCGGACCGCGAACGCGGGGGCGAAGCCCGAGGTCAGAACCACCGTGCCTCCCCGGCGCAGCAGCGGCAGCGTGAGGACGTTCCAGCCCCCGGTGTGGAAGAGCGGGGTGTGGCACAGGGTGGCGTCGCGACCGCTCAGGTCCCAGCCGACCTCGGTGTTCAGGGCGTTCCAGGTGATGGTGCGGTGCGTCAAGACGGCGCCCTTGGGCCGCCCCGTCGTGCCGCTGGTGAAGAGGAGGAGCAGGGGGGTGTCGGGGCCGTCCGGCAGGGGCGACGCCGACGTCCGAGTCGCGGGCCCCTCGGTCGCGGCGCCGAGCTCGAGGGCGGGGAAGCCGATCGTCTTCAGGGCGCCGACGTCCGCCCAGAGATCGGCGCACGCGGGGCCCACGAAGGCCACGGCCGGGTCCGCGTCGTCGACGATGCCCGCGAGCTCCGGGGCGGCGAGCCGCCAGTTGCCGGGGACCAGGACGGCGCCGAGCTTCGCGCAGGCGAAGAAGAGGGCGAGGGTCTCCAGCCGGTTGTGGGCGAGGACGAAGACCCGGTCGCCGGGCTCGATGTCGCGCTGCACCAAGTTCGCCGCGGCCCGGTCCACGAGGGTCGCCAGGCGGGCGTAGGTGACGGACTCGACGGGCCCGTCGCCCGCCACGATCACCGCGGGGCGATCGGGCGAGCGACGAGCCGAGTCGTCGATCCAGCCGCCGACGGAGAGCGGCGTCTCAGGCACTCGGGGCCTTCCCGAGGCGCGCGATCTCGTCGCGGATGACGGTCAGCGAGCGGCGCGAGACGTCCCAGCCCATGCCCGTGCTCTCGGCCGCGGCCTTCTGCACGAGCGACGTCCAGGAGTCGGCCTCGGTGCGGAACTGCTCGAGGCTGCGGACGTAGGCCTTCTGCATCTCCTCCTGGAGGGCGATCGTCCCGTCGAGGCCGGAGAGCGCCGCCTCCCGGGCGGCCTCCACGACCATGCGGGCGTCCGGGAAGATGGGTCCTCGGCTCGAGTCGGCGCCCGTGTCGGGCTGGGGCTGGGGGTCGTTCTCAGGGTTCTTCTTGGCCATCGGATCCTCCGGGTTGGGCCTGCGCGACGGGTCGTTCCGCAGCGACGAGGCCGAACCTATGTGCGACCGCACAATCCGTCAAGCGACTATTTGTTGCGTTGCGTCAATTCGTGGTCTAGCTTCGCCTCCGCACCGCCTCGGAGGACCCCGACATGACCAACCCCATCGCCTGGATCGCCGTCACCGCCTGGATCGTCGCCTCGATCGTGCTCGCGCGTCGTGCGCTGCATCGAAGCACGACGGCCGAGGACTTCGCCACCGGCGGGGGCGCGATCCCCCCGTGGGTGGTGGGGCTCTCCCTCACGGCGCAGCTGACCTCGGTCGCGACCTTCGTGATCAACCCCGGGCTGGTCTTCCAGGCGGGGGTCTCGGGGCTGCTCGGCTACGGCGTCGCGGCCGCCCTCGGCATCACGGCGGGCCTCGTCCTGTTCTCGGTGCGGTTCCGACGGATGGGGGCGCGCGTCCAGGCGCTCACTGTGCCCGGCTGGATCGGCGCGCGGTTCGACTCGGACGCGCTGCGAGGGGTCTTCTCCGCGCTCTCCTTCGGGCTGGTCGCGTACGCCGTCCTCATCGTCGTCGCCCTGGGCTACGTGCTCGGCGCCCTCCTCGGGGTGAGCGCGACGGCGGCCGCGATCGGGGTCGCGGTGTTCAGCGTCGGGTTCGTCGCCCTGGGCGGGGCTCACGCCCACGCACGCACCAACGCGATCCAGGCCGTGATGATGCTGATCGTCGCCGTGGTGCTGATCTCCCGGGGCCTGCCGGCGCTCTTCGCGGAGCCGGGTCTGTTCGCCACGCTGCGCGCCGAAGACCCGGCGTTGACGGCCGCCGTGAACCCCGGATCGCTCTACTTCCGCACCTGGTTCGAGGTGTTCGTGTGCAACGCGCTGGTGGGCGTCGCCGTGGTGTGCCAGCCGCACATCCTGGGCAAGTCCCTCTACCTCAAGGACGACCGCGACGTCCGTCGAATGCTCGGCGTGGCGGTGGCGGCCGGGCTCGTGTTCCTGGGGGTGCTCTGGGTCGGCCTGTACGCCCGCGCCGTGGTGCCCGTGGGGACCCCGATCGACCGAGTGGTCCCCACCTGGATCGCGATGTCCTTCTCCCCCGCCCTCCAGGTCGTGATCTCCCTGGGCCTGCTGGCGGCGGGGCTGTCGACCCTCGAGGGGATCCTGCTCGCCCTGTGCGCGATCGTCGGGATCGACGTGGTGCCCCTGGTGCGCCGGGCGTGGGGCGGGTCGGGGACGGCGGACGCGGCCTCCATGCGCTGGGGCCGGGGAGCGCTGCTGGCCGTGGGCGTGGTGACCGTCGCGCTCGCGCACCGGCAGATCGCGGACCCCACGGGCGGGTCCGTCGCGATCTTCGCCCAGTACGGCGTCTACCTGCTGTTCACGGCCTCGCTGTGGCCGCTGATCGGCGGGATGTTCCTGGGCGCGTTCGTGAACCGCCGGGTCGCGGGGGCCGCGGCGCTGCTCTCGATCGCCGGGTACGTCGCCGCCGGGGCCGCGGAGTTCACGATGCTGCACACGAACCCCGCCTTCCTGGCGACCTGCGGGATGTCGCTCGGCGCCCTGCCCGTGGCGGCGGCCTGGGCCGCCCATCGCGCCACGAACCACGGCCTGGTGGAGCGCGCGGTCGCCTCCTGATCGAACCCTGACAGAACGCGTTGTGAGCCGCCCGTGGGCTCCCTATGCTCGACCGGCTCCATGTTCGGAGCGTCCCCCACCACCCGGAGGTGCTTGATGACCCGGCCCGACTCTTCGTACGAAGCCGCTGCCGCTCTCGCCCTCCGGGCGCGCAGCTAGAGCACCGAACAGACAGTCGCGACCGAGCATCGCGAAGAACTGCGCCGCCGGGCCCGACTGCGATCGATCCGGCCGACGGCCGGACGTGGGAAAGAACGTTGCAACCGATCCTGATGGACCTGGGCTGGGGTCCTGAATACCAGTCCGCCTTCGACGACCTGTGCGACCCGGCGCTCCTGCCGGCGCGCGTGGCCGCCGAACACCGCAGTGAGCTCGACCTGATCGGGCTCCCCGACAACCCTCACGAACCGATCCGAGCGACCGTCGCCGGACGGATTCACCACGACGCCGTCACCGGACTCGAGCTGCCCTCGGTCGGAGACTGGGTCGCGGTGCGTCCCGGAGGCGGGCCCGGCGGACGACCGGCCGTGGTGGCCGTCCTCCCCCGTCGGGGCGTTTTTGCGCGCCAGTCCGCGGGTCGGAAGACGTCCGCCCAAGTCGTCGCGGCCAACGTCGACGTGGTCTTCGTCGTCACCTCGCTCAACCGAGAGTTCAACCCCCGTCGGCTGCGTCGCTACCTGGTAGCGGTGCGGTCCGGCGGGGCCGAGCCCGTGCTCGTCCTCAACAAGGCCGACCTCGTCGACTCCCCGGACGCCGCGATCCGCCGGCTGGGGCCCATGGTCACCGACGTGGCCGTCGAACCCGTCAGCGCCCTGCGGCGCGACGGCGTGGAGCGCCTGCGGGGGTGGCTCGGCGCCGGCCGCACGGTCGCCGTCGTGGGGAGCTCCGGGGTCGGCAAGTCGACCCTGATCAACGCCCTGCTCGGCCGCGACGTCATGGACACCGGCGGCATCCGAGTCGACGACGACGAAGGGCGGCATACCACCGTCCACCGGCAGCTCATCCCCCTGCCGGACGGCGCGGGGCTGCTCGTGGACACCCCCGGCATGCGGGAGCTCCAGATCTGGGCCGGCGAAGACGCCGCGGCCGAGATCGACGAGGCGTTCCCCGAGCTCGCCGCCCTCGAAGCCCAGTGCCGCTTCCGGGACTGCCGCCACGAGGACGAGCCCGGCTGCGCCGTGGTGGACGCGATCCGCGAAGGTCGGATCAGCCACGGGCGGCTGGAAGCGCGCGACAAGCTGCAGCGGGAGGAGGAGCGCCAGCGGATCCGCCAGGACGGCGCGCTCCGCTCGCAGCAGCGCAAGGACCGGCGTCGCTTCTCGAAGATGGTCCGTCGCCGCATGAAGGAGAAGGCGCGCGGTCGCTGAGGCGGGCCCTCAGGGGTGGGCGTCGAAGTGCGCGAGCAGGCGATCGCCCGCCCCGTCGATCCAGGCGTGGCGCACCCCCGGCACGACCACGGCGTCCGCCTCGAGCCCCCGATCGTGGAGGCGCTCCAGGTAGGACTCCATGGTCTCGGGGGGCACCACGTCGTCGTCCTCGCCGTGCAGGAACAGGACCGGCGGGTGGTCGCGGGGGAGGCTGCGGGGGACGGTGCAGACCGCGCCCGCGCACGTCGCCCACGAGCCGCTGTGCACGACCAGCGCGCGGAACCGACCGGGGTACGACAGCGCCATCCGGCTCGTCATGTAGCCCCCGCTGGAGATCCCCGAGGCGTAGAGCCGGTCCGGGTCCAGGTCGCCGAACGTGCCGCCCTCGATCGCCCCGAAGATGGCGGTCATGAAGGCGTGATCCGCGGACGTGTCCCAGTTCGTGGACCAGGGCGGGATGTTCGTATCCCACGCCGTGAAGCCCTCCAGGTGCGCCTCCGGCGTGACCACCGCGTAGCCCGCGTCCAGGAGCGTCGCCACCACGAGGCCCTGGTTCATGTAGCCGAACGCGTCCGTGTTCAAGGCGGCCCAGAAGGTCTCGGCGGAGAAGATCGAGCCCTGGAACAGCACCGCGACGGGCCAGCCGTCCGGGGGTGCCTCGCCCCGCGGCGTCTGGTGGTGCACTTCGCGCAAGGAGAGGGACGACCAGCCGGTGTCCAGCGTCGTGGTCTCGTGCGCGCAGGCGACGCCCAGGTCGTCGATCGCGCAGCGGGACCCGAGATCGTCGTCGTCGTCGGCCACGACGTCGTCGTCGTCCGCGGCGTCGTCGTCGTCCACGACCTGAGCGTCGTCCTCCTCGACCGACGGGGCGGGGATCACGACGCACCCGGCGAGGGGCAGGAGGAGCAGCAGGCGACGCACGGCCGGAGGGTACCGCTGCTACCGTCCCGGTGTCGGCATGGAGCGTGCAGCGCAATCCGGGATGACTCCCTCCGCACCTCGCTCCGCGCGCGCGGCCCTGGGCGCCCTCGCCGGCTTCCTGCTCGGCGCCTTCGACTACGGGCTCATGGCCGTCACCGGCGTGTCCATGACCATGGACGGCGACGACGTCTCGCTCGCCGTGATGACGCTGTACGCCGTCAGCTTCGCCGCCCTCGGGTACGCCCTGGGCCGCCTCGCCGACGCCCGCGCCCAGGCCCGTCGGGACGCCGAGACGATCCGCGCGTCGCTCGCCGCCCTGGAGGAGTCGCAGCAGCGCCTCGTGCAGGCCGAGAAGCTCGCCGCGGTGGGGCGCCTGGCCGCCGCCGTGGCCCACGAGGTCCGCAACCCGCTCGGGGTCATCCGGTCGTCCGCGTCGCTGGCGGGCGACGGCCTCCGGGGAGACGACGAGGACGGGCGCAAGGCGCTCGGGTTCGTGGTCGAGGAGTGCGACCGGCTCAACGGGATGATCACCTCCCTGCTCGCCTTCGCGCGGCCCCGGCCGCTCGACCTGCGGGACGTCGCGATGGACGACGTGGTGCGCCGCGCCCAGGCCCTCGGCGACGTCGAAGCGGGCCGACACGGAGCGTCGCTGACCGTCGAGGCCGCCGGCGAGCTCCCCACCGTGCGCGGCGACGCCGACCTCCTCGCCCAGCTGGTCTTCGGCCTCATCGTCAACGCGGCCGAGGCCGCCGGCGAGGACGGGACCGTGCAGGTGCGGGTGCGGCCCCGCGGCGAGACCCTGGCGGTGGAGGTCGCGGACGACGGGCCCGGGGTGCCCGAGGCGGACCGCGACGCCCTGTTCGAGCCCTTCTTCAGCACGAAGGAGGGCGGGACCGGCCTGGGCCTGGCCACGGCGGCCCGCATCGCCGCGGCGCACCGCGGGCGGCTCGAGCTGGTCGACGGCGCGGGGGCCGGCGCGGGCGGCGCGGGGGCGTGTTTCCGCCTGTCCCTGCCGGGGCCGGGCGCATGAAGCCGCGCGTCCTGATCGTCGACGACGAGCCCCGCATGGGCGACATCGCGGGCATGGTCCTCAAGCGCGACGGGTGGGACGTTCACGGGGTGCGATCGGGCGACGCGGCCCTGGTATCGCTGACCGAGCGGGCGGTGGACGTGGTCCTGACGGACCTCCGCATGCCGGGCATGGACGGCCTCGCGCTCCTCGCCCGGATCCGCGAGGAGCACCCCGACGTCCGCGTGGTGCTGATGACGGCGTTCGCGACCGTGAGCACCGCGGTCCAGGCCCTGCGCGACGGCGCCTTCGACTACCTGCAGAAGCCCTTCGACAACGCTGCCTTGGTGGCGACCGCCCGCCGGGCCTTCGACCACGGGCGCCTGCATCGCGAGAACCGGGTCCTCCGCGCCGCCCTGGAGCTGCGCGACGGGCCCGACGCCCCGGGAGTCGTCGCCGAGAGCGAGGGCATGCGCGCGGTCCTCGACGTGGTCCGCCGGGTCGCCCGATCACGCTCCACCGTCCTCATCACCGGCGAGAGCGGGACCGGCAAGGAGGTCGTGGCGAAGGCGCTGCACGCGCACAGCGACCGCGTCGGGGCGCCCTTCGTGGCCGTGAACGCGAAGGCCTTGGCCGACGGCGTGCTGGAGTCGGAGCTCTTCGGCCACGAGCGCGGCGCCTTCACGGGGGCCACCGCGAGCAGGCAGGGGCTCTTCGAGCGGGCCGACGGGGGCACGCTGTTCCTCGACGAGATCGGAGAGATCAGCGCGGAGTTCCAGGGGAAGCTGCTGCGGGTCCTCCAGGAGCGCGAGGTGCAGCGGGTGGGCGGCACGAAGACGCGCGCGGTGGACGTGCGGCTCGTCACCGCCACGAACCGGGACCTGGAGGCGGAGGTGGCCGCCGGGCGCTTCCGCGAGGACCTGTACTTCCGCCTCGCCGTCATCCCGGTGCACGTCCCCCCGCTGCGGGAGCGCCCCGAGGACGTGCTCGCCCTGGCCCGGCACTTCCTCGCGCGGCAGTGCTCGGTGGAGGGGCGTCGGCTGGAAGGGTTCTCGGACGAGGTGCTGGCGCACTTCGCGCGACACGACTGGCCGGGGAACGTGCGCGAGCTGGAGAACGCCATCGAGCGAGGGGTCGTCCTCGCGCGGGGGGACCGGATCCAGGCCGAAGACCTCCTGCTGCGGGACCGACCGAGGCCCGCCCCGACGGGCGCTCCGAGGACGCTCCAGGAGGCCCTCGACGCGGCCTCGATCTCTGCCGTGCAGCGCGCGCTGCAGGATGCCCAGGGCGTCCGCTCGGAGGCGGCGCGGGCCCTGGGCATCGATCGAACGACGCTCTACCGGATCATGCGGCGGCACGGACTGGACGGGTGACCGGCGCGTGGCGGTCCCGCCAGGTGCGACGGATCAGATAGATGAGAGGCGCGATCGAGCCGGTGGCGTAGGTCGCGACGACCCAGCCCCAGGCGTTGGCCCCGCGCTCCTTGGCGTCGCGGTACGTCCAGGTGGCCACCATCGTCAGGGCGATGAGCAGGTCGGCGGTCAGCAGGATCCCCCCGTCGGTGGCGAGCGCCTGCTCGAAGAGCGGGACGAGCCCGTTGCCCATCACGGCCCAGACGTTCAGGGCGAGGAAGGCGAGGAGGGCGGTCTCGAGGACGATGAGGACGGCGGTGCGGTTCATGACGAGTCTCCTTGGGGTTCGCTCGTCTCCTTCGCAGGGTCCGTGCCGGCCTTCGTCGAATGGTGAGATCGGGGGACGTCGGCGGATGGGTGCGCGCGGGCGGCGGCCCGAGGCCCCGGACGTTGCAACGACGCCACACCGGAGCGTGGCGCCGCTGCATCACGCCCGCGGGGCGGTTCCCGTCATGGGGAGCCCCAACGCGCGAGGTAGCTGCGCGCGTCTTCGCGGTGGCCCGTGAGGCCGAGATCGATGTACGTCTCGGCCGCGGTCTTCGCCTCGGCCCGCCGATCGAGCTCGTGGAGGCACAGGACCTGCGTCCACAGCGCCGAGCCGAAGAGGTGGTCCGAGTACCCCTCCGCCGGCCACCGATCGAGGCCCGCGGTGAGGCCCGTCAGCACGTCCTCGCACGACCGGTCGGGCGCGTGGAACCGGGCCATGGCGCGCTTGACGAGCTTGCGGGGGTCGCGCGTGGCGCAGGTCACCGTGCGCTCGGCGCGCACGTCCCGGGGCTCCTCCCCGTCGCATCGAACACGCACGACGCCGGAGGTCACGACCACGCGGGTGCCGTCGGCGTCCGTGTCCACGGAGAACCGTGTGCCGACGATCGACGCGCGCGCCTCCGCCGTCACGACGGCCAGCCGCACGCCGGACTGCGGGTCCACGTCGACCTCGATCCGCCCGGTCCCCCAGCGCACCTCGAAGTCGTCCCCGCCGGCGTCGAGCACGCCGTCGCCCCGGTAGCGAAGCCGCACGCGCGGGTCGGGTGTGGCGGCCGTCCACTCGCCGAACGACGAGAGGGCCGACTCGCCCACCGCGTCGAGGGTCGCGATCGCGTCTCGGGCCTCGTCCGGACCGTCGGGCCCGGGGGCCGGCTCGGGGTCGCGATCGGGCGACGGGCCGGGGGTGTCCGCCGTGGGCGCGACGGCCGCCTCGGGGGCGGCGGGCCGATCCTCCGAGGGGGCCTCCACGGCGGCGTCGGTGGGGGGGACGTCGGGCTCGACCTCGGGCGCGTCGAGGGGCGGGGCGGTCGGCGGCAGCTCCGGGGCCACGACGGGCGACGGGGCCTGCGGCGCGGGTCGGAACCACACGGCGGCGATCAGCACGGCGGCCGCGGCGGCGGCCACGGGGAGGCGCCAAGGGGAGGTGGGGCCGGGCCCGAACCAGCCGGGAGACCAGCGACGACGGCGACGGGACGCGCGCAGGCGGCGCGCCACGCGGGGGGCCGCCCCGGGGGCCGGACCCAGCTCGGTGCCCGCCAGATCCGCGACGCTGCCCTCGGCGCCGACCTCTTCGACGACGCGCCTGCGCAAGGAGGCCACGGCCTCGTCCGTCGGCGTCGTCTCGCGCACGAACCGCGCGCTCGCCTGGGTGTAGGTGGGCTCCGTCACGACGCCCCCGCCGCCACGGCTTCGAGATCCGCCGCCAGGCCGAGTTCTCCCGCCTCGCGTCGGAACCGCTTGCGGGCGAGCCGCAGCCGAGACTTCACGGTCCCCTGGGCGATGCGCAGCAGGCTCGCGACCTCGCTCGACGAGCGCTCCTCGAGGTCGCACAGGACGAGCACCTCGCGCTGGGCCGCGGGCAGGCGCGTGAGGACGGCTTGGACGCGCCGCGCCGTCTCGCTCATCTCCGCCGCCCGGTCCGCTCGGGGCCCGCGGTCCACCTGCTCGGGGGGCTCGCCCGGCACCCAGCGGCTGATCCACGCGCGGCGCCGGTGCGACCGCAGGACGTTGCGGCAGATGCCGAAGATCCAGTACGGGAACGCCTCGGGGCGCGTGAGTTTGTCGAGTCGGGTCACCACCACCATCATCACGTCGTGGGCCGCGTCCTCGGCGTCGACCTTGGGTCCGCCCAGCCGCGCGCACCAGCCCAGGACGGCCGGCAGACATTCGTCCACCAGCCGCTCCAGAGCCTGCTCCTCCCCGCGAGCCGCGGCCGCGACGAGCTCAGGATCCGTGCCCGGATAGCCCATCGTTCTAAGAGTGCCGGCAGCGGTAAGAACGGATCACTTTGCACCCCAACGAGCAGCGGCTCGCTTCGCATTCGCCGACTCCTCGCCGGGGGCCCCGCGCCCACCTCCAGACCTCCGCTGCGCTGCGCTCCGCTGCGCGCGCCTGGGGCGCTTGCGACCGATCTTCGGCTTCTATCTCCCCTTGGAGCGCCCGCTCATCACGCGCAGGGCGACCCCGAACTGAACGGCGAGCGGGGCGAACCGGACGGGCTCCGGCGCCCCCAGATCCACGTCCGTTGGCGCGAGGTCGATCGTGAGCCGCACCTGGGGCTCGAAGCGCAGCACGGGGCCCGCGCCGATCGAGGCCGCCAGCTCCACGGCGGCGACCGGCACGGCCCGACGCTCGTCGACGCCGAGGTCCGCCACGAAGCTGCGCACCTGGACGCCGAGCTGCGCGCCGATGAGCGGCGTGACCGGCCTGCGCAGACCCCACCAGATGCCGCCCGCCGCGCCCAGGGACCACGTGCCGTGGACCGGACCGTCGTCGTCCTGGCCGTCGAACCGCGCGCTCGTCACCCCCTCGATGTCGAGCCCCGCGCGGAAGCCGGGGCCGAACTCCACCCCGCCCTGGAGCGACAGCGAGATGGCCTCCCGTCGACCCGCCCGCAGATCCGCGCGCGCCGCGGCGCCGAGCCAACCCCCGGCGACGGACTCCGTGGCTTCTTCCTCCTCGGCGACGGGCGTCGGCTTCGCCTTGGAGGGGGGCTCCACAGCCACGGGCGCGGGCGCGGGCACGCCCGGATTCAGGGTCGGCGCGGGTTGCAGCAGGCTCACCGCCAGCAGCACCACGTCCTCGCGGTCGGTCTGGGACCGGGGCGGCTCCACGGCCTCCTCGCGCACGACCCCGCCCACGATCGCGCGCACCAGCCACGGGTCCCCGACGAAGACCTCCACGCGGTCGACGTCCCCCGGATCGGCGGTCGCCACGGCGAGCCCGAAGCCGTCCGCCGCCGCCGCCCAGGCCTCGGCGGGCTCGCCCGCGGGGAGGATCAGCGGGGTGTCTTGCGCGGCCGCCGCCACCGCCGCCCAGAGCACGAAGACCGCGCACATCGCCCGGATCCTCACTCCGCGCCCTCCTCGGAGACGCGCTCCTTGGCGGCGAGCGCGAGGATCTCGTCGAGCATGTCGGCCTCGTACTCGGAGGGGCGCCCGTCGACGCACAACACGAACCCGTGCTCCTCGAGCTCGGGACGCTCATGGGGGCGGGCGAGCACGACGTACTCGAACCCGGTGTGGGGCACGACGACTCGGTCCACCGTGGTGCCCCGTCCGTAGGGGCCCTGCCGGTCGGCGGCGGCGCGGGCCAGCTCGGCCACGTCCTCCGTCTCCGGGAGGTCGCCGCACGCGCGCCTCAGGTGCGACGGCGTCGAGTCCCAGCTGCTCTGGACGATGGGCCGGTCGGAGCCGACGATCCACGCCACTTGATGGATCGCGCCCAGGCCCGCGATGCTCGTGGCGAACAGGAACACCAGGAGGCCGACGCCGAGGGCCGTCCAGCGCGCCTCCCAGCGGCCCTCGCGGACGCGGCTCGCGAGGAGGTGCGGCCCCCCCGCCAGGAGCAGCGCCGCGCCCACGCCCCAGGCGATCGTGGCGGGGGCGACGGTCACCTCGGGCAGGGTTCGGGCGAGGTGGAGCCACCACCCCACGACGAGGCGCACGGGGATCTCCACGAGGAAGACGGCGCCCACGGCGAGCGCTCCGAAGCCCGCCGGCAGCACGACCCCGAAGCCGAGGCAGCCCTTGCTCACGGGTCGCCCCGACGCCGCGCCCGGATCTCCGCCACCGGCGTCCACGCTCGATCCGCCGCCCGCGTACACGTACCGATGAGCGTCGGGGTGAAGGGTCGCCCACGCGCCCGGCGTCGGCTCGGGCCCCAGGTCGTTCAGCGGCATCCGGTGCGCTCCCAGGCCCCGGGCGTCATGAGCTCGCGCGCCCCCGAGATCATCGCGAGCACGACGTAGAAGGCGAGGCTCAGCAGGAGCACCCCGGCGAGGGCCCTCCGGTACGTGAGCGTGGGCATGCGGGGCACGTCGCGGGCCAGCGTGTTCCACAGGACCCGCGCCCCGGCCGCGAGCAGGAGGAGGAGGACGAGGAAGGACAGGGCGTCGAAGCGGAGCTCGCCGAGGTCCGTGAGGACGTACATCGGCATGCCCGCGAGGGCGGCAGGCGTCATCCGTCGCGCCGGGCCACGAGGAGGAGGATGTCCCCGCGGCCCGCCAGGTCCAGGGCCGTGCCGACCACGGCGTCGAACAGCAGCGTGAACGGCAGCCCGGCGAGCCCCAGGAGCCACGCCAAGGCGACGACGGGCGTGCCCGCGAACCGGCTCTCGCTGCCGAGCGAGTGGCGGGTGGCGAGGACCCAGCCCGCGGTCAGGGTCGCCGGGTAGCTGCCCGCGCGGCGCTTCAGGATCGTCGAGAACCCGGCGGCGGCCAGCGATCGCACCAGCCCCGCCTCGGTGAAGAGGTGGACGTGCTGGGGCGGCAGGTGCGGCCACCACCAGCGTCCGAGGAGTCGACGACCCCAGCCGTCGGCCCGCGGCACCTCGATGCCCAGGAGGCCCCCCGGCGCCACCAGCTCGGCGGCGCGGCGGAGCGCGACCTCGGGGCGCGGGTGGTGCTCGAGGAAGTGGTTCATGGTGAGGACGTCCACGGAGGCGGCGTCCACGTCGGCGTCGTCGAAGGCGGTGCGAAGGACCCGCCCCGGGGCGCCGCGCTCGGCGAGGCGCGCTTCGGCCGTCGCGGCGGCCCCCTCCCCCATCTCCACGCCGATCGCCTCGCCGCCCAGGGCGTCGGCGAGCTCCCGCAGGAAGTGGCCCAGCCCGCAGCCCACGTCGACGATTCGGGCCACGGAGCGGTCGCCGAGGGCCTCGCGGATCGCCTTCACGCGGGCCTTCCGCAGCCCGCGGTCGAAGCCGGACTCGTTGATCTTCCGCATCGTCTCGACGTTCTCGGGCGTGTAGAGGGCCTGATAGAAGTCGGCGAGCGTCGCGGCCGAGGGCGGGGGCACCAGCAGACCGTGACCGCAGCCGCACTCGGCGAACGCCAGCCCCCCGTCGTCGAACCCGAGGACGAGGTCCCGCACGGGGTAGCGCGCCCTCGCCTCCTCCGCGCCGCACACGGGGCAGGGCGGGACGGCGACGCGGTCGTCCGGGGCGGGCGCGGTCATGGGCGGAGGATACGCCGGGACGGCTACCCTGCACCGGGAGGACCCCGGCCTGATCCTGCTCCTGCTCCTCGCGGCCCTCGTGGTGGTCTCGGTCCCGTCGCTGCTCCGCGCGCAGCGGCCCTGGACGCCGGGGGCCTTGGTGGTGGCCGCGGCTGCGTTCGTCGCGGGCTGGGTCCTGCTGCCCGTCACCGCCTATGTGCCGGGGGGCCACGAGGGGCTCTACCTGCTCGCCGCCGCCGGAGAGCCCGTGGATCCCGGGTCGGAGGGTCCCTTCGCCACGCTGCCGGTGGCCTTCGCGCTCGCCGAAGCGCTCGGGCGGGTCGGGGGACGGACGGGGGAGCTGCTGTGGCTGCTGCTCAATCGCCTCGCCGTGCCCGCGATCGTGCTCGCCGCGGCCGGGATCGCCCGGGCCGCGGCGCCGTCCACCGAGGGCGCGCGCGCCGAGCGGTTCGCGGCCCTGGTGGCGGCGGGTGCCGTGGTGGCCTGTGTCCCCCTGCACGCTCACGCCGCGACCGGCTTCTTCGTGGCCCCCGCGACGGCGTTCGCCGCGATCGGCCTGCTGCTCGCGGTGCACGGCCGCTTCGCCCTGGCGATCGGCTGGGGGGCCCTGGCCGTCGGGGCCCGGCTCGAGACGCTCCCCCTCGCCCTCCTGGCCGCGGGCGCCGCCCCGCTCTTCGGGCGCCTCGTCCGGGCCCGCCGAGGGCCCCCGGGGCCCGCCGTGATCTCCCTCGCCCTCGCGGGGATCGTGGGGTGGGACCTGTTCGGGCGCGGTCGCCCCCCCGTGGACTCGGTGCTCCCGGCGGTGGATCTGCTCGGCGCGAACCTCGCGGCGGCGCCGCTGCTCGGTCCCCTCGCCGACCCTGCTGCGGCCGCCTTGGGGGTCCTCGTCGTCGTCGTGGGCGCCCTCACCGCCGCCGGTCCCCGCCGCGATCCCCAGGCCCGGCGGGGGGCGCTGCTGCTGATCCTGCTCCTGATCGCCGGCCTCGCCTCCGTGGCGGCCCTGCTCCCGCTCGTCGACATCGGCGCGCGCCACTTCCTGCCTGCGGGGTTCCTCGCCGCGACCCTCGCCGGGGCCGCCGCCGGACGGACCCGGGGCGGAGGTCGCTGGGTGGTCGCCGCGGCCGCGATCGCCGTGGCCGTCGGCTTCGCGCGCGACCTGCCGGGGATGCTCGACACCCACGCCGCGGGCGCCGCCGGCCCCGACCGACGCTGGACCCTCGAGCCGCTCCCGGGCGGGGCGATGGTCCGGTGCACGTTGCTGCGGGAGGGGGCGCCCGCGGGGCCGGGCATCGCCGAGTTCAGCGGCGCGGAGGTCCTGGCGGCCCGTCGAGCGCGGGCGCCGTGCCTCGTCGTGGACGCCCCCGACGCTCACGTCATCCGCGGGGACGCCCGCGCCGACCGTCTGGACCGGGCGCGCCTCCTCTTCGGCCTGCGCCCGGCGACCTTCGAGGACCGCGTCGTGTGGATCGCGGGAGACTGAAAGTCTCGGTTTTCGCCTCTACTCGACGAGTAGGCGGCGAAAACGAGACTTTTCGTCTCGCCTACTCGCGCCGGCGCGCGGCGGCGACCAGCAGGAACGCCACCACGAACGCGGGCCCGGGGGAGCCGCCCGCCGCGGAGGAGCACGACGCGACCGTCACGGCCTCGGGGGCCTCGCTCGCGGGGCGCAGGTGCAGCGCGCGGGGCGTGCTCCACTCCGACTCGGCGCCGAACGTGTCGACCGCTCGGGCCGACCAGAAGACGCGACCGACGGCGGTGGTCTCGAAGGCCCAGTTCGCCTGGCCCTCGGACGCCCGCAGGCCGTGGCCTCGGGTGAGGCCGGTCACCGTCGCGAACACCTGCGTGCCCTGGGAGTCGCGGCTGACGCGCACCTCGTAGGTCACGGCGTCGCCCTCGGGGTCCGCGCCCCCGGCGACCTCGAACACGACGCCGCCGTAGGCGATCTCGTCGGCCTCCGGCGACAGCATCGCGGGGGCCTCGGGCGCGTCCTGGCGACCGCGGACGAAGAAGGACCGCACCTCGGACACGGTGGACGCGCCGAGGGCGTCGGTCGCCACCACCCGGGCGGCCCAGTGGCGGTTCTCGCTGAGCTTGACGCCCGCGCGGGCGAGGTCGAAGGACACGAAGCGACCGGAGGCGCGGCCGGGCACCGGCATCTCGAAGCCGCGCTCGCCCCAGAACTCGACGCGGTAGGTCACGGCGTCGCCCTCGGGGTCCGCCACGGTGGTCGCCTGCAGCGTCGGCGACGTGGAGCCGATCGTGCCCTTGCGACCCAGGCCCACGAACGTGGGGACGCCGGGCGCGCCGTTGGTGGTGTCCACCGAGAAGCGCTGCACCCGCGCGAAGGGGCTGCGGACGCCCGAGCCGTCGTAGGCGGCGACGCTCCACTGGTAGTCGCCGTCGTCGAGCGCGAACGAGAAGGGCCACGCCACCAGGTCGGGCATCGTCGCGATCCCCGTGACCACCCGGTCGCCCAGGCGGTCGCCCACTGCGTCCGCGATCACCACGCGGAAGTACGTCTCGTCGCGGTCGCCTTCGGGGGCGCGGTCCCAGCGCAGCAGGGGGCGGGCGTCGTCCACGACCGCGCCGTCCACCGGCCACATCGGCGCCGGCGCCTCGGGCGCCTCGTCGACGACGTTCACGAACACCGTGTGCAGGCTCGACCACGGGCCCGCGGTGACGCCGTCGTGGGCGCGGACGCGCCAGTGGAACTCGGTGTTCTCCTTGGCCTCTCGGTCGAGCGTCCAGGACGTCCCCTGCACGTTGCGGGCGTCGGTGCGGAGGGCCGTCATCGCCTCGTCCGCGTACACCTCGACGTCGTAGGTCACGGCGTCGCCCTGGGGGTCGACCGCGTCGTTCCAGCGCAGCTCGGGCAGGAAGGTGGCGACCGACGCGGCCCGCGCGGGGGCGCCGAACGTGGGGGCTGCGGGCCCGTCGAAGCGCTGCGGATCGCCGCCGGCCAGGAACTCGGCGACGTTGTTCACGCCGTCATGGTCGGCGTCGAGCTTGGCGTCGACGCTGCCCACCGACAGGCCGTGCTCGCGCTCCCAGACGTCGGCCATGCCGTCGTCGTCCGAGTCGCTCCAGCCTCGGGTCACGGTGGTGGTGAACTCGGACACGGCGCCGTCCTCGTCCTCGAGCCGCAGCGTGAACGTGTGCCGGCCCGCGCCGTCGGGGGCGTCCCAGCTCACCACGCCGTCGTCCAGCGTCATGCCCGCGGGGCCGGAGAGGAGGGTCATCTCCCAGGCGTCGTCCCCGGGCTCGCTCACGCGCGGCTCCCAGCGGTACCGCCCGTCACGGTCCGTGAACCCGACCACGTCGCCCGTGACCGTCGCCGGCGTGTTGTCGACGCGCACGTCGAAGCGGGTGGACTCGGCCGCGCCCTGGGGGTCCGTGACCGTGAGCGTCACCTCGTAGCGACCGTCGTCCGCGAACGCGTGCGTGGTCGTGGCGCCCTCGCCGCGCGCGCCGTCGCCGAAGTCCCAGCGGTACTGCAGGCCCATGGCGTCGAACAGGCCGTCGTCGCGGGCGTCGCCGCGGAAGACGAGGGGCGCGCCCTCACCACCCCAGCGGTCGGAGTTGTTCGTGACGATGCGCGGCGGCGTGTTCGCGACGTCCACCGCGCCCACCTCGAGCTCCACCTCGCCCGTGGGTGTCGGGACCGTCACCGTGACGTCGTACCGGCCGTCGTCCAGGTAGGTGTGCGCCACGGTGCGGCCGGTGGCCACGCTCCCGTCGCCGAAGTCCCAGGTCCCCTGGATCTGCGCGGCGGGCGAGGCGGCGCCGTGGAGCTGGAAGACGGCGGGGCTGCCCTCGTCCACGGCGGTCGGACCCGACGCGTCGAACGCGGAGCTCGCGAAGGCGGAGGCGGGCAGGACGAGCGGGAACAGGGCGAGCGCGAGACGACGGGACATGGGACCTCCGGGAGTGGGTGACGCAGTCCATTTCAAGCCGCGTGCCGGCTCCGCGGAGTCCGCCTGAACCGCGTGCGTCGCCCCGATCGACGAGAAGACGGCCCCGTCCGGTCGGCCCTTCCCCGCCCCCCTCGGACGACCCCGGACGTCCGCGGACAGCCCGGACGGACGGCCTCACCCGGGCGCCCCCGGCGCCGCCCGGCTACCCTCCCGGGCCATGTCCATCGGTTCCCGCCCGACGGTCCCCTCGCTCTGGGGTGACGTCGACGCTCCGTACGCGATCCCGGTGGGCCCCTTCGTGCTCCACGCGCCCATCGGCCGCGGCGGCATGGGCGAGGTCTGGCAGGGGACGCACGTGGAGCAGGGCACGCCGGTGGCCGTGAAGGTCATGACCGCCGAGCAGTTCCGGTACCGACGCAAGCGCGAGGCGTTCCACAACGAGGTGCGATCGGTCGCGCGGCTGGACCACCCCGGCATCGTGCTCGTGCTCGACCATGGCGCGATCTCCGAGGAGGCCATGGCGTCCTCGAAGGGCCGGCTCCAGGAGGGCTCCCCGTACCTGGTGATGGAGCTGGCCACCGGCGGCACGCTCCGAGGCGCGGTGGTGACGAGGTGGGGTCAGCTCGAGGCGATCTGCCTGCGCATGCTCGACGCCCTCGCGCACGCTCACGCGCGCGGCGTGATCCATCGTGACATCAAGCCCGCGAACGTCCTGCTGCCCGGGGCCGACGACTCCCGGCCCGGGATCAAGCTCACCGACTTCGGCACCGCCCACGCGGTGGATCAGGGCACGCGCACGGGGCTCCGGGAGGACCTCGCGGGCACGGTCCAGTACATGCCGCCCGAGCAGCTGGCGGGGCGATGGCGGGACTACGGACCGTGGACCGATCTCTACGCCGTGGGGTGCCTGGCCTGGCGCCTCGTGACCGGCGATCTGCCGTTCGTCGAGCCCGACATCGAGTCCATGATCGAGGCCCACTTCTTCCGGGAGCCGCCGCCGTTCCTGCCTCGGTTCCCGGTGCCGGACGGGCTGGAGGACTGGCTGCTGCGGCTCTTGGAGAAGGAGCCCGGGCGGAGGTTCCAGCGGGCGGCCGCGGCGGCGTTCGAGCTGCGCACGCTCGGCGACCCGGTGGACGACGGCACGATCCCGTCCGTGGCTGCGGCCCTCGCGGACGACGCGGCCTCGGCCCTCAACGAGCTCACCGGCCTCGGCCGCGACTGGCAGCCGTCGACCGTGACCCTGCACGCCGCCCCCGACTTCGACCCCCTGGCCACCGGGGAGATGCCCGCCGTCACCAGCTCGCCGCGGGCCGACGTCCCCCTCCCGCGGTCTTGGGCGCCCCCGCCCGCCCCGGGCCGAGAGATGCACATCGTGGGCGCCGGGCTCTCGCTGTACGGCCTCCGATCGATCCCCCTCGTGGGCCGCGAAAGGGAGCGCGATCGCATCTGGTGGACGCTGCGTCAGCTCCGCCGGGACGGCATCGCCCGGATGATCGTGCTCGACGGCGACGCGGGCCTCGGCAAGACGAGGCTCGTCGAGTGGATCGGCGAGCGCGCCCACGAGCTGGGCGCCGTGTCGGTGTTCAAGGCGACGCACTCCACCATCCCCGGCCCCGGCGACGGGCTCGCCGCCATGGTGAGGCGCGCGCTCGGCACGCGGGGCCTCGACCGAGTGGAGACGGCCGACCGCATCCAGAGCCTGCTCGCGCGGGACGGGGTGGAGGACCCGGACGAGGTCGCCGCGCTCACGGAGATCGTGGCCCCCCGCACCGAGCAGGAGCGCGAGGCGGGGGCCCCGGGGGTCGCGTTCACGTCGGCCCGAGAGCGGCACATCCACGTGCGCCGGGTGCTCGAGCGCGAGGCTCGGCGCCTGCCCGTCATCCTGTTCCTGGACGACCTCCAGTGGGGCCACGACGCCCTCGAGTTCGCGGTACATCTCCTCGACAATCAGCGTGTGGAGCCGTCCCGCGTCTTCGTGCTCGGCACCCTGCGCAGCGACGCGCTCGCCCCCGGATCGGCCACCGCTGCGCTGCTCGAACGACTGCTCAAGCACCCCCGCGCCGAGTCGATGCCGATCGGCCCCCTGTCGGCGGCGGAGGGCGAGGAGCTGGTCGAGCGGCTGCTCCACCTCTCGGGCCGGCTGGCCACCGACGTCGCGGGGCGCGCGGCCGGCAACCCGCTCTTCGCCGTGCACCTGGTCGGGGACTGGGTCCAACGTGGCGTGCTCTCGGCCGGGCGCGCGGGGTTCGTGCTCGCGGAGGGCGAGGAGGGACGGGTCCCCGACGACATCCACGCCGTGTGGATGGCGCCCGTCGAGCGCCTGCTCGCCGACGGCCGGCCGGACGACCGCACCGGGCTCGAGCTCGCCGCCGCGCTGGGCCGGTACGTCGACCACCACGAGTGGCGCACGGTGTGCCACCTCGCCGGGTGCAGCCCCCGGGCCGAGCTCGCGTTCGAGCTGCTGGACGCCGGCCTCGCCCAGGGCAACGAGCTCCGGTGGTCCTTCTCCCACGGCCTCCTGCGCGAGTCGATCGAGCGCAGCACCCGCGAGGCCGGGCGGTGGACCGAGGCGAACCAGCTGTGCGCCCGGATGCTCACGGCGGCGGGCGCGGGGACGCTGCGCATCGCCACGCACCTGCTCGCCGCCGGGGCCGCGGAGTCCGTCGACCTGCTGCTCGAGGGCGCCCGCAGCGACGCCCACGCCGGGTCCCTGATCCCGGCCCTCCGCGCCCTCGAGCAACGTGAGCGGGCCCTCCTGCGGGGGAGGCTGGACGCCGCGGATCCGCGCTGGGGCGAGGGCTGGCTGGCGAGCTCGGACGTCCACCGCCGCCTGGGCCGGATCGAGGAGTCGGAGCGCATCGTGGAGCAGACGCTCGCCGCGGCGGAGGAGCACGGCTGGCCGGGCCCGCTGCGCGCGCGGGGGCTCTCGGCGCGGGCCGAGTCGCTCTGGGATCGAGGCCGCGCGCGCCAGGCAGTGACCATCGCGGAGGAGGCGGAGGCCCTCGCCGTGGAGACGGGCGACTCCCTCGCGATCGCGGAGGCGCGCCTCGTCCTCGGGCGCTGCCTCACGGCCACGGGAGATTCGGCGTACGCGGAGGCCCTCGTCCGCACGGCCCGCGCCGAGTACGAGGGCTTGGCGCAGCCCGTCGAGATCGCCGACTGCGACTTCGCCCTGTTCCAGCTGCTCAAGCAGTCGGGGCGCCTCCCCGAAGCCGCCGACCTGCTCAAGGAGCTGACCGCGTTCCACGAGGGACGGGGACGGCGCCAGGACCAGGCGCTGTGTCTCAACGCGCTCGGCGAGCTGGAGCGGCTCAAGGGCAACCTGCGCAAGGCGGAGTCCTGCTATCGCGCGGCCGAGCTGATCCACACGAGCACCGGGAGCAGCGACGCGCTGGTCGTGGACCTCAACCTCACGCTGGTGCTGCTGGGGCGGCGTCGGTACGCCGAGGTGCGGGACCGGATCCGGGTCACGCTGTCGGGCATGGAGCCCGCGGGACGGCGCCTCGCCCCCGGCTACCACGTGGCCCTGGCGGCGTGCGCGGCGGCGGAGCGGGACTGGCCCTCCTACGACCGCCACCTCGGCACCGCGCGGCAGATGCAGGCGACCGACGGCCTCGTGGACATCGACGTGGCGGGCACGGCCCGGCTGGCGGGCGATCTCGCCTTCGCGCGGCACCGCATGACGCGGGCCCGAGAGGCCTGGGAGTTCGCCCTCCTGCACTGGCGAGCCCTCGAGCGGGCCGACGAGGTCCTCGCCCTGGAGCGTCTGCTCGCGCGCCACACCGGCTGACGGTCGTCGCCTATGGTGGGCGAATGAAGACGCTCGTGCTCGTGCTGACCGCCGCCCTGTCCCTGGCGCTCCCCGCCCCCGCCTCGGCGGGCGACCTGGCGGCGGGGGAGTTCGACGCCTCCCTCACCTCCGGGAGCACGACGCTGTCCCTCAACGGCAAGGCGCTCCGCAAGAAGTGGTTCGTGAAGGTCTACTGGATCGGGCTCTACCTGCCCGCCGCGCAGAGCGACGCGTCCGCGGTCCTCGCGAAGGACGGCCCCCGCGTGGCCCGGATGGTGATGATGATGGGCCTCGATGGCTCGAAGATCGCGGACACGATCGGCGAGGCCTTCGAGAAGAACCCCGCGAACGACATGGGCGCCCTCAAGGCGCGGCTCGACCGCTTCAAGGCGCTGTTCCGCGCGAGCGAGAAGGGCGACGTGATCGACCTCGCCTACACCCCGGGCGAGGGCACGAGCATCACGCACTCGGGAAAGGCGCTCGGCACGGTCGAGGGGAAGGACTTCGCGGACGCGCTCTTCGGGGTATGGATCGGGGCCGCCTCGGTCGACGCCGACCTCAGCGACGCCCTCATGGGCAAGTAGGCCCGCGCCTCAGTCGACGTCGATCTCCGCGCCGTCCGCCGCCGCGAACTCGGTCCATACGCAGGCGGGCTCGTCCACGCTCGCGCCTCCCCCGGCCCCCAGGAATCCGTCCGCCGTCGGCGGATCGAGCGGCTGCCCGTCGTCGTCGCTCGCGGCGGGCCCGAAGCACACCTCCACGCGGGTCGGTCCCACCAGCGCGGTCCCGCGGATGCAGCCCGCGGCCTCGTCCCGATACCACCAGTCGCTCTCGAACGTCCGCGTCTCCGAGGAGCCGGGGAGCAGGGCCCAGACGCCCCGCAGCTCGGCCGCGACGTCGGCGCAGACGACGGGCCCGGGCTGCCCGCAGACGGCTTGGCAGAACGCCGCGCGGCTGCTCCCGAGCCCGACCCACGCGTCGCCGATCTGCTCCTCGAACCGCATGGAGATGCCCGTCCCCTCCCCCGCGGTGAGGAAGGTCGCCTCGGCCCCGGCGTTGGTGACCGTGACGTCGAAGGCGGGGGCCGTCACGCAGCCCGGGAGGAGGAGCGCGAGGAGGACGATGAGGTGCCGTGTCATGACGGCACTCTAAGTCAGTAGGGCATCTCCGCATCGGGCGAGCACGCGCCGAGGGCGAGGGGCACCTCGTTGCGCAGCAGGCTGCCCTCGATGGGGTCGCGATACTCCTCGACCACGAGCACCTCCGTGTCGCGGATCGACTCGACGCGGCCCCAGTTGCGGCCCATGTGGCCGCCGACTCGGACCGGATGTCCCTCGCCGTCGGGCGTGGCCACCAGCGCCAGCGGCTGCTCTCCCATGGCGACGCCGGTCACGCAGAGCTGGTCGAGGTCGAAGCGCTGCAGGGGGGTCAGGAGGTGATCGTCTCCGCCCCCGCCGTCGTCCGGAAGGAGCGAGACCCAGCTGCGGAACGGGTCGCGCTTCCCGATCGGGTCGTAGGTCCAGTCCGCAGGCTCGTCGTACACGACGGGCGGCAGGGGCTCGTCGAGGTGGCGCGCAGCCGCGGGGGGCGCGTCGCCGGCGGCGGGCGTCAGGCAGCCCGCGACGAGGAGGGGGAACAGGAGGAGTCGTCGCATGCCGCCACGATGGCCCCGCGGACGGGGCACGATCGTAAGCGGTTGGTAATCGTCAGCGCCCCACGGGGCCCTGGTCGCCGTCCATGCACCACTGGGTGAGGTCGACCTCCCGCAGCGCGGTGGAGCAGGCGTCCACGACCACGTCGTCGAACACGCTCACGCAGTCGCCGAAGCTGTTGCTCGCCTGCCACTCCCACACCCCCTCGCCGAGCTCGAAGGTCGCGCAGCCGTCCGTGCCCAGCGGCGACTCGAGGGGGTCTCCTTCGGGGGCGCGCACGCGGGCGGAGCCGTCGTCCACCGGATCGTCCAGGTCCCCCCAGTGCGCGCAGACGCGCAGGGCGGTGACGCACGAGTCGCCGTCGTCGTCGCCTCGCACGGGGGCGCAGGCCACGAGGGCGACGAGCAGGAGGCAGGGAGCGATGCGCATGGGCCGGAGGTTACCCGTCGTCCGACCGCGGGTGGGTGCGGGTGACCTCGAGCGTCATCCCGAGCTGGCGGACGGGTCGGCCCTCGTCGTCGTAGAAGACACGCACGACGTCCAGGAGCCGCACCTCGCTGCCGTCCGCCGCCGCGGCGCGGTACTCGTGCCGGAACCCCAGGCGACGCTCCATCGCCTCCCGCTCCACCCGCCGGTGGGCCGCCAGATGGTCGAACCCGACGAGGAGGAGAGAGCGATCGACGGCGGAGCCGGCCACGTCTCAGTCTAGTGCACCAGGGGGCGACCCCTCCAAGGATCGCAAGGCCTCGACCACGGCGGGCGGCACGGGCGCCTTGGCCCCGGCGCGGTAGTCGAAGGCCACCACGCGCCCGGTGCCCTCCGCCACCAGCCCCCCCAGGGCCGACGACTCCACCCGGTACGCCATCGTGAAGCGATCGGCGCCCAGAGAGGTGACCCCCGCCCGCACCGTGACGGTGTCGGGGAACGCCACGGGCCGTCGGAACCGGCACTCGGTGTGGGCGAGGATCGGCCCCACCGAGTCGCCGGCGTCGAACCCGACGCGCTGGAAGTACGCGATCCGCGCACACTCGAACCACCGGAAGTAGATGGTGTTGTTCACATGCTGGAAGGCGTCCATGTCGCCCCACCGCACGGGCCGCTCCACGGACACGGGGAAGGTCGTCTCGATGTCGATCATGAGTCCACCTGGGGGAGATTCTCCCAGTCCGAGTGCACCGGGACGTCGGGGGCGTCGGTCCGGCGGTACGTGTGGGCCCCGAACCAGTCGCGCTGCGCCTGGATGATGTTCGCCGTCCCGTGCTCTCGGGCGAGCCCGTCGAACCACGTGAGGGAGGCCGCCATGGCGGGGACCGGCAGGCCCGCCGACAGCGCCGCCGCCACCACCCGTCGCCAGGCCGGCAACCGCGCCCGCAGGGCCTCGGCGAAGTCGGGGTCGAGGACGAGCAGGGGGAGGTCCGGGCGCGCTCGAAAGGCGGCGTGTACGTCGTCCAGGAAGGCCGCGCGGATGATGCAGCCCGCCTTCCAGATGCGGGAGACCGCGGCCGGATCCGTCCCGTAACCCCGGGCCTCGGACGCGGCCGCCAGGAGCGAGAAGCCCTGGGTGTAGGAGCAGAGCTTGGCCGCGTACAGGGCCGCCTCGAGATCGTCGACCGAGACGCCCTCCAGGCGGGCCTCCCCGGGCCGCACGGCCCCGAAGAAGAGGCGGCCGGCCTCGACGCGCGCGGCCTTCATCGCGGACAACGCCCGCCCATCCACGGCCGCCGTCACCGTGGGCAGCGGCACCCCCGCCTCGACGGCCGCGATCGCCGTCCATCGCCCCGTCCCCTTCTGGCCGGCGACGTCCAGGATGCGGTCCACCAGGGGCCCGTCCCCCTCCGGATCCCGGGCGGCGACGATCCCCGCCGTGATCTCGATCAGGTACGACCGCAGCGCCCCCTCGTTCCAGCGCGCGAACACCTCGCGGACCTCCGTCGGGGGGGTGTCGAGGCCCTCGCGCAGCAGCGAGTGCACCTCCGCGATGAGCTGCATGTCGCCGTACTCGATGCCGTTGTGGACCATCTTCACGAAGTGGCCCGCGGAGGTCCTCCCGCAGTGGGCGACGCACGGTCCGGAGTCCGAACGCGCGCACGCCGCCTCGAGGATCGGCTGCAGCGACGCGTACGCCTCGGGGTCGCCGCCCGGCATCATCGCGGGGCCCAGGAGCGCGCCCTTCTGCCCCCCGCTGACGCCCATCCCCACGAACCGGAAGCGCCCCGCCGCGGCCTGGGCCCGACGCTCGGTGTCGGCGAAGTGGGAGTTGCCGCCGTCGACGACGATGTCCTCGGGCCGGAGGTGCGGCCCGAGCGCCGCCAACACCGAGTCCACCGGCGCCCCGGCCGGGACCAACAGGACGATCCGCGCGGGGCGAGCGAGGGCGCCGGGGAGCGCCTCCAAGGCCTTCACGCCCACGTATCCGCCGCCCGTGGAGGCCGCCTCCGGACCGTGCTCGGCCACGAAGCCGTCCACGGCGTCCGCGTCCCGGTCGTGCACCGCCACGGTGAACCCGTTGCGGGCGAAGTTCCGAGCCAAGGCGGCCCCCATGACGCCGAGACCCACCATCGCGATGTCCGCGCTCATCCCGTCTCCCGTGCTTCGGCGGGCAGCGCCGAGGCCGCCTCGGAGTCGAGGACCCAGTGCCAGGCCCCTTGGGGTCGATACCGACCCAGCGGCAGCGACTCGTCTCCCGCGTACGCCCGCGCCAGCACGTCCGCCTTGCCCGCGCCCTTGGCCACCAGGACCGCCCGGTCCACGGCCTCGAGCACGGGCAGCGTGAGCGTGATCCGCTCGGGCGGCGGCTTCGGCGACGTCCGCACCGCCAGCGCCTTGGCGGACCGGTCCTCGAGCTCCGGCCGACCGGGGAACAGCGAGGCGATGTGGCCGTCGGGGCCGGCCCCCAGGAGCGCCACGTCCAGGACCCCGGCGAACTCGGAGTCGAAGGCCCGGCGGAACGCCTCCAGGTCCGCGTCGAGGCTGCCGCCCGCGACCATGGGGAGGATGCAGGCGGGGTTCCGCGGGGCCGCCTCGAGCCAGGTCTCGTAGGCGAGCCGAATGTTCGAGCGGCGGTCGTACCCGGCGGGGCCCCCGCCCGCGACGGGCAGGTGACGCTCGTCCACCCAGGTGACCCACAGCGACGTGTACAGCTCGGGCCGCAGGTTGTCTCGCAGCCACTCGAAGACGGGCGCGGGCGAGCTGCCCCCGCTCAACCCCAGGCGTGCGCGGCCGGTGTGCGCGGTGCGGGCGGCCAGGGCCTCGCGGATGAGGCGCCCGGCGACGGGCCCGGGATCGTCGGTGACGTGGACGGTCGGGGTCTTCATCAGGTTTCTCACAGGTCCAGGTCCACGCCGCCCCGGCCCCACGTGCCCTCGCAGCCCCGGAACAGGTCGTCGGCCTCGCGCGGGCCGTAGGACCCGGCCGGATACTCGTACACGGGCGGCGGCTCGTCCACGTCCCACCCCGCGCGGATCGCGTCGGCGAAGGCCCAGGCCGTCTCGGTCTCGTCGCCGCGGATGAACAGGGTCGCGTTCCCCTCGATCGCGTCGAGCAGCAGGCGCTGGTAGGCGGGCGCGGTCGGCGGCAGCCCGAACGCCTCGTAGTCGAACCCCAGGGTCGCGTGCCGCAGCTTCAGCCCCGGCCCCGGCTCCTTGACGAGGAAGCCCAGCCGGACGCCCTCGGTGGGCTGGATGAGCAGGTGGAGCGCGTTTGGCCGCAGGGCGCAGGCCGCGGCCGCCGTGGGGCCGTTGAGCAGGTCCATCGGGGGGGTGCGGAACCGCAGGATGACCTCGGTCTTGCGCTTGGTGAGGCACTTGCCGGTGCGCAGGAAGAAGGGGACGCCGTTCCACCGCCAGTTGTGGATGGCGGCGCGGATGGCCACGAAAGTCTCGGTCCGGGACTCGGGCGGGACCCCCTCTTCGTCGAGGTACCCGCGCTCCCGGACGTCGCTCGCGGCGTACCGCGCGCGCACGACGTCCTCGGCGACGTCCTCGGGCGTGAACCGACGCAGCGCCGCGAGGGCGCGGACCTTCTCGCTGCGCACGTCGTCCGGGGCGAGCGAGTTGGGCGCCTCCATCGCGATCAGCGCGAGCACCTGCAGCAGGTGGTTCTGGACCATGTCGCGCAGGGCGCCGGAGTCGTCGTAGTACCGCCCGCGGCCGCCCTCCATGCCCACCGTCTCGCACACGGAGATCTCCACCGACTCGATGTGGTCGCGGTTCCACAGCGGCTCCCAGATCGCGTTCTGGAAGCGGAAGGCGAGGATGTTCTGGACCGTCTCTTTGCCCAGGTAGTGGTCGATGCGGAAGATCTGGTCCTCGCGCGTGTGCTCCAGGAACTTGCGGTTGAGCGCGCGCGCCGACGCGAGGTCGCGACCGAAGGGCTTCTCCACCACCACGCGCCGCCAGGCGACGGCCTCGTCGCGGTCGCACGTGAGCAGCCCGACGGCGTCCAACCCCTCGATCGACGGCCCGAAGAGCGACGGCTTGAGCGCGAGATAGAAGAGCCGGCCCACCTGGTCGGGGCGGAGGCCGTCGGCGGCGGCGAGATCGTCGAGGAACCGGGCGAGCCGGGCGAGGTCCGTGGGGTCGAGGATCGACGCCTGGAAGTAGTGGACGTGGAGGCTGATCTTCGCCCAGGTGCCCACGTGCTCGGGGGGCAGCCACGCCTCCAGCTCGGTGCGCCAGGCCCCCGGCTCCTTGGGACGACGCGCGACGCCCACCACGTGGAAGACCCCCTCCAGCGCGCCGTCGTGCAGGTTGCCGACGATGGCCGGGATCAGCTTGCGGGCCGTGAGGTCTCCGGACGCGCCGAAGATCACGATCTGGGCGGCGGACGCCATGGGCGGGGAGTGTAGCGGCGGGTCAGGCGGCTTCGGAGTTCTCGGCGGGCTTCCGGGCCTTCTTCATGGGCCCGATGAGCCACTGGGCCGTCGCCGTGGCGACCAGGTCCCCGTCGGCGTCGTGGATCTCCCCGACGATGGCGTACTCCTGGCGCTCGGACGTCTTCGGCAGGTCGCAGCGGCACGTGGCCGTGAGCAGGCCCCGCCCCTTCTTGTGGTACTCCATCGAGAGCCCGGCGAGGATGCCCCGCGCGTCGTCCGGCATGCCGGAGAGCACGGCCAGGCCGGTCGTGACCTCGCCCAGGTTCATGAGCGCGATCGCGTGCACCGAGTTCAGGTGGTTGCGGACCTTCTTGCGGTCCTTCAGCAGCACCTTCGCGAAGCCGGGCTCGAGCTCGTCGACGACGGCCCCGATCGTGCCCGTGTACGGCGCCATGCGGCCGACCGCGTAGCTGAACAGCCGCTTGCCGCCGGGCAACCCCTTGAGGCGATTCCACTGCTCTCGAACCCGGACACCTACCGACTTGGCCATCAACGCCTCCGTGCCGGGGCAACGTAGCAGCCGCCGCGCCGAAAATGAATGGTCATTCAGTCGAGGGAGGCTCAGACGCCCAGCCAGGCCTGCGCCGTCGCCACGACCTCCGCGAGGCATCCATCCGTGAGCGGCGACTGGAGCCCGGCCTCGCGACACAGCGCCTGGAAGGGCAGCGAGCCGCCGAGCCCGCACAGCGTCTTGTAGGTCGCCATCGTGGCCGCGTGGTCCTCCTGTGACTTCGACCACAGCTGAAGCGCGCAAGTCTGCGCGAGGCAATAGTCCACGTAGTAGAAGGGACGAGCGAAGATGTGTCGCTGGAATTGCCAGTATCCACCGACAGTTACGTGCGGCAGGTCCCCGTACTCGCGCCACGGAAGGTAGGTCTCCTCGAGCTCCGTCCACATCGCCCGACGGTCGGCCGGCGACGCGTCCGGGTTCGCGTAGACCAGATGCTGGAAGTGGTCCACGGCGGTGCCGTAGGGCAGGAACCCGAGCGCGGCCTCCAGGTGGTTGCGGCGCCAGCGGTCGGTCGCGTCGCCGAAGAAGACGTCCAGGGCGGGCCAGGCCAGGAACTCGAGCCCCATGGAGTGGATCTCCGCCGCCTCGTAGGTGGGGAAGACGATGTCGTGCAGCGGCATGTCCCGGCTGGACCAGCACTGGAACGCGTGCCCCATCTCGTGCACGAGGGTGCGGACGTCGCCGTGGGTGCCGTTGCCGGCGCAGTAGACGAAGGGCGACCGCACGTCCCCCATGAAGGTGCAGAACCCGCCGCCGGCCTTGCCGTCGCGGCTGCCGAGGTCCACCCAGCCGCCCCCGACCATCATTCGGTAGAAGGACGCCAGATCCGGATCCAACGAGTCGAAGGACGCCTGCCCGGCCTGCGCGAGCCCGGCCTCGCCGCACAGCAGGGGCGTGCCCTCGCGGTCGCCGGTGCCCTCGTCCCAGAACATCACCCGGTCGATCCCCAGCCGCTCCGCCTGGCGCTCGCGCAGGCGCGAGACGAGGGGCACGACGTGATCCCGCACCTGCGCCCGGAACCGCTCGACGTCGGCCCGATCGTAGTCGACCCGCTGCATCCGCAGGTAGCCCAGCTCCGTGTAGTCCGACAGGCCCAGGGTGCTCGCCTGGCGCACCCGCAGCTTCACGAGCCCGTCGAAGATCGTGTCCAGCTGGTCCCGGTGCGCGTCGAACCACCCCCACCGCGCGCGCTGGGCGGCCTCGCGCCGGGTCCGGTCGTCGTCCACGCAGGGCTTGCCGATGGTGACCAGGCTCCAGGTCCGTCCCTCGAACTCGATCTCCGCCGACGCCTTGAGGGCGATGTAGTCCGCCGCCAGCTTCTGCTCGGCCACCAGGTCCGCGCTCACCGCGGGGTCGTACGCCCGATGATCGGCCCCCCACAGCGCCGCGACCGTCGACCCGACGGCGGACTCGGTCGCCGCCCGGGTGCCCGCCCCCAGGAGGGCTCGCTTCAGCCCCGCGTCCAGCTCCTTGAGCAGCGCGATCGCCGCGTCCCCGCGTTCGCGATCGGCGCGCCGATCAGCGTCCCGCGTGTCCTGCTGGTAGCGCAGGAACACCCACGAGGCCCAGGACTGGACGCCCCGCCGCATCGCGTCCCACCGCTGCACGATGTCGCCGACGTCCGCGTTCGGGGTCGTGGCCTCGGCCAGATAGCCCGCGTAGGCCGAGCGGATCGCGTCCTCCCGGGGCGGCTGGGGTCGGAAGCTCTCGAAGGCGGGGGGCGGCGGGCTCGCAGACATCGTGGGACGATACCGGGGATGTTCTCCGCCGACGACGTACACGACGCCCTCCGCGCACATCCCGTGGTGGAGCACCCCGCGCTGCCGGGGCGGCGGAACCACCTGTCGGCGGGGGTGCTCGTGCCCCTGGCGTGGCGCGACGGCGGGGTCGACGTCCTCCTGACCCGGCGCACGCGCACCCTCTCCCGGCACGCGGGGGAGGTCTCCTTCCCGGGCGGGCGACGCGATCCCACCGACGCGGACCTGCGCGAGACCGCCCTGCGCGAGGCCCGCGAGGAGCTCGGCATCCACGCCCCGCGCGTCCTCGGGGCCTTGTGCTCCATGCCCGTCTTCACGTCCGACTACCGGCTCCACCCGTGGGTCGCCGAGGTGCGAGACGAAGAGCTCGTGCCTCAACCCGCCGAGGTGGCGGAGATCATCCGGTTCGATCTGCTGGGCCTGTGCGCCGCGGGCGTGGAGGGCATCCACTGGGAGTTCGACGGCCGCCGGGGCGTCTCCCCGGTGTTCCGGGGCCCGTCGGACACGCTGGTGTTCGGCGCCACCGCCCACACGCTGCACGAGCTGCTCGAGGTCGTCGCCCCCGTGGCCACCGGCGCGGCCCTCCCGCCCCTGCGGCGGAGCCCGCTCACCTGGGGAGACGTGACCGCATGGGCCGACGCCGCCGCCGGTTGAGCGCCAGCAGGAGCAGCGCGGCGAGGCCCCCCGACGCCGACGGCGCGGCGACGACCGAGCAGGCGTCGCAGCCCGGCCCCGGGCCGCCCCGGAACGCGTAGCCGATGCCGCACACGTCGCCGATGCCGTCCGCGTTCACGTCGGCTTGATCCGGGTTGGGGTGGTCCGGGCAGTTGTCGCAGGGGTCGCCCACCCCGTCGCCGTCCCGGTCCGCCTGGTCGCGCTCGAACTGCTCGGGGCAACGGTCGCACTCGTCGCCGAAGAGGTCCCCGTCGGCGTTTCGCTGCTCGGGATCCACCACCAGCGTGCACAGATCGCAGGCGTCCCCCACCCCGTCGGCGTCCGAGTCGTTCTGGGACGGGTTGTAGCGGGCGATGCAGTTGTCGCAGGAGTCGCCCACGCCGTCCTCGTCGGCGTCGAGCGGGGTGGTCTCCTCGTCCTCGGCGCAGATGTCGCAGGCGTCGCCCACCCCGTCGCCGTCGGCGTCGAACTGGTTGGGGTCGAAGACGTTCGGGCACAGGTCGCAGGCGTCGCCCACCCCGTCGCCGTCGAGGTCGCCCTGGCTCAGGTCGACGACGTCGGGGCACACGTCGCAGGCGTCCTCGGTGCCGTCGCCGTCGGTGTCGAGGCGGAGCGGGTCGTACCCGAGCGGGCAGTTGTCGCAGACGTCGCCGATCCCGTCGCCGTCGGCGTCCATCTGGAGCCGGTTGGTGGTCTCCGGGCAGTTGTCGCAGACGTCGCCCACGTCGTCCTCGTCGCCGTCGAGCTGGTCGCTGTTGGGCTCGGCCGGGCAGTTGTCGCAGAGGTCGCCGAACCAGTCGTTGTCCATGTCCTCCTGGTTCGGATCGAACTCGTCGATGCACACGTCGCAGAACTCGCCGTGCCCGTCGCCGTCGATGTCGGACCCGGCGCCGTTCAGGCCCGGGCAGGTGTCGCAGGCGTCGCCGTACCCGTCGGCGTCCGTGTCGAGCAGGCTCGGGTCGTAGGCGAACGGGCAGGTGTCGCACTGCAGGAGGATCGTCAGCGCCGCGCCGGTGTCGGGATCGACCACCGTGATGCCCCCGAAGCCGTAGCCGTCGCCGTCCACGTCGGCCGCGGGCAGCACCGGGTAGAGGCAGCCGAAGTCGTCGTACATCACGTAGAAGTCGGCGTTCGGCCAGGGGGTGCCGTCGCCGTCGACGTTGGACGCGCACAGGGGGTCGGTGAGGTCGACGACCAGCTCGGCCTGCTGCTCGATGCCGTTGCAGTTGAGGTCCGTCGCACGGGCGGCCGCGGGGAGCCACGCAGCGAGCGTCAGGAGCGCGATCAGGTATCTCATCGCAGCCCCCCGACGTCCTCTTCGTCGTCCTCGTCCTCGTCGCCCTCGTCTTCGGGCTCGGCCTCTTCGTCGCCCTCCTCGAACAGGTCCTCCCAGTCCGGCGGCGCGGGGGTGGCCTCCTCCTCGTCGTCGTCCAGCTCGAGGGTGCCTTCGTCCTCCAGCTTGCGTTTCTGGGGCTCGACCTCCTCCGGGCCCGGCTCTTCGAGCTGCGGGAGGGCCTCCACGTCGACCTCGCGGTCGTCGGCCTCGTCCATCTGCCAGGGGACGGGCGGCGCGGTGCGCTGCCAGTCGGGGATGTCGTCGGTCCACTCGCTGAGCACGCGCACGATGCGCAGCTCCACGCGGCGGTTGCGGTCCAGCGGATCGTCGCTGGGGATCGTGCCGTCCCGGGGCACGGCCTCGCCCATGCCGCGGTAGGACAGGCGACGGGAGTTCACCCTGTTCTCCACCAGGTAGCGGAACACCGACGCCGCGCGGCGGTTGCTCAGGTCCCAGTTGTAGCCGACGGTGCCCTCGGCCGAGGCGTGCCCCTCGATCAGCACGTGGGCGACCTTCGGGTTCTCGTCGAGCAGCGCCACGAGCGCGTTCAGCACCGGGTACGACACCGGGAGCAGCTCATCGCTGTCCAGCGCGAACTGGATGCGATCGCTGAGCACGATGCGCTCGCCCGAGATGACGGCCTGGGGCACCTCCGGCTCCGGCTCGGGCTCCGACTCGGGGTCGGGCGGCAGCTCCATCTCCTCGATCCGCTCGGGCGGGGGATCCGGCTCGGGCTCGGGCTCCCTCACCGGGGGCGGCGGAGGAGGAGGAGGAGGAGGCTCGGGCTTCGGCGGACGGGGCGGCACCACCGCGGACACACCGAACATCCCGCGGACGACGGGCGACCCGATGCCGTGCCCCACCCCGAACCCGGCGCCGAGGTCGACCCGGACGCGCGAGTGGGGGAACGCGCGGAACGCGACCCGCGCCTCGGCCGGGTTCTCCGCCTCGCCGGAGAAGATGCGCGCCACGGCGCCCTTCACCTGGAACTCGCCGAGCAGGGCCAGCCGCTCGGGGACGAGCTGGACGCGCACGCCCCCGGTCAGCCCGAGCTCGTGCCCGACCTCCACGTCGTAGCCGGTGATGACCTTCTTGCGCACGAGGAAATCGACGCCCACGAACCCCGAGAGACGCCCGATGTCGCCTTGGGCCGTGACGCCGAAGAGGGCCCGCGGGACGGGCTCGCCGGTGAAGGCGTCGCGCACCGAGGTGGGGAAGAAGATCTCCACGCGCGGGGCGACGGCCAGGTGCTCCAGGTCCACCAGCGTGTACGTGGCCTCGAGGCGGAGGTCGCCGGTGGCGGGGTTCGGGCCGTCCGGGAAGTTCAGGTACACGGGGATGGACAGCCCCACGCCGAGGCGCGCCAGGGGCACGACGGCGCCGCCGATCGTGGCGGAGATCCGCTGGCCGACCAGCTCGGTCTGCAGCTGCTCGTTGAAGGTGAGCACGATCGGCGCGCGCTCGTACATGAGGTACGCGCCCGCCCGGAACGTCCTCCGCTCGAGGCGACGCGCCCCCGGGTGCGACAGGAAGCCCGACGGCAGCATCGACGGACGCATCTGCTGCGTGTCGAGGTCGCGGTCGCCCTCCGCGGCGAGCGTCGAGGCGGGGAGGATGAGGACGAGGCCCAGCAGTACGGCGGGGCCCGCGCGCCGACGCCGCGCCCCGAGGCCGACCAGCGCGAGCAGCCCCAGCAGCGCGACGGGGGAGGCCGACCCCGCGGCGGTGGTCTCGCAGGCGCAGCCCTCCTCCTCGCAGAGGTTGTCCGGCTCGTCGCACTCCACGGGCCCCACGCAGGGCAGATCCTCGCCGTCGCAGTCCTGGTCGACGAAGTCGCCGCAGCGCTCGCCGGCCCCGGGGTGCGCGCCGCGGTTGCGGTCGTCGCAGTCGCCGCAGCCCTCGTAGCCCAGCCCCTCGTAGCCGCGGCAGTCGCCGCACGGGAGCCACCCGTCGCCGTCGCCGTCCACGACGTCCACGGTGGACGCGTCGCAGTCCTCGTCGCGCCCGGAGCAGACGATCTCCGGCGCGCCCGGCCGCACCTCGGGGTCGGTGTCGTCGCAGTCGGCGCCGTTGGCGGCCCAGCCCGCCACGCCCTGGCAGGTGGTCGAGGGCGCCACGGATGAGTCTCCGTAGCCGTCGAAGTCGAGGTCGGGCCAGCGCAGCGCGGGGATGAGGCCGTTCCAGGGCAGCCCGTCGCAGTCGTGGTCGGTGTTGTCGCACTGCTCGGCGGTCTCGGGGAACGTCGTGGGATCCTGGTCGTCGCAGTCGCCCTCGCACACGCGCACGCCGTCGAAGTCCGCGTCCGCCTCGCCCTCGGGGATCAGCCCGTCGCAGTCGTTGTCGCGCCCGTCGCACTGCTCGGGGGCGCCGGGGTTGGAGCCCGCGTGGCCGTCGTCGCAGTCGTCGGGCAGGAGCCCCGTGGGGCAGGTGACCTGGGGGGCGCAGTACCCGTCGCCGTCCACGTCGATGGCCGCGTCGAGCCCCGCATACACGCGCACGGCGCCGTCCCCCGCCTGGTCGACCGACTCGCCCGGGGAGCCCACCACGATCTCCGCGCGCCCGTCTCCGTCGACGTCGCCGAGGACGTCGAGGGTCCGGCCGAACAGCCCCGCGGGCCCCGATCCCACGACCGTCGCCGCGGGCGGGCCGATCGTGATCCCGGCCGCGCTCCCGGCGTGCACCGCCACGCCGCCGAGGTCCCCCGCCGCGTCGTAGTCCGCGTGGGCCACCCCGATGAGCAGATCCGGGTAGCCGTCGCCGTCCACGTCGGCCGCCGCGCCCGCGCTGCCCACGGCCTGCCCGCGGAGGTCGCCGACGGTCTCCCAGTCCGGCGCGAGCGGGAGCCCGGGGGCGACGCCCATGCCGCCGAAGACGGTGGCCCGTCCCGCGCCCTGGAGTTCCCCGGGATCGAAGAGCGGCGCGCCGATCATGACGTCCGGGATCGCGTCGCCGTCCACGTCGCCCAGGGCGGCGAGCACCTGCCCGAATCGGCCGAAGCCCGTCGTCGCGACGTGCCCCCACATCGGGGTGTCCGCGGGGCCTCCGGGCCCCCCCGCGAAGAGGTACGCCGCGCCCTCGGTCGGCGCCCCGGCGCCGGTGCCGAGCCCGGGGACCCCCACCAGCACGTCGGCGAACCCGTCGCCGTTCAGATCGCCCGGGCCCAGCACCGCGAACCCGGCCTCTGCGTCGCGGGAGCCCGGCGACCAGCTCCAGGACGCCCCGATCGGAGGCGCCTGTCCGCCCAGCACCACGTGCACCGCGCCCCCCAGGGTCGCCGCCTCTTCGGCCGGCGCGCCCACGGCCAGGTCCCCGAACCCGTCTCCGTCGACGTCGCCCAGGAACGCCACGGAGGACCCGAACGCCCCTTGAGGCGCCGCGCCGACGAGCACGGCCCAGGCGTCCGTCTCGAGCCCCGAGGGGCCGCCGAGGTGGATCGCCACCGCGCCCACGTCCACGCCCGCGACGTCGTACCCCGGCATGCCGATCGCGAGATCCGAGAAGCCGTCGCCGTCCACGTCGCCGGCCGCGACCGACGTGCCCGCGAAGGCGTAGGCGTGCTCGCCGAAGCCGACGGTCGTGCGGCCGAGGAGGTAAGTGAGGGGGTGGGTCGTGAGCAGGTCGACAGCGCCGCGGGAGGGCGCGCCGAGGGGCAGGCCGGGGCGACCCACCACGACCGTCACCCGGCCGTCGCGGTTGAAGTCCGCCACCGCGATGGAGCTGCCCATGGCCTCGAAGTCGGTGTCGCCCTCCTCCATGGCCACGGGCGCGGGCATCAGGTAGGCGGCGGAGGCCGGGCTGCTCCCCCCGAGAACGGCGGCGACGACCCACGCGACGCCCGTCGTTCGTGAGCGACCCCGTCGCTCGATGCCTGTCTCGTCAACCACCCGGAACCTGCCTCCCGCTCACAGTAACCGGTGATGTCACCCTCGGTGGAGATCTTGTGTCCGGGAGCGCGCGGGGGCACGGGCGGGGTCCGGCCCGCCCCCGCGATCGACCACCGCTGACGGCACGAGCGGGCGACGGATCAGGGCTCGGCGCGCATCCATGCACGCACGAAGTCGGCCTCCGTCATGATGCCCACGACCTTGCCGTCGTCGTCGACGACCGGGAGGCAGCCGTGCTTCTCCTGCAGCATGTGGCGCGCGACGGCCATCGCGTCGGCCCCGGGGCTCGCCGTCGTGAGCCGCTTGCTCATCACGTCCCCGACCGTGGCCGTCATCTGCACGGCGTCGGTGATGACCGTCACGCCGTAGGCGGCCTTGACCACGTCCCGCTGCGAGAGCACGCCGACCAACACGCCCCGGTCGTCGACCACGGGGAGGTGCCGGAAGCGGCGGCGGTCGAACACGCTCATGACCCGAGCGAGGGGCGTGTCGGCGGTCGTCACGACGGGGTCAGGCGTCATCAGGTCCGAGACAGTCGTCATCCAAGCCTCCTGGGGGGAGCATGGCAAGAACCCCGGAGGCCGTCGCGCCGAAGGCGGTGTAACCGGAACGCAACACCATTGTTACGGTTGTAACGTCGCCGGCATCTCGGACGCGCACACCCGCCCGACATGTGTCGACCACAGGCTCGACGTACAGCGATTTCACTTTTTTCTGACATTTGGAGCAGCTGTGGTCGCGGGCCGGCACGGGCCTTGCTCTTTCCCGGGGCATGTACACGCCTTCCGAGATTTCCCGCCGCCTCCGCTCCTCCCAGCTCGCCACGATGCTGGTGCTCATCGCGTCGCTCGGCCTGGTCGTCGTCTTCGAGACCGGCTGCGTGGGCGAAGAGGAAGAGACCACCGACCTGGGCGTCCTCGGCCAGAGCGGCCTCGCGCTGACGTCCTCGGGCCGCGGCCCGGCCGGCCTGTCCGCCGCCTCGGTGCGCGGCGCCTCCACCGAGGTGTGGGCGGCCCCGAACCGCTGGCACGAGACCGACCCGGCGGCGGGCGTCGCCTGGGGCGCGAACAGCGGCCTCACCTGGGAAGACAAGTACAGCGCGTGGGTGAAGATGGGCGCCAAGATCGACCGCCACGGCGGCTATGGCGAGACCTTCGAGATCACCACGCCCCAGGGCAAGGTCCTCCCCGTCCCCGCCCTCGAGTGCGCCGAGCTGCTCATGGCCATGCGCGTCATCTTCGCCAGCTGGTACGGCCTGCCCTTCGTCATGGAGGCCGTCGACGGCGACCGCAAGCGCCTCTTCGCGGGCCACTTCGGCTTCCGCACCTCCGCGGGCCGCTACAAGAACACCCCGAAGTACAAGACCCGCTACAACGACTACAGCCACCTCAGCGACGCCGACGCCATGAACTCCTGGCCCACGGACGACAAGCTGCGCGGCCGCAGCCTCTACGGCGGCGGCGACGAGAACGAGTTCCTGCACGCCGACGCGAAGGCCGGCTGGTACTTCGACGAGCTGCTCCTCAACAAGCGCGTCGGTCACTTCCTGATGATGCTGCTCCCCTACTTCGGCAGCACGAACCTCGCCGACGACATCAACGCCTTCCACGTGCAGCCCGAGACGGTCCACGAGGGCGACATCCTCCTCAAGCGCTGGCAGAAGCGCGGCATCGGCCACGTGATGCTGGTCAAGAACGTCGAGCACTTCACGGCCTCGAACCAGATGAGCATCGAGATCGCGTCCGGCTCCATGCCCCGCCGCCAGGCGGTCTGGGAGACCCCCGCCAGCACGAAGCGCACGTACACGAGCAACAAGACCGGCGGCGAGGGAGAGACCTACGACGGCGACCTCTACGTGAACCTCGGGGGCGGCGCGAAGCGCTTCATGACGCACCAGGTGCTCGGCGGCAAGTGGACGGCGCAGGTCCACAGCTCGGTCCACGAGGGCTGGATCCACTGGGACATGAAGGACGAGCGCGCGGGCCGCCCCGCCCGCTTCGAGACGCTCCTCACCACGCCGAGCCCCGAGCTCCTGCGCGACGACCTGCTCGCCGCCATCGAGGCCAAGCGCGCCCACCTCCGCGAGTACCCCGCGAGCTGCAGCGCCCGCATCGCCCGCGAGGAGCTCTGGACGGACCTCTACAGCCTCCTCGAGCGCGAGTTCGACATGGACCGCAAGGCCGCCGACCTCGAGTACCGCGTCATCGACGACTACATCTTCGCCGAGCTCGTCTACGACCAGAGCCGCACCTGCTGCTGGAACTCCACGAACACGGACATGTACGACGTCATCGTCGCGTTCGCCGAGGGCGAGCAGAAGGACGCGCAGGACGCCGGCAGCTGCGTCTCCCCCAGCGTCTTCATGATGCGCGACGGCGGCTACGACCTCTTCGAGGCGAAGGCGGACGACATGAACCTGTCCGGCGCCTGGAACCCCTGGAGCGCGGACGAGAGCTGCCCGCAGCAGGCCACCGTGCAGACGGACACCGAGGCGACCCACGGCTGGACGTCCTGGTGCGAGCTCGAGGCCGCCCGCGAAGGCGGAGACGCCGTCGACACCCCCGAGGGCGACGACCCCTACGAGAACAACGACACGTTCGCGACCGCGTTCGTCGTGAAGTCCGGCGTCTACGAGGGTGCCTGGGTCTCCGAGGGCGACGACGACTGGTTCGCCATCGTGCCCCCCACCGGCAGCACGGTCCGCTTCTCGGTCACGATGATCGGCGAGGGCGGCGAGGCCGACCTCCAGATGGTCGCCGAGGGCGGCACGGTCGACACCGCGTCGCTCCACAGCGGCGAAGAGGCGTCGGTGGACACCGTGTTCGACGGCACCGGCAACGTCGCGGTCCGCATCGCGGGCGCCGGCTCCTACACCCTGACCGTCCTCGTCGACGGCGGCGTGGACCTGGGCGACCCCTGCAACGACGACAACGAGACCCTCGAGACGGCCATCGAGCTCGGCATCGGCGTGTACCAGGGCCTGCGCATCTGCGGCGGCAGCGACGGCGACGACTGGTTCCGCATCCCCGCGACGACCGGCAACTTCACCGTCCGCATCGACATCGTCGGCGGCGACCTCGACATGACCCTGCACCGCAGCAACGGCGAGCGGGTGGCGGGCAGCACGAGCACCGGCGACTACGAGACGCTGACGAGCATGGCCGGCGTCCGCTACCTGCGGGTCTACGGCTACAACGGCGCCTCGGCGGACTACACGCTGACCATCGAGTAGCTCTGCGGGCGGCTGCCCTTCACTCCCCCGCCGGCGCGCAGTACCCTGGATCCATGTCCATCTTCCTGCGCCTTCTGTCCGCCGTCCTCGTCCTCGCCCTGACCTTCGCCGTCGGCTGCGAGACCGAGCCCACCGTCGATCCCGACGACCTCGAAGACGAGGCGATCGAGGACCCGTCCTGGGCCACCGACGTCCAGCCCATCCTCGTCGCTTACTGTGGCCGCTGCCACGAAGGCGACGCGACCGCCAGCGGCGTGCCCTGGTTGAACAGCCACGACAACGTGACCGCCGACGCGTTCGCGGGCGTGTGCAACGGCTCCCAGGTGGCCGACTGCATCGTCGTGCGCATCAACGACGGCTCCATGCCGGACGACGGCGCGTGCCCCCCCGGGGACGAGGGCTGCATCACCGAGGCGCAGTTCGCCACGGTCGAGAACTGGATCGCGGACGGCAAGCCCGAGTAGCGGGCCGGGCGAGCGAACCCGTCAGCAGGTCTTGCGGCCCGACGACCTCGGATGCCCCGCGGGCACCTCCGGGTAGAGGATCTCGCCCGCGCTCGGGCGGTCGATCCGGAGATCGAAGACCCCCGACCGCGCGACGCCCCACGGGCCGTCGTCCCCGTCCGTGGGCATGGGGTCCGCGACCAGGGCCGCGGCGAGCTCGTCGTCCGCGGTCGCCTCCGCCAGCTCGCAGATCAGCTCGTCACGGCGGTCCTCGGGCAGCCCGGCGAGGAGCCGATCGGCGTCCTGCGCGGCCACGTGGTTCCAGGAGTTCTCGAGATCCGAGGGGTCGCGGAAGTAGACCTGCGTGGTGAGCCGTCGCTCCCCGTCGACCCGCACCCGGAAGTGCACGTGGGGCGGTCGCCACCAGGCTCTGTCGCCGGGGAACCCCGCCGGATAGCGCCGCGGCATCACCGAGCGGAACAGGTAGCGCCCGTCGGCGTCCGTGGTGCAGGTCCCGTAGTACTGGAAGCCGGGATCCCGCGGGATCCGCCGGCCGTACTCGTCGTCCGGATGGGCATAGCGGCCTCGATGGCAGGTCTGCCAGATCTCGACCGTGGCGCCCGGCACGGAGGCCTCGCCGTCCCTCAGCGTGCCGCGCAGGTACAGGCGCAGCCCCTCCGCGGGGGCCTGTCCGGCCACGGTCGCGAGGTCGTTGTTCGGGGTGGGCGGATAGCAGGTGGCGAGCGTGGCCCCGTGGGGATGGAACGGCCCCAACACCTGGGGGGGCGTCGCGGGGCCGAGGCGGCTCGCCGAGTAGACCGGCGTACACCCCGTCGCCGCTCCCGCCCCGACCGCGGCGAGGGCCTGGAGCAGCGCCCTGCGCGAGGGGTCCACGCCTACCAGAACTTCCACCACGGCTTGTTGCGCCGCGGCGGTCGATCCCAGTAGTCCGACGGGGGCAGCGGCCCCCTCCCGGGCTCGGTCTGCGTGGGCTTCGCCGACGGCGACGGCGCCGCGGGGGACGGGGCCGCGGGGGACGGCTTGGGCTTCACCTTCGTGGGCGTCGGCGCCGCGGGCCGGGAGACCGCTCGATGCGTCGCGGTGACCGGCGTGGGCGCCACGCTGGTGGCGGCCTTCCGGAGGGCGGGCGAAGGCGCCGGGGCGGGCTTCCGGGCCACGGGCGACGTCCCCGAACGGACCGTCGCTTCGCCGGTGTGATCCTCCCGCCACGCGCGGTAGGCGGAGATCAGCTGGGTGCCGGTGAGGTCGTCGATGGCCCGCTTGGCGGCGAACTCCGCGCCGACCGAGCAGCCGAAGCGACCGCGCCGGAGCCCATGGAGGACGTCGGCGATCGCCACGAGGTGAGCCTCCTCTCGGGCTGCGAAGGCCGCCAGCGCCTCCACGACCTCGACCTCCAGGTCGGCGCGAGGATGCTCCGGCGCCCGGGGCTCGTCGCGCTCGTCCTCTCGATCGCGCAGGAACTCGAAGAGGTCCCCGAGCACGGAGTCGTCGCCCGCGGCGAGGGCCTCCAGGTCGGAGCGAGCGGCGTCGATGGGGGTGGGCTCCCGCGGCGGAGCGGGGGCGGGAGCGGGATCCGCGGGGGGAGGGCTTCGAAGGGCCGCGAGCGACGCCTCGGCCGCCTCGCGGAGGGCGGCGCGCTTGGAGCCGGAGCGCTTCTCGAGCAGCGGGATGGCCGCCGGATCGCCGTGGGGGCCGAGCACGCGCGCGGCCTCGATCTGGACCGCGGGGCGGCGGGACGCGCCCAGCTTCAGGAGCGCCTCGGTGCTCACCCCGCACGCGACGAGGGCATCGAAGAGCGGCGCCAGGTGGGCCGAGAACGCCTTGTCCTCGACGGCCGCCAGCAGCCCCCGCACCGGATCGTCGTCCGGGCCGAGGCGCGCCAGCGAGTCGACGGCCTCCGCGACGGCCGCGGGGTCGTCGCTCAGGACACCGTCCTTGAATCGTTGCCAGTCCATGGACACCTCCCACACACGCCGCGCCCTCCCGGCGCGACGCGTTCAGAATGCCCGAGGTGGGACCGACGCGGGAGGGCGGACTACTCGCCGTCCTTGATCTGCTTCTTGGTCTTGCCCGCGGCCTTGCCGCTGTCTTCCTTCGTCTCCACGGCCTTGGTGCCCGTGGGCTTCGCCTCGACGGCCTTCGTGCCCGTGGGCTTGTCGCCGGCCGGGGCCGCCTCGTCGCCGCCCGCGTCGTCGCCGGCCGGGGCCGCTTCGGCTTCCTTGGCGGCGGTGTCGTCGTCGCCCGCGCTGTCGTCGTCGCCTGCGCTGTCGTCGTCGTCACCGGCGGGGGTGGCTTCGGGCGCCGGCTCCGCGGGGGGCGCGGCGGGGGCCTCGGGGGCAGGGGCGGGCGCGCTGTCGCCGCCGCAGGCGAATCCGAGAATCAACAGGCCGCCGAGGGCGACGCCGGCGAGCGAACGAAGAGCGAGGGAGCTGAAACGGAACATCGGTGCGTCTCCTGCCGCGGTTGGTCGGGGGCGGCGCGGACGAGGCTACACCGAGGCAACGTTGGCCGTCGCGCGGCCGGGGGCTCCGATCACAGCCCCTCGTACTGCCCATCGGCGATCGTCTCTGGAATCCAACCGATCTCCGCGGCCGTGCGAATTCCCACACGCACCTCCCCCAGAGCCGCCGGTTCGCGCTCATCCTTGGGCGCGATCGGCACATCCACGGCCATGATCTCCGCGAACTCCTGGGGGAACAGGGGCTGTCGGTGGGGCTGCGCGAACCCGTCGGGGAAGACCGCGAGGAACGTGTCGGGGTCGTACTTGTCCGTCGCCCCGAGCGTGTGGCCGAGCTCGTGGAGGAACGTCAGCAGCGCGTAGGTGGGGTCCGGGACCCCCGGATCGAGGTGCACCACGCCGAAGCGTTGGTTGCGGTCCGCCATGGACATGGCCTCCGCGTCCCCCCCCGCTCCGTCGAGCAGGACGACCACGCGCGCGTCGTAGCCGCCGAAGGGCGAACCCAGGTCCGCGGCGAGGGCGCGGTAGTACCAATAGAAGGCGAAGCCCCGCCGCAGCACCTCCCACCGACCGAGACCCGGCTCGTCGACGTCGGGGGCGTCCACCTCGACTCGATGGGGCCCGGACACGTCGAAGTCGACGGTCAGCGGCGGGTGCGACGGCGCGTACCCCGCGTACTCCCGGGCGAGCCACTGCTCGGCGGTCTCGAAGGTCGCGTCGGCCGACGGCGCGGTGCCGTTGAGCTTCTCGAGCCCCTCGGAGATGGCCACGTCCGGCGGGATCAACTGGAGGACCAGGACGCGCACGCGCCCCGACTCCCAAGGCACGCGGGAGGCGGAGATCCAGGCGTAGGCGGTGACCAGGAACGCCGCGAAGAGGAGGAGCGCGAGGCGCTGACGGGTGCCGAACCGGATGAACTTGGCGGTCACATGAGCAGCTTAGCGATCGCCGCCCCAAACGCGACCAACGCGAGCGTCGAACCGACCCAGAGCGTCGCCCGCACCCGCCGCACGCGAGCCTCGGCCTGCTCGGCGTCGCGGATCGCTCGCTCGGACAGCTCCGACGCCGTGCGGCCCAGGGCTCGGGCGGCGGGAGTCTCCGGCGCCGCCCCGGCGCGCGCGGCCTCGATCCAGTCGGCGTCCACCAGCCCCTCCGCCCAGTGAAAGGCGGCGGTCGCGAGGTCCACGCCCAACTCTTCGGCGCGGGCGCGGAACTGGGGCTCGCGGTCCATGACCACCCCGGGGTGGAACTCGAGATCCGACTCCGACTCCCTGGCGCCGGCCCAACCGAGCAGCTCGGACGCGCCCTCGACGCCCTCGATCAGGGCGAGCATCTCGTCGTGATCGGCGTGCTCGACCGAACACGAGCCGCAGGCGACGGCCGCCCGCGGGGTCGGCTCGCCGCACGATGGGCACGCGCGCATGCGCCATCGCTCGTCGAGGTCGGCGCTCCGTTGGGCCAGGTCGGACATCCGCCGCACCCTGCCGACGCCCCCCCGAACGTGCAAGACACGCCCCCCGCGATCCCGTGTCGGGCCGCATCCGGTCGGGTGGACTAGGCTTCGGGGATGCGGCCCGTCCTCATCCTCATCGCGCTCCTGACGGCCCCGACGCCGGGGTGCAGCGACATCGTCATCGACTGCGACGCCCCCGACGCCCCGGGCTGGGACCCCGCCCACGCCCCCGTCGAAGAGGAGATGCTCGCCGCCGTGAACGCCCGCCGCGGGGCCGGGGCCGAGTGCCGCGGCACGGCCATGCCGCCCGTCCCGCCCGTGACCATGGAGGAGCGCCTCCGGTGCGCGGCGCGGAGCCACTCGGTGGACATGTCCGAGCAGCGCTACTTCGATCACACGTCGCCGTCCGGGGCGGGGCCGTCCCAGCGGGTGGACGCGGTGGGCTACGACTGGTCGACGGTGAGCGAGAACATCGCCGCGGGCCGGGAGGAGGCCGAGGCGACCGTCGACGACCTCATGGACAGCACCACGGGGCACTGCGAGAACATCATGGACGGCGACGTGTCCGAGGCGGGCATCGGCCTCGCGTTCACGGACGACGACTACGGTCACTACTGGACGCAGGTCTTCGCCGCGCCCCGGTGATCGTCAGCCGATGCGGGTGTGGAACGTCAGGGTGGTCTTGCCGATCGTGATCGGGTCGCCGTCCCGCAGGGCGGTCATGGCGGTCTTCTCGCCGGCCACCTTGAGCCCCGCCAGCTTGTGCAGCGCCACCGCGAACCAGGTCCCGTGCTTGTCCTCCAGGAGCTCCACCGCGCGCCGGACCAGGAGGGCCATGCCGGGCAGGCGGAGGTCGCACTCGTCCGTGTACCCGAGGACGAACCGGTCCCCGTGCAGGGGGAACGGGTCCCGGTGCAGCTTCGGCTCCCACGCCACGTGCGCCGCTTGGAGGTCGGCGACCTTGCGCTGGATGTCCTCGACCTTGACCTGCGGGAGGTGCGCCGTGGTGCGCTCGCCCAGGTCGGTGACCCCCGGGACCTTCTCGAGGTCCGAGCCCGTGATGGAGCGCAGGTCCGCGGCCGTCGCCGGGCTCGGTGGGCCCGCCGCCTCCTTGTAGAAGAGGACGTGGCGGCCGATGGCGATGCGGGTCCCGTCCGCGAGATCGACCTTGCCCACGCGCTCGCCCTGGACGTAGACCCCGTTGTCGGAGCCGAGGTCGTTCAGCTCGAAGTTGCCCGACGAGCCGGGCAGGATCATGGCGTGACGACGCGACGCGAGCGGGTCCTCGAGGTGGATGTCGGCGTCCATGTTCCGACCGATGAGCAGGCCACCGGTCTCGATCTCGTAGACCGCGACGCGCTTGCGGCCCCGATACACGTACATGCGTCCCATGCGCGAACCCCTCTTCGACTCGGCGGGAGTGTAGCGTGCGCCGCATGAATCGGCCCCCCGCTCCCGCTTTCGCCCCCGGAGTCGCCCTCGTCGTGGGGGGCAGCGGAGGCATCGGACGGGCGGTCTGCGCTGCCCTCGCGCGGGATGGCGCCGACGTCGCGGTGACCTACCGCGGGAACCTCGCGGGTGCGGAGGCGGCCGCCGAAGACGTGCGGGCCCTTGGGCGCGAGGCCTCGGTGCATCGCCTGGACCTCGCCGATCGGGACGGCGCGAACGCGCTGCTGGCGGGCCTTGGGGGGCTGCACTCGGTGATCTTCGCGTCCGGGCCGGACATCGACATGCCCTACATCAGCCGCGTGGAGCAGGCCCAGTGGACCTCCGCGATCGACGCCGACGTGCACGGGTTCTTCCACCTCGTCCAGGCCGCGCTGCCCGCCCTGCGCGAGCGCGGAGGATCGATCACGGCCGTGTCCACCGCGGGGCTCGACCGGTACCCCCACCGAGACATCCTGTCGGTGGCCCCGAAGGCCGCGGTCGAGGCCGTCGTGCGCGGGATCGCGGTCGAGGAGGGGCGCTACGGGATCCGGGCGAACTCGGTGCGGGTGGGCGTCGTGGAGGCGGGCATGTTCCTGCGGCTCCAGGACAAGGGCTTCGACCCGTCGTGGATCGAGGTCGCCAAGGCGCGCACGCCCCTGGGGCGCTTCGGCACCGCCGATGAGGTCGCCGACGCGGTCTCCTTCCTCGCGTCGAACCGCGCCTCCTACATCACCGGCCAGTCGCTCACGGTCGACGGCGGCTGGTGCGTGTGAGCCGCTGACCGCCGAACTCCGACGGCCTGAAAGCACCTGAAAGGTCCCGCCGGGAACTTCGGCCGGGGCCCCGGGTCTGTCCTCCCGCAACGTGCCGGAGGACCCATGCGCCCGACCCTCGCTCTCTTGACCCTCGCGACCCTGATCGCCACCCCCGCCGCGGCTCAGACCCGCGTCACCGGCCCCGCGCCGACGATGCAGGTCACGGACGTCGGACCCGCGAAGAACCTGGAGATCACCGCCCTCGACGTCGAGGCCCGCATCGTCGGCCACCTCGCCGAGACGTCGATGACGATGACCTTCTTCAACCCCTTCGGGCGCGCGCTCGCGGGCGATCTGACCTTCCCGCTGCCCGCGGGGAGCACGGTCAGCGGCTACGGCCTGGACGTCGACGGCGCGCTGGTGGACGGCGTGGTCGTGGAGAAGGAGAAGGCCCGCCGCGTCTTCGAGATCGAGGTCCGCAAGGGCGTGGACCCCGGTCTGGTGGAGAAGGTCGGCGGCGCGGCCTACCGCACGCGTGTCTTCCCGATCCCGGCCCGGGGCACGCGCACCGTGAAGGTCTCGTGGATCTCGGAGGTCGACGACGGCCCGACCGGCGCGTCGTACCGCCTCCCCCTCGCCTTCTCCGAGCCGATCCGAGACGTGCACCTGCGGGTGGAAGTGGTTCGCCCCGGCGTGGCCCCGAAGGTCGTCGGCGACGGCATCGACGGCTTCGGCTTCGAAGCCTGGGAGGACCGCCAGGTCGCCGAGACGACCGTGAAGGACGTCGTCCTCGACCGGGCCGTCACCGTCGCCCTGCCCGGGCTCGCCGAGCGACCCGTCGCCGTGGAGCGCGGGCCCGACGGCACCGTGTACTTCGCCATCCACGACCGCGTGGACGCCCCCGCGAACATCGGCCGCATCGCCCCCCGGCGGGTCGCCCTGCTCTGGGACGCCTCCCTCTCCCGGGACGGCCGGCACGACCGCGAGATCGCCTTGCTCCAGGGCTGGATCGACGGGCTCGGGCCCCGCCGCGTGGAGGTCGACCTCACCGTCTTCGCCGACGCCCCGCTGCCCACGCGGTCCTTCGTGCTGCCGCGCGACGCCGGCGCCCTGGTCGAGACCCTCCGGCGCACGCCCTACGACGGGGGCACGCGCATGGCGAGCCTGAGCGCGCTCGCCTCCGGCCCCGCCCCCGATCATCACCTCTTCTTCAGCGACGGCATCTCCAACCTCGGCGAGGCCGACCTCCCGACCTTCGAGTCGCCGGTCTACGCCGTGTCCGACGCGGACGTCGCCAACCACGACGCGCTGCGGGCCATCGCCGTCGGCTCCGGCGGCGCGTGGATCGACCTGACCACCAAGTCCGAGGAAGAGGCGCTGGACGCGCTGGGGCGGTCGCCCTTCTCGTTCCGCGGGGCGACCTCCAAGGGGGGCCTCGGCGAGTCCTACCCCCGTCGGGCCGAGCCCGTGGACGGTCCCTTCTCCCTCGCCGGACGCCTCACCGGGCCCACGTCGTCGGTGGCCGTCCGGTTCGCGGGCGCCGGCGCCGCGGCCGAAGAGCGCGTGTACGTCGTGGACGGGACGCAGGCCCCGGAGGGGACCCTCCTGCAGCGCTTCTGGGCCCAGAAGAAGGTGGCCGAACTGGCCATCGGCGGGCGCCGCAACGAGCCTGCGATGGCGGCCGTGGGCAAGCGGTTCGGGATCGTCACGCCGGGCACGTCCCTGCTGGTGCTCGAGCGCCTCGACCAGTACGTCGAGCACGAGGTCCGTCCCCCCGCCTCGCTGGCGGCCTTCCGCCGCGACTACGACCGCGCCATGGCCGACCGCGCGGCCGCGAAGAAGGTGGAGGACGCCACGAAGCTCGAGCGCATCGTGGCGCTGTGGGAGGCGCGCGTCGCGTACTGGGACCGCGAGTTCGACTGGCGCTACGAGGCGAAGGAGTCGAAGCAGGAGGGCCTCGGCGCGAGCGGCAGCGGCTACGGGACGGGCGGCCGCGTCGCCACGGGTGCGGCCGAGGCGCCGATGTCGGCCATGGACGCGGCCCCGGCGATGGAGCCCGAGGCGGACGGCTACCGAGACGACGACGATGAGGAGCGAGCGGCGGGGCCCCGGGCACGACGTTCCCCGGCGAAGGCCTCCCCTTCGGGGACGTGGGCCGAAGAGGGCCGCCCCGCCGATCGCCCCGCCCCGTCCATCACGCTGAAGCCCTGGGACCCGGCGACCCCGTACGTCGCCGCCCTGAAGGCCGCCGCCCCCGAGGACCGCTTCGCCGTGTACCTCGCCGAGCGCGCGGTGTGGGGGACGGCCCCCGCGTTCTTCCTGGACTGCGCCGACTTCTTCGCGCCGTTCGACCGGGCCGTCGCGCTGCGCATCCTGTCGAACATCGTGGAGCTGGACCTCGAGGACCCGGCGCTGCTCCGCGTGTACGCGCACCGCCTCGTGCAGGTCGAGGAGCTGGACCTCGCCATCCTGACCTTCGAGCGCATCCGCGAGCTGCGCGCCGAGGAGCCCCAGTCGCACCGGGACCTCGCCCTGGCGCTGGCGGCGCGAGCCGACGAGCGGGCCCTGCGTCCCACGAACCGCGCCGTCGCGCTCAGCGACTACCAGCGCGCGATGGACCTGCTCGCCGACGTCGTGATGGACGAGTGGGACCGCTTCGCGGAGATCGAGCTCATCGCGCTCGTGGAGCTCAACGACGTGCTGCCGAAGGCCCGGGAGCTGGGCGACGTGCGCGTCCCCGTCGACGCTCGCTTGATCCAGCAGCTGGACATGGACGTGCGCATCGTCATGAGCTGGGACGCCGACCTGACGGACATGGACCTGCACGTCCTGGAGCCGTCGGGCGAAGAGGCGTACTACGGCCACCACGAGACGGCCATCGGCGGCCGCGTCTCCCGGGACTTCACCCAGGGCTACGGCCCCGAGGAGTACTCGATCCGCCGCGCCATGCCGGGGACCTACGAGCTCAAGACGAAGTTCTTCGGCAGCTCGGCCGCGACGCTCCAGGGCGCCGTGACCCTGTACGTCGACCTCTACACCGACTACGGGCGCCCGACCCAGAAGAAGCAGTCCATCACGCTGCGGCTCGCCGAGCAGAAGGACACCTTCACGGTGGGCGAGATCACCATCCAGGAGGACACCCTTCGGGTGGGGATGTAGCGGGCCCGGACGTGGCGTCCGGAATCGGCCCTACAACCCGGACTTGTCCGGCGAATCCCGGACGTGGTGTCCAGCCGCGCCCGTCGGCCGGCTGGAGGAGGCGTGGGTCGCCCAGCGTCGTGAGGGCGGGCCCGACCTCCGTGGGCTTCTTCCACCATTCGTAGGCCGAGCTCCGCGACGCGCCGGAGTAGGCGACCAGCGCGGACATGGGGTGACGGAGCGCGCGCCCCAGCTGGAAGAAGACCGCGCGCGGCTCCCCTCGCGTGCTCAGCGCAGCCGCGCGCGCGACGCTGGGCAGGTCGGCGTCCAGCACCGCGCGCGGACGAGGAGGCGGGGTACCGGCGACCGCCGCGCTGGGGTCCGCCGAGACGTAGGCGTGATGGCGCTCCGCGAAGCCCTCGACGCGCTCTCCGAGCGCCCGGGCCAGCCTCTCCGGGGTGACCCAGGGGGCCGACGACGCGCCCATCACGTCGCGGTGGGTGGACCACAACCAACTCAGCGGATCGTCCACCATCCCGGCCCGGCAGGGGTTCAGGACTACGTAGCGCACCTGGCGTCGAAGCTTCCGCAGGCCGTGGATGGGGACGGGAGCCGGCGCCGGCTCCCACCGCCCGGGGAACCACCGACCGAACTGGCCGAGGCACCGCCGGAGCCGCTCACGGCCGCGCTTGCCCGCGTCGACCACGAGATGAATGTGGTCGGGCATGACCACGACCGCCAGCGCCGCGGGAAAGAGCAGGCGCAGGTGGAACCACACCCAGGCGGCGGCCGCGTTGGAGAGGTCGGGGGAGTCGAGCGTGAGGCGAGCCGTGAAGTGATGCATGCAAGGCACTCACGCAAGCACCGTGCCGACCCTCCACTCCTACGACGCACGTCGATCGCCGCCCGATGAGGGCCCAAAGAGGCCGGACACTGCCGGACACTGCCGGACAGATGTGGACACTCCCGGACGGACATTGCCGGACAGTTCCACCCGGACGTGGCGTCCGGAATCGGCCCTACAACCCGGACTTGTCCGGCGAATCCCGGACGTGGTGTCCGCCGTCTACTCCGCGTCCCCGACGAAGTCGAGCGACACCGAGTTGATGCAGTAGCGCAGGCCCGTGGGGGCGGGGCCGTCGTCGAAGACGTGGCCGAGGTGCCCGCCGCAGTGGTCGCAGTGGACCTCCGTGCGCGTCATCAAGAGGCTGCGGTCGACGTGCTCCCCGATGCGCTTCGAGTCCAGCGGCTGCGTGAAGCTCGGCCACCCCGTGCCCGACTTGAACTTGTCCGTCGAGTGGAAGAGGGGCGCGCCGCACCCGCCGCACGTGTAGGTGCCCTCGGCCTTGTGGTCCCAGAACTCGCCCGTGAACGCCCGCTCCGTGCCCTGCTTGCGGAGCACGTAGTACTCCTCGGACGTGAGGCGCTTCTTCCACTCCGCGTCGGTCACGGCGGACTTCGTCCCCACCTTGGGGATCTCCTTGGGGGCACCGGCCGTGGGGACGGCCTCGCCGGGGGCCTTCGCGTCGTCCGCGGCGACTCCCGGGCGACACGCCACCACGAGGACGAAGAGGGCGACGACGGTGAGGAGTACGAGGGTGGTCTTCATGGGAGGCTCCGGGGTTCTTCAGCATAGGTGGAGTCCGGGCGAGCGGCCGGCCGTTACACTCCGCGCCGCATGAACGAAGCCGCGCTGCATTCCTGGGTCGTGTGGGGCCTGATCGTCGCCTCGCCGATCGTGGTGTTGGTCCTGCTCTTCGTGAAGGCGCCCTACGGCCGCCACGCCGAGTCCGGCTGGGGCCCGACGCTCGGGGCGCGCGCGTCCTGGATCGTCATGGAGAGCCCGACGGTCCTGGTCTTCGCGGCCGTCTTCGCCCTCGGCGCCCGCCGCGCGGAGCTCGTCCCCCTCCTCCTGCTCGGCATCTGGCAGTTCCATTACGTGCGCCGCGCCTTCGTCTTCCCGTTCCTCATCCGCCCGTCGGGCAAGCGGACGGCGTGGGTCGTCGTGGGCTCGGCGCTGCTCTTCAACAGCCTGAACGCCTACGTCAATGCGCGCTGGATCAGCCATCTCGGAGGGTACGACGCGGGCTGGCTTCTGGATCCCCGGTTCCTCGCCGGGGTCGCGCTGTTCGCCTTCGGCTGGGGCCTCAACGTGCACAGCGATCGCACCCTGATCGCCCTGCGGAGGCCCGGCGAGACGGGCTACGAGATCCCCTACGGAGGCGGCTACCGGTACGTCACGTCGCCCAACTACCTGGGAGAGATCCTCGAGTGGACGGGGTGGGCGCTGCTGACGTGGTCCCTGGCCGGGCTCTCGTTCGCGCTCTTCACGACGGCCAACCTCGCCCCCCGCGCGCTGACCAACCACCGCTGGTACCGCGAGAAGTTCGACGACTACCCGAAGGAGCGGAAGGTGCTGTTCCCGTTCGTCTGGTAGCCGCGCTCGTTCAGGCCCGCGCGCCCGGTCGCCCGTGGCACTTCTTGAACTTCTTGCCCGACCCGCAGTGACACGGGTCGTTTCGGCCGACCTTCGGGGCCTCGCGACGGAGGGTCTCGCCGCCCCCGCCGGGCTTGCCGTCCACGTAGTACCAGCGCCCGTTCTTCTTCTTGAACATGGACGACTCGCGGTGCTCCTGGTCGCCGCGCTTGTCCGTGTACCGCGCCACGAAGTCCACGCGCCCGGTGAGGTCCTCGGCGCCGCCCTTCGAGGAGAGGATCTCGAGGCCCTTCCACTCGGACGTGCGCATCCAGTCGTGGGTCGCCTTCTCGTCCACCTCGCCGACGGTCGACGGGTGGTGCGTCCGCACGACGTAGCCGATGTCGGCGCGCGTGAAGGCGGAGTAGCGCGAGCGCATCAGCTGCTCGGCGGTCTCGGGGAAGGCGGCGCCCGCGAGGAACGGGGCGCAGCACTGCTCGAAGGCGGCTCCGGTGCCGCAGGGACAGTTCATGGCGCGGAGTGTAATGGGACGCCCCGCCCGCGTCAGGCCTCCGGCCGCAGCCGCTCGTGGAAGAAGCCCAGCACGCGGTGCAGCGCCGCCTGGGTGGGGTGCCCGTCGCGGTCCACGAGGTGGGTGGTGACGACCGAGTGCGCCAACCGCGGGATCCCGTGCGGGTTGCCGGGCCCGCTGTCGATCTCGATCCCCTCGAAGGCGTCGCCCAGCTCCCGGCGCAGCCGCTCGAAGCGCGCCGCGGGCACCAGGGGGTCGTGGGTGAAACGCATCGCGAGGACGGGGCATCCCGCCGCGGCCCGCTCCTTCACGACGGCCAGGGCGTCGTCCGTCAGGTGCAGCCCCGCCCGGGCCGCGGGCGTGACCCCCAGCGGCAGCGAAGGCTGGCTCAGCACCGGCGCCATGACGGCCTCGTCCACCATCAGCGCGAGGGCGAAGTTTCCCGTCATGCACATCCCGATCGCCCCGACTCCGGGCCCCCCGCACCGCCCGTGGGCGTAGCGACAGAGCGCGCGCAGCCAGTCCGTGATCGGGCTCGACCGGCGCGACCCGAGCGTCGCCCACTCCCGTCCGATGCAGCAGCGAGCCATCGACTGCATTCCGTAGACCGCGCCGAGCGGCTTGTTGGGGGTCCCGAACAGCTGGGGCATGAAGACGGTGAAGCCCTCGTCCGCGACCCGGCGGGCGAACCGCGCGACCTGGGGGGTGATCCCGGGCACCTCGTGCATCACCACCACGCCGGGGCCGTCGCCCCTCACGTACACGTCGCGCTCGGCGCCGTCGTGGGCGAAGCGCTCCGCCTCGAATCCCGCGACCGGGATCGCCATCAGGGGGTCCAGTCGAACGTGTAGACCCGGTCCTCGCGGATCCGCTCGGTCTGCTCGGTGCCGTCGGCGGCTCGGAAGCGGAGGCGGGTGATGCGCTCGATCTGCAGGCGGTGGGGCTGCAGCGAGCTGCCGACGGTGCGGAGGCGCGCGTGCTCGAGGACCTCCACGTCGCGCAGGCTGCGCTCACCCTTCACGCGCCCGCGGAGCTCGGCGAGGAGCGCGTCGTCCGCGGTGAGCTCGCCGCGGATCTCCAGCTCGGTGCAGCGGAGGTCGCGGGTGCGCTCCCGGCACGGCACCCGCCCCAGGACGGCGAACCGCAGGCGGGCGGGCCCGTTGGCCCCGTCGAAGCCGACGACCTCGAGCACCCCCTCGTCCTCGAACCTGCTCCCCACGTCCGCGGAGCGACCCGCCCAGCGACCGACGAGCCGACCCCAGAGATCGGCCTCGGCGTCGCCGGTGGACGATACGAGGGACCCGTCCGCGCGGGCCACCAGCGATCGGGGCGTGCCCGCCGAGGCCATGCGCAGCTCGCCGCCGTCGGCGCCCGCGAGGGTCCAGGTCCAGGTCGCCTCCTCCGACGTCTCCTGGTCTCCGGCCTCGGGCGCGCTCCACTCGAGGGTGGTGGTCACGTGGACGCCCAAGCGGCCGCCCCGGGGCCAGTCGAACGCGAACGTCGGGGCGGCGACGGGCTCGGGCGTTTCGCCGATGACGACCTCCACGGTCGTCTCCGAGCGCGCCTCTGCGGTCGTCTCCGCGGGCGTCGGCGCGGCGGTGGAGCCCGACGTGCGGGTCGGCTTGTCGCGACACGCCGGAGACGAGGCGAGGACGGCGAGGACGGTGAGGGCGAGGCAGGCGCGATTCAACGACGACTCCGAGGGCGACCCGGGCAGGATCGGGGAGGACGCTACCTGATGCACTCCGCCTGCGACCCTCGCCCGACCTCCCGGCTCCAACCCGACATGAGACCGCTCCTGCTCATCGTCGGCCTGCTGGTCGGCTGCCCGGCGGACGCCCCGCCCGCCGGCGAGCCCCGCCTCGCTGCGTCCGACGACGACGACGCGGGCGAGCAGGCCGTTCCGCCCCCGTGGGACCCCGCCCTCGAGGAGCTGCCCTGCGCCGCCACGAAGACGGAGTGCGCGGACGCCGGACCCCACATCGAGGGGACGTGCTGCACCTACGGCGACAACCTCCAGCACCTCGCCCGGGGGAGCGCCGCCGAGGCCGTCGACATCGAGACCGACGGCGACTACGCCTACCTCTGCGGCGGGTTCGGCGTGCGCATCAACTACATCGCCGACCCGGCCGATCCGCAGTACGTCGGGGGCGTCGCGCCGCGGTGCCAGCGCAGCGCGGTGGGCCCCGTCCTGCCCGACGGCACGCGCGTCTTCTGGCTCGCCCACCACGGCGACGCCTGGGTCCCCGTCCCGTTCCTGGGCACCTACCACCTCGCCCCCCTGGACGCCGAGGACCCGCCCGCCGGGGGCATCACCGAGGTCCACACGATCGCCGACCCGACCGTCCTCTTCGAGGGCCTGGCCTGGGACGCCGCGTCCGCCACGCTCTACGTCGCCGCTCACGCCGGGGGCCTGCGCGTCTACGCCACGGCCGAGGACGGCACCCCCACCTTCGTGCGCGCGCTCGACGGCTTCGACAACGCGTGGAAGCTCGACCTGCACGACGGGCGGGCCTACGTCGTCGACGGGCGCCGCATGCACGTCCTGGACACCGCGGACCCCCGCGCGCCGGTGCGCCTCGGGACGGTCGACCTGCCCGGCTCCGCGCGCGACGTCGACGCCCAGGGCGACCGGGTGTTCGTGGCCCTGGGAGGGGAGGGCGTGGCCGTCTACGACCTCTCCGCCCTCGACCCGAGCGGTCTCCCCACGCCCCTGCCGCCGCTCGCGGTGGACGGCTCGGCCCAGGCGGTCCAGGCGAACGAGCGGCTGCTGGCGGTGGCGTCGTGGTCGCACGTCGCCGTGTACGACCGCGCCCGGCTCCTGCGCCTCGGGACCGAGCGCACCACCGCGTACCCGACGTTCGAGCAGGACTTCGGCGTCGCCCTCCTGGACGACGTCGTCCTCGTGGCCGAGTGGCGGGCCTTGCACACGCTGCGGTACCGCCCCGGGTACGTCTCCCCCGACGTGTGGATCCCCGACGAGCTCATCGCCTTCTCCGCCCAGCAGGGGGGCAGCGAGACCGTCGCCGTCCGAAACCGCGGCCCGCTGCCCCTCGAGCTCGGCCCCGTCGCCACGACCGCCCCCGATCGCTTCTCCGCGACGCCCGTGTCCATGACGCTGGCCCCTGGAGAGACGGGCGAGCTGACCCTGACCTACACCCCGCCCGCGCCCGAGCTGCAGCCCAACCTGCTGTCGATCCCCACCAACGACGCCGACGCCGACCAAGCGCCCCTGAACATCCCGATCACCACCGCCGACGGAGGGCGGCTCGACGTCGGCGATCGCCTCGACTCGACCTTCGCCTTCCTCGATCCCACGGGCGCGCGCGACCTCGAGAACCTGCGCGGCAAGGTGACCGTGCTCGCGTACTTCGCCCTCTTCTGACCGATCTGCGGTCTGGAGTTGCCGGACCTCGACGCCACCATCCACATCCCCTACGCCGACCAGGGCGTCCTCGTGTACGGCATCCACCCGGGCGAGCCGGTGGATCTGCTCGCCGACTTCCGGGAGCAGACCGGGGTGACCTTCCCGCTCCTGCCCGACGAGGCGACGCTGCGGCAGTTCGCGTTCCCCCCGGGCGTCGGCTACCCGTACCCCCGCGACATCGTCGTGGACAAGAACCTGCGCGTGCGCTCGATCAAGAACTCCTTCCACCCCGAGGAGATGGAGGCGCTGATTCAGCAGCTCCTGGCGGAGGACGTCGAGTAGGACCGTGTCAGGCTGGGGCCGATGCACGTCTTCGGCTACGGCTCCCTCACGTTCTCGCCTGCCCTGCCCGACGCGCTGATCGGGGTGCGTCTCGGCCGCGTCCCGGGCCTGGCGCGGGCGTTCAACAAGCGGAGCCGCTCCCGGTCGGCGCCCGCCGACGCCTGCTTCGACGCGCCCGATCCGCCGCGAGGCTGGACCCTGGGCGGGCGCCGCGTCTCCATCACCCTGGGGACGACGGAGGGGGACGGCCTGCACGGGTTCGTGGCGACCTACCGGGCGGGCGTGGAGGCCGCGCTCATCCCCCTGCTGGACGCCCGGGAGGGCTGGGCGCACGACGACCCGGACTCGGGCTACCTGCCCCGAGACGTGGAGGTGGACGTCGACGGATCCATCGTCGTCGCCCGGGCCTACCTGACGAACCCCGACGCGTCGTGGACGCTGCGGCCGCCCCCGTCGCCGGAGGAGATCGCCCGGATCCTCATCCACTCGACGCCTCGCGTCGCGGTCGGCGGCCCGCGGGCCCCGGGGCTGGAGTACCTCGAAGGCACCCGCGGCTCCCTGCGCGACGCGGGCGTCCTGGACCCCCACCTGGAGGCGGTCGCCCGGGCGGTGCGCGCCGTTCCGGGGCCGTGGACCCAGCGCGTCGCCCCGGTCCGGTAGCCTCCCCATCCACGTCGCCCCGGGAGGTTGTGTGCAGGTCCTGGTCCTCAACTGTGGTTCCACGTCCCTCAAGTACGAGGTGTTCGCCCTGGGCGACACCGTCGAGTCGCTTCGCACCGGCAAGGTCGAGCGCCTGGCCGCCGGCGACGGATCGGCGGAGGCCGTGGAGAAGGTCGTGGCGGAGCTTCGGGAGGCGGGGCTCTCCGTGGGCGCCGTGGGCCACCGGGTGGTGCACGGAGGCGAGGCGTTCTCCGGATCGGTCCTCATCGACGACGACGTGGAGTCCGGCATCGAGGCCTGCGTGCCCCTGGCCCCGCTGCACAACCCGGCGAACCTCGCGGGGATCCGGGCGGCCCGCGCTGCCTTCCCGGACGTCCCGCAGGTCGCCGTCTTCGACACCGCCTTCCACGCGAACCTCC
>Ga0209992_10000208_pt1 | contig 83282 bp, 57 predicted proteins | sample 2SBtaG_2_FD_182564 | JGI IMG/M metagenome (GOLD analysis project Ga0209992, IMG submission 182564) | Deep subsurface microbial communities from Kolumbo volcano to uncover new lineages of life (NeLLi) - 2SBTROV12_ACTIVE470 metaG (SPAdes)... | ecosystem: Environmental > Aquatic > Marine >... | reverse complement strand
CGGCCCGCAGAACCGTCTCTACGGGCCGATCACGGCTCGAAGCTATTGATACCGCACCCCACCATCAAAACGGCTCCAGGAGCCTCTACGAGCCACGCAGGGGCATATGGCCTCGAAAAATGGCCTCGCGGACGCCCTCGGCGCGCCGAACAGAACGCCGGTGAGATTCCGGTCAGCAAGCGCCCTGCTGCCGCCGCTTCCGAGCTCCGCCAATCCGCGATCCGCATCCCGACGCAGCACAGCGATGTAGGTCCAGCACAGTAAAGGCGGTTCTGCGAAGCAGGTTCGCCGGCCGGATCCCGAATGGGATTCGGGGCAGCACCGATGGCGGGCCCCAGCGCTCCCCGCTGACCAACGCGTCCACGAGTAGCCCGACCGCCGCGAGCCGCACCCCCATGAATGTCGTTCAGCGGTCGCCGCGTCTCGCCCGTGGTACCGTGGCGGCCCGCTGGATCCAACCGTGCACGACCTACCGACTCCCCGCCGACGCCGCATGCGCACCGTCAACGCAACGATCGCGTGGTTCACCGCTGTCGTCGTCATCGGGGCTGCCCTGGTGTTGCTCCCGTCGACCGCGTTTGCCTGAGGATGCAGCGCCCCCGCCGGTCCGGTGGGTCCAGTGGCCGCGGGTGATGAAGGTGCCGCTCACCCGTGGGTCACCGCCGTCGGCTACCGCAGGTTCACGTCCGCGCTGCGCTTCGAAGGTGACCTCGACCGCGAGCTCACGGCGGAGACAGCGTCCACCTCGCTGGGCCGTATGTTGGGTGACACCTGGATGCTGCGTGCCTCGATCGCTCGCGTCATGGCTGGTCATATTCGCGGCGCCGGCAAGGGCACGGCCACAATCGTCCAGGGCTGGATGTTCGGAGCGTCGTTATCGCGGCGCTTCACAATCGACGACCTGCCCAACTTGTACATCGGCGGCTCGGCGTCGTTTGCGATGCAGTTTTCACGGGCTGGATACGGTGGAACCGACGGCACGAGCGCGCTCACAGCGGCGGACCTGCGGCTTGGCGCGACCGTTGGCTGGATGATCCTCGAACGCTTCGTCCCTTACGCGACTGCGCGGGTTTTTGGCGGGCCCGTATTCTGGCGCGCGCTGGCCGATGGCGGCGATCTCAGCGGCACCGATCGGTATCATTTCCAGGTCGGCGGTGGGCTGACCGCGATCATCGTCTCCGGGCTCTACATCACGGCGGAGCACGTGCCGCTCGGTGAAAAGAGCAGCAGCATCGAGCTCGGCGTGCGCTTCTGAACGAGGCGGCGACTTATAGATAGTTCCCTGATCGAGACTCTCAACCTTTTGATATCAATCGACAAAAAGACCAGTGCGCGGTCGAGCCTCGTTCAAAGCATAGGTCTGGGCCGGCGTCATCAGCGCCCAGCTGCTGGTGATGGCGCGACACGCGCTTGAGCAGACCCCTGCGCCAGCCGCGGAGCGGCGACATGCAGTAGCCTGGGGTGGCAACCCCAGGAAAGAATGGTCGTTTTGTTTGAGCCGCGAAGCGGCGGCAGGAGCCCGGCAATCGCTCCTGTCGCCGCCTCGCGGCTCTCAAATACAGCCGACCGGACCCTGGGGCTCTCGCCCCAGGCTACTGCCCGGCGCCGCTTCGCGGCTCAACAGCCGCCGAAATGACCACAAACAGCTGTTTTGACATGGGAACCAGACAAAGGCGGTTCAGTCGTCGTCGCGCAGCAACTTCGCCTTGGCCTGGGCGAATTCGTCGTCGGTCAGGGCGCCGTTTGTGTGCAGCGTGCTGAGTCGTTCGAGGGCGTCGACAAAGTCGGACCGACGCGCCTGCTCCAACAGCTCGCGCATCGCCGCCAGCTCGTCGAAAAGCTCCTGGCTGCCGATCGACCCACCGCTGGGGGCCACGGACTTGGCGGCTGCTCTGCGGAGCTCTTCGATGCTCTTGCGGGACCCATCCACGTCGGAATGCTCGCCGTGCGATCCGGCCCCGCCGCTGTCCTCGTGCGGCGCGCCCATGCCGTGAAAGCCGTCCCAGAAGTCCTGGGTTTCAAACGGGTCATCGACCGGGGCAGCGACCTTGGGTGCCTCGACGTACGACTTGCCCTCGAAGCCGCCAATGATCGAGTGCGCATCCGCCGTGTAGGGGCGGTCGGACGGCGCGGCGAAGCGTTGCACCACGCCTTCCACCACCAAGTCGAGCAGCTCACCGGGCTGGCACAACGAAAAACACGGCGCGTCCGCCGAACGAATCGCGGGCAGGGCGAACGTGCTCGAGATGCTCTTTCCAGTCGGGTCGATCCGCCCGTGCGTGCGCTCCTCGGCCCATTGACCCACCGCCGCCCAGTCCTCGGCCAGCACCGGGCTCGCGAGCGGCACGACAACCCGAAAACGAGGGCGCTCTTCACTGTGGGTCCAGGTCGTGTGCAGCATGTGAAACCACGGTCGCCACGTCGCGGTTGCCTCGGAAATCAGCGCGCCCGCGTCGTAGTCCATGACAAGGCAAGACAGGTGAACGACGCCCTCTTTGCCGCGTTTTGCGCCGTCCCGATACAGGGCCGGCGACCACAGGTGCAGATCTCTCTTCGCCGCGGCAGCGACGTGTTTTCGCAAGGTCGCCAGCTTCGCGGCAACGGCAGCGTCCTTGTCGCTCCCATCAGCTTCAGAATCAGCGGCCGCCCGACTCAGCTCCCGCCAGGCGGCTCCACCGTGTTCTTCGCCCGCGTTCCACGCTTTTTCGGCCGCGTCGATGCGCCGCAGCTCTTTGTCGAGCCGTTGCTGGGTTTGGGGCCGCAGCTCGAAGCGCCGAAACATCTGGACGAGCTGCGGAAGCGTCGCGAATTCTTGCTGAATTGTGCTGTCAAAGACCCGCGTGAACGTAACGAAAGCGAAGCGGGGGCGAGCTGGAGCCATCGAGGTTGCCCTTGGTGTCGATTGCGCGGGTGGCCGAAAATGCGGCTGTGGCGACTATTGGTCCGTTTCGGGACTATAGCGCTGAATTCGCTGTGATGCCCGTGACTCGGCGTTGCGGGCAGGTTCGATCGGAGTTCGCGGGGCGCGAGGGTCCGCGGCTCAGTCAGCGACTTCCAATCGGGCCTGGCGTTGCGGACCGTTCACTTGGTCTTGAGACCGATCGCGCACTGGTCAGCCGCCAGGAATTTCGACCATGCCGCCAGCTCGGCCTTCTTCTCACACACCTTGATGCAGGTATACATCGCCTGCTTGGAGCCGCCTCCCCACGCCGGATACATGCACGAGATGACGCAATTGACCGTGGTGTTGCACGACTTGTCGCTCAGGCACGCCGCCACCTTCTTGGGACAGTTGCTCCAAAACAGCAGCCAATCCGACAGCCCCTGGGGGTTGCAGTCGACGGGGCAGGAGTTGCCGGTCTCGTTGTTGCCGCACTTGAGGTCGCCACACCCGTTCGTGGGCAAGCCGTTGCAGCCCTTGACCTTCTCTTCGCCCCAGCAGGTGCCGAGCTTGCACTGGTCGTTGATCGTGCACTTGAGGCCGTCGTCGCAGGCAGATCCGGCGCCGAGCAGCGTGTATTTGCAGCTGTTGGAGCCGGGGTTGCAGGAGTCGTACGTGCACTGGTTGAAGTCGTTGCACGCAAACTTGATATGCGGGACGCACTTGCCCTTCTTGCAGCGGTGGTGCCAGCACTTCTTGGCACCCTGGCACGGCACGCCATCGCCGTAGGGGAAGCCCTTGCAGTTGCCCTGTCCGTCGCATCGGTCCGGGCCCGAGCACGCCTTGCCGTCATCGCACCACTTGGTCTGGGGCGCGGGTGTTTGCACGCACTTGTCGAGCTTCGGGTCGCACACGCCGAGGTAGCACTGCGAACCTGCTTTGCACGTCTTTGGTTGGTGGAAACAGACGCCGCCGAGGCACTTGTGGTCCTGCCTGCACGGCACGCCGTCGGCGCAATGAAGGCCATCAGCGACGACCTTCTTGCCGCACTTTCCGGCCGCGCACACGCCGATGCGGCATGGAGCCGTCGTGAAACACTCAGAGTCGAGCTTGCACGGCGGCTTGGAGGGCGCTGCATCCGCCGTATCCGCCGAATCCGCCGAATCCGCCGAATCCGCCGTATCCGCAGTGACCAAATGAGCGTCAGCGCCCGTGGCCGCGTCGACGTTGGCTGCTGAATCACCTGCTGCGTCCTCTGCTGCGTCCTCTGCTGCGTCTTCTGCTGCGTCTTCTGCCGCGTCGTCGCCTGTACTTGCACTTGCATCCGCGGCGCTGGCCGCCAGGTCGGCGTCACTTTGTCCGGTGTGGTTGAGGCCGGTGTCGGCCCGGCTGGCGGCGTCTGGGCTGGCGGCGTCTGGGCTGGCGGTCGTGTCTGGCGACGACGCGGTACTCGCGGAGCAATCGCTATCGCCCTCGCCTTTCGTTGGACCCACGTCGTCGGGCGAGCCGAGAACGTCGGCTTGTCCTGACGGTTGATCGACACCGCCACCGGCATCCGGTGACTTCAGGTCTGTCGGCGGTGGTGCGGCGCAACCCAGCGCGACGAGGCATAGGACGAAAGCCGCCGGCAAGGCACGTGACTCGTACTCAAACTGTCGCATCGGCGGAGGTTAGCACGCCCAATCCTCGAGAAACGTGTCTTCGAGCGACGCCGAATTTTTGCAATGATCGGCGGGAATCTGCACCTTGGTCGCGAAGGGCTCTCGGGGTTGCATCGTGTACAATTTTATGGGGTTAGATCAGCGGATGCCATTGCGCATCCGGACGGAATCGCTCGCCTTTGCGGCAGCGCTGGTAGCGCTCGTTGCAGGTTTACTGACAGGCTCGCCGGCCATGGCATGCGGTGGCTGTGTAGCCGCGTCGGGCGCGACCGGGTCGATCGTCCAACAAAGCGAGCGCGTCTTCTTTCATCGCGATCCGGCGACGAAGACATCGACGGTGTGGGTCGAGGTTCGTTATTCGGGGCCAGCGAAGGACTTCGGCTGGATCGTCCCGCTTCCCAAGAGGCCGCTCGTCAACGTCGGAACTTCGTACCTCTTTGACCGTCTTGACCAGGCCACAGCGCCGCGGTTTCACACACGCGTCTCCGCCACCAACGAGAACTGTACGTTCGACAACCAGGCGCTCGGCGGCGGCGCCGGGTGTGGCGGTGGGATCGGCGGGATGAGCATGGCGACGCGCGACGCGGGTCCCACCGTGGACACCGGCTCGGCCTCACACGACAGCCGGGTGGGCGTCGCGGGCGTCGACATGATCGATGTGGGTGAGGTCGGACCCTACGCATACGCGATTGTCGAAGCGAAGACCTCCGGGTCGCTCTACAAGTGGCTGGAGATCAATGGCTACACGATGCCCAAGTCAGGCGAGCCCGTTGTCGAGAGTCATGTAGCCAAGGGCGATGTGTTCGTTGCGTTCCGGCTCCAAAGTGGCGTCGGGATCGACCGTATCCGACCGATCGTGTTGACGATGAAGGATGTGGAGGCCTGCGTACCGCTGCGTTTGACGTCGATCGCCGCCGTCAATGACATGCTGGTTACCGTCTACCTCGCCGGACCCGGCCGCGCGGTGCCGAAGAACATGCTGCACGTGCACGTCAACCCGATGCGGCTGGCGTGGAACACTGGCGCCGCCAACTATCCCAACGTGATGAGCGCCGCGATGGATGAAGCCGCAGGCCGCGCATTTGTCACCGAATACAGCCGCTCGACGACATCCACGTGGGTACGCCAACCCCAGGTCGACTCCAGCGACGTCAGCACCGTGCTCTACGAACAGCCGATCGCCGATGATGGCGAGTGGGGGCCTGGAGCGCTTGCGCATCCTCATCTGGTGGACACCGCGAAGATCGGGGCCGTGAGATCGATGGCCGAGCTCCGCGACGCGCTTGGTTACGCGAACTTGCCGATTGTCGCGGACACGGCTGCCATCCTCGAGCAATACACCTACGGCGCAGCGGCCGAAGCGGGCCGCAACCCCGTGGCTTTTTACCGCGCCCTGCGGGCCGGCCAGGGGTGGGGCTACGACGAGTTTCGCAAGGTCCACGGGAGAGCTTTGGCCAGGGCGCTGGACCGCTTCTTCGTCGCGCCGCTGCACGACGCGATGGTGGCGTTGTCGTCGAGCGCGCAGTTGACGCGGCTGGCGATGCGCATTTCCCCCGCCGAGATGGACCGGGACCCGTTGTTCTCGTTCAACAGTTCGCTGCCCGATGTCGACCACGTTCACACCGCGACGATCCGCAACGTCTGCGGCTCCGACGCTTCGACCGTCTCTGGCGCCCGCTACCATATCGATGACATCGACCGCTCGTACGTGATTCGCAACGGCGCCATCGGCGTGTCCCCGCAGACGTGCAACCCGCGGCTGGCGCTCCCCGCGCTCGACAAACGGTTCCTCGATGGGCCCGCGGCGTCCCGGGTGGAGGTGCTTGACGAAACGGGAGAGCCCCGCCAAGTCCATCGCGCCGAGACGGAGCTGGTGGATGCGCTGATCGCCGGGTCGCTGCCGGGCGCGCCGACCGTCCCGAAACAAGCAGTTCTCAAGTCCGCCGGGTACCGTTGGGAGCCTCCGCCGTCCGATCCGCCCGAAGGCATCCCCGAGGCGGACAACGCGCACGACGAAGGCCCCGGATGCCTGTCGACGACGACCGCCCCCCACACCACGGCCGGCTGGCTCGTCATGCTGGCGCTGGCGTTGCTGGCCACGAAACGGCGGTGGACCTGACGCGAACCATGGTGTCGAGCGCGGCCGCGGCGGCCGTTGTGGCTCTTCAACCTCCGGCGCATGTCGCGTCTGGTGAAGGTCGCCGCGGTCGCGCCGGCGTAAGTCGATCAGCCTCAACGGTTCACAGAAGCCGATCTCGACCTTGCTGTTCGCTCCAGGCGTCTACAAGGTGATGCCGATCAAGGGCATCGTCATGTGGAACTCGCACGGCTTCAACCTGTCCAAGAAGGACACGACGATCGAGCAATGGGTCGACATCGGGTTCGCCAAGAAGGACGAGCAGCTGTACGCCCAGCGCGGCATCTTCCACGTGAAGAATATCTTCGTGATGAACGTGCCACCGTTTAAGCAGCGCGAGTATTGCGGGAGCTGGACGATGCCGCGCTATGGCCAGCTGACGTCGCTGGGGTCGCATGTGCACAAGCGCGGCGTCCTCTTCCGCACCTGGATGCCGCCGCAGGAGCCCGGCTGCACCCACGCGAAGGGATGCAAGCCCAACACGGACAAACCCGCGTACACGTCGACCATCTACGACGACCCGGTCGAGCTGGTGTTCGACAAACCGGTGTCATTTAACGGCGAAGAGGCCAAGACGCGGACCTTCAAGTACTGCGCGGTGTTCGACAACGGCTCAACGAAGAAGACCGCGGTTAAGCGCCGGTCCAAGTCCGACAATGCGCTGCCGGGCGCGTGCTCGGATACCGACGTGGCCTGCCTCAACGGCCCCAAGCAGGGCGAGCTTTGCGGCGGCAAGAACAGCTTCTGCGACACCAAACCGGGCGCCGGGGACGGGCAATGTGACGCGTGTCCGTTGCGAGGCGGCCTGACCACCGAGGACGAGATGCTCATCCTGCTCGGCAGCTACTACATCAACAAACCGTAGCAGAGTGTCGGGAGCTCCGTTCCCCGTCAGGCAAGCGCGGCCGCAAACGTCTCCACGAGCTGGCGGCTTGTCTGGGGCGCGAGCAACGTCCCCTTGGAACCGAGTCCGTTCACCACGTGCAGTGGCGCAGTCGGGTGTTCCGCGACGATCGGCAGCCGCCCTTTCACGATGGGACGCACCCCGACCATGTGCTCCACGACCGTCACCGGGCACGCAACCAGCTTGGCAACTCGCGCCAACAGGTCGCTCCGCCCCCGCTCGGTCGGTTGCTCGTCCAGCTTGCGGCCGTCGTAGGTGGCCCCCGCTTTCCACAGGCCATCGCCGGTCGGCAGCAGCCAGGTCCCGTTGTTGATGCTGTGGCTGGTCGGCAGGCCTTCGATGGACAGCAGCAGGATCTCGCCCTTTGCGTGCTGCAGAACTGGCGGCGCGACGTGGCGGAATGTCTCGCGATATCCGCGGCACAGAATCGCCCTCTTCGCCACGACATCGCGCCAGCGGATTGCGTCGTGGCTGCAGACGATGTGTTCGTCCTCGACGGTGGCCTTGAGCGACGGCAGCCGCGCCTCTGTTTGGCGGATCAGCTCCGGCATATCCAGCCAGCCCGCACGGGGGACTTCGAAGCCACCAAATGGCACCAGGATGTGCGGGGACAGGGCGCCCGGCTCGATTTGGCGTCCACTCCACGGCTCGACGAGCGGATTGCCGCGCCGCTGCAGCCACAGATCTCGCTGTTCGTCGTCGCGAAACAGGCGCCATTGCGGCAGGTCGTGATACAGCGCCACGTCGCATTCCTGCTCGATGCGCCGGTACAGGGTGAGCGCTTCTTTTCGTTGCTCAGCGAACCGCGGGTCGACCACCAGCCGCTTGCCCGTGATGGGGTTGAGCAACCCGCCTGCCACGCGCGACGACCGGGATCGACCCGGATCGTCCACCACCAGCACCGAATAACCGCGCAGGTGGCATTGCCAGGCACACACCGACCCGGCCAGGCCCCCGCCTACAATCAGAACGTCAACGCGCATGAGTCCCTGCGACGGCCGCGTTTCATGGTCGGCTCGCTGGCCTTCAGTCTTGACCGTCTTGCGCCGCGCGGACACCCCCGCTGTGGGCGCCATTCATCAGAATGTCGGGTCGCTGGTCCACGGGCTCGGCCCCCTCGTCTACGATGCGCAACGAGAGCCCCACGGCGACGTCATCGCCAGCGCCAAGGCCGCCCCGTGCAGCGGTGAATCCGGGCTCTTTGTGCAGCGCCTTGAGCACCTTGCGCGTGTCGGTGTCACGGCGCCGATTCGGGCCGAACGAGTAGACCATCACGGCCATCTTCCCGCCGCGGCGACGTGAGCGAATCCACAGCGGTGACTGCCACGGGTCGAGAAAATAAGGGTCGACCCCGGCGGCGCGCCTGCCAAGGTCGAGATAGCCCGCTTGGATGGCCGTGTAGACCCGTTTGTGGATCGATCGCTTGCCGCGCCCAGCGTCGGTGATCACGCCGTCGGCGCCGACAGCGATGGCGATGCGCTGCAGCACGGCTTCAGTCCGCGCCAGCTCGGCCGAGGTCGCGACCGTGAGCGCGTCGACGACCCCGGGGATCGGTGCGGCGAGCGCGAGGCAAGCCCACAACAGGCCGCGACGAACCAGCGTCGGGGCACCGGACCAGCGCGCCATGGCATCGCCCACAAAAGCCAGGCCGAGCAGCAGCTCAGCGACCTCCCCCGACAGCTTGACCGGGTAGATGAGCTCCACAGCTGCAACTGCGGCGAAGACAGCCACGGTGGAAGGTGCGGCGCAAAGCCACGCGGGCGCATGACCCAGCCGCGCCACAACCGGCCCCACAACGCCCCACACCAAGGCGATCCCCGCCACCACGACGCGCGTGCTGATGAGCGGCTTGAGCAAGTTGTGCAGGTTGCTCTCTTGCTGGAAGTTGTGTGCAAGAAACGCGTCGGGCGGCCGGTATCCGAACAGCCGCTGTCCCCACGACAGCTCTTCACCGGCCACGAACAGCGCGAACGCCGAAAGCAACACGCACATGCCCACCGGCCCGATGAATCGCCGCCAACCCGCCGCGTGGCTAGCCGCAAGCAGCTGACGCGCAGCGCAAGCATAGACACCAGCGGCCGCGAAAAAGGCCAGCGCCGTGGCCCATTCTCCCCAGCCGTCTTCGCGATACAGGGTCCGATATGTCTGCATATCGACCGCCGCGACGGTCATTGACGCCACAACGAGCAGCGCGGCGCCGAGCAACGGCACGTCCGCGGTGGACCGGCCGGTCATGTCGAGAGGGGCGACAGTTCAGACGCTCGGCAGGCCCTTGTCGTCGGGGCCTGAGCTCGGCTGGTCGTCGGCGGACTTGCCCTTATGGGGTTTGCCGGACTTGTTGCACTTGCCCTTCTTGCCCTTCTTGCCCTTCTTACCCTTCTTGCCGTCCGAGTCCGAGTCCGAGTCCGAGTTCGAGTCTGAGTCTGAGTCCGAGTCCGAGTTCGAGTTCGAGTCTGAGTCCGAGTCCGAGTCTGAGTCTGAGTCCGAGTCCGAGTCCGAGTCCGAGTCTGAGTCTGAGAGACCGGACAGGTCGCAGCTTGCGAGGGTCAAGGGCAGGCAGACGGACGTCATTGCCATGACGAGCAAGCGAACGAGCGTCCAGCGTTTGAAGAGGTCGTGTATCATGTTGCGTTGTCCGCGAGCGAGCAGGGCTTTTGTGCCGGTCATCGTACCATCCCCGCCGTTGAGGTCACGCGGTTTCTGCCAAGCCGTGGAGTCGCGGGTCGGCGTGGCTTTCTTACGGTATGGTCATCATGGCGCCGTATTTGTCTCAAGCGCGAGGCGTGGTTTCGGACCGACGCCCAGACCGGCCAGAACAAGAGCGGTACGGTGCTGGTCCGGTGCACCGAAAAAGATGGCAAAATCGCGGTCGTCCAGCTCGTGAATTGAGCCCCGAATCCATCCCACCGAAAAACCGGCCCCTGACCTGCCATGCGTGTGACCACCTGGAACCTCAACGGACTGCGCCAGGCGCTGCGCAAGGGCATGCTCGACACCGTTGCATCCATCGGTCCGCAGGTTCTGCTGCTGCAGGAGATCAAGGGCGGACCCGCAAAGCTCGCACCTGCCGACCGCGAACCGCCGGGCTGGCACATCCACTGGAATCCCGCGGCGCGCAAGGGCTACTCCGGCACAGCGGTGTGGTCTCGATTCCCGATCGAGGTGCTCGACGAGCAGTGGGGCGACGGGCCCGACGCTGACGAAGGGCGTATTGCGATGGTCCGCACCGCGGGGCTCATCGTGGCGAGCATTTATCTGCCCAACGGCGACTCCAGCCGGCGCAGGCAGGGCGAAAAAGAGACCTGGATGGCCCACTTCCTGCCCTGGGCCCATCGGCAGGTCGGCCGCTTCGACGAACCCATGGTTTTCGGCGGCGACCTCAACATCGCGCACACCAGGTTCGACGTTCAGCGCCCAGGCAAGCGCTCAGGCTTCTTGCCGCAGGAGCGCAAATTCTTCGACGAGCTGCTCGCGGGCGGTTGGGTAGACCTGCAACGCAAGTACGTCGGCGATGTGGATGGGCCGTATTCGTGGTGGCGGGCCCGGCAGAAGGTCCGCGCCGTTCACAGCGGCTGGCGCATCGACTACTTGCTCGGCAACGCGAAGGCCGCAGCCGCGCTTCGAGGGGCACACACGTTGACCGAAGCCGGGCAGGGCATCAGCGACCACGCACCGGTCAGCGTTGACCTCGACCTCGCCGCCGCCAAGGCGCCTCCCAAGCCTCGGGCCGTCTACTACGACAGCAACGGCTACCCGGTCGCCAACCCGGACGCGTAGCCCCCTGGATTGGTTCTCGGACGTGTTCAAGCCGGTGCGTTCAAAGCTGGGCGGCGCGTCGGTCCGCTTTTTGCCGTGAACTCGCTCTTTCGGGCCTGGTGTCGATGCCGCATGGTCAGCTCGAGAGGCGACTTTTCGCGAGACAAGCGGAATCAGAGACGGAGCGACTCCGCCGACGACGAGGATTCCGAGCAGCCCGACAAGCGCGACGGTCTCTCCCAGCCGCAGGGGCATTGGCGGCCAATCCGCGGAAGGTGGCCCCAGGAAGACCCGCATGAACACCCGCAAGCTGCCGAAGCCCACAAGCGACATCGTCGCAGCGGCGGCAAGGAGAGCGAGCACTTGGTGCGTCACGCCGCCGTGCAAGACCACCTCGGCGCTCGCAAATTCCAGCGTGCCCGGGAGTCCCGATACGGCAACGACGAACAATAGGAACAGCACGCCCAGGGTTGGCACTGAGTCGAAAACACCGTGGTGACTGCGGAGGTCGAGCTCTCCGGTCCGACGAGTGGCGAGGCTGAACGCGATGCTCAGTCCCACGGTCGACGGCAACAACGCCATCCACATCAGCTCACCGCCGAGGAATCCGGTGTCTGTCATGTCCAATAAGGCGGCGAAGACGAGGCTCTGCATCGCGAGGAGAGTCCAACTCAGCGCCCGCCGCATGGAGCGCTGCACCACAGTGAGAGCCGCGGCGACGACGGCGAGCGCCACAAGTCCCGGCGCGACCGCGTCGCCGACAGCGTGATGGGATTGGCGGATCGCGGGTTCGATCCAGCGCGCGACGATTGCGAAGCCGGTGTAGGGCGCGATCGTGACCAATGCCGACGGAGAGAACCCACGCGCGAGCGTCGCCGTCACCACCGGCGCGGTAGGCGCGACACCGATGACGAGCGCAGCCGCGCCGAGCAACGCTATTAGTTCATTTGGTCCGGTGACAGCGGTCACGGCGGCCCACGACGACAGCACCGCCGGATCCGCCTGCATAACGTGAACGAGAGTGGCGCCCAGCAATAGCATCGCGAGCCCGTGGAAGACCAAGATGACCCTCCCTGCATGGCGCGGGACGTGCAGCATTGTTGTCAGCATCGCCATCAACTCGACGGCGCCCAGTGTGAGGGGGTCTCCCGCCATGACGCTGAGTGACGCGAGCCCGGCGGCCACCTGAACGAACACCGGAGCGCCGTCCGTGCCTCGCGCCCAGCTGAGTGACAACGCCAAGGCCGTCAACGTGATGGGCGGCAGCAGCGAGGCAGCGAGGGCATCTAGCGTGAGCCGTGCCGGGCCGACCACCAGGTCGAGCGTGCGCGGGTCCTCAATGAAGATCAGCGCTGCAACTATCGCCGCTGCGCTCGCAAAGGCGGCCTGAACGACGCACACCCATCGCGCTTCGGCGCGTGGCAGTAGCGCGCTGACGCTCGCGCCGATCAGGAGAAGAACAGCGGCACCGCATGCCGGTAGCAAGGCATTCATCGATCAGTGCTCCGCAGTTGCGCTGCCGGTGCGGCGGCGGTGTCAACGTGATCGTCATTCAGCCGCGCTACCGCGCTCAACTCATCGCCCGCAGTCGGCAGACACATTCCCTCAGACACGCTGTGCTCCACACGGTCCAGCCAGAGCAGCGCGCGATTCAGGGGCGAAAGAAGCAGTCGGTCGAACCAGGCGTCGATGAACCAGCGCTCGATCGAGAAGTGATACCACCAACGTTGCGCTGAGAGCGGCAACACCCGCTGCAGAAGCGAGCTGACCAAGGGCGGCCCGTCACCCCTCATCTCCGAGACGAGGTGACGGTCATGCAGCAGCGAGGGCGCGCGCAACAACTGCCAGGTCCGCAGGATCGCGTGCCCCGCGATGTGCGCCATCGCCAGGGTGCTGAACCCTGCCGCAACCTCCATCCAGATGACGCCGACCTGGGCCACCGAGGAGTATCCAAGCGCGGTCTTCACGTCGGTTTGCACACGGGCCACCGCTCGGGCGTGCACCGCAGTCGCGCAGCCGATCGCCGCGATCGCCCAACGCAGCTCCGGATGCGTGGTGAAGAGAGCCCCGGCGCGGAGCAGCAGGAACGGCGACGCGTGGATCGACAAGGCGCCGTAGAAGATCGCGCTGGATTGCGTCGGCCCCTCCATCGCCCTGGGAAGCCACCCCGTGAACGGCACAGCTGCGCCCTTGCCCATCGCGCCGAAGACGACCATCGCGCCGATAAGGAGGGACTGTGTCGCGGAGAGATGCGCGGGTGAAACCGCATTGAAGTCAGCCGAGCCCGTCGCGTGGTGCAGCAGCACCAGCGCCGTGATGAGCCCTACGTCGGTGGTCTTGTAGACTCCGTAGGCGCGCAGACCGTGTCGCACTGGCGCATCGCGTCGCCGGAAAAAGGCGATGAGCAACGCCGATGTCAAGCCGACCAACTCCCAGCCAGCGAAGAGGAGATCCAGCCCGGCGCTGACCGCGATGAGCTCGATTCCGAGCGCGAACAGCACGAGCAGTACATAGAAACCGTGGAATCCAGGCTCCTGGTGGAGGTATCGAGCTGAGAACGCGCCGATGATGCCGCACAGCAGGAAGTCGAGGACCAGGAACTCGATCGCTGAAGCGTCGATCTGAAGCACGACATCAAAATGGTACGTCCGCACCGTAATCAGCGTGCCGAGATCAATGCGCAGCGGCGCACCGCCGTGAAGCGCCAGGCCGGCGCCGAGAGCGAGGGCGGCAACCAGCCCCAAACCAAATGTCCACGCCGTGACCTGGTGAACGCGGCGCTCCGGCATTTGAGCCGGTGGGACGCCGCCGACGATCAACACGCCCAACGCGAACAACGGGCCGGCGAGCGCGATCGCAGCCAACGAGCTCTGCAACACGGGGTACACCATCACGAAGCCTTCCCGTTGTCAGCACCGCGGAACGAGCCAGCGACGATCGTTGCCGGCTTGAGATGGCCGCGGTGACCGGAGTAGTAATCTATGGATGTCTGTGCTGTCTGGATCTTGGTTGTCTCACAGACGTGCAGCTGCCAGCGGCCGTCGGCCCACGTCCACGCTTGATTGGTGCACGGATCGTACGCGGCGGCGAGGACCCAGCCGCGTTGGATCATGCCGGCAACACCGGGTTGGGAAGCGAGCACAGCATCGATGCGGTCCGGTGTGCCCTCAACGATGGTGAGGAGGCGCACCGGCTCGTGAATCTCGACCATCTGCCACGGAAGCCCGGTCCGAAGGTCGCTCTGGTGGCCGTCCATGACGCCGATCATCCCGGTGATATTGTGGGGCAACTTGGTGTTTGCGCCGTACGCCATGGGGTCTACGAACGAGAAGTAGTACTCCAAGTTGATGCCGGCCCCTACCGGCGCAACACTTGCGAGCAATCTGCCCAGAACTGCGCCGTTTTCGTCGACACTCGGATCGTACGAGGTCAAGAAGACACGCCGGTCTAGAAAGAGGCCTCGGCTCCAGTCTCGTCTGCCAACCAGGCACAGCGCGTTGGAGGCGTGCCCGTACTCTGGGCGCGGCTCAGCGAGGTCCTCGGCCCGGTTCCTGACGTGACGAACGGCTTGCTCCGGTGTCAGGTCCCGAGACGCCGTGTAGAATCGTCGCGCTCTCTCGTGCGCGTCGAGGGTGCAGGCCCGCCGCAGATCGTCCGCAAGCGTCTGGACAGCCGCGCCGAGCTGGGCTGGGACCAGATCCGTGTCGTACAGCTCAAATTCATCTGTGCACGTGTTGTGGTAGCCGCCGATGAACCACGTCGTGCTGGGAATGTTGATCCCCGCCAAGCCGAGCTGCTCGCGCACATACTCGTCGTTGGCGAAGCTCGCGAACGCCCTGGCATTCGGCCCGCCGCGCCCGCCGCCGCACGCGCCGCAATCGTGCGCCGCCTCGTGGGGGTTGTTCATGCTGTTCGAGCCATGTCCCAGCACCGCGACGAGCGGCGCGAAGTGAGACGTGAGCCCCATTTCTTCGAGCGCAGGGCGCACGATTTGCACCATCTCGTCCTTGCTGAAACCGACGGCTAGCTCGTTGTGCGCGCGCGGCGGGTCCTCGGCGTCCACGGACAACCTTGTCTGCGCCGCGCGGCGGGGTTTGATGTTGGCCGCGTGACGCTCCGGCGACAGCAGGCGCGTCACCATCGGAACGATCGCCGCCGTTCCCAGCAACGACGCCAGGGTCCCTCGCACGACCGATCGCGTGGCGTCAGCGCCGGCCGTCACAACGCCGCCCAGCCACTGATCGCGACGCTGAAGACGAACAAACGCTTCCCTGTGCTGTGGCTCGACGTCTTCCACAAGCAGGTGTGTCGGGACCGCGTTGGCCGGACTGAGCGGCACCGAGTGGTGGCCGCCAGCAGCCAGGTACCGGATCTTCAGGCCGTAGTTGCCGGCGTACCCGTAGGTTTCGTACCGCGGGTCGAGCTCCTCGAGCGCGCGACGCAGTGACTCTTCCCGATCGTCGATGCAACAGATGACTTGTGCGCGCGGTCGCTGCGGGGCCACGGGGTGGGACATCGCATTGTGCGCGATCAACGCGTCGAGGATCTGCTGCCGGTAGCGGCGTTCGAACGCCTTTTGCCATAGGGCTCTGCGCGGCACATCGGAGTAGCGGGTCAGGACACTGTCGAAATCGTCGAGCTCTTTGTCCGTCGCTGCCCACAGCGCTGCCGGCGCAATCCCGAGGTGGACGACCGATTCGAAGAGCTGCAGCGCCGGATCGGGGCTCCGATCGGCTGTTGGCGGCGCGGCGCAAGCCTGCAGACGCTCGATGAGCGTGCCCCTGGCGAGCGCACCGTCCGAATGCCGCAACGCCTCCTCGCTCGCCGACACCTCGAGCAGGAGCCGTACAGCCAGGAAGTCTATCAGCGAAGTCGGCGGTGGCGGCGCCGGCGCCAGGTCTGGGCGAGCGGCCAGTTGAACGAACATCCCCGGCCAGCCCGACAGCGCCAGCAGGGTATCGGTTACGAACGACTTCAGCTCTGTCGGAGCGACGCCGATCCGCTGCAACAAGCTGACCGCCGCGGCGCTCGCGCCCATCGTCTCCGCATCGAGCTCGCGCACGACTGCGCGCATCCGCCGAACCCACGGACGCGGATCAAGTGTCCGCTGCGTGACCGCGCGCGCGGTGGTCGCAAAGAAGCCCTCTTCGCGCGCCGGCATCGAGTGCTGCGACACGCCGAGATCGAGGTACGCGGCGGTGTGCCTGATTAGCCACGCGTTGACTTCACGGTCGATGTCGACGGCCAGATGGCGCTGCGTCAACGCGCCGAGGCGAAGCGAAGTGGGTTCGACCTTCGCGGCCGGATGTTTGCGTCGGCGCTGCACGGCCCAGCGCCACAGCTCGGCCAGCGTCTGCCGCGTGGAGCCGGAGTCAAGGAGCCGCTCCCTGGCGTCGCGACGCAGGCGCTCGGGGAGCTCAACAAGCATCGTTGTTTCTTGCACGAGCCACGGAACGGACGCGCTCGGCGTGCCGCTGAAGGGAACGGTCATCAAGCCGTGCACCGCTGTGCGCAAATCGAGCTTCAGGCCCGGAATGACGGCCGGCTCGTCGGGCACGTGCGCCGCGACGACCGCCCCAATGTCCGCGTCCAGAATCCGACCGCGGTCGTATTCCTCAAGGAACATCTCCGTCGACAGGTACGGCGTAGCGCCAAAGCGTGCTGAAGCCGCGACGACCGCCTCGTCGAACGGCATGCTCTCGAACGCGTGAAGCGTGTTGTGGTGGACGAATCGCTCCAGCGGCCGTTGTGCCGGCAGCAGGTGCGCTGCCGACTCCACTGCGCGCTGCACAGCGGTATCGTCGATGGGTTGTGCCGACCGATTCATTGTGTTGCCCCCGTACATCGCCCTCATCGACTGCGGAGCCTTGTCGCATGTTCGTGCGCGGAAACTGCCGTCAGGGAACCGAGGCCGATCACCTCCAGCTGCGTCGATGGCCACTCAGCGGCGGCTGCGGCGAGCTTCTCCTGGACGGTGTGGTCCACAAGCGCGGCGTCCCGGAAGTCGAGCCGGATCAAATTGGCACCGCCGGCAACCGCGGCGTCCAGCTCGCGACGCAGGAAGAAGAGGTTTGAGAACGACGCAGGCCCGTGAAGCACGACGTTGACGAGATCACCGTCCCGCGCCACCTCGAGCGACGGCCGAATCAGCTGGAGAATTGGCGCTCCTCGCGCCACGTGAAGCCCCAGTTTGACGGCCAGCCCAGCCCCGACGCCGATCAACAAGTCCGTTCCAAGTGTGACCGCGAAGGTAACCAGGAACAGCGCAAATTGGTCACTGCCTACCGCCCACGCATGCTTGAACTCGCGGAGCGCGGCGAGATTGGCCCCGGTCACCACGAGCATCGCAGCGAGGGTGGCCAGGGGGATCATCTGCAACAGACCGGGCAGCAGCGCGACAAACAGCAGCAGGTACAGCCCGTGAAACCAGTTCGACCACCGGTTCGATGCGCCCGCGTCGATGTTCGCCTTGCTGCGCACAATCTCCGAGATCATCGGCAGCCCGCCGATCATCGAGCAGACAAGGTTGCCGATGCCGGTCGCGAGCAGGTCCCGATCCAAACCCGACACGCGCTTGCGCGGGTCCATCGAGTCGACAGCGATCACGGACAGCAGCGACTCGATGGTGCCTACCAGCGCGTACATGACGACGTACTTGATGGAGGCTGGCGAGGTGATGCTGGAGAAATCGGGGAACGTGATGACGTCGAGCAGGTTGCCGGGCAGCGACACCAGGTAACTGGGCCCGACGTGGAACGGGTGGCCCGCGAAGACGTAGTCATGGTCGTAGGACAGCCCCAGCAGCGCACCAATTGGAATCGTCAGCGCGAGGGCGACCATCGGCGCAGGCAGACGCTTGGCGAATTTCCACTTCAGAGCCGGCCAGCCGATGAGAACGATTATCGACAGCGCACCGATCAGGAGGACTTCCGGGTTGGCGTGGGCGAGGTAGTCGGGGATTTGCGCGAGCATCTCCAGCGGCTCGCCACCGTGCGCCTCTACGCCCATGACCACCGGTGTCTGTTTGGCGATGATGATCACGCCGATGGCCGCGAGCATCCCGTGCACGATCGACGGCGGCATCACCGCGGCGATCGCGCCGGCTCGCACCATCGCGAACACGATCTGAACGCCGGCCGCGACGACGCCGACGGCCAACGCCTTGTGGTAGCCAACGACGGGGTCGCCGGCGCCCAGCTCGGTTACGGCGCCGAAGGTGATGACGATGAGGCCAGCCGCGGGACCCTTGATAGTCAAGGGCGCACTGCCGATGTGGGACACAAGCAGGCCGCCAAGGATCGCGGTAAGCACGCCAGAGATCGGCGGGAAGCCGCTCGCCATCGCGATGCCAAGGCACAGCGGAAGCGCGATTAGGAAGACGAGGAATCCGGATGTGGCGTTTGGGCGCGCGATCTCGCGAATGTCAGGCATCGGTGTCTCCTCCGCGAAGGCTTTGCTACGCGAACGAGAAGTAGCTTCGCAAGAGGTGTGCCGGACCGAACAAACACGAGTTAACTAAATGTTATCTAATCATATATCGCGCCAAAGACAGGCGACCGGGCGCGCAGGGTGATGGGTCGACATGACCCGTGCAGCTGGCGGCCGCGTCATCCTGACCCACGCCGCATGGAGTCTGTATCGATGCCCCACGCCTGCAGCTTTCTGTAGAGCGTTTTGCGGCCGATGCCCAGGATATGGGCAGCCTCGGATCGGCGCCCGTGAACATGCCGGAGTACTGCGAGGATGTGGCGGCGCTCTACGTCTGCCAAACAGCGCAGCTCGGTGCTATCACCGGACGGCGGGCGGTCATCGTGTTCTTTCGTCAGGCGCTCGGGGAGATCGGCGCGGCAGATGAGTCGCCGCCGCGTGACGATGACAGCCTGTTCCATGCAGTTGCGCAGCTCCCGGATGTTCCCTGGCCAGTGATATGTGATGAGCGCGAGCGCGGCATCGGGCTGCAGCCCCTGGACCGGCTTGCCGAAACTCTCCGAGGCCTCGCAAACGAAGCGCTGCGCCAACTCCAGGATGTCGCGGCCTCGATCTCTGAGAGGAGGCACGTGCAGCTCCATCACCGCGAGGCGGAAGAACAGATCGGCGCGAAACCGACCGCTCTGCACGTCCGCGTCAAGGTCGCGGTTCGTAGCGGCAATGACCCGCACGTCTATCGGTACTGTCGAGTCGCTGCCGACGGGTCGAACACGTCGTTCATCGAGCGCCTGCAGCAGTGTTGGTTGCAGGTTCGGTGGTGTTTCCCCTATCTCGTCGAGCAGCAGCGTGCCGCCCTCCGCGCGCAACATCAGCCCCTCGCGCGCGTCCCCGGCCCCGGTAAAAGCACCCTCGACGTGTCCAAACAACTCGCTCTCGACAAGATGCTGGGGGATCGAGCCCATGTTCACCGCGACAAACGGTCCCTTCCTGCCGCTCAGCGTGTGAATAAGCCGGGCAGCGCGGGTCTTGCCGACGCCGCTCTCGCCCAGCAGCATCACGTTCGCCATGGTTGGCGCCACCAATTCGATTCTCTCACTCAACCGACGTATCGCTGCGCAGTTGCCGCCCAGGGATATGCGGCCGGATCGCTCAGCCGTCTGGCTGCGAAGCTGCGCAACTTCATGTCGGAGCGCGCGCAGCGCCACCGCCCGCTCAAGAGTGAGCGCCAGGTCAGGCAGCGAAAGCGGTTTGGTCAGGAAGTCGTAGGCCCCCTGCCGGATCGCGCGGATGGCCGCTTCCATGGTCCCAAAGGCGGTGATCACGACGACCGGCAAGCCGGGATCCCGCGCCAGCGCCGCGCGGGTGAGGTCGAGCCCGTCTGCGACGCCAAGATTCAGGTCGGTGACGATCGCATCGTGGATTTGCGGGTCGAGAATCTCGAGCGCCGCAGCAACACTCGCCGCCTCGTCGGTCTCGTATCCGCGATCCTGCAAGTCGTCGCGCAATAGTTCGCGCATGGCCAGGTCATCTTCGACGATGAGAATCCGATCCGTCACGGCCAACTCCCGGCAGTTCCATTACAAAGCGTGCACCGCCCACAAAGGATTCGTCGAGTTCTAATGTGCCGCCGTGTTCGCTCGCAATACTTTGGCTGATAGCGAGGCCGAGTCCGGTTCCGGCGCCAAGCGGCTTGGTGGTGAACAACGGTTCGAAGATGGCGCCCCGCACGTCGTCAGAGACGCCAGGCCCTGCATCGGTCACGACGATTCTAGCGGTCGGCTCGAGACGCCGGCCACCGCCGAGGTCAGGCTTGGCTACCTGCACCGCCACCGCGACACGCTCGCCTGGCGGGCTCGCATGAACCGCATTCACAAGCAGGTTCACGACGGCTTGTTCAACGGCGAGTTCGCGCCCAGGCACCAAGGCCTGTTCGGAAGGCACGGAGCACGCGATACGGATGCCCTTGGCGTCGCCGATTGCGGACACCAGGTCCGTCGCCCGTTGCACAGCCGCGCCGACATCCACGACCCCCGGCTCATCCTCACTTCGAACGTAGTCGAGGAGCGCCCGGAGGATCTCGCCAATGCGGTCCACTTGCTCGATCGCGGCGCCCACTTCCCGCGTGAGGGGCGCGTCGACACGCGACCGCAGACGGTGCAGACGACCAGCGACCACCGCCAGTGGGGTCCCGACATCGTGAGCGACCCGTGCCATCAGCAGCCCCGCTGCCGCCAGTCGATCCGAATGCCTTAGCTTCTGTCGCAACTCGGCGCGGATGAGCTGACTGCGACGCTGCTGCACGCGACCTGAGGCAAGTTGGGCGTGCATCAATTCCATCTCCTTGCCCAGCTCCGACAACTCGTCATCAGAATTCCATGTGAGCGGCGGCATCGATTCATCGGCGACTGCAGCGTGCGCGACGGCGACCAGATCGCGAACCTTCCGGCCGACCATCCGCCAGCCGACAATCTGGGAGAGCCAAATCGCCACGAGCGCGATCAGCAAGGCGACGACTGCCAACTCCCGCCCTGTCCGCGCGACGAACTCCCGCTCGGCGCGAAGGGACGCCTGGAGCTCCAGCGCTGCGTCTGCCTGGCCGCCCTCAAGGCGCAAATACGTGATGATCGCAGCACCGTCGTCGCCGGAAACGCGCCAAAACTTCGCGGTTCTGCCGGGACTCGCCCACCCCTGGTGCAGCGGGCACATGGGTGCTGCGCAGTCGCCTGATAGCACGACGGGCCGGGCGGAAAGGCCCGCATTGGCGGCCCCAACCCTGTCGGCGATCAACGACGCCCCTTCGATGCCCTGGTCGCGCCAAGCCCGCACTACCTCTTCCTCGACCAAGTGCCCCGCAAGCTGGCACTCCTCCGACAAATCGTGTTCCAGAAGCGCGATCTCGCTGCGCAGGCGGAAATAGCCAAAGCCCAGCAGGACCAGCAGCGTCCAACCAACAACCGCAACGGTGATTTGGGTAGCGATCCGCATGGAAACCCCGACTCTGAACTGTGCTGCCCCAAGGTTGAGGGAGGCCGTTGAATCGCCACGGCCGCCGGCAGGGTAACAGCTACTCCTGGAATTGAAGCTCAACGGCAATCTGACGGGTGTCCGGTGTTGAGGCGACACCACCGAGAAGACCACGCGCAAGGACCGCTTTTACGTGTCGAGCCTGTCTCACTCAACCGAGCGCCGGCTCGGGGAAGGCGACGTGCGCGCTCGGGCCGGCCGGGATAGCGAACGGCAGTGCGGCAGCACCCGCGGACCCTCGCGCCCCGCGAACTCCGATCGAACCTGCCGTCCTGTGCGCGTCTGTTGCGTCGTTACCTGCTGCGCCTGCTGACCGTCCGAAACGGCCGTCGAAAGACCATCTGGTCGCCCTTGCTCACCGTCGCATCGTAGCGATAGCCGTCGAGGTTGAACCCCTTGAGCTGCTCGGCTGTCTCGATTCGGCGCTGCACGATGAACCGCGCCATGGCCCCGCGCGCCTTTTTCGCGTGTACGACGATCGAGCGGGCCCGCTGCCCCTCGACCTCTTCGAAGACAGGCCGGATGACCCTGGTTCGAAGGGCGCTGAGCGGAACGGCTTTCAGGTACTCGTTGGACGCGAGGTGCACCAGCGCCCGGTCCCGATGTCCTGCGACCTGGCCGGCGATGAATCGCGCGATGCGATCGCTCCAAAAACTGTAGAGGTTGCGGCCGCGCGGTGTCGGCATCGCGATGCCCATTTCGAGTCGGTGGGGCTGCACGAGGTCGAGCGGACGGAGCACGCCAAACATGCCCGAGAGGATGCCGAGTCGGTCCTGTGACCACTCCATGTCGGCGCGCGTGAAGCTGCGTGCTTGCAGCCCGTGATAGACGTCGCCGGCAAACGCGAGCGCGGCGGGACGTGCGTTGTCGGCGGTGAAGGGCAACGAGATGGCCTCGAAGTCCGCGCAGGTGCGTCGCGCCACGTCTGAGCTGGTCTTCATCAAGCGCGCGACCTGGCGTTCATCGAGCGCTTTGGCGGCATCGACGAGCAGTCGGGCGTCATCGAGCAGCGCGGGTTGTGTCACCGGCAGGTGCGCGGGAGTCGGGGCGAGATCGAACGTCTTCGCGGGCGCGAGAACGGCGTACATGGACCCTCGAGGGCGTCGCTCAACGGTGCGTCAGTCGTCTTCGACCTGCAGCAGCGCGCGAATTCGTTCGAAAAGCGTGGTGAGATCGGCCGGGTCGAGCCGCGCCTGCATGACCTCGATCTCCACGTGCAGCTCGACACCGTCCATCAGGCGATGGCGAACAAAAAGCTCCGCTTCGCCGGCGACAGACTCGGACAACGCGACGCGACCGGGCAACGTCGGGGCGGGGCCTTCACTGCCGAAGTCCGCGCGTCGCGGCATCGTCCTGCGCGCAGCCTTGGGCTTGGCACGTCGGGTCGAACCGTCGCGGGCGGCCACGGGCAAGTCGGGCGGCATGTCGAGCCCAGGCTTTCCCGGCTTGGACGGGTTGCCGAGGATGGTGCGTTTGCCGCGTTGACTTGGGCCGTTGTTGGGGACGAGCGGCACGCGCGACGGCTGGATGAAGGGGGCGCTGTCGTCGTTGTCGAGCAGCGCCTCGTCGTCGGGAGGACCGTCACCGTTGTAGCGGCCGCGGGCGATGACGCCCAGCCAGTTGCGCATCACGTTGGCTTTCTTTTCGGCCTCTTCGGGGTCGTCGATGAGCAGCTTCAGGTTCTTGTCGTCGACCCCGCGCACCAGCGACGCAATCTCGTCGAGGCCGAGATCGATACGCCGCAGCACTTGCACCGCCATCAGCTGCATCAGGTGTCGGCGCGTGTAAGGACGTTCGACGGACGCGTCCTGCGGGGGATCAACCAGGCCGCGCTCTTCGTAAAACGCGATGACAGATGGCGGAAGCCGTCCGGTGGCGGCCGATCCCGCCTGTTCGCGCAGCAGCTCTTCGGCGGCGCGCACGAGCTCTGCGGCGGTGTACCACTCCGGCCTGGCGATGATCGCACCGCTGAGCCTCTTGTGCCTGGCCATGGTGTCCTTGGTTGCGCGATTGGATGGCTTCTCGGGTAGGAACCGGCGCAAGTTTACCTGCCCGCGGCGAACATGGCATCCTTCGCGCCATGATTTACCCCTCACGCTCCAAACGTGCTCCTGCGGGGCGCTGGCCCCGATGCGGCCGCCTCGTATCCGCCACCGCCGTGCTCTGTCTTTTCGCGGCTGCCGGCTGCAACGGCGACGACGGCGGGTTTTTCTCCACCACGACGGGCGGCAAGGTCGGCTCCGGCTGCAACCCCAGCAAGATCGGCGAGGCCTGTTACAAACAGCTGCGCGTCCGATGCGATCCCGGGACAGCCAAATTCACCCAGATCGAGGTCTGCCCCAACGGGACGACCTGCAAAGAGCGCCCTCACCCGACGCATACGACGCAGCGGGAAGCGGTGTGCGACGGCACGCCCATCGAAACACTCGATGGAGGCGACAGGGGCGACGTCGAGGTTGATGCCGGGGCGGTCGATAGCGGCGGCGACAACAACGACAAGAACGACCCCGTGTGCAAACGCTGGAACGCCGACCGCGCCGACCTCGTCGAAGGCAAGTGGACCGGTGGCGACCTCAAGACCTGCAAGCCCGGGGCGCTCGAAGCCTCCGCCCGCGCCAAGACCATCAAGCAGATCAACCTGTACCGGTTCCTCGCCGGGCAGCCGCCCATCAAGCAAGACGACAACCTCAACAAGCAAGCACAGGCCTGCGCCGAGCTCATGGCCGCCAACAACGATATCAGCCATAACCCGCCCAAGTCGTGGAAATGCTGGAATAAGGCCGCGAATGTGACGGCGCAGGACGCCAACCTGTCCACCGCTCCCGCCGTGCTTTCCGTCGACCGCTACATGGTCGATGAAGGCGCCGTGAACGCCGCGAAAATGGGCCATCGCCGCTGGCTGCTGAGCAACCTCTTCGGTCCGATCGGCATCGGCTCCACCAACGACACGCCGGACGCCAAGGAGCAGGCGAGCTGCATGCCGGTCGGTGGCAAAGGAACAGCCACCAAGGAGTGGGTCGCGTGGCCGCCGTCGGGCAAGATCCCGCAAGCCGCGTTCTGGCCCCGCAAGAAGCTCGGCCACAAGAGCGTCGACGACACCGGCTGGTCGATTCAGTCCGACACGATCGACTTCACCGGCGCCACCGTCACCGTCAAGGCCGGCATCAAGGAGCTGCCCATCAAGCAGCGGTCGCTCGATCCCGGCTCGCACAGCAAGTTCGGCCTCGCGTGGAACCCACAAGGGTGGCGCGCCGAAGACGGCCAGAGCTACGAGGTGTCGATCACCGGCATCAGCAAGCCGATCACCTATTTCGTCCAGGTGCTTGACTGCGATTGACCGCGACGTTCATCCCACACCTTGAAAATCCTCACGTTCCAATGCCCGCGCTTCGCCTGGGCGCCGCATTCGCAGACCATCGAGGACGCCGATCCGGCCTTCGGTGCCGAGGTCGCGGAGTGCGCGGTCGCGTTTTTGCACATCGAAGCGGACGACGAGGCCGACGATCGCCGCAAACGCGCGTTCAAGCACACGCTCAAGCACATCAAGTGGATCGCCAACAAGCGCGATCTGAAAAACGTCGTGCTCCACAGTTTTACCCATCTTGGCGGCCAAAACGCCGACCCCCACTTTGCCCGCGCGTTCATGGATGAGCTCGCCGAGCGGCTTGGGTCGACCGGCTACGCGGTCCAACAAACGCCATTTGGATGGTTTTGCAGTTGGGAGCTTTCGGTGTATGGCGATTCCCTCGCCAAGGTGTGGAAGCAAATCTAGCAGACTGCGCCAAAGCTCCGCCTCGGCGCAGGTGCTCGTTGTTTGCAAGGGGGCTGAAACAGCCCCCTCGACCGAAAAAAGTGTCATTTTTCCGGCCTCACCCCAAATTCGCGCTCCGCGCGGCAGACTGCATTTACGATCCTCACGATAACCGACACGATTTACGGCGCAGTCTGCTAGGCCGCGGTAAGGCCCGGGATCGGGCCGCGGAGGTTGACCTTGTCGCCCCGTTGGCCCTGGGTGTGGGTCAGGCCGATGTGGTCGTTCTTCAGCCCCATCGCTTGGGCGGTGCTGACAAGCAGGTGTTGGTGCGGCAGTCCGGAGGTCTTGCTCCAACCGGTGGCCGAAACCTGCTTGGGGACGAGCATCTCGATCGGCGTCTCGTGCGGCCGGTGCAGGTAGCGCCCGACTTTGAAGTGCCACGAGCCGCCGATAATCATCGGGCAGTACTCGCGGTATCCGTGCCAGCCGTTGGCGAGCTCCGAGCCCCAGACGATGAGGGTGTTGTCCATCACGGACTTGCCGTTGCCGTCGGGGATCGACTCGAGCTTCTTGACGAGCCGCGCCACCTGTTCGCCGTGGCGGGCGATGTAGTCGGTCATCGCGTCGTGTTTGAGCACGCTGTCGAAGATGCCGTGCGCCAGGCCCTTGTGCACGTTGTCGGTGTAGTGGTCCCAGCCGAAGTCGGACGTGCGCATCTCGCCGAGTGAAAGCGTCGCCACCCGGCTGACATCGCACGCAAACGACGCCGCGATGAGGTCGACCATGGCGTCGAAGCGGGAGTCGAATGTGCTGTCGTGTTTGGGTTGACCGGCCGCGTTGGCGCACGTGAGGTTGGCGAGGCCTTCCATGCGCTTGCTGAGCGCGTCGATCAGCCCGTAGTGGTTGTCGAGGCGTTCGCGGTGGGCCTTCTCCATGCCGGCCGACAGGGCCTTGAACTCGCCGTACGCGAAATCGAGCACGCGTCGTTGTCTTTTGCCGAGCGGGCTGGGCTTCTGCGACGGCCCGAAGATGCGCTGCCAAGCCCGGACGGGGTCGCTTTCAAGCGGGATCTGTTTGCCGTTTTCGGCGTAGCAGACGGGGCGGCCGGGTTCGTAGCTCTGCACGCCATCGACGGCGAGTTCGAGCGATGGGAGCTGGTCGGCGCGCGCGATGGCGCTGGCGACGATTTGGTCGAGCGACGGCGAACGAGCGCGGGCCGGGGAAGTCGAGAAGTCGACCCAGTTGCCGGTCCAGCACTGTACGAAACCGGTGTCGTGGCGGTTGCCGTCCATGTCGAGCTCAGCCGTCGCGAGGGACATCCCGTCGATGGGCAAAAGCCGCGAGCGGACGTCATAGAGCGGCTTGAGCGGCGCGCTCCATTGGTCTTTGGCGAGCTTTTTGAGGTCGACTTCCCAGGGCTTCGTGTCGTCTTTGCCGGGCACCTTGAGGCGCCAACTTTCGCGCGGCCAGCCGTGGCAGTGGGAGATGATGAGCAACCGTCGGATCGGTTTGCCCGTGCCGTCGGCGAAAGCCAGCCCGGAGGTTGCCAGTCCAGATGCGGCGAGGCCCGCCCCCGCCCCGGAGAGGCCGAGCAGCTGCAGAAAACGGCGTCGGTCGAGAGTCATCATTTGCCTCCCGCGCGGCGGAATCGGAACAGGTCGCTCGCCGTGATGGCGACGAGCAGCTTCTTGATGTCGGAGTCCGCCCGGAAGTCCGCCTGCAGGCGCGTCAACTCGCTGTGGTCTTTGCCGACCTCGACCCCGGTTGCATAGCGCACCCAGCGCGTGGCGTAGCAGTCGTGGACCGTGCTGCTTGTCGACAGCTTCTTGGCCAGCTCGACCGCGTTCTTGAAGGCGATTTTGCCTTCGCCCGGGATCTCCATCTCGTCGGCCGCGTTGACCGTTTCGCCGTTGTCCTTGGCCCGGAAGCGCCCGAATGAGTCGTAGTTTTCAAACGCGAATCCCGGCGGGTTGATCTGGCTGTGACAGCCGGCGCATCCGGCGGTCTTGGTCGACTCTTCGGTGCGTGCGCGGTTGGTTTTCGGGGCTGTCGAGCTGTCCGATGGCGCGCCCGCTTCGGCGGTGGGCGGCGGGGTGCCGAGCTCGCGACACATCAGCCGGTCGAGGATGCGAACTCCGCGCAGGATTGGCGACGGATGTACCGGGTGGGCGCCGATCGCGAGCACCGACCCGAGCGTCAGGATTCCCGCGCGCTCTCCGGCCGGGTACGTGGTCTTGTAGAGGTTGAGGGTGAGCTTCTGGTAGACGGCTGCGACGCCTCCAAACGCGACCGGGTAGCTGTTGGCCGCGGAGGTGTCGACCTTCTTGGGATCGAGCGTGCAGCTGCCCTTGCCGGGTCCGGCGCCGGGGTATTGGATGCCGGTGCAGTTGCCGACGCCGTAGATTGGCCCTGTCTTTTCGCTCACCCAGCCGGTGCGGTCGGTCAGCATCCCGGCCAGCGTGCCGGGGCCATCGAAGACGACGTGTGCGTAGAAGAGGTCGGCTTCGTTCTTCAGGCTGTGGCGCACGGGATTGAGCACGGAAGGCCACGCTGCATCGCCGGTCGTGTCCAGCGGCGGCGTTGGCTGCAGGCCGTACATCGTCGCGTATTGGCGGCGCGCGGGCGACATGCCGAGCACGGCATCGGTCCCCAACCATTGGTTATGGAAACGAACGACGCTGGCCCGGGCGCGCTTGTCCTTGAGCATCCTTTCGGCTTGGGCCTGGACCTGGTCTTGGGTGCGCAGCGCATCGGTTGCCGCCGCCTGGAAGAGCACCGGGTCGGGCATCGAGTCCCACAGGAAGTAGGACAGGCGCGACGCCATCTCCCAACCCGTGAGCGGCCGGACGCTGTCGATTTCGTCGCCGGTTTCGCCAGTTTCGGCCCGGTACAGCAACGCCGGGGCCTGCAGCACGCCCGCGATGGTCAAGACGATCGCCTCGTTGGCGCTCGAGTCAGCCCAGTTGGCGTCGAAAAAAGCCGTCAGCCGCGTGCCCTCATCGCCCGAGATGGGCCGCCGATACGCGCGCTGGGCGAACCGGAGCACGCTCTTGCTCGCGCAGTCTTTCTGCTTGTCCTTGGCGAGTGTGCGCCAGGCCTTGGCGTCGCACGTAAAGAAGATCGGCGAGACCAGCGTGTAGGCCGCGTAAGTCAGCGCCGCTTTCTGCAGCTGCTCGATGCGATACGGCGAGGTCGCCTGTCCCTTGGCCATGCCCTCGAAGCCGTCGATGCCAGCCTCTGGAGACAGCGGCCACGGCCAGGGCGGAACATCGGGAGCTTTGGCGCCGAACGTGCCTTCCCCCGTGCTGCGGGAGGGGACGAGCGCCTCGACATCCGCCGGGAGACTCGGCCAGGACGAGCCGTCGCTGGGCAGCCCCAGGAGGTCGCGGACGGTGTTGTTGTATTCGCCGGGGGTCAACGCGACCAGGGGCGAGTCGACCTCGACGGCCTTGGCGGCCACCGGCGGATCCTCGCTGCAACCAACGAGCGCAGATCCGATGACCGCTGCGGCGGTGAACGCAGCGACGAGCGGCTTCATTGTGAGCTCCAGTCGGCCAGGGACAGCAGCCGGCTTGGGACGAACCTCTATCCCCGGCTATTTACCGTAGCACTTCGGCTTGCACTGTTCGGGTTTTGCGCCCGCCGCAACACATTTCTTGTAACACTCGGCCTGCGCCTGCCCGTACTTGCTCGACGCGTAGCACTTCGGTTTGCAGTAGTCGGGCTTGTAGCCAGCGGCGAGGCAGCCCTTGTAGCAGAACTGCTCGGAAGTCGGCGCTTTCTTGGCGTCAGAGCCGGCCTTGGGATCCTTCTTGGGCGGCTGCGACTTGCCGGCATCGGGTTTCTTCTCGGCGAAGCAGTACTTCTTGCAGGCGGCTTCGCCCTTCTTGGCGGCGACGCACTTCTTGTAACAGCCCCACTGCTCGGCCTTGGGGTCCTTCTTGGAGTCCGACTTCTTGTCGGCGAAGCAGTGCTTCTTGCAAGCCGCTTCGCCTTTCTTGGCCGCAACACATTTCTTGTAGCAGCCCCAGGCCTCGTGATCTTCGTCGTCCTTCTTGTCGCCCCAGCCGTGGCCTTTGTCGCCGTGATCTTTGCCCTTGTCGCCCCAGCCCTTATCGCCCCGGTCTTTGTCGCCGCCGTGGTCCTTACCTTTGTCGCCCCAGCCTTTGCTGGACTTGCCGCCCTTGTCGTCGGCGCCGCCGCATTTTTCTTTGCAGACCTCGGGCTTGTAGCCAGCGTTGACGCACCCGTCGAAGCACATCGCCTCGTTGGACGGCATCTTCGCCGGGCCCTTGGCGCATTTCTGTTTGCACACCGCAGGCAGGCCGCCCACGTCGACGCACACGTCGTAGCAACTGGCAGCTTCGTTTGCCTCGGACGCGGCGCTGCTGGCCTCACCGGAGTTATCCTTGCCTTCGCTGAGCTCGGTCGTGGCTTCGCAGCCGAGCGCCAGGAGGGCGACGGCGAACAGGGTCGCAAGTGCGCGGGAAGAGAGGGCGTGTCTGCTGAACATGGTTGTCTCCTATGGCCGATTTGGCCTGTGGGCTATCCCTCAAGTGACCGCAGCCCGGTTTCGCGGCTCAACTTTCTTCGGCGACGTGCCGCGCACGTTCTTCGGCGCGTTCAAAACATCATGAGCCGCTTTTGCCGTGCGCCTACACTTGTAGGTGTGAGGGCGACTGTTTTGCCCGCCGGATCGCCCCAGGATCGCCGAGCTCATGGCTGACCACGCCCACGACCTGAAGGACCTCCGACCGCGGCCGGTGACGTCCCGTGCGCGCTTTCTTGGCGACGATGCGGCGCTTACGCGGGCGCTTCAGAACGGGCATCCGGGCGCGCCGGCTGAGCTTTTCGATCGCTATGGCGGCCACATCCAACGCGTGCTGGTCAACGTCATCGGCGTCGACCAGGAGATTGCGGATCTGCTGCACGAGACCTTTGCCCAGGCGTTCAAGAGCATCGCCTCGCTCAAACAGGGCGACCGGCTCAAGGCGTGGTTGACCCGGATCGCGGTGTTCACAGCGCGGGGTTGTTTGCGACGACGAACGCGCGGCCGATGGCTCCGGTTCTTTGCGCCCGAGCAGCTCCCCGAGACGCGCTGCAACGATGCAACCCCGGAGATGCGCGAGGCCGTCGCGGCCACGTATGCGGTGCTGGACAAGATGTCGGTCGACCTGCGCGTGCCGTTCGCGCTGCGCTACATGGAAGGGCTGGACCTCAAAGAGGTCGCTTCGGCGTGCGAGGTCTCGCTGGCGACGATAAAACGCCGGCTGGCGAAGGCGGACGCGCGCTTTGTGTCGCTTGCGTCGCGCGAACCGGCGCTCGGCGACTGGCTGCGGGAGGGGTCGCGATGGACCGCCCGATGACCGGCAAGGGGCTCGACCTGCGTGAGCTTGGCCGACGTGTTGGCGCTGAGAACGCCGCCGTCGTGCGCGAGGAGATCGGAGACGCGTGGCTCGATCACGCGCGCGGCCAGCTCCATGCGCGGGTTGAAGCGCCCGGCGCGTTGGCAAACCTCGGTGCCGCCGTCGCCGATGCAAACGTTGCCGCGAGTCACCAAGCGGACCTGGCGCGGGTCCGCAACGCGCTTCTTTCGCCGCCGAGCCGCCGTCCCGCGCCCATCGGCTGGGGCTTTGCATGGGGCGCCGCTCTCGCTGCCGCAGCCGCCGTCTTGGCGTTCTTCGTCGTGTCCCATCAGCCCGCCCCGCTCGTCGCGAGCGTCGGCCCCGACAAGCTGGTCGCGGGTGCATGGATCGAGGCCTCCGACGCGGCGAGTCACGTGGCGTTCAGCGACGGTTCATCGGTGCAAGCGCGCAAGGGCACGTCGATCCGCGTCGTGGAGCTGACCGAGGCCGGATGTGACCTTGACGTGGTCGAAGGCGCCGTGGCGGTCGAGGTGGTCCCGCGCCCTTCGAACGACTGGCATGTGCGCGCCGGGCCGTACGCTGTGGCGGTGCTCGGGACGAAGTTCGAGGTCGATTGGGACCGCGAGCAGCGACGGCTCGAGGTCAAGCTGTTCCGCGGCAAGGTGAGCGTCACCGGCCCCGGCCTTGGCGAACGCGTGCTGACACCAGGTCAGCGGTTGGTCGTCACGCCCCGGGAGATTCGGGTGGAGATCGGGCCGTCCAAGACGGTATGGGCCGAATCAACGCCGACGCCGAGCAAGCCCGTGCTGGCCACCAAGCAAACGCAAACCGCGCCAGATCCCGGCGGTGCGGCGGTTGCCTCGAACAAACCTCGTGACGTAGTTGCCGCGCAGCCCAACGCCGCTCCGCCACCCGCCCACCAGCCTGCCGAGTCCGTTGAAATGGCTAAGCGCAAACAGCGGCGCCGCACCAAACGCGCCCGGCGAAGAGCACGAACACGACGCGCGCGAACCCGTGCCACAGCGGCTGCAGCGGTGACGAATGCGGCCCAAGCCCAACTTCAAGAGGCCGGCAACGACGACGACGGCGTGGATGCGGAAAAGGGGCAGGCCGTTCATGCGCCGCCGTGGAACGAGCTGAAGACCCACCGCTGGTGTGCGGCTGTTGAGCAAGGTCAGCGCTGGGGGTGGGCGAGATTGGCCGATGAAAAGGCGGAGCGAATTCTTGCGATGGCCGACGCTGCGCGGCTCTGCGGGCGGCTCGAGCTCGCGCTTCAGACCTACAAGACGCTGCGCCGCCGTTATCCGACCGACCCGGAAGCCGAACGTGCGCTCTTTGGTATGGGTCGGATCGGCCTGGCGCAAGGACATCACGCCTACGCGGCGAGGCAGTTCGCGACCTACATCGCCCGCCATCCGCGCGGCCGTTTCGCCGAACAAGCCCGTGGTCGGCTGTTGGTCTGCTATGCCGAACAGGGCGATCGCGGCGCGACGTGCGGTGCAGCCCGGGCGTACATGCGTCATCATCGAACCGGCCCGCGTGCTGCGCAGGCCCGGGAGATCGTGAAACGGTGCAACGCCACGCCCTGACCGTCTGCCTGGTCCTGGTTGCGTTGCCAACGATCGTCGTCGCCAAGCCGACGCCGCGACCGGTCGCTTCGGTGCTACTGGTCGCTCCCCAGGCCGTTGCGCAGCGCTTTGAATCCGAGCTCCGCGCCGTTTCCGCCCCCGTCCAGCGCGGTGCTTTTGCTGTCAATCCCAAGCTCAGCGGCCTGCAGTCCCAGGGGCGACGGCTCGGCTGCACGGCGCTTGTCCTCGTCGCCGCCGACGCCGAATACGCGGGCGTGTGGCCCGTCGGCGCAACCAGCCGTATGCGGCAGCGGACCATGTTGCGGGGGCCCGGTGAATCCGTCGCGTCGCTCGCCCTTCGCGTGGCCGAGTACATCGACGCGTGGCGTCCCCTCGCGCTTGCTCCGGCGCCGGCGGGTTCCGGGGCGATGACCATCTTCAACAAACGCGCAAGGTCCGCGGATGCCGCCAAAGCAGTGTCGGCCGTGCAACCCGGTCGGGCGACGGCGCCGCCGACAAAGCGCAAGCCCACCGCGGCCAAGCCCAAGCTCAAGCCGGTGCCCGACGCAAACAAGCCCGTCGTTGCCGCGAAAAGGAGCGCCGTCGATGCTGCGAAACGCGTCCGTGCAGCCGCGTCCACCTTGCGAACCCACATCGACCTCGGCGGCGCTTTCGTGCGCGACGCGGCGCTTGGACCAGCCGGTTTCGCGCGGCTCGGCGCGAGTTTGGCACCGTCACACGGTTCGCCGTGGACGGCTCGCGGATGGGTGGACGCGCCGGTCGTTGAGCACGCGGTCGATGGCGAAGCTGGCAGGGCCGAAATCGCCCCGTGGATGGTCGCCGCTGGGGCGTTCTATCGACCTGTGCGCGCCGGTAAACTTGGCGTTTTCGTAGGGGCAGGGCTGGCGGCTGGGTGGACGCGGGTGCAAGGCTTTGGCAACGACGACACGCCGGACCATGACCCCGACCTGGTGGCTGTGGGCGGGTGGATCGGCGGGGGCGCGCGCTGGCAAGTGACGAACCGTTGGTCGATCCGCGCCGATGTGACCGCGCTTGCCCTCAACCCGGAGCCGGTCGTTGTCATCGGAGAGTCGCGGCATCGCCGAGCTGGGGCGGGCTATCTCCGAGCGGCGCTGGCGGTGGAGTTCCGGCTATGAACCGGCTCGTCGCGAAGGTGTTGTTGGTGCCGTTGTTGGTGCCGTCGTTGGTGGTGGCGATCGGTGCGTGCGCCGAGGTCGAGTTGATCGCTGTCGACGAGCCCCAAGAGGGCGCCGCAGACGCCCTGGTGAGCGGCGGCAACGACGTCGGAGCTGGCCCGGATACCCTGAACCCGGACACCCTGAACCCGGATACCCTCGATCTCGAGAAGGCCTGCGCCGATGCGTGTCGGACTCACGGCAAAGACCCCGGCTATTGCAAGAAGATTTGCTACGAGTTCCCGGGTGCTCCCGAGTTCTGCTTCATGGGCTGTCGTTCGTCCGGCTTCCCGCGCGCCAAGTGCTACCCACAGTGCTACCCGGAGACCGTCTGTTTCGAGAAATGCAAGGCGGCCGGGGGCACCGCCCAGACGTGCAAAAGCAAGTGCGATCCCGACGGGCTCGAGCCGCGCGCTTGCTTCAAGGCCTGCGTTCAAAAGGGCGAGCCCGAGTCGGTTTGCAAGAAGTTCTGCTACGCCAGGTGAGCGGTGTATGTTCAGCCGGCATCGGGCTGATCGTCGCCCGTCCAGCGGGAGCGCCACATGAAACGGGTCTGCGTATTCCTCGGCTCCAACCACGGCAACCGACCGGCCTACCGCGTCGCCGCTGAGGAGCTCGCTGCTGCGTTGACCGAGCGCGGCCTCGGGTTGGTCTACGGCGGCGCCAAAGTTGGCTTGATGGGTGTTCTCGCCGACGCTGTGCTTGCGCGCGGGGGCCACGTGATCGGCGTCATTCCGGGCTTTCTTGGCGGAACGGAGCGCGCCCATCGCGGTCTGCCCGACCTGCGGGTTGTCGGGTCCATGCACGAGCGAAAAGCGACGATGGCCGACCTCGCCGACGGGTTTATCGCGCTCCCCGGTGGCGTCGGCACATTCGAGGAGATCTTCGAGGTCTACACGTGGGTCCAGCTTGGTCTTCACGCCAAGCCGTGCGCCCTGCTCAACATCGCTGGGTATTACGACGGGATGGCCCAGCAGCTTGATCACGCCGTCGCGGAAGGGTTCGTCAAAGAGGTCCACCGCGGGATGTTGCTGATCGACCGCGACCCCGAGGCGCTGCTCGACCGGATGGCCGCCTACACGCCTGCGCACGTGCCCAAGTGGCTCAACGAAGACGAGACCTGATGCCAGGACAACCACGGCAACCGCTGTCCCGCCGCCGCCACCCGTACCGGCAACCGACAGAGGACCCGAGCCGATACTTTGGCGGGCTGACGGTCGTCGATCCCAGCGGCGATTAGCCCGCCTTTCTCAACACGTCGGTCGGTCTGACGCCCAATCTGCTGCCTTGCCAGATGTGGTCGACGTACCACATCTGGCAACTCACATCCGTTCGCGCGGCGAATCCTCGGTTTGAAGTGACTCTGCCACTCCTGCACCTCGCATTCACCACATGACTTGCACCTTGAACGCCATACCTTTCCGCCGTGATGAGAAAGCCGGGTTAGCGCGAGCTTGCTGCGCCCGAACGGCACGGGCGAACGGCCAACCTACTCGTTGACTAAAACATCACTCACCCATAGCATAAGGCGGATGGTCACCCCGCGGTGGCCGGGGAGGAGCCCATGCCAACGACGACCGGTTCTGCGCGCGCCAGGGTCACCGCCGACGAAGTGCGCGCCCATGTCGTGAGCCGCTACCTCGAGCCCGCTCGCCGCGCTGGCGAACGCACGTTTACGGTGCGCGTGGGCGACTTGATGCGGGAGCTGCCCGGACTCAGCGGTGTGGCAGTCCCCTGCGCGGCGCTGCGCAGCGAGAAGCTCTTTCATCGGCCGAACGGGCTCCGCTTGGTCGAGGACCGGGCGCCGCCGAGCGGCCTCGGCAACAACGTCTACCTGACGTTCAGCATCGGCGCTCGCGAAGCGGTGCGGAGCGCGGCCGACACGCGCTCGGACTCGAGGCCTGCGCTGCAGGCGTTGCTTGCGATGCGAGGGGTCGGCAAGGCCTTCTACGCCGAGCACGGGGGCGGAGACGCGGTGCTGGCGGAAGTGCGGGAGGGTTGGGAGTGAGCCTGGTCTTCCTCGACGCCAACATCCTGATCTACCTGGTCGAGGATCACCCGGAACATGCGCCGGTAGTCGGTCGCTTGCTGCGCGGAATGATCGCGCGCGGCGATCGAATCTGTACCTCGAGCCTTGTTGCGGGGGAGATCATCGCGGGGGCCAGGATTCACGGCAACATGGCGCTCGAAGAGCAATACCGGGGGCTCCTGGCGACCCCCGGATGGACGCTGCTGCCGTTCACTGATGATACGGTCAGTCACTTCGTCGAGATTCGTGCCATGTCGGGTGTAAAGGCGCCCGACGCCATCCACCTGGCATGTGCGGCGCAGGCGGGGGTCGACGTGTTCCTGACGCACGACCGCAAGCTGACCCGCCTTCACATCTCCGGCATCGGGTTCATCGTCGGCCTGCAGACCGATATCTTCGGCACGCACGACGACCCCGTCTGACCGACAGCCAGAGCGAACCGAAGTACGCGGGTCGAGGCCAGGCCAAGGCTAGGCCTGGGCGTTTTCGGCGCCTGAATCCGAACAGAACAAGCACGCGCTGCGGGTGGCGGCGACGATCGCGTCGATGCGCTCGGGTTGCGGGGTGTTGCCCATGCCGAAGATGTCGAGGTCGGCCAGCGGCGCGTCGTGGAGGCGCTCGATCAGGCTGCCGGTCAGCACCACAGTGGCGGCGGCGGCGGGGACCCGGGCGAGATCGCGGAGCTCGCGGATCCGGGCGCGGGTGTCAGGGCTGTCGTCGGCGTCGTCGACCACCGCGATGATGCGCAGTTGGCCGGTCCAAGCGGCCGCGAGGCGCAATGCGCAGAGGATCGCCAGGTGGATGTGGGGGCGGCTTTCATCGGTCGGCCAGGGCGGCAGGTCGGTGGGGCGCAGCCAGAGGTTCACTGTGCTCAGGCGACCCAAGCCAGCGAGTGGATGGGGGCCGAGCAAGAGCACGCCGAGTCCAGTAGCGCGGGCGTTGTCGCAGAGCCGCTTGATGGCGTCGCGGTGGCCGTCATCGCCGGCAAGCTGCAGGAACACGATGTTGGGCCGGAAGAAGCCGCCACCGAGGGCGCCGATCGCGGTGGCGGCGCCGTCGTGGTAGTTCGCGGCGCGTAGACAGGACCAGGTCGTGAACAGGCCGTTGCGGTGCATTTCGCGCGCGAGCTGGGCGATCTCGCGGTCCAAATCGGGGTCGTCAACCCCAGCCTCGATGCCGAGCAACTGAATCGAACCTTCGGGCCGGCAGACATCGAGCAGCAAGGCCCATGCACCGCGCAACTCGGCCGAATCTGTCACCGGCGCGAGCAGGTTGGGCTTCCACGCGCGCGGGTTGACCCGGTCGAGCTCGACCACCCGGGCGGCCGCCCACTCCGCGAACGCAACGAAGATGCCGCTGCGGACGTCGTCGGTGCGGCGGACCCCCTGGCGCAGCACCCAGCCATGGACCGCCACGACCACCGCGACCGCGACGATGCCGAACGTCGGGTTGACGATGAACATCGCGAAGATGGAGCCCGCCGCGCCCAGCAAGGGCACGATGCGCGGCACCGAGAACGTCGGTCGGAAGCTCGACAGCTGCAGCACGTCCTCGATCAGCACCACGACGTTGATGGTTGCGTAGGTGATGAGAAAGAACATCGTGATGAGCGGCGCGACCGTGTTGAGATCGCGCAAAGCGAGCGCCCCACCGACGAGGATCGTGCTCGCCGCGAGCGCGCGGCGGGGTTCGTCGTTGGCGCCCGATGCCTGCAACCACGCGCCAAACGGAATGACCCGGTCACGGCCAAGGGCCTGCAGGATGCGCGGCGCGCCGACCAGCGAGCTCAACCCCGACGAGAACGTCGCCGCCAACAGCCCCGCGATGACGGCAGGCCCCCACGAGGCCTTGTCGATCAGCACGGTCTCGCTGGTTCGCAGCTCTTCGGGGCTCGCCGCATGGCCCGTCCACAGCGCCAGCAAGCCGTAGATCACCGTCGCCACCAGGATCGCCGACAGCGTGCCGATGGGGATGCTGCGTCTCGGGTCTTTGAGTTCGCCGCTCATGTTGACGCCGGCCATCAGACCGGTCGCCGCCGGGAAGAAGACCGCGAAGACCGCCCAGAAGTTGCCCGCGACGTCGCCCTGCGGCCCCCACAGGGACGGCTCATGAGCGCCCGACCACGCCGAAGGGCCCGCCAGGATCGCCGCGATCGACACCGCGATGATGGCCATGACGACGTACTGCACACGAAAAGCGAGATCGGCGCTCCACCAGGCGAGCCCGAACATCAGCGCCACGACGCCAGCATCCACCGCCAGCGCCGGGTGGTCGGGAAAGACCCACAGCCAGCCCGCGCGGAAGCCGATGACGTACATTGCGACCGCGAGCACCTGCGAGAGAAACAGCGGGATGCCGACGCTGCCGCCGACCTCGATGCCGAGCGAGCCGGCGATGATCGCGTAGGGACCGCCCGCACCGAGCCGGGTATTGGACGCCGTTGACGCGATCGACAGGCCGGTCAGCATCGCGATGCCCATCGCCAGGCTGATCACCAGCAAGCCGCCAAGCAGCCCCGCCTCGCCGACGACCCAGCCGGTGCGCAGGTACATGATGACGCCGAGGATGGTCAGCAGGGTCGGCGTGAAGACGCCACGAAACGTCGAAAAACCGCTGCGTTCGAAGCGACCGGACATCGTGGCCGCCTCCCGACGTGAGCCACTGGCAACCTAGCCGTCTGCCAACGCCGTTCAACGCGGGCTTGTCGCTCGACGCTGCGGTTCAATGGGTGACTGCGCGGTTTCGGCCGCCCCCTTTAGCAGCACGGATTGGTGGCTCATTCAGTCGGCGGTTTCGGACGGCCATTAGCTAACCAGCGCGCCGCGCGGACTTTCGGCCCTCCCAGCTCCGACAGATGCGCCGATGCGCAGGAGCGAGCGCCGCTACTTGTCGGCAGCGCAGGCGCCAGACTTCGAGCAAGTCCAGCCGCTGTCGCACGATCCACACGTCCCGCCACAGCCGTTGGGCCCACAGTCCTTGCCCTTGCAGTCGGGCTCACATCCGCACTTCCCCTTGATGCACGTGAGCCCCGGCGCGCAGGTCCCGCACGTGCCACCGCAACCGTTTGACCCGCACGTGGCCGTGGCGCATGCCGGCACGCACGCGCAGATTCCCTGGATGCAAGTCTTGGGTGGGATACACGCGCCGCATGTGCCGCCGCAGCCGTCGTCGCCACATGTTTTGCCGGCGCATTTGGGCAAGCAGCAGGCGCCTTTGACACACGTCCCGGCCGCGCACGTCCCGCACGTGGCCCCGCAGCCATCGCTGCCGCATTGCTTGGCGGTGCACTTGGGAACGCACACGCATTTGCCGGATTTGCACGACAGCGATGGGTTGCAATAGCCGCAGGCACCTCCGCAGCCGTCGGGTCCGCACGACTTGCCCGCACACGCAGGATCACACGACGACGGCGGGTCCTTGCACACGCCGGCCTTGCAAACCTGGCCGCTCGCGCAGCTTCCACACGATCCGCCACAACCATCCGGACCGCACGACAGCCCACCGCAGGTCTTGGCACACGCGCAGACGCCGCTCGGGCTGCAGGACGATCCGGACGCGCACGTTCCGCACACCTGCCCGCATCCGTCTGGACCACATTGCTTCCCGGTGCAGTTGGCCTCGCAAACGCACGTTCCATCCACACACGCCTGCGCGGCGCCACATGCGCCACATGACCCGCCGCATCCATCCGGTCCGCAGGCAGCGGTGCCGCAGCTCGCCACGCACGTCACGGCGAACGGCACGGTATTGCTTACCACGCCCGCTGAATCGACCAGCTTCACGGCGACTGTGCCAGCCACCGCCGGGACGACGACGTCCACGCGCTGCGCTTGCCATGCGATGATCGCGGCCGTGGCGCTTCCAAACCACACTTTGCCTTGCTGCGCCCCGAATCGAATCCCGTGGAGCGTCGTCGTGGCCGCCGGTTTGGCGGTGCTGGGCTGCACGCTGATGAGCACAGGTGCCTTGGACGCGGTGGTCGTCCCAGCCTCGCCGAAGCGGTATCGGGCGTTCGAATCGGGGAACTGCATCGGGCCCTCACGGAGCCGCATCTCGCCGGGAATTCATATGCCGCCCGGCCGCGGCCATTTCAGCCAGAGTTCGATGATGGGATGCGGTGCAGCGTTGCCTGGTGAGGGCCCGAATCCGACGCCGGCAAATGCGGTCCGCTTGACCTTCTTGCCGCCGAGCATCATCGCGACGCGAGCGTCTCCGTACACCTTGACGAGCAGAGGTCCTCCGCCGTCGTCGGATTGCAGCAAGAACGGCATGAACCCGGCGGCGGGTATCGCAACCTTGTCGGCGTGTCGGTCGGCCAGCAGGTAGAGGCGGTCCCGTTTTTCGTCGACGTGGATGTACAAGCTGCCCCACGGTTCATCCGACGGTTGCGCCTGCCATTCGACACACTCGGTGACCGTGCCGAGGCCGGTGAAGGCGCCGTCGATGGTCAGCGGAATCGGGCATTGAATTGTCTCGTCATCGCCGGGCGCGGCGACACGACCGCATCCAGCCGCCACCATGAGCACGAGCGACAGGCCAACGCGCAACAAGTGAGCGAGGCGTCGGTCGGCGATCGGCAGCGGCAACATCGTCGCAGTGTACCCCACAATCACCGGCTGCCCGGCACGGTCAATGCGCGTCGGACCGGCATCTGGTTGCGGGTTGTGGTGCCGGCGTTGCGCTGTTCAGCGGACGGGGGCCTCTTTGGCCCGGAAGACGCCAGGCAAACCTGTGTCCCGTCAACTGGTCAGCGATTTCGGACTTGGGTTCACGCTACCGCAAGCCGTTGCACAGCCGACCGTGCCAAAACCGTGCACCCGGACCGTCCGCGGGGGCATTTTTCAAGGCCATATGCCCCTGCGTGGCTCGTAGAGGCCACTGGAGCGGTTTTGATAGGGGGGTGCGGCATCAATACCTTCGAGCGGCGATCGGCCCGTAGAGACGGTTCTACGGGCAAACGGCCAACCGTCGCGCCTCGGCGACTTCTCGCTCTGGGAGCTCCTGCGCCGGGCGCGGCGACGCGACCGCATCCAGCCGCCACCATTGCTTCGGCGGCGGTTTTTCGAGACGTTGGTGCCGTGGACGCCGAGCGACTCTACGTGCAGCCCGATGTGTACGGGCATGCCTACGACCTCTTCCTGCATCCGCTCGACGGTGGGCAAGCGGCGTTGGCGGCGATCCTCGGCGCGCTGGGGACCCATCCGGCGTTTGGCGACTGGTACGTCGGCTCCGACCACGGCTGGCGGCTGACCACACCCAAGCTCGCAGTCGAAGCCGAGGTGCTCCAGCTGGTCGCGGCATCCAAGACCATCGGATCGGTGGCGAACCTCGGCGGCAACCGACGCCTGGCTTTCTTCGCCATCGTCTTCTTGCAGCCGCCGGTGTCGATCAACCTGTGGACGAAGATGTCCGAGGTGGTGGGCGCCTTTGGTTTGCGCGACGACGACGACGACGACGACGCTCCGACGACACCATGGCGCCGCGTGATGGACAGCTTCTACCGCGACCTCGCCGAGCGTGCGCACGCCGCCTCGCCGCTGCACGGCGCGTTGATCGGGCCCGAGGTCGAAAACGAGCTGGATTGGACGGCGCCGCTGCCCGAAGACCGCTGGGAAGGCACGCTCATCGCCATGGCCGATGGGTTGCACTGGCATCCCGCGACGCGCTGGTAGCAAGGTGAGGGGACCGTATTGCCGCGAATCGGGTCTGCCGCGGCCGAGGGCGGAGAGCCTTGGGCTCGCTTTGGGCGATGGCGCCCGAGCACGCCGCTAACGCGTCGTGCCGGTTGGTTCGGATACGGCGTCGGCGGCCGCGGCCGATGGCGGACTCGGAAATGGCGGACGTCGGATTCTCGGAGCTCGGACGGCGGGAAAGCGCCGCAGATTCCGGCCGCCGCGTCTGCTTTGCAGCCCCGCCTTTACTGCTTGTCGGCGCGGACGAGATTGGCTGGATTCAACGGCTCGCCCATCCGGGCGGCCGCGCAGCGGTATTGGGTGCAGCCTTTCTGCGCGAAACAGATTCGCCGTCGTTTCGCCTCTTGGCGCCGCACGAACGGCAACAGTCCGCGCTGGGAAACCAGCGATTCTCGTCGCAAAGAAGCGCATCGATAGTGGGTTGTAGAGCGGTGCTCGCGAGATTGAGCGATCGCTGCGGTCTCATCGAATGGCGGTCACCGACCAGCCGCCGCGCTCCATCCTGTAGGCCTTGCGCCCGGTCAATAACCCACCGACGACCGCGCCGATCAGAGCGCCTCCGCCAATTGCGAGTGGCGCCACCCAGTCGTCGGTAGGTTCGCAGAACCGGTCGGGCGAACATGCCTGCAAACGGGCAATGTCGGCGACGATCGCGGCGATCGCCCCTATTCCTGCGCCAACGCCACTGCCGATACCCACCAGGCTGCGCGGCGCGAGGTCGAGCTGCCGGAGCTTGTCGGGCGGGATGCGCCACGGGCTCGCATCGGCGCGGTTTCTGCACACGTAGACCGAGCCATCCGCCGCGTGACCACAGGCGATAACGGGACGTCCGTCGAAGTGAAAACCACCAACCGAAGGCGCGGCGCTCACGATGATGCGGGTGCCCTTGGGGATCACCACGTGAGTGGGGCCTTTCTCTTCGAAACGGTCCGGGAATTGGTCGAGCGGAACGGGCTTGGCGACGGGCCGCACGATGACGATCGCGTCCCGCGCGTCGGCCGGTGTCTTGTTGCTCATCGTGTAGCGGTGAATGGTACAGCCCGAGGCGACGGCCAGCAGGGCCACGCCGACAAGCCCCGACACGAGGAGCCGACGAATCGACCGCGAACAAGCGGACGTCTTGGAGTGGTCGCCACGCATCCTGCCCGCCCTTCTCATAACGCACGCGCCCTGCCGCGCTGTGTTCGGCGTCCTGCGCCCCTTCGCCGCTTTGATGTGACGCTGCCACACCGGCAGCGTCGAAAGACCACATGACTTGAACATCGAACGGCATGCCTCCGCGCTTTGATGAGAAGACCGGGCTAGAAGCGCCAGAAGAAGCCGAGAATGAGCGGCTGGATGTGCAACTGCAGCCGGAACGTGCGGGTCGCGGCGAACATGAATCCAACGTCCGCGCCGGCCCCGGTGTCGCCGGTCAGGTAGTTGTAGGCGTCGGGGTCATACCAAGCGACCAGCATCAGCTTCACGCGCGGGGTGAGGTCCATGTCCATGCCCGCCCAGATGCGCCACGGCAGCTGTTCGGTGACCTTGTTCTCTTGGACCACGAGTTGGTTGGTGCCGACCTGGCCGCCGGCCGTGAGCCCGAGACGACCGCCCGTTCGTTGCGCAAGCGACACGGTTTGCACGAGGTAGAGCTGTGTCTGCCAGCCAAACTCCGGCTTGTAGTTAAGCTTCGAGCAGTCGCTGGGGTCGGGCAGGTTGCAGCGTTTTGTCGACCCGAAAAATGACGTCAGCGTGTCGCTGTAGAACTCCATGTCGCTGTGTTCGGCGCCGGGCCGCAGGGTGGTTTTCGTCGTGGTGCCCGAGCGACTGTCGGTGCGGGTCCAGCCATTGAGCGTCTTGTAGTTGAGGCGCAGACCGACCGTGGTGAGCACGTCGCGCTCGGCCGTCCGGTTGGCGAAGATGTTGAACTTCAGCTCGATATTGGGGTTGGCAGAACCCGCTGTATTGAGTCCGAGCAGCTGCACGACGTTGATCGACGCCAGCATCCAATCGGTGAATCCATACGCGAACGAGAGGCCGCTGATGTACCGGTCCCCCGCGTTGAACGTGTACGCCGTCGGATCGAAGAAGAGGTCGACGGGCGGCTCGATGGCGTGGCTGAACTTGCCGCTGGCCTGGTCGCCGCCAATCGGGCGTCCGGTCGGGTCGAGCGTGGTTGTGTCGAACGCCCGCACCTGCGACTTGAGCACGTCGAGCCGCCCCATCGCGCTCCTGATGAAGAAATGGGTCTTGGTCTGGTGCAGCAGGAGCCCGGTCACCGTGTTGCCGTCGGTCGTCTTGAGGCGGATACGGGTCTGCAGCAGGCGATTCTTGGCGATGCGCACCCGACCCATCGAAGTCTGCACCTGGTAGGACGCGGTCGACTCGCCGGTGATCTTCCCCGTGACGCTGGTGCCGTCGACCATCCGGAAGGTGCGCGTGATGCCGTCTTTGACCGGCCGCATCGGGCCGTCGACGGTCTTGCCGTATGCCGACGCCGACGCCGGCGGCGAGTCGACCCGCGTGGGCATGGGCGGTCGTCGGGTCGGATCCTGGCCGTGGCCGATGGACGGCGCGAGAAAGAGCGTGATCGTGATCAGCGCCGTCGTCAGCGCTGGCTCCCGCGTGGTTGGGTCCGTCATGGCGTCCTCCTCGGTGCGCTACAGCACGACGTAGGCGTCTTCGAGCAGCACATAGAGCCGCTCGAACGACCACGTGCGGCCGCCGCGGGTGATCGTCCCGCTCGCCTCGCCGTAGTACTGGTTGAAATCCCGCTCGAAGAGCCACAGCTCTGCGGACTTGTTGCGGCGATGGAACATCCGGTCGCGGCCCTTGGGCGGCTTCACCGTCATGTCGAGCCCGTCGTCGCCCGGTTTGCTGCCCGTATGGACCCGCCACGGCGACGTGGTCCGCGTGGACGCGTCGTTCAGCCTGTAGTCGAAGTGCAGCTGCGGGACCTTGAAGATCTGGCCGTCGACCCACAGCGCGAACGCCTTGGCGTCGACGAACGGCTTGGTGCGCTCCTTGTCGACGGAGCCCTGCAGCGCGATTGTCGCCGTCGCACCGTTCGCGAGGTCGGTCGCCACGCCCGCCATCGCGACGTAGTTCCAGTTCATGGTGGTGCGCTTGTGGCCGATGGTCCGGTCGTAGAGGCCGAGCGAACCGGGGGCCAGGGTGTGCTTGGTGCCGTCGAGGGTCAGCGCGCCTTCGTCCAGGCGAATATTTCCCCAGAAGATGAGATCGCCGTAGCCCGCTTGGTACGCCGTGGTCTGGATCAGCGGACGGTCGAAGATCTCGGTGGCGCGGCCGACGATGTCGATGCCGTCGGTCTTCAGTTCGAAAGTGAGCACGCCGTCTTTGAGCGCGATGGATGAGCCGGTGTCCGAGTCGGTGAAGGAAGTCGCGGCGTCGTCGCCGGAGATCTGGTCGCCAAACGTGTAGACGATGTCTTCTTCGTAGAACTCGCCGGTCGTCTTGTCCGAAACAGCGATGGCGAGGTTGCCAGCGATGTCGGTGACGACCAGCTGCGCGACGACGTAGTACTTCGGGTCATCGATGTTGAAGTGCAGCCAGGTCTTGAACGTGTAGGCCTCACCGGTGGCGTCACCCGCGTTGAACTTACCGTCGAATTTCGACCACCAGCCCGGCACATAGTTGCCGTTACCGTCGACCATGCGCGGCGGTCCATCGCGCATCTCCAGGTACTTGCCAGCGCTCGCGTCGACGCGGTCGGGGATGTCGATGCAGGCGCTCGTTGAACAGAGGGCCAAGACCGAGACGACGATGGCGATGGGACGCAGGCGTGTTTCAAAGCGCATAGCCGATTCCGATGCGGGGGTTGATGCCGATGGCGAAGAGGCTGCCCATGCCATCGACCGCCACCTCGGCGACCAATCGGCCGAACCTCTTGCGCACGCCGAGGCCTACGAAACCGATGGGCAGGACCGGCGCGACGTCGGCCGCGTACACGCCCAGCGCGATGCCGCCGAACGGCTCCACGGGCAGGTCACCGATGGCATATGACCAGCCGACGCGACCACCGACGAGGGCCGCCGATGTGTCCGTGGGCATGAAGTGCAGCCACTCCACCTGCGCGACGAACGCGTGGTCGCCGCCGCTCCTGCGCCACTGCAGCGCCAGGTCTGCGGCCGGGACGGACAGGCCGTTGTAGACATGGCGCATCTGCGCGGCGCCGGCCTGCAAGCTGACGACGTTTTCGGCCTCACTGGCGAACGCTGCGCCCGAAACGAGCGTCGCCAGGAGCAGGGAGAGTCCAGCCGCACGAAGCGATGCACAGCCTTGTCGGTGAAGTTGACGCATAACGGTCCACTGCAAGTTCGTTGGTGCAGCGGAGGAATGCGAAGCTCGTACCAGCACCGTCTAGCGACCGAGAAAACCCCTTGTTTCCATGTCTTTATGGGGTACTGGTGGCGCACGGCCTGACGAGCGAAGGAGCGCTCATCGGCCATGCAAACACCCACAAATGGGGCACTGTCCCGCTAGTGTGACGCTCGCCGGCGCGACGGACTCAGCTGCGGTAGCGGACCAGATCGGCGGTGTCGATCCCCGCCGCGGCGAGCCACCGATAGACCTGCTTGCGGTCACGACCGAGCGCGCGCCCGACGGCGTTGACGTTGCCGTTTTTCTGGCGGAGCAGCGACTCGAGTGTCGCTCGGTCTGGCGTCCTGGTCCGCGGCGCTGTCGGGGGCGGAGGAGGTTCGGGCGCCGATTGCGGTGTCGATTCGGCTTCGAGGGCGGGTACCCGGATCCAGTCGGGCAAGCTCGCGACCGGGCTACGGCCGCGACCGATTCCGCCGTGCAACGTGCGCAGAGCGACGTGGAGCCCGCGCAGGTTGTCATGCCAGGGATCGCAGAGCAGGGCCTCGATCGCGTCGCCATCGAGGACGTCCTGCCAACGACCGTGGCTGGACGTGAACACGACAGCGGCGAGCGCCATCAGGTCGGCGCGGCGGCGACCGAGCGGCGCGAGGACGACCCTGTGGTGCCGCAACCGCGCGAGCAGGTCGGCTCGGAAGCGTCCCCCGGCGACCATGTCATCGAGGTCGGCGTTCGTCGACGCGATGACTTTCACATCGACACGCGAGTCCGTCGTGCCTCCGACCGGACGGATGACGCCGTCTTCGATGACACGCAGCAGCTTGGCCTGCAACTCCAGCGATAGCTCGCCGATTTCGTCGAGCACGAGGGTGCCGCCGTCCGCTTCGCGGAAACGTCCCGTGCGGCTGCGATCGGCGCCCGAAAACGCCCCGCGGACGTGGCCGAAGATTTCCGATTCAAAGAGGTTGGCGGGCACGGCTGCCACGTTCAGTCGAACGAGAGCACCGCCGGCACCGCTCAGCCTGTGAATGGCGCCCGCCACGAATTCCTTGCCCGTGCCCGATGCACCGTAGATGAGTGTAGGACGTCGATCCGCAGCGGCTTCGTGCGCAGCTGCGCGGCTGCGCCGAGCGGCGACGGACAGGCCGGGGATCTCACGGACGTCGAGGCAGTCGTCGCCATCGCCGGGCCCGCGGCGTTCGACCGCGAACAACGTGTCACCCAGGCGCAAGATGTCGCCGTGATCAAGCGTTGATTCAACGACCCGCTGGCCGTTATGCCAGACGCCATTTTGGCTCTCGAGATCGCGCACTCGGACTGCGTCGGCGCCAGGCTGCACCGTCACAAGAGCGTGTTCGCGCGAGATCAATCGGTCGCGAATGCGGATGTGGCCGCCAGCTTCGCGCGGGCGTCGCCCGATCACGTGCGATCCCGTGTCGATTGGAACCGTCCTTGCATTGTGAAGCACCGAACCCTCTTCATCGGGTCCATGCACCACATGGAGCAGCCAACGCACGTCAGTATTGTCGGTAGCTCGCGACGGCGGGCGTCGCGGGGTTGTCGTCGATGCGGTCATCGAAGATCCCGATGTTGTTCATACGGACGAATGAGTAATGCAATGGTAGACGGTAGAGCCTCTCAGAACCAATCGACGCAGCAATGACCGGCCTGTCCCCCGATCGAAGGTGCCCCGTGTGCGGCTTGCGGACCGGTGCGGTTCGATGCCCGGACGACGGGACGGCAACCGTCAGCATCGCACCCAACGAATCGCGCGTGGTGCTGCCCCCCGGCCATGTCATTGACGGGCGCTATCGCATCGATGACGTCGTCGGAAAGGGCGGCTTTTGTACGGTCTACGCGGCTGAGCACACCGGCACCGGGCAGGCGGTGGCGATCAAAGTGTTGGATCGCCTGTCCGACAGTGACGACGGCAGCCGCCGCTTTCACCGGGAAGCGCGCGCCACCGCTTCGCTGCGCCACCCCAACACGGTCCGTGTTTTCGACGTCGGGGAGACGCACAATGGCGCGCTCTACCTCGCGATGGAGCTGCTCCGCGGCGGGACTCTGGAGGCGGAGATCGCGCGTCGACGTACCGCTGGAGCCGTGCTCGGTGAGGCCGAGGCCATCGAGGTCGGCTTGCAGGTGCTCGGCAGCCTCGAAGAGGCCCATGCCAGGGGCCTTGTTCATCGCGATCTGAAGCCGGGCAACATCGCCGTGTGCACCCCCGAGGATGTCGGCGTCGGTTCGTCGGTCGAGGCGGCGCTGACCATCAAGGTCCTCGACTTCGGCATCGCACGCGAGCACGGCTCCAACCTCACGGACGACCACAAGACGCTCGGCACCCCGGCCTATATGAGCCCGGAGCAATGCCAGGGCCTGCCTGTCGACGGTCGCAGCGATCTCTACGCACTTGGGGCCGTCCTGTGGGAGTGCGTTTGCGGCGAGCGGCTCTTCGCGGATGGCAACTCAATGTCGGTTATGTTCCAGCACGCCTATCACGAGCATCCACCGCTGCAGCGCGCGGCCCGGACACCGCTGAGCGCGGCTTTCATCGCGACCGTCGAGCGCGCGCTCAAGAAACACCCACGTGAACGATTCGCCAGCGCGGCCGAGATGCGCCGATCCTTGCAGCAGGTTGCCGCCGTTCAATCCGTCGCGACATCCGGACCCTTGGACGCCATTGCCGCACCGACGAGCCGGGGGCCATCGAGCACGCGGTTGCGGCCTTCTTCGTCCACGATGCCGCGGCACGAAGGCCTGCGCGCGTCCTCCGCTGCCATCCCTGCGGTGCTGTCCGAAGAAGACGACAGCGACCAGGCCGCCGTCCGCATGATCCTGTTCGTAGGCGTGCTCCTCAGCATTCTTGGCGTGGTCGCATTCCTGCTCGGGGAGATCACCGACGATGAGGTCGCGCCCGCCCCGGCGGCGCTTGTTGCACCGGATGCGAACCCGTGACGGGCGGGCTTCACCAGCCGGTCACCGCCATCGGTAGGGGCCTGGCGAGCGGACAATCAATCGCGCCGCACGGGCGGTCGCGGTGCGGTTTGCAGATCATCGTCGGGATCGGTCGCGTGCTCGGTCGATTCCGGTTCGTGCGCAGAGGCCGTGTTGACGCCGATATGCGGCGCCCGTTCCGCTGCCGTTTCCGCCGCTTGCGGGAGCCGATGCCAGACGTCGAAAACGAAACAGCGGTGGCCAATGACGGCGGTCACCACGGAGCCGGTCACCCAACCGACCTGCAGGCGAACCGCAGGCAATCCGTCGGCCCGCAGAGCCTCGTGCAAGGTCGGGAGGTTCTCGGCGAGCGTCTGCATCGCGTCGTCCCCGGCGGTCGCGGCGCTGTCGAGCTCGTGCAGGTCGGCGACAAAGACCCGACCGGCCTCGAGCGTCTCGTACGGAGCGAAACCGACCGGAGTCATGACTTCCGTCGTCCAGGCCAACCACTCGTCCAACGAGCGCCATGTCGCCAGCGGGTTGTCGGCGGCCCGCACCCCGCGCAACCCGACGGGGCGGACCGAGAGCACACAGGCGTAGTCGAACGCATCCAGATCGGCAGGGACGCCGGCGCGCGCGGCGATCGCCTGCAGCTGCGGCGGCAACAACACCGCCTCGAATCCGGCTGCGCGGGCCGTTCCCGTATCGAGCAGGTCATGAACGCGCACAAGGTGACGCGCTCGTCGCCAGCTTCGGCGCCGCACGATGTTGAGGACCCAGGCCAGGAACGTCGACACCACAACCGCCATGGCGATGTCCGTGAAGCTGTAACGATGCGCGACACCCCCGACGTTGGCGCCCGATGCAAACAGGGCGCCGCCGAACGCGATGACCGACGCCCACGTCGACCTCCATGTGTAGCGCAGCGGCAGCGGGATCGTCGGCGCGAGCATCATCAGCAGCACGTACCCGCCCACATACTCGGCTCGCGCGCCGGTCAGCCCCGCGATCAGCCCCGATCCGACCTGCAGGTAGCCGAGCAGGGCGCCGGCCAGCAGCGTCGCTCGGGGAGGTCGCGGCGCGACGTAGCGGAGGGCCAGGACGAACGCCGCCGTTGCGGTCAACCCGACACGGATGTACGGCAGGGCGGTGGTTTCTGGAGCGAGGCCCCGGTCGAGCCACACGTACGGCAGCCACGCGGTCAGCGTCAGCAGCGCACCGGGCAATAAGACGCGGTTGGCCTGCGACTCGAGCTCGCGCTCGAACGTGTGCTCTCCCGGTCCGGTGTCGGGAAAGAGCCATCCGTCGGCGCGCGCCGCCAGTCGTGACGATGAGCCGTTGGCGCCGGGTTCATCCGACGCAACCGTCGTTGTCTGCGCGCTGTCCATCGCCTTCCAGGGTGGCCGTACTATACCTCAGCACATCGCGTCATAACCAAGCGGTCGCGGTCGCGTATTGAGCCCCTCACGGCCCGATACAATCGCCCGCATTGGCGTCGAGAAACGATCGCATTTTGGCCACATAGGTGGCGTAGCCGATCTCTGGAACACCCATCGCCGCGATGCCGTGACGCGCCCCTTCGGGCGCCCAGAACACGCCGGTGCCGGGCGCCGCGTCGATCAGCTTGGCGCCATCAGCCTCGGGGAACTTCTCGTCGTCGGTACCGTACATTCCGAACACAGGGCCGGCGTACCCCGCGATCTTGCGGATGTTGTCCAGGTGGCCGCTAGACAGGAACGACTCGGGCAAAGAGAGCGCTGCGTTGCTGCCCACGATGGCTTCGATCGAGGTAAACGCCCCCTCGAGCAGCAGGGCACACGGCTTGCCATGCGCCGCCATCTCCACCGCTGGCACGCCGCCCAGTGAAAAGCCATAGCTCACGATCCGCTTGCCGTCGGGCGCGAGCGCCTTGACCCGGTCAAAGACCACGCGCGCGTCGCCCACGAGTTCGGCGGGCGTACCCACATCCGCCGGCAGGCTCTTGCCGTACCCGCGGTAGTCCCAAACGAAGAGGTTGAACCCCGCCTCGTACAGCATCCGAACCCGCGGCAGGTAGTGCTCGATCCCCGCGAAGTTGCCGTGGTTGTAGATGATCGTTGTCTTCGCGAGCGTCTTGTCGTCGCCGTGGCTGGTCAGGAAGTAGCCGTCGAGTTCGACCCCATCATCGCCGGGTTTGATGACGACGCGCTTGACGAGTTCCTGGGGCACGGGCCGGATGGTGTGACCGCCGGCCAGCGTCTTTTCGCGCCATGGATACGTGCGCTGCCATGCGTAGGAATCCGCGCACGGCACGCACACCTTGTCCCAGATCTCGGCCTCGTTCTCGCAGGTCGTTGGCCCAACGGTGGTGCAGTGCACCGGGTCCCAAACGAAGCCATCGAGATCGGCGCAGCCCGTTGTCGCGACCACGGCTGAAGCCGCGAGGACGAGCAGTCGGACATCCATCGGTTCACATCGCATAGCCCACCCCTACCGTAAAGCCGAGCGCGCCATTGCCCGTCAGCCAGTCCACCGCATCAGCTTGTTTGGGCAGGTTGACCCCCCACCACCTCGCTTCGAGCTGGAGCTGCCAGCCACCTCGCTCTCCCGGGTCCATGCGAGCCCCCACCGCGGGCGTCAGCAGCACCTTCGGCAGACCGAAATCCGTCGTCTGGGACAGCGAGGCGTAGACCAGGTGGTCGCCGATATCCCAGGCGGCCGTGACCCCCGCTTCATTGGCTGTCCACAACGCGGTGTCGGACACGCGCTTGCCCTCAGCCGTCAGCGGATTCGCCGCGATGTATTGGCGGGCAGAAAGCGCGAGCGACGGCCTCAGTCCGGCGGCCCCGAGCATCAGCCACGAGGCGCCGATGTGACCTTGCACGATGCCGAAGGCGAGCGGGGTGACGTTCAAGCCGATCGTCGCGTCAGCTGCCTTCCCCGCGATGCGACCCACGCTGGCGCGTCCCTCCACCACCGCCATCGGCAGCGGGAGCGGCGAACCTCCGAGGAGCACGGGCGGTCCGAATAGGGAGAGCGCGACCTGCTTGCGGCCTGGCTCCAACGGCCGGGCGCTGTTCCAGGTTGCGCATCCCGTGGCGATGGCCATGGTGCCGCTCAGTGCGACGATCGTCGGCCAAGCCTGGTATCGGTCCATCGCGTCCCCTTCCACCGCACCATCCGTGGCGCGCGCTGAGGGATCGACAGTGCAGGACCCGTTCCAGTCCTTCGTGCGGGCGCAAACACGCTGAAAGAACAACAGATTTGTAGGCCAAGAACGGACCGGGCCCGCCGCGATGGACGGGCCCGACCGACGGGTTTCGAGGGGCAGGTATGTGGCACCTGTCCCGCAATCGTGACAGCTACGTTGTACGCGCGCTACGGGCGATAAGGCGTGAAATTCGAATCCGGTGGGGGCATTTGCAAGGCCCGCGTCACCGCGGCCGTGGTCGTCCGTTTCTACATTCCCGAGGGGCTCTCGATGCTTGACGGCGTCGACGCCTTCGCGATTGCGAAGCTGACGTCGTGCGGCAAATTGCAGTGGTACCGGCGCTACGACGGCGGCAAGGACAACGGCGCGCGGGAACTTGGCCGCGGGCTCCACGTTGTGCCGGACGGCTATGTCATGTCCGGCGTCCGACACTGGCCCGGGGACGGCTACGCGTTCTGGCTCGCGAAGGCCAACAAGAGCGGTCAACTCGTATGGGATCGGTACGTGGGCGGTACTCACGACGGGGTCGTGAGCGGCAAACCCAGCGACAACTACGCCCACTTGAACCTTGGTGCAGCCGGGCCTGGCGGGTTCTTCTTGGCCGGCTGGACACAAGCTCCAAACCCGAAGTCACAGAAGCTCCAAGCGACCCCGTGGCTTCTTCGCCTGACCCCGACCGGCCACGACAGCTGTGGCGGCGTCGACCTGTGCGCGGGGAAGGTCGTGTCCGAGATGTGCGACGACAACAAGCCGTGCACGATCGACAGTTGCCTTCCGGACAAAGGCTGTGTGCACACGTCGCGCGCCAACTTCTCCTGGTGCGGCAATCACTACCTGGCCGACGCAGACAAGGTCGTGCCCTGGAGCTGCAGCGCTGGGTCGTGCGTTCCCGATTGGGTAGGACCGCTGCCCTGATGATCCCCGGGACAGCGGTGAGGATCGTATGAGTCGGGCTGTGACGCGCCCCTGCCAGCGATCCGCGGCACATGTGGTCGCGAGGTTGCAAATAACCTACATTGTTGCTGCCCCACGCCGCCGGAGTCCTTCATGACCGCTCGTTTCACGCCCGCGGCCGCGCGCCGTTACCCCATCGCGTGCCTTTGCATCGCTTCCCTCGCGCTGACCGCCTGCGGCAGCGATGAACCGGTCGACGGCCCCCTGGCTTCGACAAACGTCGACTCGGGCCCGGCCGATACCGGACAGACCGACACCGGCGTCCAGGACTCGGGGACCACCGACACCGGGGTCAACGACACCACGCCCACGGACACGGGGACCACCGACACCGGGGTCAAGGACACCAACCCGAACGTCGACGTCCAGCCGGTGGACACCAAGCCGCCGGTCGACGCCAAGCCCGACACCAAGCCGCCGACCGACGCCGCGCCCGAGTGCACCAACGCCACCGACTGCGTCCCGTCCACCGATCCGTGCAAGGTCGCCGCGTGCACGTCCGGCCAGTGCGTGCTCGCCGATGGGCCCGACGGCAAGGAATGCACCGACGACGACGCCTGCACCGGCCCGGACCTGTGCAAGACCGGCGTGTGTCTGCCCGGCAAAGCGACCCAGTGCGACGACGCGAACGCTTGCACGCTCGACAACTGCGACAAGAACAAGGGCTGCAGCCACACCAACGTCTCGCTGCCCTGCGATGACGGCAGCAAGTGCACTTTGGCCGACCAGTGCAAGGACGGCGCGTGTCTCGCCGGGGCCACGGCCGAATGCGACGACGCAAACCCATGCACCGACAACACCTGCGAGCCCGCGATCGGCTGCGTGACGACCGCTACCACCAAGCCATGCGACGACGCAAACGCGTGCACGCTCGGCGACAAGTGCAGCGCGAAGGTCTGCCTGCCCGGCACGGTCACCAACTGCAACGACGACAACCCATGCACGACGGACGCGTGCGACAGCAAGACCGGCTGCACCCAGGCGTTCAACAAGGTGCCTTGCTCGGACAACGACGCCTGCACCATCAAGGACGCCTGCAAGGACGGCAGCTGCAAGCCGGGCACCAAGCTCGACTGCGACGACTCCAACCCCTGCACCGCGGACGCCTGCGACGCGCAATCGGGCTGCACGACCAAACCGAACACCGCGACCTGCGATGACAACAACCTGTGCACCGAAGACGACAGCTGCAAAGGCGGAAAATGCCTGCCCGGCAAGTCCAAGTCGTGCAGCGACGGCAACCCGTGCACCACCGATAGCTGCGACCCGGCGACCGGCTGCGCATTCAAGCTCAACAGCGGGCAGTGCGACGACGGCAACGCGTGCACCGACTTCGACATCTGCAAGAGCGGCAAGTGCCGCGGCGTCGCCAAGGACACCAAGACCGACTGCAACGACGCCAACCCATGCACGACCGACGCGTGCGATCCCGGCTCGGCCCAGGTGAAGGGCAAGGGCTGCGTACACACCAACAACACCGCCAAGTGCGACGATGGCAACGCCTGCAGCGCCGGAGACGCCTGCAAAGACGGCAAGTGCGCGGCCGGCAAAAACGTCTGCGCCTGCACCGAAGACAAGCACTGCGCCCCGTCCAACCCCAAGAACCCGTGCCTCGGCACGCTGTTCTGCGACAAGTCCGCGGCGCCGTTCAAGTGCAAGCTCAACCCGGCTTCAGTGGTCAAGTGCAGCGGCGCCGGTGACACGTTGTGCGCCAAGAACCAGTGCGATCCCAAGGACCTCAAGTGCAAGGTGACGCCGATCGCCGAGGGCCAGTCCTGCAACGCCGACAACTCGGTCTGCACCGTTGGCGACGCCTGCAAGAACGGCAAATGCGCGCCCGGCAAAGCGCTCGCCTGCAACGACGCCAACCCGTGCACCAACGACGCCTGCGACCCCAAAGCCGGCTGCGTGAACACCGCGAATTCGGCGCCCTGCAACGCGGACGGCAACCCCTGCACCGTCGGCGATGTGTGCGTGGCCAAGGCGTGCACGGCGGGCAAGAAGAAGGACTGCGACGACGGCGACAAGTGCAGCGACGACTCCTGCGACAAGAAGTCCGGCAAGTGCGTCAACGACAAGATCGCCGGCTGCGGCGGTCACTGCCAGGAAGACAAGCACTGCGACGACGGCACGACCTGCACGACCGAGTCCTGCGCCAAGGCCAAGGGGGCCGCGTGGGGCAAGTGCGCGTACAAGAACCAGCCCGGCAAGTGCACCGACTTCAACGCCTGCACCGCGGCCGACCACTGCGTCGCGGGCAAATGCGTCGGCACGGCCAAGTCCTGCAGCGACGGCAACCCCTGCACCAACGACGGCTGCGACCCGACCAGCGGCTGCACGTTCCCGCACAACACCGCGCCTTGCGACGACTTCGACAAGTGCACCCAGGGCGACCAGTGCAAGGCAGGCAAGTGCGCGGCAGGCACCCCCAAGAAGTGCGACGACGCCGACAAATGCACCAAGAACGCCTGCAACCCTGCGGACGGGGCCTGCAGCTTCAAGGGCATCGCGGGCTGCGGCGGCTACTGCGATACCGCGGCGGACTGCGACGACAAGAACCCGTGCACGACCGCGCAATGCAACAAGGGCAAATGCGTCTCATCGGTCAAGGCGGGCGGCTGCGAGGACGGCAACAAGTGCACGCTGAGCGACAAGTGTTCGGCCGGCAAGTGTGTCTCGGGCAGCAAGAAGAGCTGCGATGACAAGAACGCGTGCACCACCGATTCGTGCGACACCAAGACCGGTCAGTGCGCCAACAAGCCGCTCAAGGCCGGCGACAGCTGCAACGACAACAACAAGTGCAGCACCAAGGACGTGTGCAAGCTCGTCAGCGGCAAGCTGCAGTGCGGGGGTACGACCAAGAACTGCGACGACGGCAACAAGTGCACCGACGACGCGTGCGACGCGAAAACCGGCAACTGCCAGCCCAAGGTCAACACCCTGCCGTGCGAAGACGGCAACAAGTGCACCGCGGGCGACCGCTGCAAGGACGGCAAGTGCGTCACCGGCGCCAAGGTCTACGTCGACACGTTCGCGGGTTCGGGGCCCATCCATGGCAACAAGGGCGGATTCGTCGACGGGCCTGGCAACAAGGCCAAGTTCAGCTACCCGCTTGGCGTCGCAGTCAACAGCAAGGGCGTCGTCTACGTCGCCGACGCGTCCAACCACCGGATTCGCCGCATCGCCGCCGACGGCACCGTGAGCACCGCGGCTGGTTCGGGTAAAGCTGGCCTGCTCGACGCGAAGGGCACCGCCGCCTGGTTCAACGCGCCTTATGGCGTCGCTATCGGGCCGGGCGATGAGGTGTTCGTCGCCGACCAGGCCAACTACAGCATCCGCAAGATCGCGACCGACGGCACCGTTTCAACCGTCGCGGGATCGGGCCAGGGGGGGCACGTCAACGGCGACGCGGCCAAGGCGCGGTTCAACCGACCGTTCGGCGTGGCGGTCAGCAAGGCCGGCACCATCTTCGTCGCGGACACCTACAACCACCGCATTCGTCGCATCGCTTTCGGGCAGGTAACGACACTCGCGGGCAGCGGCGGGGCAGGGTTCACCAACGGCACGCCGACCAAGGCGCGCTTCTACTACCCGATCGGGGTCGCTATCGACGCTGGTGGCAACGTGCTCGTCGCCGACCAGAGCAACCATCGCATCCGCCGCGTCGACGCCAAGGGCAACGTCACCACGTTCGCCGGCACGGGCGGCTACGGCTCGCTCAACGGCAGCGCGACCAAGGCCACGTTCCGCAACCCGTGGGGCATCGCGGTCGACAACGCGGGCGTGGTTTGGATCGGCGATCGCTACAGCCATCGCATCCGGCGCATCGCGGGCGGTGTGGTCACCACTTTTGCTGCCAGCGGCGCCGCGGGCTTCGTCGATGGGGCCGCGAACACCGCGCGCCTGTACTACCCGTCCGGGGTTGCCGTCGACGCCGGCGGAACCCTCTACATCGCCGACCAATACACCCACCGTGTGCGACGTGTGCGCGATTCGACCGCGCCATGCCTCATCGGCGGCAGCTGCTACGCCAACGGCGCGGCGAACCCGGCCAACGGCTGCGAACGCTGCGTCGCCAAGACGTCATCGACCAAGTGGACGGCGGGCGGCGACGGCAACGCGTGCTCGGACGGCGATGTCTGCACCGCGGCCGACAAGTGCAGCGGCGGCTCCTGCAAGGGCAGCGCCAAGGTCTGCAACGACAGCGACAAGTGCACCCTCGACAGCTGCGACAAGAGCACCGGTCAGTGCGTGTTCGCGCCGATTAACAAGTGCGGCGGCAACTGCAAGGGCGCCAGCGACTGTGCCGACAACAACCCGTGCACCATCGACAAGTGCACCAACGGCAAGTGCGCGAACAGCAACGCGGACGGACTTGTCTGCAACGACGGCAACAGCTGCACCCTCGGCGACGCCTGCAAGGGCGGCAAGTGCCAGCCCGGCGCGTCCAACAGCGTCTCGACCCATGCCGGCAGCGGCGTCGCGGCGTTGACCGACGGCAAGGGCATAAAAGCCAGCTTCAACTACCCGCGCGGCGTCGATGTTGGCGTGAAGGGCGAGCTGTGGGTCGCTGAAGGCCACTCCCACCGCATCCGCAAGGTCGCTGCGGACGGCACGGTCACGACGGTGGCCGGGTCCGGTGTCGCTGGATTCGCGGACGGCAAGCTCGCCGGCGCGATGTTCCAGTGGCCGCACGACGTCTCGTTCGCCAAGGCCGGCGTGATCCACGTCGCCGACGGTAGCAATCACCGCATTCGCACGGTCGACACGGCCAAGGGCGTGGTGACGACACTGGCCGGAATTGGCGCCGGTTTCACGGATGGTCCGGCCGCCAAGGCGCGGTTCAACAACCCGTACAGCCTCGCGACCGCACCCAACGGCACGGTTTTCGTCGCGGACTACAGCAACCACCGCATCCGCGCGATCTCGCCAGCCGGGGGTGTCAGCACGCTTGCCGGCGGCGCCAAGGGCTTCGTCAACGGCACCGGCAGCAAAGCGCGCTTCAACGGCCCGATCGGCATCGCGCTCGACCAGCAGGGGCGCGTCGTCGTGTCCGATTACAGCAACCACTCGATCCGCCGCGTCACCATGCAAGGCGTCGTGACCACGATCGGCGGCACTGGGGTCGCCGGGTATCGCGACGGTTCGGCCGGTGTCTCGCGCTTCCGCTACCCCTGGGGCATCACCACGGATTCAGCCGGGCGCGTTTTCGTGGCCGACCGACACAACCATCGCATTCGGGCGATCCATCCCAACGGCACGGTGACCCGCATCGCTGGCACAACCGCCGGGTTCCTCGATGGCGACGGCCTGACCAAGGCGCGACTGCACTACCCGATGGGGCTCGCCGCGGACGCCAACGGCACGCTGTGGGTGGGCGACTACAGCACGCGCAGGATCCGCAAGGTCGTGCCCTCGGCGAACGCCTGCTCGATCGGTGGCGCCTGCTACGCAAACGGCATTGGTTCCCCGACCAACGGCTGCCAGGCATGCGCCGGACAAACCAACAGCAAGGCGTGGACCGCGCGGGCCGACGGCGCCGTTTGCTCCGATGGTGACGTGTGCAGCGGCAAGGACGCCTGCGCCAGCGGCAAGTGCGCGAGCAAGAAGACCAACTGCGACGACGGCAACAAGTGCACCAAGGACTTCTGCGACCACCTCGGCGTGTGCCGCAACGAGCCGATCGTCGGCTGCGACGGCTTCTGCTACCAGCACGCGGATTGCGACGACAAGAACGTGTGTACCGACGACGTCTGCAACGCCAACAAGTGCGCCAACCCGACCAACGTCAAACCGTGCGAGGACGGGGTCTCCTGCACGCTCGGCGACACGTGCAGCGGCGGTAAGTGCAAGCCAGGAACCGCCGTCTGGACGTCGACCATCGCGGGCAATGGAAAGGCCGGCTTCAAGGACGGGAAGGTGACCGACGCGCAGTTCTACTATCCGCTCGGGATCGCGGTCGACAGCGGCAAGGGCCATGTCTACGTCGCCGACAACAGCAACCACCGCCTGCGTCGCATCGCGGCCGACGGCACCGCGACAACCATCGCCGGTAGCGGCAAGGCGGGCTTTGGGGACGGCGCGGCAGCCATCGCTCAGCTGCGCAACCCATCGGATGTCGAGATCGGCCCCGGTGGCGGGCTCTACTTCGCTGACCGCGGCAACCACCGCATCCGTGTCCTCGCGGCCGGCAAGGTCACCACGGTCGCGGGTTCAACGGCCGGATACGCCAACGGCAAGGCCGCCGCGGCGCGCTTCAACAACCCGTATGGCATCGCGGTGAGCAGCGGTGGCGTCGTCTACGTGGCCGACTACAGCAACCACCGCGTGCGCCGCATCCTGCCCGACGGTTCTGTCAGCCTCGTGGCCGGTTCAGGCGCCGGTTACGTCAACGGCAAGGGCGCTGCCGCCCGATTGCACGGGCCGATCGATGTCGCGCTCGACCGCGCCGGCAACCTCTTCGTCGTGGAGCACACGGGACATCGCGTGCGGCGGATCACGCCCGATGGTGTCACCTCGCTCGTCGCAGGCTCCGTCAGCAACCAGGCCGGGTATGTGCACGGCAAGGGCGCAACTGCGCGTTTCCGCTACCCGTGGGGCATCGCCGTGGCACCCAACGGTCGCATCTATGTCGCCGACGGACATAACCACCGCATTCGCGAGATCGTCGGTGACGTCGCCGGGCATTTCGCGGGCAGCGGCACGGCCGGGTTCGCCAACGGAACCGCCGGCAAAGCCGCGTTCTACTACCCGCGTGGAATCGGCGTCGGCGCCGACGGCGCGGTCTACATCGGGGACCAATACAACCACCGCATCCGCAAGATCGTGGATGCGCGGGCACCTTGCGCGATCGGGTCGGCCTGCTACGCGGCTGGTACGCCAGCGACCGGCAAACCATGCTCGGTTTGCGACGCGGCGAAGAACGCCAAGGCTTGGACCACATTGGCCAACAGCGCGCCCTGCGAGGACGGCAACTACTGCACCGAAAAGGACGCGTGTGCATCCGGCTCCTGCGCCGGTAGCAAGGTGTCCTGTGACGACTCCGACAAGTGCACCACCGACTCGTGCAACGCCAAGTCCGGCGCCTGCGTGCACACCAAGATCGTGGGCTGCAACGGTTTCTGCACCGAGGACAAGCACTGCGACGACGGCAACCCGTGCACGCAGGGCGACCTCTGCATCAACAACACCTGCGGCAAGGGCACGCGGACGGTCTCCTCGACGTTGGCCGGCACCACGATCGGCTTCCAAGACGGCGACGCGAAGACGTCCAAGCTCAACAGGCCCTACGACGTCGCGGTCGACAGCAAGGGCGCGCTCTATGTCGCGGACTACAACAACAACCGCATCCGCAAGGTTGCCGGCGGCAAGGTGAGCACGCTCGCGGGCAGCGGCCAGGCCGGGCTCAAGAGCGGCAAGGGCACCGCTGCATGGTTCAACCGACCATCCGGTGTCACGACCGACGCAGCAGGCAACGTCTACGTCGCCGATCGCTACAGCTACACGATCCGCAAGGTCACCGCGGACGGCACCGTCTCGACCCTCGCTGGCAACGGTGCGGCCGGGGCGTCGAACGGCAAGGGCTCAGCAGCGCGCTTCAACCAGCCGATCGGCATCGCATCGACCGCTGGTGGCGTCCTGTATGTGGCCGACTACAACAACCAGCGCATCCGCCGAGTCACCGCCGATGGCACTGTGTCCACGCTCGCCGGTAGCTCGTACGGGTACGCCGACGGCAAGGGTTCGGCCGCCAAGTTCCGCTACCCGATCGGCATCGCCGTCGACCGGGCCGGCAACGCATTCGTCACCGACTTCAACAACCACCGCATCCGCAAGGTCACCGCGGACGGAGTCGTCACCACAGTCGCGGGCTCGGGCAGCGCGGGCTTGCTCAACGGCGACGCCAAGACGGCCAAGTTCTACAACCCCTGGGGTATCGCCGTGGACGGCGCCGGTCGCGTCTACATCGGCTCGTACCGGTACCATCGCTTGCGCGTGCTCGACGCGGGCACTGTCTACCAGGTCACCGGTTCATCGGCGGGCTACGTCGACGGCGCAGCGGGCCGCTTCTACCACCCGCTCGGTATCACGACCGACGTCTACGGCAACATCTTCGTCGCCGACTACTGGAACAACCGTATTCGCCAGGTGAGCCGCACGGCCAACGCTTGCTCCATCTCCGGAGCGTGCTGGACCGACGGCGTGCACAACCCGGGTTCAGCGTGCCAGGCCTGCGCCGGGAGCAAGAGCGCGAAAGGTTGGTCCGCCATCGCCGACGGGCAGTGGTGCGAAGACGGTGCAATGTGCACGGTCGGCGACGTCTGCAAGAGCGGCAAGTGCACCGGCGGCGCGAAGGACTGCGACGACAAGAACAAGTGCACGACCGACAGCTGCGACGCCACGACCGGAGCCTGCACGTACAAAGTCCCCGACCCGAAGTGCAAACCGTAGCCCGTCTTTCTGAACCAGGCTTGTTGTGACCGACCATCTGCTCATGTTTGCGGCGGCCGGCGTGATCCCCGTCGTGTTCCTCGTCGCGTGGCTGTTCACGGCCGGTGGCGCGCGGGCGTCGAAGTCCGGCAAGTCGGCGGCGGAGGAGCGCGCCTTCCTCTGGCACGAAAACCGGATCGCGTTCCTGGTCGTGCTCGCCCTCGGCGTCGCCACGCATCTGTATCTCGGCCACACCAGCGCGCTCTGGTCCGCGATCGAAGGCAAGGTAGTGACGTCCGAAGAACGCACCACCCGCCGCGGCGCCGCAACGACCTGGGTCACCGTGCTGACCGAAGATGGCGTGCGCGAGCTGTCGAGCGAAGGCCTGTCAGCCTCGGATTGCCGGTCGGGCTATCCGTTCAAGAAGGACGCGTGGTCGTACGAGTTCACGTGCGGCTCGACCGTGGTCGCACCGACATTTCAGTTCGCGTTGTTCACGGTGCCGCTGTTTGCCTGCGTCGTGCTGTGGCGCCTCGGCCGTCAGACGGTTTGATGACAAGACCGGGCTAAGCACAATGCCGGTCATTTTCAATATGTTCCATCCTAACTGGACGATCGGCATTGGGGCTAAACATCATCCGTCCGTCTTGCGGCGGACCCCCGACGGTCGCCTCGACGTGCCCGAATGCCTGCGAATCGGTTCGGAAGGCCGTCGAATGGGCGCGGATGGCCGACGAATCGGGGCTGATTGCCGTCGCACGGGTTCGGACGCCCTCTCGCCCGTTCGGAGACCCGGCCGGCCCACGGGGGTTCGGTTCGCCTTGAGCTGGGCACCGACAAAGCGCGCGATCACGTCCACGGCAACGCGGTGTCCGCGGGTCGACAGCGAGGTGAACGTCGGCCCCGACGTGTGGTTGATTGCGGCGTCCAGCGTCGCGTTGTGAATGTGCAGGACATCGGCGACCGTGCCGCGTTGGCGGGCGAGTCCATCGATGAAACGCTGCAGTGTTCGCACGGCCTCGCGCCGGTCGGGCGCGCTGCCATCGAGCGCCGGAGCGAGCAGCTTCTTGTAGATCTCGACCAGCTCCGCATGCCGTTCGGGTGACCGATCGGAAAGCAGCTTCCTGCCGCATCCGTCAAACGTGGCCGAGACCATCTGGTAGCAAGCCTCGACCGCGTGATCGGCGCGGCTGGAAACGTCTCGGGCCCGGGCCCGGTAGATGGACGCAAGCGACGCATCGACGGCGCGGTTGATCAGGTAGCGATCGATGCCACGCTTGGACACGACCTCGTCCGCGCCGCCTTTTCGGCAGGCCGTCGCCAGGTTCTCATCGACCTCTTCGGTGACCACGATGACAGGCACATTGCGGTGCTGCTGCGTGAGCTTCACGAGCGCTTCGAACCCGGGCAAGTCGCTCAGCAGCAGATCCATGATGACGAGGTCGATACGGTCTTCGGCCAGCATCTGCATCGCGTCTTCGTGGGTCGTGGCATGGCGCACCTGGAAGCGTCCCGTCCCGCGGCCCAGCATTCGCTCGATCATCCGGCGGTCGGCGTCCGCGCTGTCGAGCAACAGGACGACGGGTTCGACATAAGATGAAGACGTGGTCGATTGACGGCGCATCGGGACCTCGGGGGCTGCAGCTGCATCCACTGTATCCATGTTGGAACATGTGGCCAACCACAATGGCGGCCCCAGAGCCGCCGCTGTTCCCACGGCCCGGCACAATGGTCCGCGACGCTTTGTCGAAGTGAAAGGTCCCGGCGACCAGCTACAGCCCAATCAGAAGCGCTGGCTGCAGGCGCTCGAGGAGGTTGGCGTTGACGCGAGCGTAGTCGATGTCCGGTGGGCGGCCGGCAGCCCATGAGCCGCGAAGAGAGCCAAGCCTCGTTCACCCCTCGATATTCGGCCTGCTGGACCGAATGTGGCAAGCTGCCGCCATGAAGAACCGCACCATTGTTGGCCTTGCCGCCGCCGCACTTTCTCTCACCCTCGCCGCACCCGCCGCGGCCGCTGTTCCAGCCACGGTCGCCATGCACGGAACGCTGCATTCGGCCGGTGGTGGACCGGTCGCCGACGGCATCTACGGCGTCACCATCGCGCTCTATGCCGGCGAAAACGATAAGGTGGCGGCGTGGAGCAACCTCGTGCTGGTCAAGGTCACTCACGGCCACTTCGCGCACCCGCTGGGCAGCAAGAAGGCGCTCGATGCCAAGCTGCTCGGGACGTTCGGTTGGCTCGGCGTGACCGTCGGCCAGGACCCGGAGTTGCCGCGTGTTCGCCTTCACAGCGCGCTCTTCGCCCGCCACGCCGCGGTCGCCAACGCCGTCGCATGTTCGGGCTGCATCACCGCCACGCACCTCGCCAAGGGCCTGTTGAGCACCGGAGTCCCCGACGGGTCGATCACCGCCAAGAAGGTCACGTTCGCCTGGGCCGCCGCAGACAAGGCCGGTGGCAAGGCCCTCGCAGCCAAGATCGCCGACAGTGCCAAGAACGCCGACAGTGCCAAGAACGCCGACAATGCCAAGAACGCCGACAATGCCAAGAACGCCGACAATGCCAAGAACGCCGACAATGCCAAGAACGCCGACAATGCCAAGAACGCCGACAATGCCAAGAACGCCGACAATGCCAAGAACGCCGACAATGCCAAGAACGCCGACAGTGCCAAGAACGCGGCGTCTGCCCTCGTTGCGACCACCGCCAAGCTCGCCAGCGACCTCAAGTGCACCGGCTGTGTCGGCGTGTCTGAGCTCGCCTTCGATGGCGACATCGATCTCGGCAAGAACCGGCTCAAAGCGGCCAAAGTGAGCGCGACCGAGGTCGTCGGAAGCACCGTAACGGCGGGCTCTTTTGTAGGCGACGGCTCCAAGCTGACCGGAATCGCGCTGCCCAAGGGGTCATGCGCCGCTGGCGAGGCGGTTGTCGGGGTCAGCACGAACGGCAAGCTGCTTTGCAAGAAGGTCGCCTCTGCCACGCCCGGCGGCTCGCTCGAGAAGGTCAGCGGCGGTCTGCTCACGACAGGGTTTTCGCAGGTTGTCGCCAACAACAAGGCGATCCCGATCCCGGACAACAACCCCGGCGGCGCCTACAGCGATGTCGTCGTGCCGGACCTCGGCATCGTCAAGAACCTGACCGTCGCCATCGACGTGACCAACTCGGCGTTTTCGGGGCTCACCGTGACCCTGATCGCCCCCGACAAGAGCAAGTACGTGCTGTTCTCCAAGAACGGCGCGGTCATCACCAACCTCAAGGCGACCTATCCCGCGCCGAACAAGCCGGTCAGCGGCGACCTCAACGCGTGGATCGGCAAGAACGCCAAGGGCACATGGCGGCTGCACGTCGTCGATATGTCGTTCAAGGACAACGGCAAGGACGGCAACATCGTCTCGTTTTCGATGCACATCGCGTTCCAGGCAACCGGCAAGGTCGGCACCACCGGCGTCTTCATGCTGCACAAGTCCGCGACCCCACCAGCGGCCTGCTCGCTCGCGTCCGAGGGCGGCATCTACTACGACCCCAAGCTCAAGCGCCTGCGCTTCTGTGACGGCAACGCGTGGCAATCGGTCGCGGGGAGCTGCGGCAACGGCACCAAGGAGCCGGGCGAGATGTGCGACGACGGCAACAACACCAACGGCGACGGATGCACGTCTGTCTGCACGACGATCTGCGGCGACGGCAAAGTCGGCGGGGCCGAACAATGCGACGACGGCAACAAGGTCGACAACGACGGCTGCAGCAACACCTGCAAGGGCGCACTCGGCCAATCGCAGAGCTCGGCCGCGAAGAGCTGCAAATACATCAAGCAGCTATCGCCCAACGTCAAGAGCGGCCTGTTCTGGCTCAAGGTCTCGGGCCTCGGCACGTTCCAGGCCTACTGCGATATGTCGACGGCCGGCGGTGGCTGGGTCCTGACGCACGTCGTCCGCACCTACAGCAGCAACGTCTCGTGGTGGTTCACGCGCACCGGTGACGGCACAGGTGGCGTGACGAACCTGCCCAAAGCGGTCAAGCAACCGAGCAGCTACCACACCGGTCCGACCCTGAAGACGCGCGCCAGCCTGTGGACTGGCCTCGGCGGTACGGAGTATCGGGGCACGCGCTACAGCACCGGCGGGTCCCTGCTGATGGACGTGACCAAGAACGACATCAAGTCCTGCCAGGTCGGCCTGTTCTGCTACGCGGCAGGATGCGGCGGCAGCCCGTGCTTCAGTCAGAAGCGGTCGGGCAGCGTGACCGTGATCGGGGGAACGCTGTACGGCAAGGGCACGCAGCCCTACTACGACGTCGGCAGCTACAAGTGCAATTGCTCCGAGGCGCTGCAGGTCGGCGGGTCGGGCGCCGGACAGAGCAACGGACACGGCCTCGCAGGCGACTGGGACACCGGCAACGGCTACACGGCCTTCTGGGTCCGCTAGCGCATTCTACTTCAGTATCTTCGCGAGGATGCAGGCGGAGAGCTGGATGGGTTCGGCCTCGGGGTCGTCCGCAGCGGCTTGGCGACACGCGCGTTGACCGACGTCGGTCGCTGACATGCCGTCTTTGCCCTTGATGCTGGGATCGCCGCCCGCCGTGAGCAGCACGCGCACGATCGCCAATTGGCCGTCATGGGCAGCGCGATGCAGCGCCGTCCAACCATCCGCACTATCCGATTCGGTGGCGTCGAACGGCGCGTTGACGTTGGCACCGGCGGCGAGGAGCGCCTTCACCCCCGCTTTGTGTCGTTTGACCGTCGCATAGTAGATGGCGGGCATCCCGTCGGGCCGCCGCGAGTTGGCTTGTTTGGGGTCGGCGGTCACGACGGCGCGGACTCCAGCGGTGTCTTTGCTGGTGAGCGCTTTGTGCAATTGCGGCGACATGTCCGGCGCGTTGCAGCCTCCAAGAAGACCGCCAAGAAGCAGAAGGCCGCCCGCGACGGTGACCCGGATGAGCCTGGGCGTGGTGGTGGCGCTCATTTCTCGGCCCACTGCCACGTGTTTTCGGCGATGGCGCCTGTACCGAGGCGAACCCCGACACCGAGCAACGCCCGCCGTTGAACGTCGGTCTGCACGTCATCGGCGATAACCGTGCAGCCCAGCGCCTTGAGGAGCCGAACGATCCGCAGGACCTGCCGGGCGCGCGACGTCTGGTCAATGTCGGCGATCAGGTCGGCCGACAGCCGCACAAAATCGGGATGCAGCGCGACGACACCATCCAGCGCTCCCCGGCTGCCACCAATGTCGAGGATCTCGAGGCGTGCTCCGGCCTTGCGCAGCTGTTCGATGCGGCTCTCCAGCATCCCGTGCTCAACAGGAATGAGGCCGGCGGTCAGACCCACGCGGATTTCGCCATCGCGGCAAAAGCGCATCAGCGGCGCGACGATCTCTTCGATGTGTTCCGAAAGCACCGTCTCGGGGAAGAGCGAAAGGTGGCAGGGGCGCCGATCGCCGGTCTCGGCTTCGTCGAGGCGGATGCGAAAGTAGTCGAGGTCGATGCCGACGAGGTTGCCTTCGTTCAGGGCGTTGGCGAACAGCTCATCGACGGTGATGTTGGCCGATTCCGTGGTGCGCAGCGTGTACTCGCGGGCGACCACGCGGCCGTTTTCGAGCTCTACGATCGGCGCTGCATGAACGCGCAATGGTCGACGAACAAAAGCGCGCTGCACCTGGCTCGCCGTCAACTCCCGCATGTTCGACCGGCTCGGCCGCCGCGCAGTGGAACTCAAGCTGACGCGGTTGCGGCCCCCCGATTTGCTGTGGCGCAGGGCGAACCGGCACTGCTTGAGCAGCGCGGTCGTGTTGAGCCCTTCGGGGGGAATGGGCGCGATCCCGATGCTGACGCTCGCCTTGATTTGGATGCCGTTGTGGCGGACCGGTTCGTTGTTGACCAGCAGGCGGATGCGTTCGGCGACGTTGCGGGCTTCGGCGAGCGTGACGTCGGGCAGGACGAGGGCAAATTCGTCGCCGCCGACACGAGCCGCATGGTCGGTCACACGGCAAGCCAACAGCAGCTGGCGAGCGACCTGGCGAATCACCTTGTCGCCGACGGCGTGACCGTGTTGATCGTTCACAAGCTTGAAGTCGTCGAGGTCGATCAGCAGCCCGATGACGGCGGTTCCTTCCCGTTTGGCGCGCCGGCCTTCGAGCGACATCGCCGTGTCGAGCCCGCGCCGATTGAGCAGCCCCGTGAGCTCATCGTGTTCCGACAGGCTCAGCAGTCGCTCGGTGGCTTTGCGCAACCGGTCTTCGAGGCGCTGCCGTTCGAGCGCATAACGAATGGACCGGCCCAGGTTCTTGCCGATCTCATCCTTGTTGACGTAGTCCTGCGCGCCGTTCTGGATGGCGATGACGCCGCTGTTTTCGTCGACGCGATCGGTGATGACGACCACGGCCGGTGGAGCGATGCGCTGCCGGGCTTCGTCGAGCAGCGTCAAGCCGTCGCCGTCGGGCAAGGTCCGGTCCACAACAATGCAATCGAAGCTGCTCTCGCGGAGCGCGGTGCTGCCCTGGCTGATCGAGTCCGCTTCGTGCCAGACGACATGCCATTGCGTGACGCCATCGACCGCTTGACGGCAGATGGTGCGATCACGGGAGGCCCCAGCGACAAGCAACACACGTATGGTGTTCAAACCGCGACTCTAAGCGGCGGTGGCATGCCCAAACCCTAGCGCAGCACAGGGAAACGCGCGAGCGGGCCTCACATCTTTGTTTCAGGGGGTGAACATAAGGTTTAACCCTACGTTCGTTTGCCGCGCTGCCATCAACCACCGGTCCTGCGACCCGACATCCTCAGTCCTTTGGGAATGGCGGCGGGATCGGCCCCGGGTGGTCGGCGGCGAGGCCATACACCAGGAACACCACCGCGCTCACGACCTGCGCGTCGAAGTCCTTGACGCCATCGGGCCCACCGGCCTTGATCGCCGCATCCCAGGTCGCCAGGAAGCCCTTGATCTTCTTCCGATCTTCGGCTGTCGGCGCCTTGCTCTTCTCCAGCGCGAGGAAGATCGTCCGCAGGTCTTTGAGGTTCTGCATCGTCAATGGCTTGGAGCCCAGCCATGCGAAGGTCTTATCGGTGCTCGTGAGGGCGAGCAAAAGCGTCGCGAGATCATGGGCATCGGCGCGCATCACCCGGTAGTCGATGGTCTCCGCCGTGTCACCGGTCGTGTGATAGAACTTGAAGCCGAGGTTGAACATCCAGAGCGCCGGAATCTTGCGCTTGTAGAACTGGTCCTGGTCGCTCGCGAACACGGGGATCAGGTCGCGATGGACGAACTGCGCCTGCATTGTGAAGTGCTTGGCCGCCACCGCGCGGACGAACGCCTGTAGCTCCGGGCTGCGGTCGCCACCAGCGAACCACAGCGCCTTGTAGTCGGGCAGGATGCCGCGGCCGAACGGGTCGGCGGACATGTGCGCTACGATCTGGTTGAGCGGAACGGTCGGGTCCTTGAGCCAGCCGTCCGCTCCCTTAAGCCCGCCCTCTTCGCCATCGGTCACCAGGAACACGATCGGGCGCTTGGGCTTGGCCTTGGCGGTGATCAGCGCGCGGGCGACCTCCAATGCCACGACGCAGCCACCTGCGTCATCGAACGCGCCGTTATTCACCTCGCCTTTCTGGGTGACGCCGAGGTGGTCGTAGTGGCAGCTGAGGACGATGTGCTCCTTGGCACGTGCCGGATCGGAGCCGCGCAGGATGCCGACGACGTTGGTGGCCTCGGTCATCGCCTGTGGGACGATCTTGCCGTCCTTGGTGAGCATGTAGTTGCCGCTCGACGGCGCCTGGGCATAGGTGTGAAAGAAGCCGCCCTTGTGGCCGAGCGGCTCCATGCCCATCGCCTTCATCTGGTCGCGGATGTATTCACGCGCCAGCTTGCTGCCATGCGAGCCGGGCAGCCGGCCGCCGAGCTTGTCGGACGCGAGGAAGTCGATGTCGGTCTTCATCCGCTTGGGCGAGACCGCGGCGTGCACCGCCTTGAGCAGCGCCAAATCGAGCGCCGGGATGTCCGCGCCCTTTGCGTCCGCGCTGGTTACGTCGCCAACGTTGGCGGCGTCGCCTTCGGTCGCCTTCGCATCGTCAGTCTCGCCGGTGTCCTGGGTCTTGGTGTCGTCCGACTTTTCGTCTTCGCTGCAGCTGAACACGCCGACGAGCGAGGCGGCCATGACGAAGGCGACAAAGCGTCGCGAGTTTGGTGCCATCGCGGCGCGTGTAAATGAGACAGACATCATTTCCTGGTTATGTGCCGAACACCTGTTTGCCCTTGGCTTTGAGCGCCTTGAGCTTGGGCGAGGCCTTGGTCTTCTCGGCGGCCTGCAGGAACACTTCGACCTGCAGGAAGCGCGCCTTGATGCCCTTGGGCAGCGTGACCGGGAACTGTTGCGGCGGAAACGGGCCAACTTCCTTGGACCACTTGGCTGTCTTGATCTTGGCCAGCGAATCACCGGCCCGATACCGCAGCTTCACGTAGGCCCCGGCCGGTGTCTCGACCTGGGCGTCGATCTTCTCCCAGATCGTGGACGCCTTCGTCTCTGCCACGGTGCCACCCCAGCCGCTCATGCCGAACATGTGGGTGTAGTGGCCCTTTGGCGCGGTGAAGTTGTTGAGCGTATAGCCGGTCATGTCGCTGTACGTGTACGGCTTGGGCCCGACCGGGTATTCACCGACGAGCTGCATCGTCTTGGGGTTGCACTTGGACACCGTGCTCTTCTGCAGGTTCACCGCCCACACATAGCCGTCGTAGTCGAGCGCGACGCCGTGCGGATAGCGGCCGAGTCCCAGCGAGATGCTCCCCTGCATGGTCGCCGTCAGCGAGTTGATCTTGGACACCGTGCTCTTGCTGTCGTTGACGACGTAGGTGTGTCCGTCGGTGCTCGTCGCGACCGCGCTGCTGTACGTGACGCCGTTGGCCTGCACCCACTTGGTGGTCTTGGGATCGTAGCGCGCTGCCCCCCAGCTGCCGCCAAACCAGATGCCGCCGAAGACATCCACGTTGATGCCGTAGGCCCGGTACTTGAACGGCGGCTTGAAGAGCTTCGCAGACAGCGTCTTGGGATCAGCCCGCACGAGTCCGCAACCCGCGCCCTGCACCCAGACGATGCCCTGTTGGTCGATGACGAGCCCGTACGGACGGCAGGGCAGCTGGATCAACGACACGTTTGCGCCGTTGCTGGGGTGGAGGCGACGGATGCGCTTGGATGTCCACCAGCCGATCCACGCGTGGTTGTTCTTATCGACGCCGGCGGCGCGCGCGATGGTCTTGCCGTCGGGATACACGATGAACTTGATGCATTCGTCGTTGGTGACGCGCTCGTTCGCCTCGATCTTGTGGTTGCCGTTGAGGTCCTTGGACGTATCGATCACGCCGTTGCCGTTCTTGTCGGGACACTTGGTGATGTCCGCGATGATCTTGGCCACACCGCCGTCGCCCCGGCACCCGATCCACACGTCACCGTTGAGGTCGACCGACGTTCGCGACGGGTTGGAGCAGATCTTGTAGCGACCGATCTCCCAGCCGGTCTTCGTATCGACCTTGCTGACCGTCGCCTCGGGCGAGTTGGCCACCCACAGGTTGTTGAACGAGACGGACGTCTTGGTCTTGTCGAGGATGACGTAGCCCTGCTTGTCGATGCCGACGCCGTTGGCGTTTTCCTTCGCGGTCGAAAACGGCGTGCCGAAGTCGGGGCCGACAACCTGCAGGGTGCAGCTCATGTCGCAGGTGCCGCACGTGGACAGGACGCCTTCGTCGATGAGGCCGTTGCAGTTGTTATCCGCGCCGTCGCAGGACTCGGGTTCGGGGCTGACCGAGCCGGTGCACTTGGACCAGAACCCGTCTTTGCAGGCCTGGATGCCGGCGATGCATTTGCCTTTGCCCGCCGTCCCCGGCGGCCCTTCGTAGCAGTTTTTCACGCCGCTCTTGCACGCACATCCCTCCGGCGTGCCCTTCGTACAATCGGGGCAAACCGACGTGAAGTTGGGGTTGGCGTCGTCGCAATCCGGACCACCTTTGCAGTTCTTGCCGGCGCCGTCCTTGTCCTTGTCGACGCACGCCCACGGATCGATGCCGCTGCCCGTGTCCGGGTTCGAAGCGCCACTGTCCGCGCTCGAAGATCCGGCGTCTGCACCCGACGACGATGCATTTCCTGATGACGATGCATTTCCTGATGACGAAGCGTTACCCGATGACGATGCATTTCCTGATGACGAAGCGTTGCCCGATGACGAAGCGTTGCCCGATGACGACGCATTTCCCGACGACGACGCGTTTCCTGATGACGACGCGTTTCCTGATGACGACGCATTGCCCGATGACGATGCGTTTCCTGACGACGACGACGCATTGCCCGACGACGACGCGTTGCCTGACGACGAAGCCCCTCCCGACGACGTATTGCCCGATGACGAGCCGGCGGTGTCCGCGCCCTGGAACGGCATGTTCGCGCCGGTTCCCGTGGGGTCACCGTTGTTGGGGGTTGTTGCGCAGCCGAGCGCGAGGGGGATCGCCGTGGCGAGGATCCAGAATGTGCGATGCATCACCGCCTCCGTGATGCCAACATAGTGCACGCTTTGACGCCCGTGACGCCAGCATAAACACGTGTTTTCTCGTGTTTTTGGTGTGGGCGGTTGACGGCGTGCGGTGGGGCCGCGATCGTGACCGAGTCCGTCTCTGCACACGTTCAATCCTCAACGGTCGAGCTGCCGCCATGCGATTTGCCGTCCAACCCATCGCTCTGTTTGTCGCCGTCTCGATGGTGGCGTGCGGATCTGACGAACCGACCGACGGCAACAGCACCACGGCAGAAGTCACCGGCTCGGACGCGACGAGCGCCGATGTCGTGTGCAATTGCCCCGCCGACGACGCGTGTTCGACCCAGCGATGCCTGCCGACCGGCAAGTGCGAGAAGGTCCCCCGGCCCGACGGAACGCCCTGCAGCGATGGTGATGTCTGTTCGGTGGGCGACCTGTGCAGCGAGGGCAAGTGCAGCGCAGGGAAGCATTCGATGTGCGCCTGCAAAGAGAGCGACGACTGCGCCGACGACGGCAACCTCTGTAACGGCTCGCTGTTTTGCGACAAGAAGGTGCTGCCGTGGGTCTGTCGGACCAAACCCGGGACCGTGGTCGTCTGCGAAGGCGGCGGGGGCAGCGTCTCGGCGACCGGATGTGCGACCTCGGCCTGCGACGCGAAGACCGGCAAGTGCGTTTTCAAGCACCAAAACACGGGGCTCTCTTGCGATGACGGCGATAAGTGCACCGTCGACGAGACGTGCACGGGCGGAAAGTGCGCCGGCAGCAACGTCTGCGTATGCAAGACCACATCCGATTGCGCCGCCCAGGACGACGGCAACCCGTGCAACGGCGCCCTCTTCTGCGACACCAAGGCAGGCAAGTGCGTGGTCAACCCGGCGTCGGTTATCAAGTGCAGCAGTAACGACGACACGGACTGCCTCGCGTCGACCTGCAGCAAGACCACCGGCATCTGTCAGCTGACTGCGCGACCGACATCGACCAAGTGTGACGACGACGACAAGTGCACGTCCGGGGACCACTGCAGTGGCGGACAGTGTGTGCCCGGCAACGTCACCTGCGCGTGCAAGACCAACAAGGATTGCCTCGCGTTCGACGACGGCGACAAGTGCAACGGCATCCCGATCTGCGACAAGACGTCCGGCACGTGCAAGCCCAACCCCGCGACCATTGTCAGCTGCGCTTCGGTCAACGACACGACCTGCCTTCACAACGTTTGCTTGCCCGCTGAAGGCACCTGCACGATGAAGCCGCGCAAGGACGTCAAGGTCGCGTGCGAGACCAAGAAGGACGCCGCCGGCAAACCCTACGAGGCGTGCGCGTGGCAGGTGAAAAAGCCCGGCGATCCGGCCGACAAGGGACCTTTCGCTTGCTCCGACGGCGATGTTTGCACGACCGGTGAAACGTGCGATGGCGGCACCTGCAAGCCTTCCGCGACCACCTGCAAGTGCAAGTCCAACGCCGACTGTGCGGGCAACGATGACGGCAACCTCTGCAACGGCACGTTCTATTGCGACAAGTCCCTCAAGGTCGCCGACTGCGTGTTCAACCCCGCGTCGAAGGTGTTTTGCAGCAAGAAGGACGACACGGCTTGCCTGAAATCGCGCTGCGACAAGAAGACCGGCGTCTGCGGGCTGCAAGCGGTGAACCTGGGCAAAGCTTGCAACGATGGCAAAGTCTGCACTGTCGCTACGGTGTGCCAGGGCGATGGCGCTTGTGCCGGCGGCAAAGCCAACCCGTGCGACGACAAGAAGCTGTGCACGGTCGACTCGTGTCATCCGACCAACGGCTGCGTGAACAAGCCGCGCGCGTGTTCAGACGGCAACGCGTGCACCGTCGACGCTTGCGACGCCAAGACCGGTCAGTGCACCAACAAGAGCAAGGCCGACAACACCGTTTGCGACGCGGACGGCAGCGGCTGCACGGTCGGTGATGGCTGTCAGAAGGGCGCTTGCAAGGCGGGGGCCAAGGTTACCTGTGTCGACAAGACCGGTCCGTGCCAGGCGACGATTTGCCAATCGACGGGCGCCACGAGTCACGAGTGCGTCGTGGCCAACCGCAAAGACGGCGCCTCCTGCCCTGACGATAAAGGCAGCTGTCTGATCGGCGCCAAGTGCAGCGCGGGCCAATGCAAACCGGGAACGGCACCGCGGCTTCGCCAGCACCTTGTCGATTTGGGCAAGGGCAAGAGCGTCTTTCACGACGTGGTCGCGCTCAGCAACGGCGGCGCGTTCGTGGTCGGTTCTGCCACGCTTAGCAAAGACACCAAGGTCACGGCGTCGAAGATGTTCTACACGCGCTTTGACAGGATGCTCCAACGCGACAGGACACAAAGTGGCCCCGCAAGTGAAGCCTCGGTGCACACGGCTGCGCAGCGGGTGTTTGCGGACGCGGACGGGTCGATCTGGGTGCTCGGCACCAGCAAGACCGCCAAGGGGATCGTGCTGACGATGCGGCGCCTGGACCTTGAGCTCAAGACGCAGAACACCTGGCATATCGACCCGACGCCCGACGACGATCGGCTGACCGCCGCGACGCGCGGGCTTGGCGGCTTCTTCCTGGCGGGAGCGCGCATGGCCCAGACGGGCATCAAGGGCTACTCGCTCGTTCGTATCGGCGAGGACGGCAAGATCGTGTGGCACAAGAGCGTCAACGATGCGAATACGCAGCTGCACGCCATGGCGATGACCGTGGCGGGCAAGCTGTTTACGGCGGGGGCCGGCTACGTCAAGGGCGAGCCGACCGAGGAGCTCTGGCGGTTGTGGACGCCGACCAACGGCGAGCTGTTCGACGACCTTGTCGATGCCAACGGCGACGTCCGCGCCCCTGTCGCTGTGATCCCGACGTTCGGCGATGAGGTCGAAGTGCTGCAGCGGGTGCGCACGGTGGGCAAGACGCGCACGTTGTTCTCGTGGCTCGACGGCAAGCTCGCCTATGCCCGGCGCGTCCAAAGCACCACCGTGGGCAACGTTCCCCGCGCGATGATTCGCACCAAGTCGGGCGATTCGGTGCTTGTCGGTCACACCTCGACCACAGACGTCAACGCGGCCAAGAAGCGAGACGCGTGGATTCGCATCGCTGACCGCTACTCCAACACCGTCCAGGAGCACGTTTTCGGCAGCAGCGATGATGAGCACCTCAACGCGGTAGCCGAGGCCAACGACGGGCTTCTGTTGCTGGCGGGTACACGCACGGTGAACGGACTGGCGCGTGGCTGGCTGCTTCGCACCGGGCCATGGGGCAACCGGACGTGTTTGACCGCTGGCTTGTGCTGGAAAACGCAACGCGCCTCCTGCAACGACGGCAAGAGCTGCACGCGAGACCGCTGCGATCCCAAATCGGGCTGCAAACCGTTGCCTCACAATGACGGATCGTACTGTTCGCCGCCGTTCAAGTGCGCTCTCAGCCCCAGCTGCGTGTCCGGCAAGTGCGAGCCGGGCGTCAACGGCAAGCTGCACGTCAACACGATCGACGATGGCACGGACGCTACCCTCATGCTCACCAAACGAGCTGATGGGACTCTGTCGGCATGGCGCTTCACCAAGACCAAGGAACTCCAGCTGTGGGACGTGTCCAAGCTCGGCATGACCACCGCGCCCTACGAGGCGAAGCTGTGCACGAAGCTGCAGTCGGCCAGCGCGGCGACGATGCTCACCACCGGCGACGCGCTCATCGCGGGACTCCAGGTGGTGTCGGGCGCCAAACGTGCCGCGTTCTGTTACGCCGACCTGGACAGCGACACCGACGACTGGAAGACGGCGTGGACGCGCTTTGTGGGCCCGCCATCGGATTGCCCCAAGTGCGTGATGAAGGCCGTGGGCGTCGCCGAAACGGTCGACAATTCCGTGTACACGCTCGCCGGCTACTCCGGGGCAAAAAGCCGCGCTGTCGTCACGCGCCTGACCCCCGCGGGCGTCAAGAAATGGACCCAGACGCTGCAGGACGGCGCAAACAAGCTGACCGTCAACGCCATCATCGCCAACCAGGACGGCGCGCCGGTAATCGGTGGGCAAACGGTGACCAAGAGCGCCGGGCTGGCGTGGTTGGCGCGGCTCAACGTGCTGGGCAACAAGGTCTGGGCGAAGACCTATCAAAACACCGTCAAGATCAGCCGGGCGACCATCGACGTTGTCATCGAGGGCAAATACCGCGGTTATATCGCGGCGGGCATCGCGTCGCCCAACTCGCTGGTGCACATGACACGCGTGATGGCGGTCGACGGCAACGGCAACCAGCTCTGGCGCTGGACGCCGGGCAAAGTGGATATGTCTCGGCCTCGCGCGCTTCTGCTGGGACCGGACGCTGCCGTCACCGTCGCCGGCGACGTGCAGATCGCCGGGAAATGGCGGATGCAAGTGCGGGCCATCGCGGGCACGAAGCTCGTTGTCGATCGGGTCAACATGACGGCCGAGGCGCAATTGGCTCCCGCCGTCGCGATGCGGTTGGCCGATGGCGGCGCGTTTTTCGGCGCGCGCGTCCGCGATGAAGACGGCGATTGGTCCCCGGGATTCGCCCGCAGCGGACCGTGGGGGTTCAGCACCTGCGCGGGCGCCCAGTCGTGCCACCCGATCGTCGCCGCCAAGTGCGATGACAAGAATCCGTGCACCGTGGACTATTGCGAGCCTGGGGCCGGCTGCAAACACGCCGCCATCAACGGCGTTCAGTGCGGTACCGAACGATTCTGCAACGCCGGCAAGTGCCTGAAGAAGCCCTGAATCTCCGGGTCGGAAGCCGTCGCCATGCACGTTGCACCCTTGCCGCCACCACCCTTTCGCCGCGCGCTCGTCACGGGCGCCGCCGGCTTCATCGGCACGACACTGTGCAATCACCTCCTCGGTGAGGGCGTCGAGGTCGTCGGGCTCGATCGACTCAGCCGCGGGCGGCCTGTTTGCCTGCCGTTCTCGGTGCCCATCATCCGCGGCGATATCCGTGACAGCTCCGCCCTGACCGAAGCCCTGCAGCGGCTCGGACACGTGCCGGAGGTCTGTTTTCACCTGGCCGGCGCCGCGCGAATCGCCGACTCGCTGCGCCACCCCAACCGCTTCACCGACATCAACGCGGTCGGCACCCAGGTCGTCATCGACGAGTGCGCCAAGGCCGGCGTCGAGTGTGTGGTGTTGGCGTCGACCGCCGCCGTGCTCCAGCCGCCCTCCGACCCGCAGGAGCTGCTGGACGAAGATGCGCCGATCGGGCCCGTTTCACCCTACGGCGCGTCCAAACTCGCCGCCGAGAGGACCCTCGAAGTGGCCGCCGAAACCGGTCGCATCACCGGCGTTGTCGCGCGCCTTTTCAACCCCGCCGGCGCTGGTCACGGATGCGCGGAAAACCACGTGCCTGAGACCCACCTGCTTCCGCTCTGCTTGCTCGCCGCCATGGGCCATCGCGGTGCGCTCAAGGTGTTCGGCGACGACCACCCGACGCCCGACGGGACCTGTATGCGCGATTACATCCACGTGCTCGACGCCTGCGAAGCGCTCTTTCGCGCCGCGGTCCATCGTCTCGGCCGACATCGTGGCGGCGACGTGGGGTGCGATCTGTTTCACATCGCATCGGGCCGCGGTCACAGCGTGCGCGAGGTCATCACCGCCGTTGAAGCCGCGCTCAGCCGCCCCGTTCCCCACGAGCTCGCCCCGCGGCGGCCCGGCGACATGCCATCTGTGATCGGCTGCCCTGCGAAGATGGAGGTCGTGCTCAAGGTCCGCCCGTCCACCGACCTGACCTCGATGGCCCACGACGCGGCGCGCGCGATGGGATTGCTGCCTGCGACTCACGCCGCGCGCTGACTTCTTACACGTGAACACCTTCGATCACGTGGAAGTGAGCGGGTGTTCGTTGCCAGGTCCAGAGCCGTCGCGGTCGGTTCGGTGCGAGGCCGCCGGTCAGGTGGTCGCCGTAGTCGAACTCAACGCCGGACTGGTAGTTGGGATACACCCGCATCAAGAGCGCTTCGGTGGCGACGGCTGACGGCAACTCGAACTCGGCAATCGCGGGTGGCCACGGACCGGATACGCGGTCGTGGTAGGACGCCCATGATGTCCCGGCGAGCGCCTCGGGGATGGCGTCGATGTAGTCGAAGAAGCCTTCGGTCTGGGCCTCTTCATGCAGGATCGGCAGCTGACCGAGGACATTGCAGAACAGCACAGCATAGTCGGGGTAGCGCGCTCGAAGCTCGGTGAGCCCGGCGACCGTCATCGCTCCGTTGCGAGGGCCGAGGTAGTCGCTGTCGTCCCAGGTGATCGAAACCTCGGGGAACCGCCGTTGGAAGACCGTGCGTGCCATCGGGTCGGGTTCGGCGCCGACGACCTCGGTGAATTCGCCCAGCAACGACATCGGCAAGCTGTACCCGCCGCTTGGACCGAGCACGAAGAGCTTGCGCTGCGTGGGCTGCCAGGTGGCGAGAAACTGCGCGGTCGCGGCGACATGATCCGCCCACAACCGACGGTGCCGGAGCGCAGCGAGGTGATACACCACCCCGCCGGCGCGCGTGATGGCGTCGGTCCACCTGGGCATCGATGACTGCCGGTTCGAGCCTGGACGGCTACGAGGCTGCGAAGACGCTCGGGAAGCGGGCGAGGAACGCGATGGCGTGCTGGAGCTCGCGCAGGTCGACGCATTCGCCGATCTTGTGCGTGTTCTGCTCGATGCCGGGTCCGCAACCGAACATGGCCGGGTGCTTGAAGTCGCCGGCGTGGACCCAGTTCTTGGTCGCGCCTTCGTCGATGCCCGAGCCCTCGACCGGGACCGGGAAGCCGACGCCGTCGGTCGAGAAGATCCAGCGGTCGATGCGCGGCGAGTCGCGGAGTTGACCTTTGCTGCCGCCGGCCGGGATCTGCGGGGCGACGACGCTGTTGTAGGTCGCGGCGGCCGCCTGGATGGCGGGGTGGTCTTCGGGCGTCTCCCAACCCATGTAGATCTGGTCGTTGCCGGGCACGTAACCCTTCCAGGTCGGCTCGGTGTACTTGGGCACCTCGACCTCGACGCTCAGGCCGGCTTCGCGCGCGGCGGCCACGGCGGGCAGCTCGGCGACGGCTTCGACGGCGGACGCGGGCGTCTCACCGACGGTCAGGCGACGGTCAAAGCGGAAGATGAAGCGGTCGGGGACGGCGCAATCGCTGGGTGTCTCGAGCTTGGCCCACGACGCGGTGCGGGTGCCGGCGCCGAGGAACGCGTGATCCTTGAAGCCTTCGCCGCGGTGGTAGCGGTCGGCGGCTTCGACGAGGATGGCCGCGCCGTATTCGAGCGGGTTGAGGCCCTCCCACGGCATCGAGCCATGGCATGAGCGGCCGGTGACCGTGACCTGGATCTGCATTCGCCCGCGCTGTCCGCGGTAGATGCCCAGCGCGCCTTTGGCCGCATCGCCGGTGCCTTCGGTGAGGATCACGACGTCGGGAACGAGCTCTGCGGGAGCGGTCGGCAGCACCTTGCCCATCAGGTACATCGGGCCGCAGCCGTCGTTGTCCTCTTCGGCGACGGTGGCGTATGCGCGAACCACGGCGCCGCGCAGGCTGCCGAGCTCGATGGTCTCCATCAGGATCTTGGACGACACGATCTCGGCGACCACGCCACCGAGCTGATCAGCGGCGCCGCGGCCAAAGAGCAGGTTGTCGAATTCCGCGTCGGGGGGCAGGTGGCCAAGCTCGCGACGCAGGAATTCGCGGTCGACTTTGCTGGCGTCGGTCAGGCCGTCGTAGGCGTCGATGCCGCCGCCGATCTTGTCGGTCCACTGGCCGCGCAGGGCCTTGACGGTGTCGGTGTGGCCGTCGAGGTAGATGATCTTCTTGTCGGCCATGGGGATGCCGTCGTTTTCATCCCAGACGTGCCAAACCAGGTTGCCGAACTCGTCGAACCCAACGTCGTCAGCGCTGCGTACGCCGCCGATCTCGATGATCTTGTTGCGCATGTACTCGAGGCGCGGGCCCTCGTGGTTGCTCAGGCCGCAGGACGGGTCGGTGTCGACGTGGTCGGCCGGGATGCGGATCGCTTCGGCGAGGATTTCGGCGGCGAGAGGGCGGTATTTTTCAGCCAGTTCGGCGATTCGGGCGTCGAGGTTGCTCATGAGGCTCCCTTTGGGTCAGTGGTTTTCGAGTTCGGGTTCGGGTGCGCGGCAGGCGCGTGAGGATCAACCGGCGTTTTCGAGCTTGCCGGCGAGGCCGTCGACCTTGTTGACCGCGAGCAGCGCCATGATCACGTAGACCTTCCAGTTGGCTTCACGCGCCACGTTCACGGTGTGCTTGGCCATCACGCCGGGGGTGACCTCGTCGCCGATGTCGGCCGGCAGGCAGTGCATGTAGAGGGCGTCGCCACCCCTGGTCAGCGCCATGCGCCGCTCGTCGCAGATCCAATCGGTGAAGTCGGCGTTGCGGGTCAGGCAGCGGTGTTCGATGGACGCGAGCTCGGCTTTGTCGCCGGCCTTGTTGGCCGCCACCTTCTCGAGCATCAGGTCGTAGGGCCCCCAGCTCTTCGGGTAGACGATGTCGGCATCGACGAACGCCGCGTCCATGTTGTCGACGATCTCAAACGTGCCGCCAGTCGCGGCGCTGTGGGCGATGGCGCTGTCGATGCACGTCTGCATCAACCGGTAGCCGGGCGGATGCGCGAGGGTCACATTGGCGCCAAAGCGCGTCATCAGCGTGATCAGGCCCTGCGGCACGGACAGCGGCTTGGCGTAGCTCGGCGAGTAGGCCCAGGAGACGCCGATCTTCTTGCCCTTGATGCCCTCGGGGAAGTACTCGGACAGCCACAGCAGGTCGGCCATTGTCTGCGTCGGGTGGTCGACGTCGCACTGCAGGTTGACGACCGGAACACCGCGCGAGTCGTTGGTGGCCGCGAGGTACTCGTCGATGCCGCGCTTGATGTCGTGCATGAACGGGTTGCCTTCGCCGAGGATCAGGTCGTGCCGAATACCCATCGCGTGGGCGTTCATGCCGAGCATCGCGCCGGTTTCGGCGGCTGTTTCTCCGTGCGCGACCTGCGTCGAGCTGCCGTCCACGATGACCGGGGACATGCCAAGGCGAGCGGCGGCGCCGGCCCAGGCGGACTTGGTGCGCGTGCTGTTGTCGAAGAACACGGCGTAGGCGAGCTCTTGCGGGCAGAACGGCACCTTCACACCCGATTTATCCAGCGCGGCGAACTTGCGGGCGACGGACAGCAGCGCATTGAGGTCACCGTCGTTCCAGTCGCGGGTCTGCAGCAGTGAGCGGCCGCGGAGCGCGGAAAGCGTCGCGTCATCGGGCAAGCGGTCAAACATGATGGCTCCTGGGACAAGTGCGCGGGACAGTAGGCGCTCGCTCGATCGGCAGCGCGGGAAGCGCACCTGCTTGCCGGTTTTTGGGCGCGCAGTCAATTCCCGCGCCGTTGAGCCGGATCGCTCGGCCGCACAGCCGTGCGTCGGGGCGGTGTTCTGAACCGATTCGATGGTGGCGGTCGCTGGACGGAGCGCCTATCGTTGGGCCAGGCAGCGCCCTCGGGGTCGCAGCCGCGGAGGTACCCATGGCGCGTGTGCTTGCATTCCTGGTGGTTGTTGCCGCCGCAGTCGTCGTCGTGTCCTGCGATTCGGGCGAAGAGGCGGCCGTGCAAGATGCGTCGGTCAACGACGTCAAGGTCGACGTGCAGGGCGTTGCGGCCCCCGCGCCTGGCGTTCGCGAGGCCGATCAGCCGAATGTCGCGCAGCCAGCTCCCGCCGCAACCCCTCGCCCTGCGCAGCCAGCCCCGGCTCCGGTCGAAAACCCCATGTCCGGCCCAAACCCGGTCGCCGATTCGCCTTTCATCGCCGGCCCGAGCATCCGCCAACCGTCCGCCGCCGACCCCGTCGCTCACAAACGCAACTTCCACATCGCCTGGCTGCGGGTGTCCATGCCGACTGGCGGCCCGGGCACGAAAGGCACGGTCAGCGCTGTCTTTGCCCCCAAGGCCGGCGGCGCCAACTACTGGAAGGTCGTCGATAGCGAGGTGCTTTGCCCGACCGGCGAGCCATCTGTACGCGGCACCAATCTCAAGGACATCGACTGCGGCAACCCGACGGCCGTCGTCGAACCCGAACCGGCGCCCTGATCGATGAGCGGCCCCGAGCAACAAGACCCCGAGCAACAAGATCCCGGCGCAGACCTGGAGATGTCGCTGTCCGCCGACGCCTACAAGGTGCTCGCGGAGGGCCAGCGGTACCGCCCGGTCGTTCCCGATGACGTCGTCCTGCCCGAGCTCACCGTCAAAGCGGTCATTGTCGGCGCCCTCGTCGGCGTCATCTTCGGCGCGGCCAACGCGTATCTCGGCTTGAAAGTCGGCCTGACAGTCTCCGCGTCCATCCCAGCGGCCGTCATCGGCGTGGCGATCTTCCGCGCGTTCCGGTCCGGCTCCCTGCTCGAAACCAACATTGTCCAGACCATCGGCAGCGCGGGCGAGTCGTTGGCAGCCGGCGTCATCTTCACGCTGCCCGTGCTCTTCTTGTGGGGCGAATCTCCGGGCTTCTGGCCGATCTTCCCCCTGGCGCTGCTCGGCGGACTGCTCGGCGTGTTCTTCATGATCCCGCTGCGCCGTTTCCTCATCATCCAGGAACACGGAAAGCTCACCTACCCCGAAGGAACCGCCTGCGCCGAGGTCCAGGTCGCTTCGCAGGCCGGCGGAGCATCGGCGCGGATGTTGTTTGGCGGCATGGGTGTCGGCGCGCTCTACACCGCGATCGAACGGTTCGCGCATACCTGGCCGGCCGAAGTCGACGTGCAAATCAACGGCAACGGCTTTCGGACAAGCTTTGGCGCCGACGTGACCCCCGAGCTGCTTGGCGTTGGCTACATCATCGGTCCACGCGTGTCGGCCGTGATGCTCGCCGGTGGCGCGGTCGGCTGGCTGGTCATCATCCCGCTCATCTACCTGTTCGGCGGCGCTGCAACCGTGCCCGTCGCGCCCGAAACGAAATCGCTCATCGCCCAGATGGACACATTCGCGGTGTGGAGCCGCTACCTGCGCTACATCGGCGCTGGCGCCGTCGCGTTCGGCGGCCTGTTCACCCTCGTCAAGTCGACACCGACCCTCATCCGCTCCTTCCAACTTGCGATGGGCGCGTTGCGGGGCGGCAACGCGGGTAAGGGACCACGCACCGAAGACGACCTGCCGCTGACCGTTGTCGGCGCAATTCTGTTGATGATCGCGTTGTTGGCGAGCTTTCTGCCGCTGATGGCTGGCTCCGGCGGCTCGATCGGGCTGCTGGCGGGTGTCGCCGTCGTGGTTTTCGCGTTCTTTTTCGTCACCGTTTCATCGCGCATCGTCGGTCTCATCGGCGCGTCGTCCAACCCCATCTCGGGCATGACCATCGCGACGGTGCTCGTCTGCGCGCTGCTCTTTGGCACGATGTACGACGGCTCGCAGGCCAAGGTCGCCGTGCTCACCATCGGCGCGCTCGTTTGCATCGCGGCCGCCATCGCGGGCGACACCAGCCAGGACCTCAAGACCGGCTTTCTCGTCGGCGCGACACCGCGCAAGCAGCAGTACGGCGAAGTCATCGGCGTCATCACGGCCGCCCTCGCGATGAGCACCGTGCTTGCCTTGTTCCGGGCCGACATCGTCTCC
>Ga0209992_10000207_pt1 | contig 83364 bp, 64 predicted proteins | sample 2SBtaG_2_FD_182564 | JGI IMG/M metagenome (GOLD analysis project Ga0209992, IMG submission 182564) | Deep subsurface microbial communities from Kolumbo volcano to uncover new lineages of life (NeLLi) - 2SBTROV12_ACTIVE470 metaG (SPAdes)... | ecosystem: Environmental > Aquatic > Marine >... | reverse complement strand
TGCTCAAGCCGTTCGCGACCCACGACAAGCTGCAATACCGCACCGCAACACAGGCGACCGATGGGCGCATCGTCGCGACGATCAATGACGGTGAGCAGGCGGACTTGTGGCTGCTCGACCACAAGGGACGTCCGATCCGCAACCTCACCAACCATGAGGCCGACGATCTCGACCCTTCGTGGGCGCCAGATGGCCAGCGCATCGCGTTCGTGAGCAACCGCAGCGGACGGCCCCAGATCTATATCGTCCGGCTCGACGGCACGGGGCTCGAGCGCATCACGTTCGCCGGGCCGTACAACACCGGACCGGATTGGGGACCGAATGGAAAGATCGTCTATTCGGGTCTACGCGGCGGCGCGGTCGATATTCTCACCGTCGACGCGGCCAAGCAGATGCAGCGTTTGACGCCGGGCAAGGGCAAACGTTCGCTCGAACCGAGCTGGACCAGCTGCGGGCGCCGCGTCATCTACGTGTCCGACGAGGATGGCGGCGGTCCGCGGATGTGGGTCGCGAGTCACGACGGCGCGGTGCGACATCCCCTTGCGCTTGGGCGTGGACGCTATTACACGCCCGTCTGGCGAAAGCGGCCCGGACAGCGTCCCCGAACATTCCGGCCGTAGCGAACCCACGCCACGTTTTCGTGCCCCGGCGCGCGTGGACGGCCCCCATTGGATGGCCTATCCTCGGCCCATCGCAAAACGCGCTACTACGCGGCATCCAGGCAGCTGCGTGCAACGGCCGCATCCTTCGTGACCGCATGACCCAAAAAGGCGCCGACAAGCCACCGGGAGCAGGAGCGCCCCCGCCCCTTCCGAATAAGGCGTCGGTGTCGGGATCTGCGAGCAATCCGGCCCCCGGGGTCACCACGACGACGCCCGGCACCGCGCTGCCGTTGCCCGATGAGCTCCCCGACCGGCCTGCCGAGGACGACGGCCGCAACCACACGCTGATGTACGGCAATGACGAGCTGCCCGAGGGCGCGAGCGTCAACCCGCAGCAAGCTGTCCCGGCGCCCGACCTGTTCATCGAAAAGGCGACGGAGAAGACGCAGACGGCGCCCAAGCGCAAGGCGAGCAACCGCGAGACGATCCGCGATGCATCGTTGGAGCTACCGCCAGCCCACCCCAGCGACGACGAAAAGCCCACCGTCATGACGACGATGGAGGATCTCGAGACCAAGACGATCGACGACGAGGGCAGCGCCTACATCGGCAAGCTGATCGACGAACGCTACATGGTGAAGTCGTTGATCGGCCGCGGCGGCATGGGCGCGGTCTACCACGTCGAACAGATCCATCTGCGCAAAGAGATGGCGATCAAGCTGCTTCACGAAAACCTCGTGGCGCGCAAACAGCTGATCAGCCGGTTCACGCGCGAGGCCCGGGCGATCTCCCGCTTGTCGAGCCCGCACACGGTGATGGTCTACGACTTCGGTCGGTGGGGAGAGCTGTTCTACCTGGTGATGGAGCTGCTGGAGGGCGAGCCGCTCGACTCGATCCTGACCCGCCAAGGCCCGGTCAGCGCCGAACGAACAACCCGCGTGCTGTTGCAGATGTGCGACTCGCTCAAAGAGGCGCACGCCCACGGCATCGTTCACCGCGATCTCAAGCCCGAAAACGTGATGGTGCTCCACGACGGGCCACATCCGGACTTCATCAAGATCCTCGATTTCGGTCTCGCCAAGGTCGAAGACGTCGACGACCCGTACACAATCCACTCGCAGAAGGACATCTTCGGCACGCCGTTCTACATGTCTCCCGAGCAGATTCGGGCGGCCGACGTCGACGGGCGATCGGACGTCTATGCGGTCGGCGCGCTGGCCTTCAAAATGCTCACCGGCAAGCAGGTGTTTGGCCACGAAAAGACCACGTTCGATGTGCTCAAGGCGCACCTGATGAACCCCGCGCCGCGAATGAAGGACGTGGTGGACGAGGGCGTGGAGATCCACCAGGCGCTCGAAGACATCGTCGCCAAGTGCCTCGCCAAACATCCCGAAGAGCGTTTCCAGGACATGGGCGAGCTGCACGCCGCGTTGGTCGAGGCGCGCAAGAGCGACTTCGCCAAGTCCGGGCTCAGCGAGGAAGAGCGACGCCAGATCGAGCAACGACGAGAGGGTGGGCCCGGCGCCGACGTGATCTTGCCGGCCAGGTTGGTGTCGCGTGAGACCGAAGCGCTGCTCGCTGACGAGGAGCTCCTCGGCCGACACGTGCGACGCGGTCGGGCCGCGAAGGGCGCCCAGTTCATCGCGGTCGTGTTGATCTTGATGGGCGGAATCGCCGCGGCGATGTGGGGGCTCGGATCCGAAGGCGTCGGGCAGGAAGCCGAACCCAACGACATGCCGTCCCAGGCCAATCAGCTGGACGAATCGGGCACAACCAAGGGCTCGATCGGAGAGAGAAGGTCGCAGTTTGTGGGCGATCGCGACTGCTACCGACTGCCGGCAACGACGCGCGACGACGACCTCGCTGTGCGCGTCAAGGGCGTGCCAACGATGGACCTGCAGGTCAGTGTCCACGACAAGGACGGCGTGACTTTGCTCGATACGTCCCACCGCGCTTCGGGCGACGGCGAATTGCTGGCGCACATCGACACGAAACGAGCGCCCGCGGTGGCCTGCGTCACCGAGAAGAAGGTCCTCAACCAGGTCGCTGGGGAAAGTCTGAGCGACGTCTACACGCTGACAGCCACCGTCACTGCGCGCGAAGGGATCGTCGAGCGCGAGCCGAACGACAGCGCTGGCAGCGACGAATTGCCGCAGGGACGCGTTCTGCGGGCGACGATCGACGGGCCATACGACCGCGACGTCTTCGCGCTGCAGGATCAGTTTGCAGGCCGGGTCGTTCGCGTCCGCGTGGAGAGCGCCGATAACAACGATCTCGCGGGACTGCAGGTTGTGATGGTGGACACGGCAGGGAGGCCCCTTTCGGCGCGCGGGGTCAAAGACAGTCAGCACAAGGCCGAGCTCGCCTTTGCCGCCAGCAGCCGCCAGATGCCCGATCGGCTCGTGGTGCGGCCAAGCGAAACGGCTATCGGGATGTGGAAACAGCTGGGTCGCGAGAGCTACGAATACAAGGTCTGGTACGAGCTGACAGACGTCGGTGACGAGGGCGAAAAAGAGCCCAACAACGCCGCTGCTTCCGCCCAGGACATGGTGCTCGGCCTCTGGCATATCGGCGCCGCCAACGACACGGCCGGCGTGGATTGGATGCGCATCGACGCGGGCGATAAGGCGATGAAACGCCTCCACCTGGAGATCAGCGCGACCCCTGGATCGGGGTTCATGCTCACGATCCGAGACACAGGCGCGCGCGCCGATTTGCGTCGGCTGAAGGTGCTTGCGGGCAAAGACGAAGATCTCTACATCGACGGATCCGGGGCTGGATTCCTGGTGAAGATCGAGCGGCTCGAGGGCGCTAACAACCCGCGGGCAAAGATCGGCGCCAAGTACAGGTTGCGGGCTCGTTGGTCGTTCACCGGTCCGCCGCCAGCCATCCCGTAGCCGCTACACCTGAAGATGATTTGCATCCGACGCCGCTTTCTCGCTACGGGCGCCGCGAGCTTTCTGGGTGCCCTGCTCGCGCCGTTCAACGTCCACGCTGCCCGCCCAGAACGTATCTACATTCAGCCTCTTGGCGGCATCGCAAAGCGCCGCGTCCGTCTGGTGCAGAGCGCGCTTGCGACCCTTTTCGGATGCGACGTGCGGGTGCTCCGGCGCCGTCGATTGCCGCGTTCAGCCTGGTACAAGCCGCGCCGCAGATACCGCGCCGAGAAGCTGCTCGCGTACCTGGAAAAGCAGCTACCGCGCGACGGAACACGCATCCTGGGTCTCACCGATCGCGATATCTCGACGACAAACGGCGATATCCCCGATTGGGGCGTGCTGGGGCTGGCAAACCTCGACGCAACGGCTTGCGTAATCAGCAGCTATCGAGCCAAGCGGAGGTCGCGCGGCCGGCGCCACACCGATGAACGGCTGGCCAAGGTCGCCGTGCACGAGATCGGCCACACGCTGGGCCTCGAGCACTGCCCGACGGTGGGTTGTTTGATGGAAGATGCCCGCGGAAAAGTCGTCACGACCGATCGCGAATACGACATCTGTCACAAGTGCCGGGCCGAGTTGAAGCGTCGCGGTCACCGACTGCCCAAGGCGAAGATGCCCTGGCCGAAGCCGGCTGCTCGAAAAGCTAGACGCCGACGGCGAGGCGGCGCGCGAACTTCTCGTCCAGGCCGACCTCGCGGATCCGGCTCGCGGCGCTGACGATGTCGTAGGACACGCGGACGTGCGCCATGTTGCGGCTGTCGGTGTCAAAGAGCACGAAACACGCGTCCGGGTTGCGATCGCGCGGCTGCCCAACGGACCCGACGTTGACGAGATACTTACGGCCGGGCTTGTGCTCGTACCGGTAGGTGATCTCTTTGACCTTGCGACCGCTGTATTCGTAGGTCGTCGTCAGGTGGCTATGGCCGATGAAGTTGTGCTGCAAAAGGCCGCTCTTCATGCGGGTGAGCGCTTCGGCTTCTTCGTTGCGGACGACGTAGTAGAAGCCGGACGGCAAGATGGGGGCGGCGTGGTAGATGCCGACCTCGATGTCCTCGCGAAGCTGGCAGTAGGGCAGCGAGTAGAGCCACAGGAAGTTCTCCTCGGTGAGCTCCTTGCGGGTCCAGTACAAGGCTCGGCGCGCGGCGTCGTAATAGTAGTCGGTGTCCATCACGCCGATCACGGCCGCGTCGTGGTTTCCGAGCAGGGTGACCGAGCATCGTTCGCGCAACAGGTCGCAGCACTCGTTGGGGTTGCCGCCGTAGCCGACGACGTCGCCCAAACACACGATTTCGTCGACGTCATATTCGTCACACTTGGCCAAGACGTTCGTGAGCGCCTGGATGTTGCCGTGGATGTCGCTGATGATCGCAAGTCGCATCGAGGATGCCTCCGAGGGCGCGCGGACAAGGCGCCGGCAAAGCATAGCCCGGTTCGCCATGGACCGCACGATGATCGACGCTTGGAGCGTCTTCTTACGCCGTTGACGACGGCGTTGCTGCCTGCCAATGTGCCCGCGATTTCGATCTGCAACACACGTGGCGGAGGTGCCCATGTCTGCACTAGCGGTCGGCGATGCCGCGCCTGAGTTCTCCCTCGAAGCGGACACTGGTTCGCACATTGCGCTGTCCGACCTCGGCGGCAAGTGGGCGATCGTGTACTTCTATCCGCGTGACAACACCCCCGGCTGCACCCGCGAGAGCTGCGATTTCCGCGATAATTACGCGCGCTTCCAGTCCGCCAACGCCGAGATTTTCGGGGTCAGCGCGGACTCAATCAAGTCGCACATCAAGTTCAAGACGAAGTACGAATTCCCGTTCGCGCTGCTCAGCGATCCCGACAAGGAGATGCTGACCGAGTGGGGCGTCTGGGCCGAGAAGAAGAACTACGGGCGCACCTACATGGGCATCATCCGAACGACGTACATCATCGATCCCACTGGCAAAGTCGCCGCCGCATGGCCGAAAGTTCGGGTCAAGGGCCATGTGGATGACGTGCTCGCGACGCTGGAGAAGCTGCAATGACCGACGCACCCAACAACGACGCACCCAACAACGACGCACCCGCAACCGAAGAGGCCGCCACAGCGACCGACGACGCCGGCATCGAGGCCACCGGACGGCTCGCCGAATGGGACGGAACCAACGCAAATCTGCGCGACTGGACCGACGAGCAGATCCTCGATGGACTCAAACAGCTCGGCATCGACACCGACAAGGCGCGGTTCGAAGAAGCGGCTACGAGCGCCGTCATGCAGGCATCGCTGGAAGACAACTGGTTGGAAGAAGTCGGCCCCGTTGGGCAGAACTTTGCCACGTTCATCTGGATGTCGGTGCAGGAGTTGTGGGAGCGATGGCGCGTGGACGCGTGGCCGCAGGACCGCATGGCGCGGATGTTCGCCTACCTCGTGGACGCCGATTACTCGACCGAATGGGCCGACCGTTTTCATGCGCCGACCGGCATGCAAGTAATGGACGCGCTCGTCGTGTACACCGCCAAGGCCGACGACGCCCGCGCGAGTGTCGACGCGATGGTCGAAGAACTTGGGATGCCCGCCGCCGCCTGGCCCGCCAAGACGCTGGACGCGATGGCGGAGTGGATGGAAGTCAGCAACTTCGCGCTGGCGGGAAAGGCCGCAGAATGGCTTGCGAGCGTGCTTGGTCGCGGCCACAAGATGAGCTTCCTCGCAGCAGCTCTGATGACCGCCCGCATGTACGACCGGGCCAAGGCCGCCGCCCTGCAGGTTCCCCACGACGTCAAACTCAAGGACGGGTTCGACGAAATGGTCGGCTACCTCTGCCTCTCCGCTGGCGACGCGATGAGCGCTCACTACTGGCTGTACGGCGGCGGCAAGCGGTCCAAGGTCAAGCGCAGCGAGATGACGTTCGCCGCTGAGCACGCGCGCAACCACGTCAAGAAGTGGAAGGAAAACGGCGGCGGCGAGGTCGACGAAAAGACCCGCAAGGCGTCGCTCCAGGCCGCGTCGCAGTCGTGCTACTTCGCGTTCATGGCGTTCGCTGGAATGCCCGAAATCGGCTAGATGTGCGCGGCGAGAATGGCGATCCGCTCTTCCGCTCCCGCTCCCGGTCTTGCTGCTTCAGCTCGGTGGTGACACGCGGTACAGCGCCGCGTTGTTGGCGTCGATGAGCGCGGTGAACTCCTCGTTGGACATGCCGCGATCGGCAGCCAGCAGGGCGTACAGGCGCGCAAGCTCGGCAAGGGACTGTTCATAGGTAACGCCGCGTTCGGGCCAGTCGGTCTCGAGCACGAGGCGGTGATCCGGGATTTCGGCGGCGAGCCTTCGGACCTTTGCGGGGTCACGGCGGAAGGCGATGACGTCCAAGGAGAGGTGCAAGCCGGCGTCGAGGTAGGGCCCGATCACCTCGCAGGGACCACCGAAGCGATGCACGACACCGCCGCACACCGGTCGGCAGGACGCGAGCTCGGCCTGCGCATGTCCGTGCCACCCGACCAAGTGCAAGACGACGGGAAGCCCGACCTCGTTGGCGATAGCGAGACCGCGCGCGAAGTAGCGGCGCTGATCGGCGGCTGGCAGCTGTTTGCGACGGGTGGCATCCAGGCCGATCTCGCCGAGTGCACTGACCCCGGGTTGGCGAGCTTGGGCGTGTAGCGCTTTGAAACCTTCCGCGCTGCGGCCGGGATTGTCGGCGAGCCACCACGGGTGCAACCCAACTGCGCGGTACAGACGCAGCGTGTCGTCTGTGAGTGAGTGCGAGCGGATGGCCTCGGCGTGTTCGGTTCGTTCGGGGCCGTACCCCGCGATCATTGCGGCGCTCACACCTGCGGCGCGCAGCGACTGTATGGCGACGTCGAGGTCGATGCGCGGGTCGTCGAGGTGGCAGTGGCTGTCGAACATGGCCCCATCCCCGATTGGGCGCCGGGCAAATCGACGCCGACCGACCGACGTGTTGAGACGGGCGGGTTGGCGAAGTCTGCTACGATCCGGCGCAAATGCCTCGATTTCTTACCGTTGCAACGATTTTGCTCATCCCCGCTATTTGTCTGGCGATGGGTCCGAAGCGTCGCGCCCCGCCGCCCGAGCCGCCCAAACTCCGGTCGTTGCCGCCCGACGCGACCCCATCGGTGCAGCCGGTCCTGGTCGAGATCTTCACGTCGCAGGGCTGTTCATCGTGTCCGCGCGTCGATCGAATGGTCGCGCCGTTGCTGCGTAACAAGACGTTGTCCAAGGTGTTCTTGCCGCTGGCCTATCACGTGGACTACTGGGACGGTCTGGGCTGGAAAGACCCGTTTTCCAACAAGAAATGGTCGGCGCGACAACGCCTGTACAGCGCCCGCAACCGCCGCAACAAGGTCGCCACGCCGGAGATCTGGCTCAACGGGCAGCGTCGGGTTGGTGCAATTCGAGCGGACCTGATTCGAAACGCGGCGACACGGGCGGCGAGGGCTCGGCGCGACGGGCGGATCGAAGTGGCCACGCAACCGGCGCCCATGGCGGTACGGGTGACGGTGAAGGGCTTTCTCAAGCGGAAGGTGGAAGGCGCGATGGTCGACGTGCGGTTGGCGCTGTACGAGGACGGGCTCACGACCCTGATCGAGCGCGGAGAAAACGCAGGCACGGAGCTGCGCAACGACCGAGTGGTGCGCGAGCTCAGTGTTATCGACCAGATCCCGACGATCGGCGGATCGGTGACGCGCAAAATCGTCATTCTGCCGCTGCCCAGCAACTGGAAGGGACGTCGCTATGGGGTTGTCGCGTTCATGCAAGTGCGCCCCTCGATGAAAGTGATCGCGAGCTCGGGGGTGCATTTCGGCTTCACGGGCGACCTGCCCGGCGCGCGAATCAAGGACAAGCCCAAGCCGCCCAAGTCCTTTCTCCACCAGCCGCTGTGACCGGTCACACGACATCACGGGCGTCCAGTTCGCCGATCAACAACTGCACGGTTCATCGGCAGCCCGTTTGCGCGTACCCTCGCGTCGCGACGCCGCGGCCCCCCGAAGCCATCATAAGCGCGCGTTTGCGGACCGTTTGCGCTGTGTGACGAAGCGCGACGGTTGCGGGAGCCGCCGTGGCTGCACCGGGCTCGAAGGTGACGCGCGTTGCCGAGCCGGCGCCGAAGTAAGGACCGACACCCACGTTTGCCGTGACCGCGGTGGTCGATCCACCAACAACACCGCCAAGTGCGACGACGGAAGCGCCTGCACGACCGGAGACGCGTGCGCTTCGGGTAGCTGCAAACCTGGGACCGCCAAGGTCTGCAACGACAACAACCCGTGCACCGACGACGCCTGCGATCCCAAGTCGGGCTGCACTGCGGCGCCGGTCACGGACGGTACGGGCTGCGATGACGGCGACGCTTGCACCAAGCCGGACACGTGCAGCGCGGGAAGCTGCAAGTCCGGCCCGAACACATGCGGGTGCAATGGCGGCCCAGCCTGCGATGACGGCAACCCATGCACACACGACGTTTGCGCCCCGACAGGATGCAAGTATCCGCTCGTTGACGAGGGGACCGGCTTGGAACCGCGCTGTGCTGGGGCGACAACGCGAACAGACAATTGGGAACGCTGCCGCAACCTGCTTTGCCGGCGCCTGCTCCTCTGCTCGGCGCCGTCCAACTCCCGATCATTGCCGCGGGCGGACGGACGACGTGTGGCATCGATGGAACCGGCGCTGCGCTCTGCCTCGGCTCGGGCAGCCAGGGACAACTCGGCAACGGCGGCACGACAACAAGCGGCGGCCCGTCGGGTGTTGTCGGCATGAATCCGGCAACCGCCATCTCGGTCGGCTCCGAACACACATGCGCGATCCGAAACCGCCGCGTCTGTTGCTGGGGCAACGGCGGCAGCGGCCGGTTGGGCACCGGCTCCGCGTTCAGCACATCGACTCCACGCCACGTCGTCGGCGTGTTGGGTCCTCGAGCGATCGCGGCAGGCGGGAGCCATACCTGCGCCATCGACGAAGCGAGGCGCGCGTGGTGCTGGGGTGACAACAGCCACGGACAGCTTGGCGTCGATTCCGTCACGTCCAGCGCGATTCCGGTACGCGTTGGCTCGTTGCACAGCGTCGTGGCGATCGCGGCGGGGAGCCCGGCACAGGTCATGCGCAGCGACATGCCGACCATCGAGGCGGCGGTCACCCTCCACACGCTCGCAGCCGTGTACACCACGCGCTTTGGGGCAGCATCGGACGGTCTGGGCGCGACCTGGACCGGCGCGCTCGCATCGCCGATCGACGCGCTCTGCGTCGGCTCGTGCCAGGGCAGCAACGACGTCATCGATCTCTTCGACGTGGACGACGATATGGGCGCGGCGTACGCGTCAACGCGCCATTATCCGTCGGGCAGCGCATCGACCTTCGCGCGCCCCTTCTGGCAGCTCTACCCGCCCCTCCCGGCGGGCAAGCGGATCGGCAACGCGCACGATCAACTCCACCCCGGCGGCTATCAGTTCCCGCATAACAAGCACGGCACCAATCGCTTCTACCGGCTTGTGGGCGCCGGCAAAGCCGCAACAGTAACCGTCTCCGCGCCCGGTGGATTCGGCTGCACGACCAACGCACTCGACCTGATCGTGTACCGACGCGGCGTCGCGATCGGCTTCAACGGCGCAACAACGGGGAGCCAGGCTGGATGTCCGTCCGTCAGCTTCTTCGCCGAAAAAGGCGTGGCGCACGTGGTCTGGATCCGGATCGCGCCGACGTACCAGGGCTCCGCCTCCAGCTGGGACCTCGACGTCAGCCTTCGAGCCCATCTGTAGCCGCGTGAATCGCCCCATTCGAATCGACACGGGCGGCGGAGCGTCTACGATGCCAGCGACCAACGCGGTGTCGCGGCTGGAGGCCCCATGCAGAACCATCGCTCGTACCGAAAAGCGCTTGGCATCGTCCTCTTGAGCATCGCCGTCACGGCCCTTGGCTGCAGCGGATCCGACGAAGGCGTCACCTCGTCCAACGCGAAGGGCTCCGGCAACAACGCGGACGGCACGATCGGCGGCGTCGACGGCGGCATCCAGGGTGACGCAGGCGGCACGTCAGGTGGCACATCGTCTGGGGGCGCTTCTTCCGGCGGTTCATCGAGCGGCGCGGACGCCGGCGGCACATCCGATGGCACCAATCCCGACAGCGGCACAACCGCCCCCAAGCTCTGCAGCGTCAACGGCGACTGCGCGAGCGCCGAGCATTGCGCCCTCTTCTACAACCAGGTCAAGCAGCTCAAGGGCGACGACGATGGCAAGGGCGGCAAGAAGCTGCCGGGTTGGGCCAACAGCTGCCTGCAAAGCGATCCGAAGCTCGCCAAGCTCGGGGCAGCCTGCGATCCGTATGCCAACGACCGCGACGAAACACTGCCAAGGTGCCACAACTCATCTGCGTGTCAGCAAGGTTCGTGCACCGCGCTCTGCAAGTCCGATAGCGACTGTCCCAAGGACCACGTCTGCGCCGCTAGCGAGGTCGCGGTGGACGTGCTCGACGGCGCCAAACCGATCAAGACAAACCTCGTCGCCCGCGTCTGCACACCGATGCCTGGCGGCGGCAAGACGTGCACCGGCCCCAGCGATTGTGGCAACGGTCAGCTGTGCCGCCCCTACCTCGTGCCCGGCAGCAACGGCGCGCTGGTAACCCGCGGAAAATGCGTCTCCTTGCACGCTGACAAAGCCAAGCTGGGTAAGGCTTGCGGCGCGAAGTCGACCTTCAAGGGGCTCGGCAAGGTCTGCGATTCGGCCCTCTGCCAGTACACGTCCGGGGGCCAGGTGCCCGGTATCTGCACGTGGATGTGCAGCAACAAATCCGAATGCCCCAAGACCATGACGTACGGTGGTATCGCCTACCAGACCGCCTGCTCAGCCATCCTCTCGGCCACAAGCGGTCCCGGCCTCGAAGACGATGCGTTCATCAGCCAGTGCATCCTGGTCCACGAAAAGAGCGACATGGCGGACTGCACGGCCACGCGGACCTGCAAGGGAACCCACGCCTGCGTCGCGTTCGCCATCGCACAGGGCGGTGACAAAGGCGCGTCCGTCGAGCACTTCTGCGTCGAACAAGCGACCAAAGATCAGCCTAGCGGCCCTCCGAAGGGCGTCGGCGAGGCATGCACCGTCGGCAACTCAAAGCCCGAGTGTAAGGGCGCCTATTGCCAGCCCGGCGCTGACGGCAAGGGCTACTGCAGCAAGACGTGCCTGCAGGATTCGGACTGTGGCAACGGCACGTCCTGCAAGGAACACGTGCTGATCAAGCGAACCAAGACGTCCGCGATCACGAAACTCTGCAAGAAGTAGTAGAGCTTGCTGGACAAGTTGAGACGCGAGACACCGTGTCGGAAACGCTCCTGGCGCGATCGATCACTCGAGCTCGTTGTCGAGCAGCGGTTCGCGCATGTCCGAGCTCAGCGAGATGTCGCTGAAGACGCCGTCGACGTCGAAGTCGGCGCGGGCACGGGCATACCACCAATCCTTGTCGGGATCTTTGACGTAGGCCTTCGGTGGCGTGGTGGGCTTGGACGGGTCACGCCCGACGACCACATACTGGAAATTCACTTCCTGGGTCGCGGGGAAGCCGGCCCCGAGGCTGCACCAACCGGGCTGCGAAGCGGCGTCGCCGGCGTTGTTGCAGTCGATGCCCCATGTCGTGTCGTACTTGGCCCAATTCAGACCCTTGGGCCACCAGTCGGTCGGGCTCGTGCCGCTTGAAACGTAGCGGTGGTAGGTCTGGTAGTACGTCTCTGACTTAACGCGCACGTCGCCGAGGAAGGCGATCGCCTCTTGTACACGAGCTCTGCGCGTGAAGTGCTTGTACGAAGCGACCGCAGTGGTCGCCAAGATGCCGATGATCACCACCACGACCATTAATTCGATCAAGGTGAAACCTTCGTTGTCGCGCCGCATCGGCACGCTAACTTCGTTGTGGCCGGTCATCGCAACCTCCGCGCTGGATCATCTTCGCGCCGGCCCCGACCACCGTCAACGAGTTTGCGGTTGGGCACGAAGAAACGGCGCCATGACGCACACGAATGCCGCGATGACGCATTGCGCCTTGAACGCCGTCTTGCGGCGTCATAAAACCCGCGCTGGCAGCCGATTTGCCACGCCCAGCCGCCCTCTGTTCGCCGCCTGAAGCGCGCACCAGGAAACGCCATGACCGTCCAAGAGCACACCGGAACGCGCGCCCGTCAGCGCGACGACCGCCGCATGTTGCTGGCCCAACGGGTTGAAGCCTCGCTCAACGGCGCGGATGAAAAACGCCGCCAGCAGATCCTCTTCATGTCCGAATCGGTGCTCAAGCGCGCCGACGACGAGCTGCTCAATCGCCATCCGGCCGAGGGCTTCTACGCGCACATCGTCAACGCGCTGGAGTCCGTGCTGAATCGCGCTGACGGGCAGATCAAGACCGGCTGCAGCTTCCCGGGGCTCGACACCCACGGCTATGAGTTGCCGACCTACGTGCTCGAAACCTGCATGGCTGACCAGCCGTTCATCGTCGACACGATCAAACTTGTGCTGCGCCGGCTCGAAGTCCGAATTCTCGGCACGCTGAACATGATCTTGCCGGTGCGGCGGGCGGAAAACGGCGACCTGCTCGACATGTCGATGGATCTGGAGGGCGCCGCCAACGAGTCGTTCACCTGCCATCTGCTCAGCGCCGGCACCACGCGCGGCCGCGAGCAGCTGATCAAGCAGACCGTTCACCGTCATCTCGAACGCGCCGTCCGCGTGGTCGGCGATTTTCGGCGCATGCAGCGCGTCGTCCGCGACGTGGACACCTCGCTGCGGTTCACGGCGACCGAACAACCGGAGCGCAAGCGCTATCTCGACGAGGTGACCGACTTTGGCGAGTGGCTGCTGGCCGAAAACTTTGTGTTCATGGGCGCGTTCCGCTTCGACGGAGACGGCAACCCGATCGCTCGCGTGGGCCTCGGCCACTTCGACGACTCGCCGCTCGAGAGTGATCCCGCAGCGACCCTCGGTGGCGATGCGCCGCTGGTTTCGATCGCCCAAACGCGCATCGACTCCCCAGTCCACCGCGAAGGCCGCATGCAGGAGATTCGCATCCGCACCTTCGACGAGGACGGTAACTCCAACGGCGGCGTCATCTTCCAGGGGCTGTTCACGTACAACGGGCTGACTGCGGCCGCGTCCAACGTCCCGGTGTTGCGCATGCGATTGCAGCGCATGGTCGAAGCCGAAGAGCTGGTGCCCAGGTCGCACCGCATGAAGCTCTTCATCGCGTTCTTCAACCGGCTGCCGCTGACCTACACCTTCGCCGCGTCCGACGAGGAAATCCGCGGCCTGATCAACGAAGCAATCGACGTCGATTTCGGCGGGACGGCCCGTCTGCACAGCTTCGCGTACCCACAGCGCGAGCTCGCGCACGTCTTCGTGATGGTCACCGCCGGGCACTACGGCGAGAGGCTGCGATGGCGCGTCCAACGGGAGATCAAGCGCCGTTTCCAGCCCGATTACGTCAAGTTTCGCCTCCTCGCCGGAAAGACTGACGCGACGCTGTGGCACTTTGAGCTGTCGAGCGATGACCGCCTCGCCAAACCCGACCTGGGCGAGCTGAACGACCGCGTTGTCACCATTGTCAGCCCGTGGCTCGAGCGCATGCGCCAGATGCTCGCCTCGCTCGGAGTCGACGAGCACCAGATCGACCGATGGTGTGGCGTCTACGGCGATGCCCTGCACGACGAATACTGTCAGCGCATCGAGGCCCGTCATTTGCTTGCCGATCTGCAGGCGTTCGATCGCGTCCACGCCACGGGCGACTATCAACTGTTCGTGCGCCAGCGCAGTGACGGCAAATCTGTGCGCCTCATCGTGCACAGCGACACGGACAACGCGCTCACCGACATCCTGCCTGTGATCGACAATTTCGGCCTGCGCGTGCAGGGCGAGAAGACGGTCGAGATGGTTGACGCCGAGGGTCGCTCGATCTTCATGGAGACCTACAGGATCCCGATCGGTGAACGGCAAGGAAGCCACCTGCTGGACCACCGAGAGCCCTTCCTCGAGGGCATTCGGGCCGCGCTCGATGGGCGCATGAACAGCAGTACGCTGAACCTGCTGCTGCTTCCGGCGCGGCTCGATTGGCGCCAGCTGCAGATACTCCGCGCGTACATCGGCTACGCGCGCCAGGTCGGTGCGGCCTTCCCACCCAACCTTGTGCAGTCCGTCTTCCACTCCAATCCGGCGTGCGTGAACGTGCTCCTGGACTACTTCCACGCGCGCTTTTCGCCCGAGCTCGACGGCAAGCGGCTGTCCGCACACGACGACGATCGCAAGGCAAAGGTCGGCGTGATCACCGACGCGTTCTACGCCGCGCTCAGCGAGGTCGAATCGGCGGTCGAGGACAAGATCCTCCGCATGTTCTTCAACCTCATCTCCGCAACGCTGCGCACCAACTTCTACCAGCGGCCCGACGTCGCGCGAGGGCTGTCGTTCAAGTTGCGCTGCGCCGACGTCGAGATCATGAACGACCCCCGGCCGCTCTACGAAATCTACGTGTACGAGCCCAACGTCGAGGGCGTGCACCTGCGCGGCGGACCGGTGGCTCGCGGCGGCTTGCGATGGTCGGATCGGCCGGACGATTTCCGCACCGAGATCCTCGGCCTGATGCTCACCCAGATGGTCAAGAACACGCTGATCGTCCCCGTCGGCAGCAAGGGCGGCTTCGTGCTCAAGAAGCCCATCGCCGACTACGCTGAGCGCCGCAAACGCGCCGATGAACTGTACGAGGTGTTCATCAACGGCCTGCTCGATGTCACCGACAACCTCGTCGACGGCAAGCCCGTGTTTCCCGAGGACGTCGTCACCTACGACGGCGCAGATCCCTATCTCGTCGTCGCGGCGGACAAGGGCACGGCACACCTCTCGGACACCGCCAACCGCATCGCAACCCAGCGCGGCTTCTGGTTGGGCGACGCCTTCGCCTCGGGCGGCTCGCAGGGCTACGACCACAAGGTCTACGGCATCACTGCCAAGGGCGCATGGGTGTGCGTGCAGCGGCTTTTCCGCGAGCTGGGTGTCGACACGCAAAAGGACCGCTTCACGTGCGTCGGGATCGGCGACATGAGCGGCGATGTGTTCGGCAACGGGATGCTGCTGTCGCGATCGATGGCGCTGCTTGGCGCTTTCAACCACATGCACATCTTCATCGACCCGACCCCCGACGTGGACAAGTCGTACGCCGAGCGCAAGCGCCTGTTCGATTTGGGGCGGTCGTCCTGGGCCGACTACGACAGGTCGATCATCAGCAAAGGCGGCGGTGTCTGGGACCGGGGCGCCAAGTCGATCCCGCTGACCGACGCTGTGCAGAAGATGCTCGGCACCAAGCGCACCGAGATGAGCGGCACCGAGATCGTCAAGGCGATGCTCATGGCCGACGTCGACCTGCTGTGGAACGGCGGCATCGGCACGTACGTCAAAGCGAGCTTCGAGACCCACTCCGACGTGGGCGACAAGGCCAATGACGACGTGCGCGTCGACGCGACCGAGCTGCGCTGCCGGGTCGTTGGTGAGGGCGGCAACCTGGGCTGTACACACGCATCGCGCGTGGAATTCTCACTGCGCGGCGGGCGCATCACGTCCGACGCTGTCGACAACTCCGGTGGCGTCGACCTGAGCGACCACGAGGTCAACCTGAAGGTGCTTTTCGCGCCGCTGTTGCAGGCCAAGACCATCGACACGGACGCGCGCAACGAGCTGCTGTTCGAAGTGGACGAGCTGGTGTGCGCCGATGTGCTCCACGACAACTACCAGCACACGCTCGGCATCTCCGTCGCCGAAACGGAGTCGCCGCGTACCATCAGCAACTGGAACACCGCGATCGTTTTCCTCGCCGACAAGCTCGGCATCGACCGCGACCTGCAGCTCCTCCCCACGCGCGACATCCTCAAGGAGCGGCGCAACGCCAGCCTCGGCCTGACCCGGCCCGAGATCGCGCGCATCGTGGCGTTCGCGAAGATGTGGCTGTTCGAGAAGCTGTCGGCCGATCGCGCGTGCTCCCAGCACGTGGCGCGTGAATACCTTGACGCTTACTTCCCCGCGGCGGTTCGCGAGCGTTTCCCCGACGCCGTTACGGGTCACAAGCTCGCCCACGAGATCATCTGCACGGTCTGGTGCAACGAGGTGGTCGACTTCGCGGGCGCGCTGTTGATGCCCAACCTCGCGGTCGAATATGAGCGACCCGCTGCGGTGCTCTGCAACGCCTACTCGCTGGCGGTGCGGGTGTTGGACGTGCGCCGAATGCGCGCCGACTTGATGCGGCTCGACGGCAAGATGGAAGCGACGTTGCAGTATCGCGCGTTTGCCGAGATCGAGCGGTCGGTTGCCGCCGCTACACGTGGCTTGCTGGCGATGTATCCGGGAGATCGTCTCCACGCGGCGCTCGGCCGTTCCGACGAGCTGCGCGCGCTGGCCGACGAGATGAGCGAACGCATGGCCAAGTCGCCCAACCGCTCGCAGCGCAACTCGCTCCGGAGCCATGCGGGGCGATGGCAGAAGCTCGGATTGCCGCGTCAGATCGCCCGGGACCTGGCACGGCTCAAGGAGATGACCGCCGTGTTCGCCGTCGACGCGCTCAGCCGCAGCGCCGAGATCCCCGCGTCGAAAGCGACCGCCTTGTGGTTCTCCGTGGCCGAACAGACGGGGATCGGGGCGCTCATCAACGGGGACACCGGTGTTCCCGGCAGCCGTTGGGAAGCCGCTGCGACCGCGAGCCTGCGTCAAGACTTGACCGAATCGATGCTCGCCCTTGCCAAACAAGCGGCGGCCAAGTGCGGCGACGATCGGAAAGCGACGGCGGCGGTCCGCAAGATGCTGAAGAACGGCGCCGGACTGGCAGACATCTGCGAACTTGCGCGGCATATTCCTGCTGAACGCAACCCGATGCCGGCGCTTGTTGTCCTGACGACGCGCTTGCGCACCATCCTTCCCGCCAACGGGGGCTGAGACCGCCATGACCGACACCACCGCGCAGCTCCAGGCTTGCGAACGACGCATTGAAGAGACCTCCGCGCAGATCGCGAAGGTCCTTGCTTCGGATATCCAAGGCTACCCCGACCGCGAGTTGCAGCGTCGTTTCCTGACCCACAGCGAGGTCGCGGGGTCGATCACGGACGCCGCACTCAAGAAGCTGCGAACCGATGCGGGCGCCCTCGGAGCCGATCTGGCCGACCGCGTGGTGGACACCTTGGCCGACCAAGCCTTGTGGACCGCGTTGCTCGACGCGGGCTCCGAAGTCCCTGGCGGAAAGGAATTCAGGTCGATCGCGCCGGTCTGGGCCGCGCTCGGCTTTATCGACGCCGACTTCGAGGAGCTCGCGAGCGCCGCCGGATTGCATGACGACCGCGATCCCGCCGGATACGCGCCCCCGCGCCGGTTCGTCGACCGCCTGTACCTGCCGACCCTGGTCGAGACGATGCTTCGCGAGCTGGCCAACCTCGCCAACTTGCGCGTGGCCGCGTCCGCTGAGGCCGAAGCCGAAACACGCGACTCGTTGTCCGCGCGCTGGGCCGCGGCAGCCCCCGACGAATAGCTGACGCCGTCGGCCAACCGGCGCGAAGCATCAGCCCCTGGCGTTAGAACAAAGCACAACCTGCGCGCCTTCGGTCGTGTTCACGGTCACGAATCTTGCGGCTCGGCGGCATCCGACGGAGACTGCGGATCGCGACGAATTCCGCCATGCTGATGATCCCCGGTCACACCATCCACGAGCAGCTCTACGAGGGGCGAAAATCCGTCGTATATCGTGGTGTTCGCGACGAAGATCAGCGGCCGATCGTCGTCAAGATTCCGCGCGAAGCCTATCCCACAGCCAAGGACATCGCGCGCGTTCGCCACGAATTCCGCATCAACCGCAACCTGATGACCGGCGGCGTCGTGGGGATCATCGAGGCGATCTCGCTGGAGCGCCACGGCAACGGGCTCGCGACGGTTCTCGAAGACATCAACGGCGTCACGCTCAGCGATCTCGTCGCCTACGGCCGCGTTTCGACTGCGGAATTCCTGGACGTCGCGATCAAGGTGTCGAAGGCCCTCGCCGAGATCCACGCCGCCGACGTCATCCACAAGGACATCAAGCCGCAGAACATCATCATCAATCGCGATACCGGCGTGGTGCGCATCACCGACTTTGGGGTGAGCACGCAGCTATCTCGCGAGCAACAGAAGCTCGTCAGCCCGACCAGGCTCGAGGGCACTCTGGCCTACATGGCGCCCGAGCAGACCGGACGCATGAACCGGCCGCTCGACTATCGCTGCGACCTCTACAGCCTCGGCTGCACCTTCTACGAGCTGTTGACGCGGCGCCGTCCATTCCGGTCCGAAGACCCGATGGAAGTGGTTCACGCCCACATCGCCATCGAGCCGACACCGCCCCACGAGATCGACCCGACAGTGCCGACGATGCTGTCGGCCATCACGCTCAAGCTGATGGCCAAGACGGCCGACGGCCGCTACCAGAGCGCACACGGCTTGATGCGGGACCTGCAACGATGCCGCCAACAAGTCGCCGAGCTGGGTGGCATCGAGCCCTTCGAAATCGGCACCGAAGACGTGTATGCGCGCTTCGTCCTGCCGCAGAAGCTCTACGGCCGGTCCAACCAGGTGCACGACCTGATGATGGCCTTCGAACGGGCGGCGGACGGGCGCAGCGAGAGCCTGTTTGTCGGCGGGTACTCCGGTGTCGGCAAGTCGGCGCTGGTGTCCGAGGTGAAGCGGCCCATCGTCAAACGGCGCGGTTACTTCGTGTCGGGCAAGATCGACCAACACCAGCGTTCGGTGCCCTACTCGGTGTTCATCCAGGCGTTCGGTGAGCTGGTCCGCCAGATCCTGACCGAGCCCGCCGAGCGCATCGCCACGTGGCGCGCTGAGATCCTCAAGGCGGTCGGCGATAACGGCGCGGTCATCACCGACCTGATCCCGGGCCTCGAGCTGATCATTGGCGAGCAGGGTCACGTCGCTGAGCTTTCCGCGGCGGAGGCGAACAACCGCTTCAACTCGATCTTCATGGACTTCGTGTCCGTGTTCGCGCGCCCCAACCACCCGCTGGTCATCTTCCTCGACGATCTGCAGTGGGCGGACACCCCTTCTCTGAAGCTGCTGAGCCGTCTCGCGTCCGCGCCCGAAGTCGAGTACCTGCTCATCATCGGCGCGTACCGCGACAACGAGGTAACCGACGACCACCCGTGCATGGTCACCATCTCCGAGATCGAGCGCGCCGGCGGGACCGTCACCCGCATGAACCTGCACGGGCTCGGCGTCGAACCGCTGACTCAATTCGTCGCCGACGCGCTGCACAGCACCACACGCGGCGCGCTGAAGCTTTCGCAGCTGGTGTTGGCGAAGACGCGCGGCAACCCGTTCTTCGTCGGCGAATTCCTGATGGCCCTCTACCGCGAAGGCCTGATTCGTCACGACCCAGCGGCCGGATGGAAGTGGGACATCGACGCCATCGCGGCGGCCGGGTTCACGTCCAACGTCGTCGAGATGATGACGGAGCGCATCCGCGAACTTGGCGAAGCCACGCTCCGGACGTTGTCGCAGGCCGCGTGTATCGGTAACCGCTTCACAATCGGCACCCTCGCCGCCGTCGCCGGAACGAGCCGCGCCAAGGCCAGCTTGATGTTATGGCCGGCCGTGCAAGAGGGCCTGATCGCGCCAACGGACGACAATTGGAAGCTGGTGACCGCCACCGGCGACGAGCTTACGGCGACGATCCAGGGCATCGAGGCGTCCTACGTCTTTGTCCATGACCGCGTGCAGCAGGCCGCGTACGAGTTGATGCCCGAAGACGAGCAGATCGACGCGCATCTGCATATTGGCCGGACGCTCCTCGGCGACCGGCCGTTCGAGGAGATCGAGGACCAGGTCTTCAAGATCTGCAACCACTTCGCGGTCGGCATCAACCGGATGTCGAGCCCGGCCGAACGGTATCGGCTCGCGAAGCTGAGCTACATCGCCGGCAAGAAGGCCAAACGCAGCGCCGCCTACGATCCGGCCATCGAGTATTTCCGCGCGGGCATCGATCTGCTCGGCGACCAGATGTGGGCCGACTCCGAAGGCATGTCGATGGGCCTGGCCAAGAACCTGTCCGAGTGCATCTACCTGACCGGCCAGTACGACGAGGCCGAGAAGCTGTTCGACGAGGTGCTTGCCCACTGCCACGCAGACCTTGAGCTGGCGGCGGTCTACAACCTCAAGGTCGTGCTGTACGCGTCGACGTCGCGTTACAACGAAGCCATCGCGTGCGGCGTCCAAGCGCTCAAGCACTGCGGCATCAAGTTCAGCCCAGACGTCTCGAAGACGACGGTGATCGTCGAAGTCCTGCGCACCAAGTGGTTGATGCGCGGCAAGTCTATCGACAGCCTCGAATACCTGCCGGAGCTGGCCGAACCCCGCCTTATCGTCGCCGTCAGCGTGATCAACGAGATGGCCGCGCCCGCGTTCTTCCTCGACACGAACCTGTACACGGTGCTCGTACTCAAGATGCTTCATGTCTCGCTTGCCCACGGCAACAGCGAGCTGAGCAGCTATTCGTACGCGCTATACGGGATGATCTGCGGCGCGTTCCTGAGCGACTTCGAATCAGGCCTGAAATTCGGCGAACTCGCGCTGCGGCTCAACAAGAAGTACCAGTGCCCCGAGGTGGTCGCGAAGATTCACTTCATCATGGGCATCTTCATCAACCCGTGGCGCAACGACGTACGCACCAACCTCGAATACCTGAGCACCGGCTACAAGGAAGGCCGCGTCGCGGGTGACCTCGTCTACACGGGCTACAGCGGGTTGGCGCAGATCTACTCGATGCTCGTGTATGGCGAGCAGCTCGACCTCTTCTTCCGTGAGAGCCATCGCTTCCTCGAGTTCTTGCGGCGCACCGGAGACGACGACGCGGCCGATTGCATCGTGGTGATGCAGCGGATGGTGCTGTGTTTGCAGGGCATGACGACGTCGCGCATGGACTTCGGCGACGATTCCCTGGAGGAGAAGGCGTTCCTCAAGCGGCTGACCCCCAAGAAGATGAAGATCCCGCTGTACCTGTTCCACATCCTCAAGATGCGGTGCATGTACGTCTTTGGAGAGTTCGAAAAGGTCCTGGAACACGCCGACCTTGCCGCCCCTTACGCCGAATCGTGCATCGGCCTGCCGTTCACGGTTGACGTCGAGCTGCTCCAGGCCCTCGCCGCGTTGCGAATGGCGGCCAACCCGGACAACCCGCGGGGACCGCTGATGCGGCGCGCGAAGAAGTCTCTCAAGAAGCTCAAGCTGTGGTCGGACAGCGCGCCCAACAACTACCTGCAGAAGGTCGAAATCGTGCGCGCCGAGATGGCTCGGGTCCGAGGCGACAACTCGGCCGCCATCAACGCGTTCGAAGTCGCGATGGCGATCGCGCGCAACAACAACTTCATCCAGGACGAGGCCATCGCTTGCGAGCTCGCCGGCCGCTTTCACCAGGAGCAGGACCGATTCCGGATGGCGCGCTCCTATCTCACCGACGCACGGTACGCGTATGCGCGCTGGGGAGCGCTGGAGAAGGTGTCAGCGCTCGAGGATGAATTCCCGGTCCTCAAACACGCCCACGAATCGACCTCCACCACGATCACCACCACCGGCGAGTCGACAACATCGGGACACGGCGCGTTCGACATCCTGTCGGTGATGAAAGCTTCGCAGGCCATCTCGTCGGAGATCGTGCTCGAGAAGCTGCTGCGCCTCTTGCTGCGGACCGTCATCGAAAACGCGGGCGCCCGACGCGGCGTGCTGCTGCTCGAACGCGACGGCGAGATGATGATCCAGGCCGAGGGCACCGCACAGTCCGATCGCTACACAGTGCTCCAACAGCGGCCGATCACCGGCGACAACGACGTGGCGTCAACCGTCATCAACTTCGTCACGCGCACCGCGGAAACCGTCGTGCTCCACGACGCATCGGAAGACGCCCGGTTCGCCCAGGATCGGTACATCCAGCGTCATCGTCCACGCTCGGTTCTCGTTGCGCCCATCCACCACGCAAGCGACCTCATCGGCGTGCTCTACCTGGAGAACAACCTCAACACCGGCGTCTTCACGAAGGACCGACTCGAGGTCATCCAGATGCTGTCGTCGCAGATCGCCATCTCGATCGAAAACGCGACGCTCTACCAGAAACAGGAAGAGATGGCGGCCAGCATGTCGCGTTTTGTGCCGACCGGGTTTCTCGAGGTGCTCGGCAAGCGCTCGATCCTCAACGTGGGCCTCGGCGACGCCGTGCAGCGCGAAATGACCGTGCTGTTCTCCGATATCCGCTCGTTCACCGCGATGTGCGAGCAGATGCAGCCGCAGCAAATCTTCAACTTCATCAACGAATACCTGCGGCGCGTGGGCCCGGTGATCCGCCAGTACCGTGGCTTTATCGACAAGTACATCGGCGACGCGATCATGGCGCTTTTCCCCCATCGCGCCGACGACGCCCTGCACGCGGCCGTAGCCCTGCAGCGCCACGTCACCGCGTTCAATGTGGAACGTGCAGCGCGCGGCGAGCCTCCCATCTCGATCGGTGTCGGCCTGCACCTCGGCCAGCTGATGCTCGGCACCATCGGCGAGGAAGCCCGCCTCGAAGGCACGGTCATCGCGGACGCCGTCAACATGGCGTCACGCTTCGAAGGCCTGACCAAGATGTTCGGTGCGCACATCCTCGTCAGCGGCAACACGCTCGAATCCATGGCCCAGCGCGGTCGCTTCAAGGCCCGCTACCTGGGTGAAGTTCAACTTCGTGGACGCACCGAGAACACGGCGATTTACGAGATCTTTGACAGCAATGATGAAGCGTCCGTTGCGCACAAGGAGGCGACCCGAGAGACCTTCGAACGCGGCGTCAAAGCGTTCATCAAGGACGACCTCGACACGGCCCTGGCGTCGATGAAGGTGGTGCTGGCGAGCGATCCGCAGGACGCGGCGGCGCAGTACTACTTCGACAAGATCGCGGCCGAGACACTCACCGAACCCGGCGATGATGACGAACCGGCAGGCCGCGGCATCTTCCGGGGCTTCGATTCCAGCCCAAAGGCGTAGATCGTAGGCAGCTACGCCGAAAAGCGCGGATTCGTGCCGAGAAACGAGTGCGCCTTGACCTCGCTGATGGTCACGGTCGCCAGCTCGCCTGGCCACTTGAACAGCGCGCCGGGTTCGTTCGCGTCGACGTTGACCTTCATGTTGTGCTGCGTGCGCCCCATGAGCTGCATCGGCGCGAGGTGCCCCAGCGCAGCCTTGGATTGGCTGCTCGGCCCCTTCTTCTGCATCGTCGACATGCCCTCGAAAAGGACCTCGACATCGCGCCCAAGGTGCTCGGCCATCCACGCGTCGGTGATGCGTCCCTGGAGCTCCTGCACCCGGCGCAGGCGTTCTTTCTTCACCTGTTTGGGCACGTCATCTTCGATGCGGGCCGCGGAGGTTGCGGGGCGCGCCGAGTAGGAGAACGAGTAGATGGATTGGTACCGCACGCGCTCGAGCAGCTGCATTGTCAGCTCGAAGTCGTCGTCCGTCTCGCCCGGGAAGCCGACGATGATGTCCGTGGTCATGGCGATGTCGGGCCGAAGCTCGCGCAGTCGGTCGATGCGGCCGCAATAGTCTTCAATCACGGTGCGGCGACGCATCATCCGCAGCACGCGCTCACTGCCCGCCTGCACCGGCAAGTGGAACCACGGCATCAGCTTGGGCAGGTCCCCAAAAGCCTCGATGAGCGTGTCGTTGCAGTCCATCGGGTGGCTGGTCGTGAAGCGAATCCGATGCAGGCCCTCGACGTCGTGGATCTTGCGAATGAGCCCTGCGAAATCGACCTCGGCGCCCCGCTTGTCGCGGCCGTAGCTGTTGACGTTCTGACCGAGCAGCGTCACTTCACGCACGCCGTGATCGACCAGCATCCGCACTTCGTCGACGATGTCATCCGATGGCTTGCTGACTTCGCGGCCGCGTGTCGTGGGCACGATGCAGAACGAGCAGAACTTGTTGCAGCCCTTCATCACCGTCACAAACGAGGTCACTCGACCGTCATTGGGCGGCAGCGGGCGCGCGAACTCGTAGGTCTTGCGGTGAATCTGCTCGATCTCGGCGCGGCGAATGTGCTCCTCGCGGGCCTTGGACGCCAACTCGGGTAGCCGCATCATCTGGTCGGGGCCGACGACGAGGTCGAGGTGTGGCACGCGCTTGAGCAGCCGATCCCCTTCCTGTTGAGCCACGCAACCGGACACAGCCAGCACGAGCTCGGGGTTGTGCTCCTTCAAACGCCGCAGCTTGCCGAGCCGCGAGTCCATCTTGTGCTCGGACTTTTCGCGCACGCTGCAGGTGTTGAGCACGATCAGGTCGGCGACTGTCACGTCATCGGTGGTCGTATACCCCGCGCCGGACAGCGATTCGATCATCCGTTCGCTGTCGTACACGTTCATCTGGCAGCCGAACGTCTCGAAATAGACGAAGCGGCCGCGGTCGTCCGTGGCGGGAAGCTGGCCCGGGCCGGTGGTCATTTCGACGCGCCTCCGGCCTTGTCGAACGTGGGGTTGTGCACGCGCCAATCGAGGCCCTCAAAGCGCATCGTTATTTCGCGCTTGCTGCCATTGCGCGACGTGACCGTGACCCTCTGCTCGACCGTTCGCCCATCGGCCGGGGTCGCAGCCGGGTAGGGGTCAGGGCCTGGCTCATAGCGGACAATATCGGGCAGGACGAACGCCACCAGTGGATCGCCGATATGGACCTTCTTGTCGCCCGTGCTGCCCGCCTTGGCAGGTCGAAGCAGGTCGATGGGATCTTTGCCGATCGCCTTGGCCCGCAGCTTCAAAGCCCGCTTGGTCAGCGCGCTCAAGTGGCGATACACGGTCGCCGTATCGCGCTTTTGCGCCGCATCCACGAAGCGCTTCAGCCCCGCGACGACCGGTTTTTCACGGCGGGTGCGCGGCTTGGTCATCGTCCAGGTGCTCTTGGGTTCGCCATCCAGCCGCTCCAGCACCGGACCCGAACAGCCAAACGCGAACATGGCGCTGAGCAGGACGCTGATGGGGCTGGCGAAGGTGCGGCGCATGGGTTCCCGGGGCTTGGGCGCCGAAGACTGTACGCAACGTCCCTTCGGTTCAAGGGTTTCGGTCGCGAACGGGGCGCTTTATGGCGTGGAACGGGACGCTAGAAGCCAGCTTTGCGGGTCGCTTCGAAGTCGCCCTTGAACTGGTTGCCGGGTCCACTGGGCGTGACGATGTTGCCCTTCCACCAGCCTTTGGTCAGCCGATCGACCTTCAAGTCGCCGACCCAATCCTTGTACTTATCGACCGGCGGCATGTCGTCGACCATCGTCGCACCACCGTTGAGCGACAGCTTCGTGTCCAGCGCCAGGCCGTTGAGCGCCTGTTCAATCGGCAGCACGAGCAGCGAGACGGCGGAGTCACACGCCTTCTTCACCGCGCTCTCTTTCAGCCCAATCTTGCCGAGGATCGACTTGCCGATGCCCTTTGCGATGCCCGCGCAGTTGACCAGCTTGCTCATGGCCCCGGAGAAGCTTGTGGCGCCGGTGATCTTCTTGAGGATGACGTGGGTTAACACGAAGAGGATGAGCTTGCCGTAGTTGAGCTTGATGGTGCTGCTATCGATGGTCAGCTTGGTCTGTTGGCTGATCGTCCCGGTCAGGGTGCCTGCGAGGAAATTCAGCGGGAAATTGGGGTCTTTCACCGCGTCCTTCATGTCCAGGGGTATCTTTCCGCAGTCCTTGTAGTTGGGATCGGACTTCTTGCAGCCAAGCTTCCAGTACAGGTTGACGCCCGTGAAGCTGATTTCGCCCTTGATGAAGAAGTCATTGCTCACCTTGAAGATCTTCAAAACGCCCAACATCTCGAGCTTTTTGACCACCTGCAGCACGTCCTGTCCGATCTGGAAGAAGTCCTGCAACCACTTGGGACTCGAGTTGAGCAGCCACTTGGTGACGACCTTGGCCAGCTGCTTTTCGAACAAGCCAAAGGCGGCGTCCACGAGGATTCCGGGGATGAATTGCTTAACGATGTTCTTCACTTGCGTGATGATGAACGCGCCGGGATTGTAGAAAATCTGGACCGCGGTATCGAGGATTTTGCCCAGCTGGCCCGGGATCGCGCCGGTGAAGTCGAAGTGATTCACCATGTCGTACGGACCCGCGGCCTGGAGCGGCAGGGTCAGCAGGGTCACCGTGACTTCGGTTGTCGCCTTGTCGAGCACGAGGATGCCGTCGGCGCATCCGGCGGCGGCGAGGCGGTTGGTGACGTCTTTGGCGATGACGTAGATGCCGTACTTCTTGTTGGCGGGGAGCGGCCCGAACTCCGGTGTGCCGCCCAGGAACGTGGATTTGCCTGCGACGTAGCCGCCCGGCGGGTAGATCGGCTTGAACGAAGCGCACGTGAACGGCATGGGCATAACCCGCACCGTGGCCTGGCCGATCTGCACCTGGTTATCGTAGGACAGCTTGACCTTGATCTTGCCCTTGGGCGTGTCGGTGACGGTGATGTCGATGAATTTCGCCTTGGCGCCTTCGCAGCTGATCTTCAGCCGGTATTGCACCGCGGGGCTCTTGTTGCCGCGAAACACGGTGCCGGCCAGGCCCTTGGCATCGGTGCCCGTCATCTGCGAGTCGACGGCTCCGAGTCCTTTGCCGTTGAGACCCTTGTTCTCGACGATCTCCCAGAAAACGGCGACGCCGGATGCGGGCGTTCCGAGGGACCAGTCGATCACCTTGACGTGAATCGGCAGCAGGCCGTTGGGCGCGATGACCTGCGGCAGCGAGGTGTTCATCAGCACGATGATTTCGCGCTGCGTAGCGACCTGGGTGGCGTCGTCGGCGGCGCTGAATGCGTCGGGATCGTTGGACCGAATCGGGATGTCGGCGCTGCCCGTGAACTTGCCGCCGGGCGCGTCCGAGTGGGCGTCGGCCTGCACCACGATGCCCTGGATCGTCTCGCTTCCGCAGGCGCTCGTAAACGCGACAAGGCTCACCCACGCGGTGAATCGTATCCAGCTGGCGCGGCGATCGAACACCGGCCTGCGGGCGATTGAGCGATTGGGGTTACCGGGGCGCATCGGGCGATCCATGAGCAAGTTGCCGGAAGCCGCGCAATGCTAGCGTAATCCGGTGTTTCGCGACAGTACGATGGCCGCTGTGGGCCGCTGTGGGCCATGGCTATCCGTGAAGACGTGCGGTTGCCGCGGTTGGCAATGCACCGGATCGTTGACGGTTTGGCGGCACCGTGGCTTCCTCTTCGCAGGCATGAACCGGTCTTTGTCGCTTTCGGCGCGCTGTCTTTGGCTCACGGCCGCGCTCACGGTTGGTGCTGCGATGTGCGGTTGTGCGGTCGAGAGTGATCGGATCGGCTTTGCGGAGCTGGATCGCGTGCGATTCGATTGCCGTGTGCAGCCTGTCCTCGCCGCGCAGTGCGCCACGCCGGCTTGTCACGGCGACGCCGAGCGACGGATGCAGGTCCTGGCGCCCGGGCGGATGCGCATGACAGCCGAGCTGATCGCGGCGAGCGAAAAACAGCCGCACGACGACGCGACGTCTGGACTGCACCCGCCGCTGACCGAAAGGGAGCTTCGATTCAACTTCGCACAAGCCCGCAGCATGGTGCGCGTGACCGGTCATATCGCCGACAGCCCGCTGCTGATGTATCCGCTCGCCATGGGCGCAGGTGGCCACTACCACGAGCCCAAAGGCGAGGTCTTCCCGTCCCGCGATGATCCCGACTACGTGGCGCTCTACGACTGGGCCGCGGGGGCGACGGGGTGTCCATGAATCGTTGTCGCAGGACGTCGTGGCAGACCGGCGCGCTCGTCGCCGCTGCGTTCACCGTGTGGGTTGTCGGCTCTGGCTACTCATCGGCGGCGCTGTTTGAGACCCCGGCAAGCCAGGGCGGCGGCGAAGGGCTGCTTTACACCGGTTCGGCCACCTCGCACGGAATGCACTGCGGCAGCTGCCATCAAGGCGACGTGCGGCATTCAGGCGCGAAAGTCACAGCCGATCCTGCCAGCCTCTTCGCCACAGGATACGAGCCGGCAAAGAGGTACACAATCACCGTGGCGATCGACGCGGAGTCGCGCGGACTCGACCGCCAAGGCGCCTGCGAAGAGGGTCAAGGCGGCTGCAATCGCAATGGCTTCATGGCAGAGCTCGTCGGCGATCACGGCGCGGCGATCGGCACGTTATGCGCTGACGGAGGCACGATTGGTGACAACGGATGCGACCAGAGCTCCGGCAAGGAATCGAGCATCGTCGGCGGCGGAAAAGCGGTTGGTGGCCACTCGCTGAAGCTCCCCGAGCTCTGCCTGGAGCCCGGCGACACGAACTGCTTCGACATGGCGGCTCAGAAGGCTGCCGGCAAGACCCCAGCCGAGATCAACGCGGCATTGAAGGCCGCCATCAAGGGCCGCACGTCGTGGCGCTTCGTGTGGCGCGCACCCGACAGCTCTCAGCCCGTCAATCTGTTCATCGGCGTGGTCGACGGCGACGGCGGCAACACGGTCGATCCCCACCACAACGACTATGTGGGCGACACCGTCTTGCTCGTGAATCGGCGAATTCTGCGCGAAGGTCAAAGCGACCACGCTTGGCCGACCGACGGCCGCCCCCATCCGGACGATCCGGCATCCTGTAGCGCTCAGAATCCGCACCGCGGAAAATTCCCCGCCGCGGCCGTTTTCATCATGTTGACTTGTATAATCATGATGTTGATGTCTCGTTCGCGGAGTCGCGCATGATGAACTCTAGCCTCAAGGTGCTGGGTCTGCTGGTCATCGCGACGGCGGCTATCGCTGGTCCGGGGACGGTCTTCGCGGCGCAAACCTCGTGCGACATCGTCACCGGCCCGTCGTGCGTCATCAACGAAGGCTGCGACTGCGACCACGATGGCTACGTCCGCGACCTCGGCAAATCCTGGAAGTACTGCAAGTTCCAAAAATGCCCGATCGACGCCGACGACACCGATCCAAAGGTGCTCGGCAAGTCGACGACGTTCAACGCCGACGGCGACGGATACACCAAGCAGTTCGACTGCAACGACGACGATAAGAACATCTTCCCAGGCTCTGCGATCGCTTGTTGCAACTGCGAAATCCTTAATGATCCTAATAAGTATAATGCGTTTGGATGCAGTAAAGGTTGTCCTCTGAGCCAGCCGGCACCGGACGCCGGACCACCCGACGCCGGACCGACCGACACCGATCCCGAAGACACCGGTCCCGAAGACACCGGGCCGCCAGACACCGGGCCACCAGACACCGGGCCACCAGACACCGGGCCACCAGACACCGGTCCGCCAGACACAGGACCAGCAGACACAGGCCCAGCAAACATAGGCTCAGCAGACACAGGCCCCGGTTCGAATGATGGCGCGACGGCGACCGATGCGGCCGTGGACCCCGGCGACCTCGACAACGATAAGGACGGCGTGCCGGCGAAAAACGATTGCGACGACGCCGACCCGTACATCAAGCCGGGCGCCGCCGTGGCGTGCTGCAGCTGCGAAGTCCTCACGGACCTGAAGAAGAAGGAGCTGTTCGGATGCCTTGGCGGCTGCCCGCTGAGCGGATCCGACGATGACGCAGGATCCACCATCGATGCAGCAGCGACCGTCGATTCGGCCAGCGCGGATGACACCAGTGCGGGCGACACCAGTGCGGAAGGCGACATCGGCCCCGGGCAAACGGACACAGCGACCGACCCCGTCGACGTTGCCATCTCGGACGCCGGCACGACGGACACCGGAGGCCCGACGATCGGTGGCTGGGACGCCGGCGGCCTGCAAGATGGTTCGCTGTCGGGCGGCGGCGGTGTGATCCGACCCGAGCCACCCGCCCCGGGATGCAGCGCTGGACCGGCATCGGAGCGCGGTAACGGATGGCTTGCCCTGCTGCTCGGCTTGCTTTGTTTCGGCCTCATGCGACGCAAGAAGACGGTAGCGGCGCTGGTTGTCCTCGTCGCCTTGCTTGGCTCAGGATGCGTGCGGGTCCAGCCGTGGCAACGCGCGACCCTTGCCAAGCGCTGCATGGTCATCGGCAGCAACGCGGGTGAACTGCAGCTTGAACAGCACACGTTCCAGTACCGGGAGGGCGCGGCCGGTGGATTCGGTGGTGGCGGCGGAGGCTGCGGGTGCAATTGACGCCGGCCCAGGCCACGGCGCTGACCTTTGGACTCGTTGTGGGCTGCCTTGCCGGGGCGCCGCACGCGGTTGTCGCCGCGCCGCTCGCTGCATCCGTAACGCCGACAACCGCCCCGCTCGTGCGGGCATGGAAAGCGGCCGAGAGGCCCGGCAAACCCGACGCAAGCGCTGCCAAACGGCCCGGTCGCGCGATGACTGAGCCTGCGCGGACACCGGTCGGAGTCAAAGCCCGCGCCCGCACCAACTACTACGTGGACAACGACGGCAACCAGATCGTGACGCCGCTGGTGGCCGCCGAAGCCGTCGTCAACGAGACAACGGCCGTCCAGGCCCACGCCGTGCTCGACGTGATGACCTGCGCCTCGGTCGATGTCGTCACAGCCGCCACCCCGCTCGGCTATTTCCAGGAGACGCGCAAGGAAGCCGGCGGCGGCGTCAGCGTCAGACGCGACCTCACGACGATCGCGGTGTCGGGAATCGGTTCGCTTGAAAACGACTACAGCGCGGCCACGGGCGCGATCTCGATCAGCCAGGAATTGGCCAAGCGCAACACGACCCTGGCGCTCGCCTACAGCTTCACCGACAGCGACGTCGGGCGCGCCTACGACCCGAACTACAACCGTGATCTCGACAGCCACGCCGTCACGCTCTCGATGACCCAGGTGCTCTCGCGCCAATGGATCGCTCAGGCAAGCGGCTTCGCGGGCTTTCTCAACGGCATGCAGTCCTCGGTCTACCGCATGGTGCGCTTCACGAACGGCACCTTCGGGGCCGAGGTCGTGCCCGACGAGCGCATGCGTTTCGCAGGGGCGGTCCAGGTCCGCGGGGCGCTGGCGCGGAAGCTCTTTGTCGGCGGCAGCTACCGGCTCTATAGCGACGACTGGGGAATGCTGGCGCACACAGGCGAGCTCACCGCGTTCTACACCGTCAACTCGTCGTTCACTGTCCGACTGCGCGACCGCCTCCACGTGCAGCGAGGCGTGCCGTTTTACCAGTCGCGCTTTGGCAGACCGTTCCGCTACATGACCGCCGATCGCGAGCTCGGCGACTTCTACGGCAACCTGGTCGGCATCAAGCTGTCGGCCAACTTCGCCGAACCCAGCCGCGGCACCGAGCTGTCGATCGACGCCAAGGTCGACGGCATGTGGCAGGTCTTCGACGATTTCCCCTGGCTGCCGGAGCGACGCATGCTGATGGCCGAGGTCGGTGTGGCTCTCGCGTTCTGAGATGCGGCCGCCCGGGACACCCGATGTGAAGGACGCTCGGTGAAGCTGTGCATGTATAAACCGCCCATTTTCGCGACACTGGCCCTATTCATCGCCGGACTGCTCGGCCCGGGCGCCGCGCATGGCCTGCAAAAACCCAAAAATCCGGCCCGGCCGAAGGTGTCCGCTGCAAAAACCGCCAAGACATGGGTTCGCAGCCAGCGTGCGCTGATGGGCACACGGTTTACGATCATCGCATTGGCCACCGGCGACCAGCGCCAAGCCCTCGACAAGGCCTTGGAGCGAGTCGACAGGCTGGAAAAGGCGTGGAGCCCGTGGATCAAGGGCAGCGAGTTGAGCCAACTCAACGCGGCGAAAGCCGGCGCCTGGGTGGCGATGTCCAAGAAGACAACCGCGCTCCTGCGACGAACCATGGCGCTGTGCACGTCATCGGGCGGCGCGTTCGATGCCACGTTCTTCTCGCTCCACGGCCTGTGGAAACTCAAGGCCCGGCCGTTCGCGCCGCCAACGGACGCGGCGATCAAGGCCCGGCTCCCCGCTGTGGGATGCACGCGGTGGCAGGTCGATGCGCGGCGAAACAGGGCCCGACGCATGGTTGCGGCGACGCGCATTCACCTCGGTGGCAACGCGAAGGGCACCGCGCTCGATGAAGCTGCGGTCGCGTTGCGCAAGGCAGGAGTCACCCGCTTTGTCGTCGACGGCGGCGGCGACATCGTCACATCAGGCAGAGGGCCCAAGGGTCCGTGGCGAGTCGGGGTCCGCAACCCGCGGGGCAAAGCCGGCCAGGTAGCCGCGGTCGTGCGGGTCGAAACGGGCGAGTCCGTGGCAACGAGCGGCGACTACGAACGCTTCGTCGACGTCGGTGGCAAGCGTTTTCACCACATCGTCGATCCGCGCACGGGCTATCCGGCGGTCGGTGTCCGACAGGTCACGCTCGTCGTTCCCAGCGGCGCTCATGCCGGCGAAAAGGCCGACGGTCTCTGCACCGCGGTCTTCGTACTCGGCCCTCGGAAGGGGCGCGCGCTGGTGGCCAAACATCCGGGCATAGACGTGCTCATCATCGATAGCGCCGGCAATTGGCACTTCAACGCCGGGATGCGCCGACGACTCGGTGGATTGAAGGCGAAGGGCGCAAAGCAGAAACAGAAGCGAAAGTAGAAGCCCTGACGTGTCCGCGGATCACGAGGCCGTGCGACTACTTGTAGCCGCAGATTCCGCCTTGGTTGCACTTGCCCTTCTTCTTGCCGTCGGGCGTGGATGGGCAATCAGCATCGGCTTTGCAGGTCGCGACACACTGGGCGCCTTCGCCGGGGATGGTGCGGCAGCCGCAGAACTTGGTGTTGTCGATGCACTTGCCCTTGCCGGCGCAGTCCTTGTCGGACGTGCACTTCGGCCCGGGCTTGCCGCCGCCCGAGCTGCCGCCACCCGAGCTGCCGCCCTGCCCGCTGGATGAACCGGAGCCGCCGCTGGACGACCCGGGCCCGCCGACGGGAACACAGTAGCCGTCCTTGGTGCAGAAACCCTGGATGCCGTTGGAGAACGTGGGACAGTCCGTCGAGACCTTGCAGCCGGGCGCGCACTCGGGGCCCGAGGCGAGGAACGCGCAAGTGCAGATCTTCACCGGGCCGCATTGACCTTTGCAGTCGGCGCTCGACTTGCACTTGGTGGGGCCGCCCGAGCTGCTCGAGCCGCCTGAACCACCGCTGGACCCGGAAGACGTAGACGAACCGCTGGAGCTGCCGCCCGACGAACCGCTGCCCGGAATCGCGATGCAATACCCCTGGGCGCTACAGATCTGCTTGGAGCCGGATTTGTCGGGCGGGCAATCGGCGGCGAAAAAACAGCCCGCGACGCAGACGTCACCAGTCGGGCCCTTGCCGCACGTGCAGTCCTTGGCCTTGTCGCCGCACTTGCCCTTGCAGTCGAGGTCCTTCTTGCACGGACAACCCAGGCATGGCTTTGGGGCGCCAGAGGATGATCCGCTGCTGGCTCCAGATGAACCGCTGGACGACGACCCGCCCGATGTACTGGCCGGGCTGCAGCTGTTGGTCGTGAGCGAGCACGTGCCCTTCTTCAGCTTGGCGCAATCGCCGTCGTTGATGCATTCGACGCAAGCCCAGATGCCGTTGTTCAGCTTGGCGCACGCCGCAAACGGCGCTTTGCACGCCGCACAAGCCGGGTCGGTCGTCGGGCCGGTGTCCGTGACCTGACCGGCGTCTTGCACCGAACCGGCGTCCGGCGCGCTCCCGCCAGCATCCGGCACAGCAACGTCAGCGCTTCCCGGACCTGTGTCCACAACCGTCGCGCCGCTGTCGACGGGGCCGGCGTCAATGACCGCGCACGTGTTGGTCGACAAGTCGCAGGTGCCGCTCGCGCAATGGGCGTCCTTGCTGCACTGAACGCACAGCCACTTGCCCTGGACCTCGGCGCACCCGGGGAACGGCGCGACACAAGCTGCGCAGATGGCGTTCGCGGAGGTATCACCGGCGGTCGATCCCGTATCGGCCGCGCTCGAATCAGGGGCCAGCGTGGAGGTGTCAGCCGCCGCAGCGCCCGCGTCGGTCACAGAACCGGAATCGACGGCGTTCGAGTCGGCCGGCGACTGCGCCTCCGCGTCATCCGACCCGGTGTCGACCTGCTCACTACCAGAGTCGGGGTCGGGGCTGTCGTCGAGCGGTTTGGTGCCGCAAGCGCCCGCGAACACGATGGAGGCAAGCGCCATGATCGCGACAAGCGCCTTCCTGTCGGACTGAATCGACTGCACGGGGCCTCCGCGACACACAATGAATGTGGGACGAGAGTGTACCAGACACGTTGGCTTTCCCGGTACGACAACCCGCTGCCCGAAACGCCAACGATGAAGAGCAGCGGCACGGGCGCCGAAGCGATACATGGAGTCGGCCGAGACCGAGCCGGCCAACACCCGACCGGGCACCCAGGTCAGAACGGATACAGCTCGCGGTTTGGGCATGCCGGGGTCGCGCACAACTTGGTGCAACGCGCCATCGAGGGCGGCGACGGGCGCGGGAGTCCAGTCGATGCCGGCGCGCGCGAGTTGCGCCAACCAGGCGAGCTCCGATCCCACCTCGTCGGGATGCCGAAAATCGCCGCGGCGCACGCGCACAACGAGCCGCCGGCCGTCGTCGGTGTCGAGCCGGAAGATGGCGTTGAACGCGTCGCGCAGCAGCTTCAAACGGCCGGTCAGCCCCCACAGCGGCAGGGCACGTTTGGCCAATGCGCGCAGGCGACGGGTTCGTGCGCGCGCCGTCAGTTCTGGATATGCCCGCATCAACGGACGATACGCAGCGGATCAGTACGCGGTCCAGCCGCCGTCCACTGCGAGCACCGCGCCGTTCACATACGCAGCGGCGTCGCTGGCGAGGAAGAGGGCGGCTTCGGCGACTTCCATGGCCTTGCCGAAGCGCGGGATGGTCGGAAAGTGCGGCTGGTAGGCGGCCATGCCCTCGGGATGCGGGATCAACGTGGCGGCCATGCGGGTCTGGATCGAGCCCGGCGCGATGGCGTTGCAGCGGATTCCTTTGCCGCCGTAGAACCAGGCGACCGATCGGGTCAGACCGATCACGGCGTGCTTGGACGTCGTATACGCGCAGCCACCACGCCCACCATGTGCGCCGGCAGCAGACGACGTGTTGACGATGGCGCCCGATTCCTTCTCGAGCATATGCGGCAAGGCGGCGCGGATGGCGGCGAAAGGCGCGTTGACGTTCACCGACATCACGAGCTCAAACATCTCGTCGTTGGTGTCGTGACACGGCGTCAGGTTGTCGAGCACGCCGGCGTTGTTGCAGAGAATATCGATGCCGCCGTAGGCCTCGACACACTGGTTGACCATGGCCGCGCACGCCGCGGAGTCGCTGAGGTCGACGACAGCCGATTGCACCGTCGCGCCTTTCTCGGTCAGCTCGTTGAGGACCTTCGCGAGCCGCTTTTCGTCGCGGTCAGCGAGCACAAGCCGGGCCCCTTCAGCAGCGAAACGTCGCGCCATGGAGCGGCCGATACCGGAAGCCGCGCCGGTGATGAGCGCGGCCTTGTCTGCGAGTCGAGCGGATGCGTTGGACATGATCTCTCCGTCAGGCGTTCACGCCCCGTTTTATGCTTGTGGACGCGATCAAGCAGAGTCGGTCGCGTCGGTCGATTGGATGTGGTGCAACCCGGCCAGCAGCAGACGGGCAGCCTGCTGGGTGTGGGCGACGACCTCGTCGGTGTTGCGCGCGCCGCAGAGCCAACCGATGAGCTCGGCGTACCAGACCTGCTGGAGCAAGAAGCAGACCTCGTGATCGCCGGGGCTGCCGTCACTGCCGCCGCGCAGCGCTCGGACGACGAGCGATGTGATCCGGTCCTGGTAGCCGATGATGTGCTCGGCGACGCCAGGATCCCCGGAACCAACGGCGCGTAGCACGGCCCGGGCAAACCCTTCGCGAGCGATAAGACCGAGCGACGCGGCCTCGAAGAAGAAGGCAACGCGATCGAGCGGGGTCTCGCCGTCGATCGGGAATTCGCGCAAAACGTCTTCGAACTTGGCGACTTCGGAGTCGAGGGCGGCGACCAGGATCGCCTCCTTGCTGGGGAACCGGCTGTAGACCGTTCCGAGCGCGACACCGCTGCGCGAAGCCAGATCACGGAGGCGCACCGCTTCAAAGCCCCCCTCTTCGGCGAGGGCGATGGCTTCTTCGATGATCCGGCGGGCGCGTTCCTCCATGGCCCGAATAGAACGTGTTCTAATTCGTGACGTCAAGCGGCCATCGGAGGTCTTGGCGGCGTTTTTCTCTGGTCCGCTACAGAACCTTGATCGGCTTGTTGCTGTGGCTGACGTTCGGGCCGAGCTGGCCGATGTCGTTGCGCCCCCAGCACCAGACCTGACCGGTATCGTTGACGGCGCAGCTATGGGAGGTGGAGCCGCCGAGGGTCAAGGACGCGCCACCACCGGAGACATCGCGCCAGGTGCCCGACGCGATGGGCACGACCGGTTTTTCGAAGATCTTCAGCGATCCCGAGAAGCCGTTGCCGAGCGCGCCATGGAAGCCCACGCCCCAACAGGCCATTTTGCCGTTGATGATGCCGCAAGCGTGCCAGAGTTGGCCGGCGATGATCGTCGCGCCGGTGAGGTGTTTGGCGACGACGGGCTTGGATTGGTAGGTGCCGTTGTCGCCGCCGGTGGATCCGGTGCCGATCTGACCGTAGTTGTTGAGCCCCCAGCAGCGGATTTCGCCCGACTTGCGCTTGGCGCAGCTGAAGAAGCCGCCCGCCCACACCGCGACGGCGTCGTTGAGGTTGGCAATGGCGACCGGAGTGCCTTCGCGCGCCTTGGTGGCGCCGCCGTAGTGCTTGCCGACCTTGCCGTTGCCGACCTGGCCGTACGCGTTGTAGCCCCAGCAATAGACCTGGCCGGTCGCTTCGAGCGCGCAGGCGTGACCGTAGCCGGCTGAGACGCTGAGCACCTTGCCGACCTTGGTGACGGGCTGCGCCTTGGTTTCGACCTTGTTTGCCGTGCCGGTGCCCGCTTGCCCCCACCGCTGGTCGCCCCATGCCCACAGCTTGCCGTCGCTGGTCACGGTGTATGCGGTGAAGCCACCCGCGGCGAGGTCAACGACGTTGGCGAGGCCGACATCGACGGGTTTGGACTCGTAGTTCTTGCCCTTGGGGTAGTTCGGCGTGTGTTTGCCGTTGCCGATTTGACCAAAGTCGTTGCGACCTGCGCAGACCACGCGCCCGTTCTTGCGCAGCACGCAGGCGTACGAGAAGCCGGCGCGGATCGACAGGCCGTCGGTGATACCCGTGAAGCTCTTGGTCGGGCCAAGCTTGCTCGCGGCGATGCCCATCCCGAACTGCGCGCCGTTGTTTTCGCCCCAACATGTGACGGTGCCAGCCTTGTTGTTGCCGGTCGCGCTGTCGTCGAACAGCACGCAATTGAACGCAGCGCCGCCGGCGAGCTTGCGACACGGTTTGCTGCCGTCGAGCCCACAAAACCCCGCGGCCTTGGGGTCGGAGCAGGTTCCCTTGAGACACACCTTCTGTTTGCCAGCGACCGAGCACGCGGTGCCGTCGGCGGCCGGAGCGCTTTGACAGAGGCCAGACTTGGGATCGCAGCTGTCGACGCTGCACGCGTTGCCGTCGTTGCACGCCTTGAGCTTGCCGACGCACTTGCCGCCGCTGCAGCGATCGTTGCTCGTGCACTTGGACCCGTCGTCGCAGGGGCCGCTCGGGCCGGCGACGTGGTGGCAGAACCCTGTGACGCACTTGTCGAGCGTGCAGATGTCGCCGTCGTTGCATTCGGTGTTGGTGACGCCTTTGCAGAGCTCAGCGGCGACCGCGACCGGCGCGGGCCGATCGGTCTTGTTGCCGTCGCCGAGCTGGCCCGACTTGCCCGAACCCCAGCAGAAGACGCGGCCATCGCCGAGTCGTGCGCAGGTGTGCCCGTCGTTTTCGCCGGCGGAAGCGGGGAATGAACCGCCGGCCGCGATCTCGGAGACAGCTCCCGGGAGCTTCACGGGCTGCGGTGTCTCGGTCACCCCACTTTTTCCGGCGCTGCCGTTGCCCAGGCCACCGTAGTTTTCGGCGCCCCAGCACGCCACCGAACGGTCGGCGCGGATCATGCAGCGATGGCGCACGTGGCCGACGATCTGGCGGGCGTCCTTGACCGCGTTGCCGATGACGGGGGAAGCCTCGACGGGCGCGCCGCTGTAACTCTTGATCGTCTTGTAGTTGCCCACCTGGCCGGTGTCGTTGCGGCCCCAGCAGGCGTGGCTCCCGTCCGGACGTCGCGCGCATGTGTTAACGGCGCTTGCGGAAAGGCCCACGGCGTCGGCGATGCCGGCGGTCACAGGCTTGGGATTGAGCGCGTTCTTGGCGCCGCCCGTGTAGGTGCCGGCGTGGAGGCTGTTGCCCAGCTGGCCAAACGCGTTGCCGCCCCAGCAGTGGACCTTCTTGTTGGCGGTGCGCGCGCAGATGTGTTCGCCGCCACCGGCGAGGGAGACGACGTCGGCAAGGTTGGCCACGAGCTGCGGGACCAGCGCGACGTGGCCGGCACCTTGTTTGCCATCGCCAAGGGTGCCGCGTTCGCCGCTTCCCCAGCACATCACGGTGCGGTCGTTGCGCAGCGCGCAGAACGTCATGCCAGCGGCGGCGATGTCGACGTAGACGCCGGCTGTCTTGACGGCGCGGATCGCCTTTTCGGCGGGCGGATCCAAGCCGTAGGCGCTGGCCTGTTTGCCGATGCCAATCTCGCCGTGCGCGTTGCTTCCCCAGCAGAAGACCTTGCCGGCGGCGGTCAGCGCGCAGGTCGCATTGAGGCTTGCGGCGATGGTGAGGATCTTGCCGCCGCTCGTCCCGGGCCCGATGCCATGGACCGGTGTCACGGGGCTGGCCAGGCTCACGAGATGTCCGCCGCCGAGCTGTCCGAGACTATTGGCGCCCCAGCAACGCACCATGCCGTCGCCCCAGGTCGCGCACGTGTGCTTCCAGCCGGTCGCGAGCCGCGCGCAGAGTTTGCTGCCGTCCGCTCCGCAAAGCCCGATAGACGCCGCGGAAACACAGGCCCCGCTGTCGCACACCTTGCCGCCGCCACAAGGCACGTAGGTCGTCGCGGGTTTGGCGACACACCCGAGCTTGCCGTCGCACGAATCGGTCGTGCAGGCGTTGCCGTCGTCGCATTTCTTGGCCCCTTTGCCCGAACACGCCCCAAAGCCATCGCAGGTGTCGGTCAGGGTGCACAAATCGCCGTCGTTGCACGGCGCCACAGCAGATGCAGGGATGGCCTTGAACACGCACTTGCCGGTGGTCGGATCGCAGCTGTCGTTGGTGCAGGGGTTGGCGTCGTCACAAGAGCGGAGTTTTCCAGCGCACTTGCCTGCCGCATCACACGTATCGGAGAGGGTGCAGGGGTTGAGGTCGTCGCAGGTGATGGTGGGCGCGACCGGCGCGGGGACGTGCGTGCAGATACCGACCGCGCAGCCGTCCGCGGTGCATGGATCGTTGTCCGCGCATGGCTTGGGCTGCCCCTTGCAAGCGCCCTTTTCGCAGGCGTCCTTGACCGTGCAGGCGTTCTTGTCGGTGCAATCGGCGCCCTCGTGACCGGGCACAGCGCCACACTTTCCGGTCTTCTTCACGCAGCCGTCGAACGTGCATGGATCGCCGTCGTTGCAGACCTTCTTGTCGCCGGCGCAGGTGCCCGCCGAGCAGACGTCCTTGATGGTGCACGGCTGCTTGTCGTCGCAGGGCTGGCCGTTGTTGCCGTCAACCGACTTGCACTTGCCCGATGCTGGGTAGCAGGTGTCGACCGTGCACGCGTTGCCGTCGTCGCAAATCGCCTCGTCCGTCGTCCCGTCGCAGGTGTTGTCGACCCCGTCGCAGCTCTCTTCGACGTCTTTGGCGGACTTGCACGCATCCACGCAGAGCTTTGTCTTGAGGTTGCAGGCGTGCGTCGGGCAGTCCTTGTTGGCCGTGCAGGGTTTTTTCGTGTTTGCGGCGGCGTCGTCGCCTGCGGTGGTCGCGTCGTCGGACTTGGCTACGTCGCTGGTTGCCGAACCGTCCGTACCGCCGGTTGGCGCGCTATCGGTCGCTGCGGCGGTGTCGGTGGACGAGCCGGTGTCGACTGTGACGTCGGCCATGGACGCATCGTCGGTCGGAGTCGTCGTGGTCTGCGAGCTGCCGGAACCACCAGCGTCATCGCTGCAGCCGAAAGCAACCAGAGAGAGGGACGCCAGCGTGCACAACGCGACGCGGCCGAGGATGGACGTGGGCGGTGACATAGGCGTTTCCGTGCGCCAGCAGCGTACAGGATCCGTCACACCTTTGGCATCGCTCGATGCTCCAGGCCTGCGCGGTCAATCCGGACGGACCGACACGACGCGGCCGAAGTGGGTGACGAGGGTCGGCGACCAGGCGGCCCCATCGACGTTGATGAGGTCGCGCTCGAAGGTGTAGGACGACCCAGTGCTGCTGTGCTCGACAGTGTCGCGATCGGATTCGGTCCACTTGCCGTCTTTCATCGAGAAGCGCGAGCGCTGCTGCATCCGATCGCCGTTGTACGTGTAGGCCCAGCGTCGGTACGGCTTGAAGCTCCCATCGGGTTGCGCGGTTTCGGTCAGCTCTTCGAGCAACCGTCCGTCCGACCCAGTCTTGAACGTCATGCGCGAGAGCTGTTTGAGTTCGCTGCCAGACGCGGCCCACGTGCTGCCGGTCGTGGGATGACCGCTGCTATCGAAGGCGACCCGCGACTCTGTGGCCAGCTTCACCTTGCCGTCCTTGTCCACCGACGAACGCGTCCACCTGGTGATGCGACCGCCGCTATCGTAGCCGTACTCGTAGCGCGAGATACTGCTTTTCGGAGACGTGAGGGAGGTTCTCTCAACGCGCTGGAGCCGGCCTGAAGCGTCGTACGTGAACGTCAGCTTCCGGTACGGGGTCCAGGTTCGCGCGCAGGCTTTGTCGGCGGTGGGCTTGCAGCTCGGATCGGTCTGCTTGCTGGTGTCGTAGGCGACCGCGGTAACTTTGCCGTCGGCGCGGCGCGTGGCCACCCATCGGCGCTCTTCGACGTACGGCGACTTCTCGTTGTTGTGGTCGCCGCCGATGATCTTCGCGACGCGCCCATTGGCGTCGTATTCGAAGCGCTGAACGTCGTCTTTCACGGGCTTGTTTGGGGCGATGTGATTGATCTCGATCACTTCGTGCAGGCGCCCGTTCTTGTAGGTCATCAACGTGTGATCTTTGTCCTGCTCCCACTTGCCGTCCTTGTCGCGATCCCAGTCGACGAGCTTGACGGGCCCGAAGTTGAACAGGGCACCGCCACCAGATGATGAGCTGCCCGACGATGAGCTGCCCGACGATGAGCTGCCCGACGATGACGTACTCCCCGAAGAAGATCCCCCTCCGGATGACGACGCCGCTCCCCCCGACGTGCCGGCGTAGACGCCCCCACCACCGCCCCCGCTACCGGCGACGCAGGCCGGCAAAAGGAGCGCCGTCGTTGCGCAGAGCGATGCGAATGGGGTCAGGCGCGTCGAAAAAGACGAAATCACAGCGTCCTCCTGCGGTGGTCACGCGCCAGTGTAGACCGGCAAAGCGGCGCGAGACAGCGAAGGCTACGCGGGATCGTCGCGGTTGCGCATGAAGTCGGCGACCTGGCCGAAGCGCTGGAGCAAGAGGGCGCGTGTCGGTGCGCTGAGCTCGGTGTCGTTGACCGCGATGGTCATACACAACATCCACTGGCGGGCCGAGTCGCTGTTGATGGCGAACGGCATGTGACGGCGGCGCAGGCGGGGATGACCGCGTTTTTGGATGTAGAGGGGCGGTCCACCGAGCCAGCCGCTCAGGAATTCGTAGAGCTTGTCGATGCTCGACTGCAGGTCGCTGGGGTGCATCTGCCGGACCTCAGCGGCCGCGGGGTTGCTGTCCATCTCGTCGTAGAAGCGCTGCACGAGCTTACGGACGCCGGCATCGCCGCCGACCTGGTCATACAGGGTTGGGCGCGGATTGTTGTTGCGCACGTCGTCTCCCACACACAGGGTTATCCGAAACGGCGCAGGAACCTCGACCTTGGCCGCCTCGCGTCCTTACGTTCGCGTGAGCATCGCTGCGAGGGCTCGTTTCCGATTCAGGAGTCTGATGAGTTGCCGGCTTTATGCCAGCGGTATCTCAAGCGTGTCGGGAGCGGGGGCGGGAGCGGGGGCGGGAGCGGGGGGGCTTCTCCGAACTACCCCTCGAGCCACTTCAGGACGAAGTCGAACAGCAGCGTGACGCCGGTGACGGGGAGAATCAGTCCGATCGCCGAGCCGAGCGCGAACCACCGAAAGCGCACGTTGGACAGCGCGAGGGCGTAGTTCAGCGCCGGCGCGAGCCAGAACACCGATCGCAGCGCCGTGACCGTGATGAGAGGTCGCGCGTCGAGGTGGTCGAGCGCCTTCTTGATCCACTTGTGGTCGAATTGTTGCAGGGCCTTACCGCCGACCCCGCGCACGATCAGAAAGGTCACGCAGATCGATACGTTGGCGGCGAAGAAACCTAGCGTGCCGCCGATCCACGGCCCCCAGATCGCGACCCCAGCGACGACGAACACCATGCCTGGGATGTGTGCGAATTCGGCGACGGTAAACACCGTCACGTAGACCACGTAACCCCATGCGCCCGCGTCGCGGACCATTTTCCGGACCTTGTCGACCGTCAGGTCGTCGGCAAAACCGGTCGCCGCTGCCACCGCCCACGCCGCAGCGAGGAGCAGCGCCAGCAACCCCAACCTCGGGGTCGCCGGGTGATGGAAGATGCGTTTGAGGATGCCGGGATCAGCCGATGAGGCCGTCAAGCTCAGCTCAGCAGGCTGCCGAGCTGCATGGCCAGGCTGATGTCGCCCTCGACCTTGAGCTTGCCCGACATGAAGAGCATCGGGCCGGCGAGCTCGCCTTTGACCAGACCGACGAAGTCGGAGTCGGCGACCGTGATGGTGCAGTTGGCGGCGTCGTTGGTGCCCGCGGTGACGGCCGCAGCGCCGGTGTCGACGAGCCAATCGCCGCCGTCATCGCCGGTGATGTGGAACTGGTAGATGGCCGGGCTGTCGCTCGGGCCCTTGGCGCCGAGGCTGGCAGCGAGCTTCTGTTCGAAGATGATCTTGGGCGTCATGGCGGCTCCGTAATCGTTTGGGCGGGTTGTCCGGGTGCATATCCGGGCCGGATCGAGAGGCCGGCAGCCGGGGCGCCGGAGCATCGAGGCCCACGCGCTGTAGGTCAAGGTGGCGGCGGCGGGACAGCAGTCGCGGTGCTGGGCCGCGGTTCGTCGCAGGCCAATTCAAACGATACTTTCCGCTCGCGGGCGTGGTTTTGGGCCCTTTTTCGAGCTCAAAACCGCGCTACGAGGCCTACAGGGGCCATAGGACGCGTCGGATCGCCTGGAAGGTAGGTAAATAGGGGGGCACGCCGATCGGCCCGTAGAACGCGAATTTCGCGGCTCGTCAGCGCCGCGACCTGATCAGCGTTTGCCGAGCAGATCGAGGATTCGACTGCTGGGCGTGCAGTTCTTGAACACCATCTGCAGGTTCCGTTTGCGGTCAGCGCCGTTGTCGTGGTGAACGCTCTTGGTGTAGCTGACGACGCCGACGACGGCGCCTCGGTCATCGATCACCGGGGCGCCGCTGCTGCCCTTGGCGAAGTCGGCGGTGATCTGCAGGACCGGCGTTTTCTGGCCGCTGCGGTTGCCGACGAAGGTCCGCGAGACGATGCCGGCGGTCAGGCTGTACAGAAACCCGTCGGGATGGCTGATGACACGCACGCGGTCGCCGGGTGCGACGGTTCGGGCGACGGGCAGGTGTTTGAAGTTGCTTCCGGCGAGGCGGATCACGGCGAGGTCGTCGACCTTGCTTGCGGCGAGCACCTCGGTGATCGGATGCACGCGGCCGTCCGATGTCATGGCGACGAGGGTCGTGCTGTCGGCGCGGTCGATGACGTGGTGGTTGGTGATCGCCAGCCCGTTGCTGGAGATGACGAAGCCGCTCGCCTGCCCGACGTGCCAATCGTCGCATTTGCCGCACTTGTAGAGGTTGCCGATGACAAGGACGGCGGCGCGCGCCCGTGCATAGAGGGTTGCGTTGTCGACCGAAGCGCCCTTGGCGTCCGTCACGACCAGCTTGTCGTCGATGCGCGCGGGTTCCCGATCGAGCTGGGCGATGAGCGTCTTCATCGCGGTCGTGCGCTGGCCTTCGTGAAGCAGCTGCGCGCCCTGGACGAGCTGGTTGGTGAGCTCACCGTCGTTGATGGGAGCGGACGCCTCCCGGAGCTGATCGGCGGTCGCCTTGGGGCCTGCGATGTCGCGTTGTTGCGCCTGGGCCGCTCCGCATCCTGCGGTGAAAGCGCACAGACCGAGGGCCATCGTGCGCGTCAGATCGGTCATCAGTTTCTCCCGCGCCGTCGCACGATCGTATCCAGCACCTCGCCGCTGTAGGCGCCAACCTGTACTTCCATCTCGGTCTTGGACTCGAACCCGCGAAAAACGACGCTGTAGCAGCCGTTGGACTCGGTCGCTGCGCTGCTGCCGGTGGGATGGCGGCGCTTCTTGGCGATTCGGTAGGCGATGTCGTGGGCGCGGTCTTCGCCGATCATCTTCTTTCCGGGCAGCTTCTTGACCGCGACGCGCAGCTTGGATTTGCGGTCGCCGCCCTTCAACCCGGCGGCCTGCATCAGCATTCCAAACGAGCGATGTTCCATGCACATGTGGTCGGACTTGAGGTGCGCTTCGTCGTCCTTGCCGGGCCGGCCCCACTTGAGCAAATAGTCGGCGACCGTCGTTCCAGCGGCGTTTCGTTTGCGACGCACCAGGCGCAGCTTCACGCGCACGCCGGCGACGCGTTTGACCTGGCCGGGCCGTATCTTGGTCTTGCCGGACCGTATCTTGGTCTTGCCGGTCCGTATCTTCGTCTTGCCGGCACGGGTCTTCTTCGAGCGCGCAACCGCGTCGTGGCTGGATACGTTGATCGCAAAGGTGGTCGTCACGACGAGCGCAGCGACAACGGTTGCATGAACGGTCGTGAAGGGCAGGCGGGCGCTCATGGCGGGCGGCTCCAGGTCGCGGGCTCAGGATCGCAGGAGCCAATACGACTGGATCGCGTCGATGGCGGCAGCGAGGCTGGCGTGGTTTTGGGTGACGTGGACCTCGATCCACGGATGTCCGGCGAGCTGCTGGCCGGGATCGACGAGCAGGATGGGGATCTGCCACAGGCCTGCGAGCGCGATCTCCATCAATGTGCCGATGCCGCGCTTGTCGCTCTGACCCGGCCAGTAGACCAGCAGGATGTCGCTGCGGCGGATGTCGGCCTTGTCGCGCGCCACGAGGTCGGCGGCGCTCACCGGGAAGCCACCGAGCGTTCCATCTTCGGTCGGCTTGGGGTGGTTGCCCCCGCGGGTCGGGTCCTGCGCTTCGATGTTGAGCGCGGCGAGCATCTTGGTCGCTTCACGGCGCCATGAAATGCACTCGTCGAGCAGGGACGGATCGACAGGACCGGCGAGGTAAACGCGCATCGACGCGGATGCTACCAGACGTTTCGGCGCCCCGAACATACGCTGCTGCACCACGCACTACGACCGCTGCAGGTAGCGCGGCGACCGGCCGTTGCGGTCCAGCCACATCGCGTACCACAGGTGCAGGTGCGCCACGATCGGTGTTTGGGGAGGGGTTTTCGTCTCGGACACGACGTCCATCAGGTGCAGGCGGTGTTTGCCCACGGTGACGATGTCGCGCAGGGACAGCTCACGCCAGCCGACGGCGTCGGTGGGGATCGGCAGGTGCAGCTGCGGGGTGCGCGCGTCGGCGGTGGCCAGATCGAGGCGCCTGGAGAGCGTCGCCATGTGATTGCGACCGAGTGAATACACGTCGGCGCAAGCGCGGGCGTGCATGGCGAAGACGACGAGTTGACCGCTGGCTGCGACTTGCTCGCTGACCCGGGCGCCTTCACGCAGGGACACGATGTGGTGCTGCGGACCGAGGGGGCCTTGCAGGTCGATGGGGACGACGTTGGTGCCGCTTTCGCCCGCGACGATGCCGGCGAGCACGGGTCGCGCGGTGCTGTAGCCGATGCGGAGCTGATCGTACCCATTGCCTTGCGGGGCGATCGGGTCGACGCGGCCGGGTTTGTTTTCGCGGCTGCGGCGCCAGGCGTCGTGCACCGCGAGGCGTGTTCTGTCGGCGGCGTCGATGAGGTGATGACGGCCGTGCGTGCCGACAAAGATGGTCACCAGCTTGTCGCCGCACACCGCGCGCTGTTCGGCGCGGAGCTTGAGTCGGGCCAGCCACGGGCGCGATGACGCGAAGCCGCCGTCGGATGCATTGAGCTCGAAGGGCTCGGCGGTAAGCGTGAGCAAGGCGTCGTCTTCGTCGGTCAGCCACCTGGCCTCTTCGCTGCCGTTGCGAACGACGATGGCGATCGAGACGGGCCGGATCCCGACCAACAACCACGTCCATGTCACGTCGATCGCGCGCGGTCGGCCGTCCAAACCCAACGTGGCGAACGGGCGGAACATGCCGGGTTCGTCGGCGACTCCGAGGTATTCGGCGGCGTGGGACGTGCCGCGAAAAGAGCGCACCGCGAGCTGCTTGAGGTCGGCCAGCGCGCTCATTTTCCGTGACCGCCCTTCACAACGACATCGCCGCGCTCGACCGTGATCGAAACGCGCCCGCTACCGGGGCGGTCGACCTCGATGACGACAGGGGTTCCCGCTTCGCCGCGGATCTTCTCAACGACAGACCCGATGCCAAGGCCCTTCGTCGGCTGGTGATCGACCCCGACGATGACGTCACCGTTTTGGAGCCCGAATTTCGCCGCTGGCGAGCCGGCCATGGTGCGCCGGATGACCACACCGGACGGCGTTCGGCCGAGGGTCGCGCCGATGCCCTGGAACGCGAATCTTTCGCCGGGTTTTCGTTTGCGAAGGGCGAGATCGCGCACCACCTCGCCGCCGTCGGGCACATCGACGCCGCCGCGCAGCTCGGTCAGGTAGGCGCGATGCTGCACGCGAACAGAGTGGGGGCCGGGTGCGACGCCGCGCAGCTCGTAGTTGCCGTCTTTATCGGTCGCGGCGCGCACGGGAGGCAGGTTGGAGCCGGGTTCGAAGAGCACGACCATCGCTTTGCTGATCGGTTTGCCGCTGTCCTTGGACGTGATTCGCCCACGCACGGTGCCGCCGGCCGAGAGGGTGATGCGGACGTTGTCTGTGGTCGTGCCCGATGAGGTCCAGACGCCGTTGGTGTGGCCGCTGGCGTGTCGGTCGGAATCGGCGACGAGATCGCACTTGCCGGGACGCACGCGCGGGAAGCTGAATACGCCCTTCTTGTCGGTTCGTTGCGGCGGCCACCAGCGGCGGCCGAAGTCGTGCTGGGGTTCGGAGACACAGCGGGCGATGCCGACTGCAGCGCCAGCCACCGGTTCACCATTGCCGTCGACAACCATACCGGTGATCGCCGCGCCTTCCTTGAGCTTGAGGGTCAATTCCTCGCCGGGTTTGGGCGCGCCGCGGTTGGATGAGCCGTGCCAGGGCGTGTAGGCGACGACGCTGATGGTTGCGAGGTCGACCCCCGGACGATCCCAGCTGAAGCGTCCTTCGCGATCGGCACGCATCGTTCGATTGCCGCCGCGATGGCTGAACTGCACCCAGGCGCCGCGAGCGGGGCGGCCGTTTTCGTCGAGCACACGGCCAACCACGCCGTCGACCGGCTCGAGGCTGAAGTTCTTTTCGAGTGCGGTCGGCCCGACAACAACCCGAACGCTGGACGACCGAAATCCGGACACGCGCGCGACAAGGGTCGCCGGACCTTCGGACAGCCCGGCGATCTTGTAGCGACCGTCGCTGCCCGCGCGCACCTGGATGGGGCGCTTCATCGACGCAGAGCTGACCACGACCTCGGCGGCCAGGGGCTGACCGGTCGACGAGGTCACCATGCCGTGAATGCCACCGCGCGGCAGGATGTCGATGACGATGCCATCGCGCTTGTCCGCGTCGGCGAGCTGCAGTGTTGGTCCGTTGAACGTGCCGCGACCTTCGACCTGCACGGCGATCTTGACGACGCCGGGTGGCACAGCGCCGATCGAGAACACCCCGTCTGCGCCCGTCATCGATCGCGTCGGCGCGACGAACGGCTTGAGCGGCCCACCGACGCCGTCGCACTTGGCCACATGCAGGACCATCCGCGCGCCGGCCACAGGAGTTGCGCCGGCCATGACCTTGCCCGAGACCGCTGCGGGACGGGCCAGCCGTAAGACCGCGTCCGAAATCGACTCCACGCCGTCTTCGCCATCAGCAAGCTCGATAACGAGTGCACGCGCGGCGGCGGGACCGGGGCTGATAAACCCCTCGGCGCTGGCATCGAGCCGATACGTGCCGGCCAACAGGCTCACGAACTGGAACGCCCCGTCCGAGTCGGTCTTGGTCCGCATCTTGCCGCTGACGACAACGGCCCCGGCCACACCATTGCCGCCGACATCGACCACGCGCCCGATGATGGTTCCGGGGTCCGCACCGTCGCTCGCTTCGGCCGCCTCGACGTCATCTTCATCGACGACGGGGGCGGTCCACAGCGACGCCATGACCAGCGCCGAAAGCACGACCACGATGCCGACGAGGACGATGTACCACCTGCCGCGCGTCATGCTGCTCCGTGACGACCCTGGCGCGATCGACGTTGCGAAAAGCGACGGCGCGCAATCATGCCTACCGTCCGCTCGGGGCCAAGCATCGTGCGCCCGATGCCCGCGACCCTCAACCCCGCAAACCACGGCTTTGTTCGCCGGCGGCTGCTGCAGCGACGAGAAACGGGCAACTCGCGCGGGAAACTGGCCTGCGCGAAGGACCGGAATACCATGGCGACACAAGCGGTTTTGTGTCGAGCGGCGCCCCGCACTTGACGACGACCGCGGTGACATGGACAAAGGGCGCCCCCACGAGCGTGAGATCGCGCCAGAAACGGGGCCAGGAGCGTCAAATGCAGCGTCTCAGCCAACGGATCGCGACCTTGACCGCGGCCTTGACCGTCGTCGCGTTGTCGCTGTCCGCGTGCGGCCCCGGCTACCTCGACAAGGGCGAAAAGGTCCGCGCGACCGACGAAAACCGCTCGGTCTACAAGGTGCTCGTCGCCTACCACAAGGCGATGGAAGACCGCGATATCGACCGCCTGCGTTCGATGATCTCCAAGCGCTACTACGAAAACGGCGGCACAACCGACAGCGACAAGGACGACTACGGCGTCGACAAGCTGCTGTCCGACGTGATCCCGAGGCTGCGCGACAACGTCAAGCGCCTGCAGTTCCAGATCCGCCTGCTCGACATCCGCATCGAAGGCGAAAAGGCGATCGCTGAATACGAGTTCTTCGGTCGTGCGTTGCTTACCGAAGGCGGCCGCAAGTCGTACAAGATGTGGAACGACTTCAGCCAGATGCGTTTGATCAAGGAAGGCGGCAAGTGGATGATCGCTGGCGGACTGTGATTCGTATCGACCGACTCTGCCTGCTCGCCACCACCGTCGCCGCGACGGTCCTATTCAGCACAACACTTGTCCCGCAAGCGCACGCCAGGCGCCTCAAGGACATCCAACGCGAGACGCCCAAGCTGCGCGAGGGCCGCGACTACCTCCTGCACGGCAAACCGTTTCAGACCCTCAAGGTCTTCGGGCTGGACCCCAATCAGCTCGCAGCGAAACCCGCATCAAAGGTCGCTGACAAGTCGGTCAAGAACGTCGCTGACAAGTCGGTCAAGAACGTCGCTGACAAGTCGGTCAAGAACGTCGCTGACAAGTCGGTCAAGAGCGCCGTCAAGCGCGTCCGTGCAGCCGACCTGGTCCGCAAGCTCCCCAAGAAGATGACCGCCGCCGAACGCAGCATCGTCGCGCGTTCATTCGCCCGGCTCGGACGCTACAAGGCAGCGCGTTTGGTGATTCGGAGCTGCAAATCCGTCGACTGTGGTCTGGCCGCGGCGCGCATCGAACGCCTGTCCGGCAGCCGAAAGTCCCTGCTCAAGGTGCTCGGCAAGGCGCAAAAGAAGCACCCCAAGTCGATTCAGCTCACCGTCGAGCTCGGTCGCGCGCTCTACGACGTCGGTCAGAAATACGCCGCGCGCCGGTTGCTCGACCCCATCGCCGACCTCTACCAGGGCGGGCAGGTCAAACGCATCGCCGACATCGTGGCCGTCGCCGAGTCGCTGGCCCTCAACAGCTACTTCAAAGATGCCAACGACGTGATCGCCGAAGCCAACGAGGGCGCGACCGGGGACGCCGAACGTCTACTCGTCGAGCTCCGCTGGGGGTTGCTGTTTCTGTCCAAGTACAACTTCCGCGACGCCGACCTCTCGCTCGAAAAGGTTCTGAAGATCGACCCGTTCCACCCCGAAGCGACAGTCGCCATGGCGCGGATCGACCTGCATTCGGATAACGATGTGCGCAAGGCCCGAAAGCGCCTCGACAAGCTTATCGCGCGGCAACCCAGACACCCCGCGGCGCTTGCCATGCGTGCCGAAGTCGCCCTGCGCGACGAAGAACCCAAGCAGGCCCGCCGATTCGCTGACCGTGCGCTCGCCATCCGGCCCGATGACCGATACGCGCTCGCAGTTGCCGCCGCCGTGGCCCTGTCCGCCGATGACCGCAAGCGCTTTGCCAAGCTCGAAAAACGGGCGCTCAAGCACGATCCCGGCGATGGCAGCCTGTATGTGAAGACGGCGCACTTCCTCGAGCTCGGCCACCGCTATCCGGAGGTGTTGAAGCTTCTGAAGAAGGGGATCACCAAGGATCCGGAGCTCTGGGCCGCCCACGCGCAGCTCGGCATGTCGTACGCGCGCATCGCCGACGACAAGAACGCGCTCAAGCACCTCACCACCGCGTTCAACAACGACCCGTACAACGTGCGAACGGCGAACGTGCTCAACGTGCTCTACGACGGCGTGCTCAAGCACATGCACGTGATGAAGGGCGATCACGTCAACCTGCGGGTGCACCGCAAGAACCGCAAAGCCTTCGAACGGACGGTGTTGCCGTTTCTCCAAGACAGCTACGAGATCCTCGCCAAGCGCTACAAGATGCCGGCCAAGAAGCCGCTGCAGGTCGAGATCTTCCCCACAACTGAGCAGTTCTCGGTCCGCACGGTCGGGTTACCGCGGTTGGGCGCCCACGCGGTCTGTTTCGGTCACCTGATCACCAGTCGATCGCCGCACGAGGCGCCATTCAACTGGAAGATGGTGCTGCACCACGAGATGAGCCACATCTTTCACATCCAGGCGTCTGGTGGGCGAGTGCCGCGCTGGCTGACCGAGGGGGTCGCCATGATGGAGAGCGCGTGGCTCGATCCGACCTGGCACATCATCGCCGAACGACGCGCGTACGACCGGCTGCAGGCGGGCAAGCTGGCCAAGATCGACAAGTTCAGCCTCGCGTTTTCGCAGGCCAAGTCGATGCGGGCGATCGTCGATGCGTATTACCAGGCGATGCTCGTCGCGCGCTTCCTCGACAAGAAGTGGGGCTTCGACAAGATCCGCCGCCTGATCGCCGGTCACCTCAAGGGCACGCCGACGCGCAAGCTGATCAAGAAGATCTACGGCGTCACCCCCGAGCAGATCGACACCGCGTTCCAAGCGTGGTTGGCGACCTACCTCAAGCGCTTCGACAACGACTTCCGACCGACCAACGACACGATTCGGCACCTGCTCAAGACCAAGTGGAAGAAGAGCAACCGGCTGACAGAGGCCCTGCGGCGCGCGCTGTCGAAGCTCAAGAAGGGCGACGCGGGCGCGGCCTTTCGCGATCTTGTGTTGGCCGGGTTCAGCAAGCTCGACGCCAACAAGAAGCGCATCGTTCCGCCGCCGCGTGATCGGAAGGTGTCGCCCGACATGCCTCGGGGGCGGCAGGCCTGCGCGCTGTTCTACCTGACGATGGAGCTGTCGCTGGCCAACGGGGACCGGCACCTGGCAGCCGTCGCGGCGGAGGCCCTGGTCGGCGAAAAGGGCGGCATCTGTGACGGCGTGGTGCAGCGGCTGGTGCTCGCTCGCAAGGCGCGGATGGAAGGCAAACCCAAGCTCGCAGTGCAGCACTTCGAGAAGGCGCACAGCATCGATCCCCGGGACGGCTCTGTGCTGTCGATGTGGCTGAAGTCCACCCCCGCGAAGGACGCAAAGAAGCGGGCCGAGATCGCGGAGAAGCTGCTGGAAATCGGCCCGAACAGCGTGCTGGCGCCGCTCCTGCTCGCCAAGACGACGTGGAAAAAGCTGGCGGCTGACCTCGGTATGCCGGCGCCACGAGATCGACACCGCAAACCCGAAAAGGCCCGCTCGAGCAAGGCCAAGAATCCGTTTGCGATGAAACCCGCGGCGGCTGCTAAGGCAGGCACGAGTCCAGCGCCGACGAAGCAGGCCAAGGCGTCGAAAACGGCCGTCGGCGGGCTCTCGACGGATGAACGCGCCCGGCTGACCAAGGCGTTGAAGCGGGCCGCGCAGAGGCTGGAAGAGGTGATCCCGACCCGACGGGCCTCGGTCCTGTACGAAGCGCGCGCCGCGGTCGTGTCCAAGCGCTACAAGTGGGCGTTGCCGATCTACCGAGAGACGGCACGGCGCAGCGAGTCAGCCAGCGAACGTGCCGAGGCGTGGTGCGAGCTCAAGTGGGTCGCCGACAAAGCCAAGGCCAAGGACGATGCGGCCGAGGCAGGGCGTCGCTGCGCCGCCGAAAACGCCAAGCAATGGGCCGATCACGGCCCGCATTTATCAGAAACGCACCGTTAGGCTGACGCGGTCGGGTGCCGGGCTTATCCACCAAGTCGTGGTGCGCTTGGGATCGTCGCCGAAAGAAAGCGCAGCCCAGATGCCGGCACCGACGCCAACAACCGCGGCGCCGATCGCGACGTTGCGCCAGAGATAGGCCGCATCACGGTCGCTCGCATAAGCCGCCATGTCGTCGTCGTTGTTGACGTCCGCAAGGTCGAGACCATCGGCGATCGACCGCGAGTAGAGGTAGGCGCCTGCCGCTGCAGCGAGGCCAACACCGGCGACACCGACCTGCAACCAAGGCACCGAGCTGGCGGATTCTTGGGCTGGTTTGCCATCGCCAGGTTTGCCATCGCCGGGTCTTGCGTTGTGCCCCGCGGCGGCTTTGGCCTTGATCGCTTTACGCAGGGCGACGAGCCGCATCTCGACGTCCATTTTGCCGTCGGCGTCGACACCGGGCAGGTCGCGGTACATCAGGAACAACGACTCGGCCCGCTTGAGCTTGCCGGCTTCCTCGTACGCGCGAGCCGCGTTGTAGACCAGGGGTGGCCGCTTGGAGATCGCGTAGGCCTTCATGAACAGAGGCGCGGCTTCGACGTAGAGCTTGTTCTTGAAGAGCGCCTTGGCCTCGGTCGCGGCGGCTTCGGCGCGTTCGAGATCGGCGTTGGTTTGCCCGATCGCGGCGCCGGAAACGAGCGAAGCAACCAGGACCAGGACGGCTGTGCAAAACCGGGGCGAAGCGTGCATGTCGCCATGGTAGCCGGCTTGGCGATCGAGGCGAAATCATGAGGTCGTGTCCACGAGACCTTGTGCTCGGGCGCGTTGTCGCACCGGCGCGGGGGCATGTGGTATTTGTGGCGGCGTGCAACTATCTCGGCTCATTCTTGCAGCGGCCCTCGCCGGATTGATGACCGGTTGTCTGCCCGACCTCGCGGACGACAACGAGCTCCGCGAACACGTCGACAAGCAGCAATCCGACGCCGGTGCGACCGATATCGTGTCCGACACCGCGCAATCGGACGGAGCCTCCGGCGGCGATGACACGACGATCAGCGACGTCACTGATCCCGGCGATGCGGCGGCCGGGGACTCGCTAGCTGCGGATGCGGCCGGCGATGATTCCAAGAGCAAGGACGCAGTTGCCACTTCCGACAGCCACGACGCCGATGCTTCGGACGCGGTCTCGGCTGATGTCACGACGATCGCCGACAGCAGCGGCGCCGACACCGCTGTCTCGGATACCGAATCGTCCAACGGCGACGCGACAGGTGGAGCGGATGCAGGCGGCGGAGTTGGAGACGCTGGACCCGCAGACGCCGGACCTGGAGACGGCGGCCCCGCAGACGGTGGAGTTGCCGACGCTGGACCCGCAGACGGTGGATCCGCGGATGCTGGACCCGCAGATGCTGGCGCTGCCGACACCGGCCCGATCGACGCGGGCCCCGTTGGCGCGTGCAAGCTCCCCGGCCCGGGGCTCTTCCAAAGCGATATGCCGACCGGCAAGGAAGGGCTTGGACTCGCGGGTGTGGTGCTCAAGTCCGGCCGCTTCGTGCAGGTGGGCCGCAATGGCAAGAAGCCACAGGCGCGGGCTGTGGATCCCAACGGCAAACAGGCGTGGTCGGTGCAGCTGGAGAACAAGAGCGCGCTGATGCACGACGCTATCGTACGGCCGGGCGGGGACATCCTGGCCGTGGGTCAAAGGTGGCGGAGCCTTGGCGGGTTCGAGCCCTGGATGGTGCGGATCAGCGCGTCGGGCAAAGTCGTGAAGTCGGCCGTGGTGAAAACGAGCGACCTCGATTCGGTCGCTCTCGCGGTGGAAAACCACAAGTCAGACGTCGTCGTGGCTGCCGGGTACACGCGCGAGGCGTGGAGCACGACGCGGCGCGCGATCTTCTTTGCGTACGACGTGGTCACCGGCAAATCGAGCAACCTCAAGAAGATCGGCAACTCGAAGGCGCAACGGTCAATCTCGGGACTTGCGCCCAACCCGTCGGGCGGTTGGGTGGCGGCCGGTTACGCGCGCGCTTCCGCCTCGGCCGCCGATGAAGACGGCTGGTTGACCAAGTTCAGCACCAGCGGGGCACAAAGCGGAGACTCGATCATCAAGAAGTATGCCCAAAACCGCTTCTACGACGTGGCCACCCACCCCGCAGGCGGCTATGTCGCCGTTGGATTAACGCGGGTGCAGCTGGTCGGACCGGCGGACGTGTGGGTCGTGCGTGTGGATGCCGCTCTCAAGCAGCAATGGTCGCGCAACATCGGCGACAAACAGGGCGACAGCGGGTTCTGGGTGCACGCCGACAAGGCCGGAGCGATCGTCACCGGGGAGTGGGCGACCAGCCTGACCGGCGCGACTTCATCGGCGTTCGTGATGCGCGTGGACAACAACGGCAACGCGGTGTGGCGCCGGACATTCGGCACCAAGGGCCGCAACGAAGCGGGCAGCATTTCGGCACTTTCCGACGGATTCTGGGTGACGGCATCGCTGGACACGTCCGGAGACAAACCGAGCTGGCGCGCGCTAAGGACCGACCTCTGGGGGCGAACAGACTGCGCGTCCAGCGGCGCCTGCGCGGGCAAGACGACAGCCATGTGCGACGACAAGGACCCCTGCTCGGCAGACGATTGCTTCAAGGGCGCGTGCAAGCACAGCCAACACAAACTTGGCGCGCAGTGCGGCGGCGGCAAGAGCTGTTCGTCGCTGGGCAACTGCAAGTGACCGCAACCTTCGATGGGCCCCGCCATGCGCTACCTGCACACCATGATCCGCGTCCGCGATCTCGACGCGGCCCTGCATTTTTTCTGCGACCTGCTCGGGCTCGTCGAGGTGCGCCGTCGTGACAGCGAGAGGGGTCGATTCACGCTCGTGTTCCTGTCGACAGGCGCCGATGGCGACCCCGCAACCATCGAATTGACCCACAACTGGGACCAAGAAGAGCCGTACCCGTTCGGTCGCAACTTTGGTCACCTCGCCTACGAGGTCGACGATATCTACGCGCTTTGCGACAAGCTGCAGGCCGGCGGTGTCACGATCCTGCGTCCGCCGCGCGATGGGCGTATGGCGTTTGTGCGCTCGCCCGATCAGATCAGCGTCGAGCTACTGCAAAAGGGCGGCGCGCTGCCAACCAAGGAGCCGTGGGCGTCCATGCCCAGCACCGGAAGCTGGTAGCGGTAAGACATCGAGGCTGCGCGCGGCTATATTCCCGCCATGCAAAAACGCCTGTCGCGGCTCGGTGCGCGGCTGACCGATTTCACCATCCGCTGGGTGCCCGACGCGTGGGTCGTTGCGGTCGTGCTCACCGCGGTCGTGTGGATCATGGCGGTCGTGATCGCGGACGCGGCGCTGTTTGTCGGCGATGAACCGCTGCCCATCTGCGCCGAGAAGAAGACGTGCGGCGCGTTCGATGCGTGGTCGGGCGGCATCTGGCGCCTCTTGAAGCTCACGAGCCAGTTCGCGCTGGCCCTGGTCGCCGCCCAGGCCGTGGCCACGTCGCGTCCCGTCTTCCGGCTGATGGAGAAGCTGGCTTCGGTGCCCGACGTCGCCAAGCCACGCCAGGCGATCATGCTCATGGCGGCGTTTTCGGTCGTGACCGGCTACCTGAACTGGGCGGTCAACCTGGTGATGTGCGCGACCTTCGTGCCGATCGTGGCCGCCCGAAACCCCAAGGTGGATTTCCGCTTGCTCGTGGCCAGCGCCTACATCGGGCTCGGCGCGATCTGGCACGCCGGTCTGTCCGGTTCAGCGCCGCTCATCAGCGCCACACCTGACAACTTCCTCGTCAAGCAGGGCGTTCTCCAAGCGCCGCTGCCGATCACCGAGACGCTCCTGCATCCGTTCAATCTCGGCTACCTGGTGTTCATCTCGGCCCTCGTGATCTTCGTGGCGGCCGCGCTGCACCCCGACGAGGACGACGCCAAGCCGCTGTCGGTCGACAAGGCGCGCAGTCTCGTTTCGCCGCCGGGAAGCGGACCTGCCGGCGAGCTGAGCCCAGCGCAGAAGATCGATGGTTCACGCTCGCTTTCGCTGCTCGTCGGCGCCGCCATCCTCGGCCAATTGGCGATGCGGTTTTACAGGGAGGGCAGCGCCGGCTGGGACATCAACGGCTACAACGCGGCGTTCCTCGGCCTTGGCCTGTGCCTGCACGATTCGCCGCGCACCTTCCTATCGGCCTGTGAACAAGGCGCCCGTAACGCGTGGGGCATCATCGTCCAGTTCCCGCTCTATGCCGGCATTTTCGGCTTGATGACGCTAACGCCCCTGGCGCTGCAGCTGACCGACTGGATCGCCGCAATCGGCAACGCCACGACCTTTCCCGGGCTTGTCTACCTGTTGAGCGCGGCGATCAACTACCTGGTCCCGTCGGGGGGCTCGCAGTGGGTTATCGAAGCGCCCTACATCCTCGCCGCCGGCGCGCGCCACGGTCTGTCCGAAGGGCTGACAACGCTCGCTTTCGCGTACGGCGACATGAGCACCAACTTCATCCAACCGTTCTGGGCGATCCCGCTGTTGAGCGTGACCGGCGTCGCTTTTGGCGAGATCATGGGCTACTGCTTGCTGCTCTTCGGCGCGTGTTTCGGCGCGACGATGTTCGCCGTGACGGTCATGCCGCTGCTATTGTGATCGGGTGAGGTGGTACGATTGGCCTTGGTCTTTCACCGCCAAGGCGATCCGGCCACACCGAATTCGGAGATCGAGATGAGCCCTGACGGCGCACACACAGTATTTCGCAGCGGCGACGCGATCCCGATCGAAAACATCGTCGAGGCGCACCGCGGGCTGGTCAATTCGACGCGACCGGTCGCCCTTCGCCTGCGCATCGCCAAGGGCCTGCTGCCCGCCGCGATCGAAGACCTTGTCCCGACGCTCGCGTTCCTCTACCACGACGAAGAGGCGGAGGTTCGCCGCGCCGCCCGCGACACCCTGCGCACCATGCCGCCCGACCAGATCGAGCCGGTCGTCAAAGAGCTCTCCGACCGCTGGGTCATCGACACGATGGCCCGTGTGTTGCCGCTCGACAGCTCGCTGCTTCCCGAGCTCGCGGTCAACCGTCACACCGACGACGCGACGCTCGTTCACCTCGCCGGTTCGGGCAACCGCGCCACCTGCGACGTGATCGGGCGCAATGCCCGCCGCGCCCTGGAGCACACAGCGATCATCGAAGCGCTCTTCTTCAACCCGCGTGCCACGCAAGGCACGGTGCAAGCGCTGATCGAGCTGGCGGTTCGCGAAAACGTGGACCTCGACCACATGCCCGGTTTTCGCGAGACGAAAGCGGCGATTCTCGGCGAACGCGGCGCGCGCGACGACAGCGGCGACACGGGCCTGGATGACATCGAATTCCTGTCCGCGATGGAATTCGCGTTCGACGACAACTTCGACGACAAAGGCGAGGAGGGTGAGGCCGAGGAAGAGGACGGTCGCCGCCTGAATCTGCAGACGATGCTGCTGTCGATGTCCGTTGCGCAGAAGATCCGCCTCGCCCTGGTTGGCGACGCAAACGCCCGCAAGCTCCTCGTCCGCGATCCGAAGAAGATGGTGTCGTCGTCGGTGCTCAAGTCGCCGCGAATCACAGATGGCGAAATCCGGTCGTACGCCGGCAAGAAAGAGCTGTCCGAAGACGTCATCGCAACGATCGCTCGAAACCGCGCATGGACCCGCGACTACGGCGTTCGCAAGGCGCTCATCTACAACCCGAAATGCCCACAGTCGATGGCCTTGAGCTTCCTGCGAAGCATGGTCGACTCGGACGTCAAGACCATCTCCAAGCACCGCGACGTACCCGGCGTTGTCTCCCGAGCTGCCAAGCGCATCCTCGAGAAGAAGGCAGAGGCCAGGAACCGACGCCGCAAGAAGTAGCTTCTGCGGGCTATCAGTCCTCGAGTCGATCGCGTCGTACGGCGTCTTTGACGATGTCGGCGAGCGCGGGACCCGTCTTGCAGAGCGTCTTGGTAAAATCGCTGCCGTCGGGGCAGGTTCGCTGGACCTGTGTGAACGCCCAATAGCCGCTGCCGCCGCGCGCGAGGTAGTCGTTGGTCGCGATGGCGTAGTCGGCCGTGTCCACGACGTCCTTGCCGCCGATCCGCAGCGTGACGACACGGCTGCCGGGCCGCTTGATGCCGACCTGGGCGCCGCCTTTCCACGTGTACTTGATGGCGTCTTGGCTGCGATCGCAGGCGATGTCGATGCCGTACAAGACGACGCGCAACCCCCGGCCGCGATGCCCCTTGGTGCACGCGTGTTCGGCGAGATGACGCATCCATTTGCCCTTCATCCGGGCGACGACAATACGGTTGCGGAACGGATGGATGCCCTCGATCTCGAGGTTGGTGACCGGGCCCTTCGGATAGGTCTTGGCGGTGCGGATGCCGCCGGCGTTGAGCAGACCGCCACCAACGTCGATCTTGCGCTCGCCAAGCCAGCGGGTGACAGCGCGGGCCACGAGGCCTCCGTAGACCTTGCGCGCCCGACCGCGAAGGGACCAGGCGCGCCGGCGCTGACCGATCACGACCTCGGGCGGATAGTTGCCGCGAAGTGCGTTGACATGCGCGGTTATCGCCGGGTCGGCGGGCATGTTTTCGTCGATCTTGTGCACGTACCAATAGGTGCGATCGCCGTTGTAGCCGCCGCCGGGTTTGCCGTAGAGCTCGACGTGGCCGAGGTGCGCGAACCGAGCGCCGCCTTGCACGATCACGGTGCCGTTCACCTTCTTTTCCCGGCGCAGCAGAATGTGCGAATGGCCCCCGAGCAGCACGTCGATGCCGTCGACATGTTTGGCCGTCGCGATGTCGGAGCCAAGGCCGAGATGGGTGATGCCGACCACAGCGTCGACACCGGTTTTGCGGAGCTTGGCGACAGCGGCGCGCGCGGCGGGGTAGTGCGGATCCTCGGGGTTGGAAAAACGCGTGTCACCGAAGTCGCTGATGCGCTTGGTCGACGCGGTGAGCAGGCCGAAAAAGCCGAGTTTCATCCCGCCGCAGTTTCGAATCGTGGTGTGGACGAAAAGCTTCTGCCCGCTGTTGTCGAGCGCTGTGCCCTTGCCCTCATCGAGGTTGGAGACGACGAGCTTGAGCGACGTGAGCCCCTTGATCGAGTCGCGCACAACCGCGGGTCCACCATCGAACTCGTGGTTGCCGAGCACGGCGAGATCGTAGCCGGCCTTTTGATACGTGTGCCAGATGTCGGTCGCGGCCTTTACGCGGTTGCCGTCGGTGCGCTGGATGTAGCGGCCCTGGAGAATGTCGCCTGCGGAGATGAGGAGGACGCCGCGCCCCTCCGCCACCAGGCGCTTTTTCGTGGCAGCAACGCGGTCGATCGTGCCGGTGTAGGCGATCTGGGGCCCAACCTTGACCCGTTCGCCGTCGAAATTGGCCTCGCTGTCGTTGGTGAGCAGCAGCGTACAGCGAGCGACCTTGCCGGTTGGGGACTTGGTGACGGATTTGCTGGCCCCGCAAGCCGTCGCGACGACGACGACGAGGCTCAAGGCAAACAGCCGAGCGACCATATGTGGCCTGATCACGATCCAGAAGAACGCGGGCATGGAGTTCACCGCCGTGGTCGGGTGGGTTGGGGCTTGTCAACCACGTCCGCGCAGACGCCTTCCATCGGGGCCCAGACCAGCTTTGGCGCGCTTTTCGAGCAGACGCTTTACGTCGGCCTCGCGGATCGTGTTGACGCCGCCGGCCGCGATGGCCTGAATTTGGATGCGGGCGAGGTGTTCGACGAGCTCGACGCGCAGGAACGCTTGCTCGAGGTCATCGCCCCAACCGAGCACACCGTGGTTGGCCATCGTAATGACGTCGTATGACTCGGCGAGATCGCGGATCCCAGCGAGCATGTCGGCGCTGTTGGGGAAGAAATACGGCAGCAGCGGCACGCGATCGCCCAGCGAAACGACCGCTTCGGCGATCATCTGGGTCTGGACCTCGTGGCCAGCGACGGATAGCCCGGTGGCCGATGGCGGGTGCGCGTGGACAACGGCTTTGGCGTCGGCGCGCTGTTCGTAGACGGCTTGGTGCATCCGGAATTCGGAGAAAGGACGGCGGCCGCCCTGCAGGACCCGACCGCTGCGGTCGACGACGATGAGATCGGTCAGCTGGATGACGCGTTTGCTGAGCGCCGTTGGGGTCAGCAGGAAGCGTTCACCGGCAAGACGAAGCGAAAGATTGCCGTCATGGTTGCCGACCCAACCCCGTTCATGAAGCTCGTGACAGATCGAGAGAATCTCACGGCGTGCGCCGGGTAGCGTGGCTTCGGAGCCGTGGAGGGTGTGAACGCTGCGGCTGCTCATGCGACGGTGACCGCGTCCACCACGCCGACGATGCAGCAGCGCACCGGGGAGCGCGGGTTGTCGAGGACCTGGCGGATCCCATTGCCCTCGCGCAGCACGATGACGGTGTCTCCAGGGCCGGCCTGGGCGTGATCGACAGCGAGGAACGTCGCGCCGCTGTCATCACCCTTTTCATCGATCGGCTGCACGACGAAGACCGCCAGCGCAGCCAGCTCGGGGTGCTTGATCGTCGAGACGACGTTTTCCACGACGCGACCGAGGATCACCGGGCGCCTCCCGATTTCCACTCGCTGCTGGCCGGCAAGGTTCGGCCACCGACGCGGTCGACGATCGCGATAATCGCGTGATCAACGGGCACAAATGGCTCAGGCATCGCGACCGCGGCCTCGCGGCTGCTGGTGAGATGAACGACGTCACCCGGTCCGGCGACCGTTGTGTCCGCGGCGACAATCACGCCACCCCGGTCCTTTCCAGACTCGTCCATCGGCTGCACGACAAGCATGCGGATGCCTTCGAGGCCGGGCGACTTCTGGGTGGCGATCACGGTGCCAATGACGCGTCCGAGGAACATGCCCGCGACTGTGGCACGCGACTTTGCGGAGGGTCAACCGACAACGAAGCCGCCGTCGCCGCGCTTGACCGGTCCACCAAGCTCCAGTACCGAACGCTCATGATACGCATCATCGCGACCGCCCTGCTCGCCCTGCTCGTCGCCTGCTCCAACGTCGAACCAAAGGCCACCGGTGGGTCGGGAGCAAAGCCCGATACCGAAGCCGTCGCCGATACCGAAGCCGTCGCCGATACCGAGTCCGTGGCCGATGCCGAAGCCCATGCCGTGGCCGATGCCGAAGCCGTCGCCGATGCCGATGCCGAGTCCGTGGCCGATACCGAAGCAGTCGCCGATACCGAAGCCGATACAGCCGTCGCCGATACCGAAGCCGATACAGCCACCGCGACCGATGCCAGCTCGCCAACCACCCACGTCGTGGTGCGCTATCCAAAGGCCAACGAGATGTTCCTGCGCGGCGACCTCAAACCGCTCTCGTGGACCGCAAACACCGCTCCAGCGGCCGTTTCAACCGGCATCGCGTCGTTCCTGCTGCCCAACACCGGCAAGAAAGCGCTCGTGAAGGTCGTGCGCGTCACCAAGGGCAAACCATTGGCGTGGCAGCTGGGGCCCAATCACGTCGTCGAGCCGGGTATCAAGCGCGAAATCTACCCGTACTTCGATAAAGCCCATGCTTCCGGCCGATTGGAGACATTCAGCATCGCAGGACCCGGTTTTGCGGGATCTTTGAAGGGCAACCGCTACAGCTGTGCGCGCATGGATCGATCACGGAACGGCGGAAGGGAGCCTCGCAAAAGCCAAGCAGATGCGCGACGTGTGGACCGGGGCTGGCTACAAGCTCGGCGAGACGATCGGCTACCACGAAGCGGTCGGCGCCAAACACACAGAGAGCGCTTGGAAAGCGCGCGTGCACCTCGGCCTGCGGTTTCTGTTTGATCCGGGTGACCGTCAGCCGGCCTTTCCCTGATGGTCGACGACGCCAATCAACCGCGCTTGAGCTTGATCAGCATCCGGGCAGCGTTGTTCAGATCGCGCTTGTGGGCGCGGGTGCGGCCGAGGATCAGGTAGCGCTCAAGCTGCTTGATGGCTTTGTCCTTGTCACCTAGCTGGAGCAACGCGGCGGCGTAGTTCAGGTGCAACGTGTAGTCTGCGCGCGGGTTCTTTTCGGCGACCGCGAACACGTCTTTGGCCCGATCCGGACGACCGACATCCATCCACGACAGCCCATAGGCCTGCTGCAAGTCGATGCTGTCTGGTGAAAAGCGCATGCCCTCCTGGAGGACCTTGAGCGCCGCTTCGTGAGCACCGACCTCGCTGTAAAGCCGGCCGAGCGACAGGTACGACGGGTAGTGGCCGGGGTCGCCCTTGATCGCGGCGCGGAGGTGAGCGTCCTGGATCTTCCGCTTGCCGGCCTTGCGCGCCATCTTGGCCCAGAGAAAGTGGCCGCCGGGGTGGAATTCGTCGAGCGCGAACAGCTTCTTGAGCGCCTCTTGTGACTTCTTGTACTCACCGAGCTGGTAGGTGGCCCGCGCGAGATGCAGCCAGCCGTCCGGTCGCAGCGGGTCGGACGCCAGGGAGGTCGTGAGCAGCTTTGCGGCGTCTTTGGCGTTGCCTTCGCGGAGCTCGAGAAAGCCGAGATAGAAGGACGCGTCGGCGTCGGCCGGGCTCAGTTTGATGGCCTTTCGCAGCTTGCCGCGGGCCATGTTGTAGTTGCTCTGGTTGAGCGCGAGCACCGCGTCGTTGATGTTTGCGGCCGTGCGCTTGGCGGTGTCGTCGCAGCCGGACAGCGCGACCGCCGCAGCGAGCAAGACGGCCACGAGAAGACGCGACGTTTCAGACATCTTCGTCCTGGAAAACATGGTCGCGAGGCCGGGAAGGGGCGCGTCGATCAACGGCGCGAGAACACGAACGGGTAGACGACCATCGTCGAGCCACCGCCCTTGGCGCGCGGGAACTTCCACGTCTTGATGTTGCGCACGATGCAGTTTTCGACCGCCGGTGAGTTCAGGCCCGAGTCCGCGACTTTGACGCCGGTGACAGCGCCGGTCGGAGCGATCAGGAACTTGACCTTGACCTTGCCGGATAGGCTCGGATTGCTCTGCAGACCCTTTTGGTAGCACGCCTTGATGGCGCCCATCTTGCGCGCGATGTAGCGCTTGATGACCTTCTTGGGCAGCTCGCCGGACGCCTTCGCGGACCGCGATCCACCGACACGAACGACCTTCTGCGCGCGGGCCTTCAGGCCGATCTTGACGTCTTTGCCGGCCTTCTTGTTCTTCTCGAGGCTGGCGATCTTGCCCCGCGTCGTAGCGGACTTGCCGCCGAGTCGGTCCTCTTTCTTCGCGCCGGCAACCGCCGCGAGTCCGGCCGTCGCACCGGTGGGGTCGGCGATCACCTGGGCACCGCCTGAGCCTTCGTCGGGATTGGCGGTCGACTCGCCGCCGCCGTCATCGGATTCAGCGAAGAGACGCGTCCCGATGGCCTGCTGGTCGATCTGGGCGAGCGCATCGTCGAGGGCTTCGGTCTGCTTGGCGGCCTTGTCGACCATCTCTTTGACGACCTCGGCTTTCTTTTCCTCGTCGAGGTTGTCGAGGGCCTTCTCGATCTTGTTGACCTCTTGCTTGACCTCTTCCTCTTCCTTCTTCTCTTCCTTCTTCTCGTCCTGCTTGATCGGCGTCTCTTCCTTCTTCTCTTCCTCTTCCTTCTCTTCTTCCTCTTGCGGCTTTTCCTCTTCCTGGACGTCGATGTACTCGAGCTCGGCGATGCGCTGTTCCTGCTTTTGCAGGTAGCTCAGCTTGGCTCGGTTGCGCCATTCCGGTGAGTTGAAGGCCATGATCAGCGGGATCGTCGTCATGAGGAACGCGACGGTCCACGAGATGGCGAAGGGGATGATGCGCCGATCGAAGAACGCGAACTTGGCCGGCGGCGGGACCGGAACGCGGCTGATGATGAACGTGAAGTCGCCGAAAACGAGCACAGCGCGGGTGCCGCCGGTCAGCGGAATCACCGGACCACGAACGCCATCCACCTTGCCGTCGCGAACGTCGGCGATGTCGTGTACGTCGCCATCAACGATGAGGTGACCGGCCGCTTTTTTGCCGTCGACGCGCAGGCCGAAGCGGGCTGACGCGTGCGGTTCGACGAGCACGAGCTTGTCGCCACCAATCGCGTCTTCGGGTACGACAAAGATGCCCTTCGGACCGGCGGACACGACCTGCGGCTTGGCGAAGAACTGCGCGGTGAGCATGTCCCCGCGCCACAAGACGGCGACGTCGACGCCGAGCTTGGTGCTCTGCTTATCGGCAGGTTTCTTATCCGCACCGCCCTTGTTGCCGGGCAACTTCGGCTTGTTGGGGCCGGTGGACGTCAGCTTCTTGTTGTCGCGCTTGAGCGTCATGCCGTCATGCGACAGGTCAGCGCCCTTCTTGGTCGTGGTCGCGTCGATGGAGACGGACGAGGGCGGCGGTGCCGATGGCGGGCCCGAAGATGGCACGCTCACGTCGGCGCGCGACGCGTGGATCGTGCGTGCATCGTGGGGCTCAGGTGCGCCTTTGCCGGACATAGCCGAGCCTTTGGCGCTGGACTTTTGCTTCTTGGCCATGGGGCTGCCTTGCAACGGTCGAGGTGGGCTGTTCGACCGCTGTTGCGTGGACTACAGCTGGGTTGCCGAGCGCACGATCTCCTTGAAGAAGTCCATGCGGATCCGGATCAGGCTCGTGCGGGTGCGCGAGTTGATCGATTCGACGACGCTGGACTCAGGACGCAGGTAGGACGTTTCGACGACGTCATCTTCGAAGCTGACGGTGCGGCTCGAGGACGATCTCTTGCGCTTGGCGAACGCTTCGTTGGGCGCAAGGGAGACACCAGCGATGAGAATCACGCCGAGCAGAGACGCGAGCAAAGCAAAGGACCGCGAACGACCCTGCTTGGCTGGTTGACGCTTCGTAGCGATGCGCGTCCCGTTCGACATGGCTTCTCCAATCGTGATCGGCGGCCGAGTATAGGCCGTTTTTTGCCGATGGCGCAACGCACCGAGGACGATGCGATGGGCCGCTTACAAACCCTTCGACGCGCGACGTTATACGACGATCTATACCGACGCTGCTTTGATGGCGTCGGCGACTTGCCGCAAAGCGGTTTGCGCATCGGAACGGCAGACAAGGCTGCGGACGTCCAACACGACCGCTTCATCGCGGACCCGCGCCAAGACAGGCGGGGCACCGTTGCGCAGGCGATTGGCCAGGGCGGTCGCGCCGATGCGGTCGTGGGTCAACTTGACGGCGAAGGATGGCAATGTCTCACCGGGTTGGCTGCCACCGCCGACGCGGGCTTCACTGTTCACCAAACCGACGCGCAAACCGTCGATCTCAGCGAGCGATCGCGCGAGAGAATCGCCGGCCTCACGCACCTTCGGCAGTTTCATGGATGCGGCGGCGAGCACGGGCACGTCGTGACGAGCACGCCCGAGCAAATGCATTCGGAGGGTCGCTTCCAACCCCGCCAACGTCATCGAATCGACGCGGACAGCGCGCGCCATCGCGTTGCCGCCCAGGGCCTTGGTCCAGCGTTTTGCGCCGACGATGACGCCAGCCTGGGGGCCGCCAACGAGCTTGTCGCCCGAAAACGTCGCGAGGTCGGCGCCGGCCGCGATCACCTCAGCGACGGTGGGTTCGTCGGCGAGACCGAACGACGCAGGGTCGTGCAATGCGCCAGAGCCCAGGTCGGCGATCACGGGGATATTGAGACCGCGACCAAGCGCGACCAGGTCGGCAAGCTCGGGTGTGTTGACGAACCCCTCGATGCGGAAGTTGCTGCGGTGGACCTGCATCATTGCGGCGGGAGGATCGCCGGCGTCGGTGAGCTCGCGGGCGGCGTTTTCGTAGTCGCGCAGCCAGGTTCGATTGGTGGTGCCGACTTCGACCAGGCGAGCGCCGGCCGCCCGCATCACGTCGGGCACACGAAAGCTGCCGCCGATCTCGACAAGCTCGCCGCGGGAAACCAACACGGGGCGTCCCGCGGCGATCGCGTGCAGCGCCAACATGACAGCCGCGGCGTTGTTGTTGACGACCAGGCCATCTTCAGCCCCGGTCAGCCAACGCAGCAGCGGTTTGAGCAGCCCCTGGCGTGAACCGCGGCGGCCGTCGGAGAGATGCAGCTCGAGGTTGCAGTAACCGGCAGAGGTCTCCGAGATGGCGGCGATTGCTGCGGTGGCGAGGGGTGCGCGGCCTGCATTGGTATGCACCAAGACACCGGTGCCGTTGTGCAGCGGACGCAGGATCGGGCCGACAACGAGCTGGATCCGGTCCCGCAAACCATGATCAACGGCGGATACGAGCGCCTTCTCGGAGCCGATCTCGCCGGCAAGCGTCGCCGCGCGAACGGCATCGACGGTTTCTCGACACACGGTGGTCGCGAGCCAATCGGGCCAGCCCGGGTGTTGATCGAGCAGCCGCACCTTGAGCTTCTCGATCGCGGGCAAGTGACGTAGCAGGGCACCGGGCATGGGCGAAGCGTACAGCGCGTGAGCAAGCCGTGTACACTCCGCCGCGATGTCATCGGACGCCGCCACCGCCGCCCCAATCACCGTCGATCCCGAGCTCGAACCCGGCAAACTCATCCCGGCGTTTCTGCGCCGCTATGCCCGTCGTTACGCGGTCGTTTATGCGTTCGGCTTGGCCTTCCTCGTCGCCACGAACTGGCTGACGGTGACCATCCCGTCGCTGATCAAAGACGTCTTCGACGCGCTCGCAGCCGGCTCCGATCCCGGCGTTATCCGCACAACTTGCGCGTTGATCGCCTCCGCGGCAGTCGCCGTGATCATCGTCCGAACCCTGTCGCGCGTGCTCTTCTTCAACCCCGGCCGAACCATCGAGTACCGGGTCCGCAACGACATGCTCGAGCGCATTCTGTCGATGAGCCAAACGTGGCTGCGCGGCCGTCAAACCGGAGATCTCGTCAGCCGCGCCGTCAATGACGCCACGTTTGTTCGAGCGCTGGTCGGATTCGCGGTGCTCCAGCTGCTCAACGTGCTCCTGGCGTCGAGCCTGGCGCTCTGGAAGATGGCCGTGACCGACGCCTGGCTGACCATCTACTGCATGATCCCGCTCGGCATCTCGTTTTTCGTGCTCCGTCGCGGCACCCGACGCCTCTTCTTCTCGTACCGCGAGAGCCAGGAAGAGCTCGGCAAGGTCAGCGAACACATCCTCGAGACATACAACGGCGTCGCGGCGATCCAGGGAATGGCGGCCGAAGAGGCGTTCTTGCGGCGGTTCGACGAGCGCAACGACCACTACACGCACCTCAACCTCAAGGTCACCGTGCTGCGCGTGTTCATCCTGCCGCTGGCGTCATCGATGGGCCACGTGTGCGTGTTCTTGCTGCTCCTGATCGGCGGACAGCACGCTATCGAAGGCTCGCTGACCATCGGGGACGTCGCCGCCTACGCGTCCTACACGGGCATCCTCGTGGCGGGCCTGGCGATGTCGGGGTGGCTGCTCAACAGCGTTCAGCGAGGCTTTGTGGCCCTGCAGCGATGCTGGGACGTAATACGGCTGGAGACGGATCGGCCCGAGGGAACGACGAAGATCGCGACGGACGGAAGAGGGATCGCGCTGCGCATCAACGGGCTGACATTCGGCTACCCCGACGCGGAAGCGGGGGAGCGAGACGCGCTGACCGGCATCGACCTTGACCTGTCCCCGGGCGAATCGATGGGCGTGTACGGCGAGGTCGGCAGCGGTAAGACGACGCTCGTGCAGGTGCTGACCGGGTTGCTCCCGCCGCCCGCGGGGACGGTATTTGTCGACGGACATGACGTTGCAGCCATCGACGAAGACACGTTGCGCGGCGCGATCGCCGTGGTCCCCCAGTCGGCCTTCCTGTTTTCGAGGACGCTGCGCCGCAACGTGGCCCTGGTCGATGGTGAGGCCGAGATCGACGACGAGCGGGTGTCGGCCGCCGTCGCCAAGGCCTGCCTGGAACACGACGTAACGCGGCTCGAAAACGGGCTCGAAACGGTGGTTGGAGAGCGCGGCCTCACGCTCTCGGGCGGCCAGCGACAGAGAGCCCAGTTGGCGCGCGCTTTTTACCGCGGCTATCGGCTCCTGGTGCTCGACGATGTCCTCAGCGCGGTCGATCACGGCACGGAAGAGAAGCTGCTCGAGGCGATCTCGGGCGAGCTGCGAAACGCTGACCGACCCTCATCCATCATTGTCAGCAGCCGCATCAGCGCCCTCGCTGCGTGCGACAAGACGGTCGTGCTCGACGCGGGTCGGGTGGTGGATGTCGGCACGCACGCCGCACTTATCGATCGACCCGGCCCCTACCAGCGCGCGCATCTCGCCCAGCTCGACACAGACGAGCGAGAGCAGGACATCCGACACGCCGGGTAGCCAACTCGCCGCCAGCAGCTGTCATTTGGTTGTCTGGACGACTGGAGTCCAACTGTCCGGGCAACCTTCGGCGATGAGGCGATCGCAAGCCGCGGCATAAAGGCGCGACGGCGTGTCCCCATCAGCGCGCATTGCATCGACTTCGTTGAAGACAGCGCCAGCGTCCGCGAACGCTCGGTTGCCGTACAGATCGAGCGCGGCTTCGAAGCGATCGCGCCAGGCGAGATCGCCGACCTTGTGGCTCAAAAAACCCTCGTAAACGGTCTCAGTCTGCTCTTTGCCCGACACCTGCATCTCGCCAATACGTCGCCATTGGAGGTCATCCGCGTCGCCGCAAAGCGCGCGCGTCTGGGCGCAGAACAGGTTGGTGACGCCGATCGAGTTGCACGCCCCTTCGAGACGCGCGGCGAGGTTCACGCGGTCGCCGAGGATCGTGTAGCTGAGTCGGCTGCTGGTGCCGAATGTGCCGATCAAGGCGTCGTCACCGGACGCGCCGCCGACCTTCATGGCGCGGAAATACGGGTCGTCGAGGGCGGCGAGCGCCTCTTGTCCGTGCAACGTGGCGCGCACTACCCGCAGAGCGTGGTCTTCGGGACCGCCATGCACAAGATCGCCGCCGCGGAAGCTCATGATCGCGTCGCCGATGAACTTGTCGACGATGAGATCGTGTTTGACGTGGACATCCACGACGGCGTCCATGGCCAATTCGAGGTGATGCTTGAGGGTGTCGAGGTTGCCGCCGAGCTCCTCGACAGTGGTGGTGAAGCCGCGAATGTCGCAAAACACAATCGTCGCGGGCATGCGCACGGTGCTGTTGTATTGATGTGGGTTTTCCATGAAGTGTTCGGCCACCTGCATGGGCAACGCCACGTTGAGCAAGGCGCGGATCTGACGCGAAGAGATGTCGGGTAGCTGAAAGCGAATCACCAACATCATCAGCAACATGCCGAGCAGGGAGCCGGTGACGAGGAAAAACTCGATCTCGTGACCGTCCTTGAACACGTGCTCGGGATCGACCGTCACAATGCGCTCTTCCTGGCCGTCGTGAATGGTGAGCTTGTAGGGTTCGTGGCCGGCGACGGAGACGCCGTCCACCTCGATAACTGCCCCGGGTGGTGCGTGCGTTTTCACCCAGGCCAGGGTGGCGACGAAGATGCCGGTGTAGACGACCACCGAGGCGAGCAACGCCCGATGATAGGCGCGGGTTTCCGCGCTGCGTTCGACAGGCACCGTCTTGAGGGACTTGAGGCCGGGCAGTTTGCGCAACCAACGCAGCGTGCGGAGCATCCGGAACATGCGAAAGCCGCGCATGAATCGCAGGCCATGTACGAGGTCGGGGATGGTCGAAATGCTCGCGACGATCGGCAACGCGCTGATGACGTCGATGGCAAACCACGGGCTGCGAATGTAGGCGGAACGCAGCGCCCAACACTTGACGATGACGTCGACGACGAAGATGACGTCCACCGCCAACGCGACAACGCGGTAGAGCTCAAAGATACCCAGCGTCATCCACACGCCTTTGAGCTCGGCGAGGTAGATGATGATCGCGAACGCAGCCAGCCACAGCATCGGCGGCTCGATCTCGTCGAGCTTGCGCGCAACGCGAGCGCGAAGTGCGCTTTGGGCTGGTTCTGTGGTCATGCGCGACGACGGTAGCGCCGCTGACGTTGTCCGGCAAATGCCGCCGGATTGCGCCGTTGAGACGCTCAATGGGGACCGCTACGTGAACTTGGGCAAGGGCACGGGTTTGCCGCCGCGATCGACCGCGACCATCTCGACCACGCCGCGAACGATCGGCTGCTCTTCGTCGTTGCGGTAGACGTCCTGGTCAAACGAGACCCGGTAGTCACTGACGCGGCGTGAGGACGTCGCGATGACGAGGGTGTCGCCGAGATAGGCGGGCGCTCGGTAGGTCAATTCGCAGCGATAGACGACGAATGCGATGCCGTTGTCGAGCAACTCGAGCAGGCGTGGTTGGCCGATCAGGTGCTCGCGGGCCCGCTCGAAATAGCGCAGGTAGTTGGCGTGATAGACCGCGCCGGAGAGGTCGGTGTCTTCGTAGTACACCTGCAGACTGTGGCGGTACTCGATGACTTCGGCGGCTTTGTCGGTCATCTATCCTGCTCCAGCGTGGCGATGCTCAAACGCCTTGTGTCGTCAGGCCGTAGCGCGGATGCCGGACGCTGTGGCGGACTTGTCGGCCGAATCGGCGTGGCGCGACGACGTGTCTGCTTTGGTGTTGTCGCCGGTTTCGCCGTTGCCGCGGGTCGCGTTCAACGAGTCGAGGATCGAACCCAGGGTGCGCAGCTCGGCCATGTCGGTGGCGTCGACATCGAGCAGGCCCGGCACCTGGTCGGTCATAGCAGAGAGGATCTCGACGCGTTTGATCGAGTCGATTCCGAGATCGGCTTCGAGCTCCATCGAGAGCTCGAGCATATCCGCTGGATACCCGGTCTTGTCGGCTACGACGCTGAGCAGCGCGGCGCCGATGTCGACGCTGGCTGCCATCGCGGCTTCACCGTTGGAGCCGTTATTTGGCGCGCCGTTTGCGTCCCTCGCGTCACCGGACGTCGAATTCGCGACGCCGCCGAGCCGTTCGAGGATGGCGCCGAGGGTGCTGAGCTCTCCGGCTTCAGAGGCGTCGATTTCGGGGAGCGCAGGCAGCGAGTCGGCCAACGCAGCGAGGATCTCGACCCGTTTGATGGAGTCGATTCCGAGATCTGCTTCGAGCTCCATCGTGAGGTCGAGCATCTCCGCCGGGTAGCCGGTCTTGTCCGCGACGACAGTCAGCAGCGCGATCTTCACGTCGACGGCGGAAGAAGGCGCGGCAACGGCGGGAGTTGCGACCGGTTCTGGAGCTTGGGCGGGCGCAGCGATCGGAGCGGAGACAGGCGCGATCGGAGCGGAAACAGGCGCGATCGGTGCTGGAGCAGGCGCGATCGGAGCGGAGACAGGCGCGATCGGAGCGGAGGCAGGCGCGATCGGTGCTGGAGCAGGCGCCGCGGCAACGACGGGCACACTTGGGGGGGCCGCCACGACCGGGGACGCGAATGTCGCCGCGACGCGAGGAACCGGCGCAGCGGCCGTCGTAGCGGTGACGGCTTGACCGGTGAGCATCGCCTGCAGTCCGGCCATCGCCTGGTCGGATGTGCGAAGGAACGCAATGTGAGCTTCGGCCATCGTCTGCTGCCACGCAGCATGCGCTTGAGCCGTCGTCTGCTGGGCCTGCGTGAACGCGTGGATCCAAGCCGCGGCCTGGTTCGCGTCCATCATGGGCGCGGCCGCTGGCATGGCGGTGACGGCGGGGGCCACGGCGACCGATGAGGCGGAAACAGGGGGCTTGTTGTCGTGGTGCATGGGAGCCTCCGGTGCTGGTTGAGGAGCAACAGGCATCGTCGCGGATGGGGCGGGGGCGCGCTGCGGAAGTTCCGGGTTGGGTCGTCGCGGTGCCGCAGCGCCATCCGGAGGCGGGCGCGAGTGGTCATCGCCGCGCCTTCGACGAGATTTCGCGGGATCTTTACCACAGAAGCTGGCGGGGCGCGGGTCCGTCTCGAAAAACCGAGACTCCTGACGCGATCTCACGGGCCTCCACCCATGCGATCCGCACGTCGAGATCGGGTTCAGCGTCGCGCATTGCGACAGCAGCTGCATGATCAGGGCCGGGCCACCACGATTGCAGCTTCCACGCGCCGGGGTCGTCATCGAGCTCAGGCGCCAACCACGTGATGGCAGGCTCGCCGTCAAACCCCACCGCGGCGAGCTGCGGAGAACGTGAAAAGCCTGTCCCGCACGCTTTCAACCAGGCCTCTTTGGTCGCCCACAGCGTGTAGAAGCGTTTCGTCCAGGCGTCGGAGGTCGGAGGGCCCAAGCCGTCCATCTCGGAGCGCTCGTGGTGTGTGTAGACGCGCTCGGCAACGCCGGGCAGGTCCCTGGAGCGCCCAGCGTGTTGGACATCGAGCCCAAACGGACCGACGCGCGTCCATGCCGCCGCGACGAGGCCGTCGGTGTGAGACAAGGACACGTGCACATCGCGGGCTTCGTCCGGCAGTTCGACAGACGGTTTTCCGTGGCTACCGGCGCCGAAATCGATTCGCTGCGGGTCCGTCTCAGCGCACTCGGCGACGATGGCGCGAAGCAAACCGTGAGCGGCCGCAAACAGTGTCTTGGAACGGGCACGACGAAACCTGCCGAGCCGGGCCAGTTCGCCGGCATCGAGCATCGCAACCGCACCTGACAGGGCGTCGAGGGGCAGCGCTTCGTCTACCCAGCACAGCGCGATGTGAACTTGCACGGGATCGCTGTGGTCCATGACTTCACCGGGGTCGACTCGACAAAGATCGAGCCGTACGTACTCTAGCAATTGGTTGCATGACCGCGATCGCGGCGACGAGGCACGATGGAAATCCACCGGCATTTCGGGCTCGACGAGGCCAACGCGATGCTACCACTGGTGCGAGCGACCTTCGAAGATGTCCGACCGATGCACGAGCGGATGCAGCGGCGGGCGGTCCAGCTCGTCGAACTCAGCCAGGAGCTTCAGCTCGGTATGCAAAGCATCGGCGCACTACCGTCCGACGTGATCAAGCGACGCGCCGAGCTGCACGAGCTCGCCCTGGACATCCACAAGCGCCTCGGGCGGATCCGCGACCTGGGCGTCGAGGTCAAGGGGGTCGACGGCCTCGCTGACTTCCGATCGTTGTACCAGGGACGCGTCGTCTACTTGTGCTGGCATTGGGACGAACCCGAGATTCGGTGGTTCCACGAGCTCGACGGCGGCTTCCGCGGGCGCCAGGCGATCGGCGATCCCGCCCTGTTTGGCGGCGATCCGGTCAACTAGCGGCCGAGCTGGCGTTTGATGCGCGAAGGCGGCCTGCTGTACCAGGCGGACAAACTTGCCCGCGCGTCCGCCGTGGTCACACGCTACGGTGTCCCCGAGGTGATTCGCGGCGCGGTCGGCGACGCTCGCCATGGGCTGTATGTCGCACGCGAAATCGTGATGCCCAAGCTGCTCGACCTGTGCGGGGCAGATCTGCACATTCACGGTCGCGAGCGCGTCGATTTCGCGAAGGGATGCGTGCTCGCCAGCAACCACGAGAGCACGCTGGACATCCCGGCGCTCTTCGTCGCTGTGCCGGCAGACCTCTTCTTTGTCGCCAAAGCCGAGATCAAGTGGATCCCGATCATCGGTCAGTATGTGCAGCAAGTCGGCATGATCCTGATCAACCGCCGACGCCGCAAAGATGCGCTCAAACGGCTACAACAGCAGGCAGATCGCGTCGCTGCAGGCATGTGCGTCGCTACGTTTCCCGAGGGTCGTAGGATGACGGACGGGCGCGTTCATCGCTTCAAGAAGGGCGCTTTCGTGCTCGCCCACGCAGCTGGCGTTCCGGTCGTACCCGTCGCGATCGTCGGCGCGCGCAACGTCTACGGCGCACACGGCCCCTACGATCCCCGGCCCGGACGTATCGACCTTGCGTTCGGCGACCCGGTGCCCACCAAAGGCCTATCCCAAGAGCAGCTGCCGGACCTGATCGCCGATGTGCACAGGCGCGTGGTTGCACTACACATCGAGCTTGGCGGCGGCGGGGCAGCCGAATCCCTCGCGACCGATTGACCCGCTCGGTGTCTCTCCTGAAACGGACCACCGGTTGGCGGTCTGCTACCATGCGGGGGTGAGTGAACGCCTGCCCGTCCAACCGCGTCCCCGCCCCGCAGTTCCGGCGCGCGAGCGTCGTTTCGTCGGTCGCCGCGTAGCCGATGTGCACGGGCGGCGCACCGATGTCGTCCTCGCCAACCCCAACCCAGGCGTGGAAAACTTGGTCGATTGGCTGACGCCGTCGTTCTACGTCGATTTTGGAAGACCCTGCAATTCCGCGTGCTTGTACTGCGCGGTCCCGCCCCACGAAGACGCGCAGGGATTCCTGCCGATGGCCGATGTGAGCGCCGTGATTGAAGCCGGCCGCGCCGTCGCCTGCGATCGCGCCATCCTCATCGGCGGCGAACCGACGATCTATCCCTCCCTTTTCGAGGTCCTTGACGCCCTCGACAACGCCGGATTCGAGCGCCGCCACATCGTGATGACCAACGGCGTGAAGCTCGCGGATAAAGCGTTCGCCGATCGTCTTCTCGACGCGGGCGTCCGCACGGTCCACTTCTCACTCGACACGGCGAGCGCCGCTACCTACGACGCGTTGTCCCGCAGCGAAGGCCGCTTCGACCGCCAGCGCCAGGGCCTGGCAAACGCGCTCGCACGCACCGATCGCAACGTCTACGTGTACACCGCGGTGACCCGCCTCAACGCCGGCGGCTTACCCGATCTCGCCGCCATGATCGCCCGACAATGCGAGGCCGCTGGTCGCCCTGCCGTGCCGTGGGTCCTCGCTGTGATCAAGCCGATCGGCGACGGGCTGAGACACGCCGACACCTTGCAGCTGTCCCCCACAGAAGCTGTCGAAGCGGTCCGTTGGGCGCTCGAAGCGGCCGAGCAGCATGGCATTGCTGCGGGCTTTCGAAACGTGCAGGCTTGCCTGGCGCCCGACCTCGTCGACCGCAACGTCGACTACTACCTCGACGACTTCTCCGTTGAGGTCGCGACCGGTCAGCGGGTGACCTACAGCCACACCGAGTACTGGCGAAAACCGGCGTCCTGCGACGCCTGCGGGCACAACGCGCTGTGCACGGGCATCTACCACGAGATGCAAAACCGCTACGGCGACGCCCCCTACCGGCCCATCGGACGGGACGGTCTGCGGTAGGTCTGGCCCAAGCTAGAGCGGCGATCAGGAATCGGCGCTCTGGGATGGGGAACGCCACGAAAACGACACCTTTCGGGGCGTGGGGACGCTCATAGTCCCCCAACGAAAAAAGAATCATGCACCGAGAAGCATTGCTGTTCGGTGCTCTAGTCGTTGTTGCGCCGGACCAGCGTCAACGCCAGCAGCGAGAACACGAACATCGTCGAAAACGGAACGGCGCCACCAAGAGGTACGCCCACCTGGCAGCCGCTGGACGCGCCGGTTTTGCCGCCCCCGAGCAAGGTCGCCGCGCCGCTGTCGGTGGCTGTTGCATCCAAACCCGGATCGAACAGCGTGTCGCCGCTGGTGGTCGTGGTGTCGGTTGTCGAAGCGGTCCCGGCGTCCTCACCAACCGGCGAGCCGACATCTGTGCTGGTGTGCGCGCCGGCGTCCAACGGTCCTGTCGAACCGGCGTCGGCGGTGTGCGTTGTCCCCGTATCCGCTGTCGCAACGACATCCGAGGTCGTCCCCGCGTCAGGAGCGCCGGCATGCCCGGAATCAGCCGTATTCCCAGAATCGGCGGTCGCACCAGCGTCGTCCGAGTTGGTTCCCGCGTCAGGTGAGGTCGTCGAACCGGTGTCCTGGGCGATCGAGCCCGAGTCCGGCGCCAAAGACCCCGCGTCCGCGCCCGTGCTCCCGCCGTCTTGACCGCCGCTTGAGCCGGCATCTGTGCCGCCCGGAGTGCCTGGCTTTCCGATGAACGCGGCGATGTCCGACCAGACCTCCGGGTTCTTGTCGGCGTATCCGAGCGCCCAGAGCCCCATGTTGACGCCGCGCTGCCCGAGGTACTTGGCGCGCATCTCGAAGGCCTGCGGGTTGTCGACCCACGTCTGCTGGTATCCACCGCTGATCTTGTAGACGTAGTAGCTGCTCTTGGACGCGCTATCCCACTTGAAACCGCCGTGCTTCTTGGCTTCGACCTGCGCCTTTTCGTAGGTGACCGCCTTGCCTTTGCCGAGCTTCTTGGCGCCCGGTTTCGAGCTGCTGGAGGCCCATGTGTTGCCGTAGAGCGGCAGGCCGATGAGAAACTTCAACTTGTTGTGCGGCTTGCCCCATTTCACGTAGTCGTCGACGACCCACTGCAAGGTCTTGTGGACCCACGGCTTGTTGTTGGCCATCGGCAGCTGCGGCCCGGGGTTGCTGCCCGAGTAGTGCACGCCATACGCCATGACGAACAGCCCGTCGCAATTGTCGGCGAGGTAGTCGTAGTCCCAGGCGCCGGTCCAATCGACGGGCGGTGTCGCGAGCGTGACGTCGCTGCCGGGCAGCTTGGTGTGCATCGTCTTGGTGAGCAGCACCGTGAACGCCTTCATCTGGTCGCGCGATGCCTTGGGGAGCCCCTCGAAGTCGATGTTCACTCCGTCGCCGCCGCCAGCGAGTACGAGCGACACGATCTTGTCGACCAGCGTCTTTCGTTTCGCCGCCGTCGCGATGACGTTGCTGATGCCGGTCTTGGAAAACAGAGTGAACGTGAGCGTGACTTGCACCCCGTTGCTGTGCGCGGTCTTGATGAGCGATTTGGCCGTGCTCCCGCCCCAGCCGTGGGTCGTCTTCACTTTGCCGGTGCCGTCGAGTTCAGCTGAAAACCAAGCCAACTCTGTCAGGCGATCCCAGTGGATCTTGGTGCCCTTGATCGTCCAAAAAGGCAGAAACCCATAGTTGCGCGGGCCTTTCTTCTTCGGCCACGCCTTCAGCAGCGGCGGGATATGGCCCCATTGGAGCGGGTCGCTCTTGCCGAGGTCGCCCGGCGGCAGGTCACCGTGGACCTTCTTGGCGTGTTCAAGCGCCTGCCGGTGCGGGCTCGCTTCGATCAGCTGGTCGAGGAGCTTGGCTTCCTGCGCCGGCGACAGGTCGAGCTTGTCGTGGCTGTCCGATCCGAGCGCAGCGGCGGGAATGAGAAGCGCTGCGCCAAACATCGCAAGGAAGAGGCGTCGCACATCGGTGAGCATGGCTGCCATCGGGGCTCCTGGGCGAGGGCGCGGAGGATAGGGACGGCGACGGTGGCGCACAACGAGAAAACCACAGCGATTTGCGACGGTGGGGCGACGTGGCCCATGATGACGACCATGGTGCATTGCGACGCGGGTGAACGGCGATCCACGAGCATTTCGGCGGCGGTTGTCATCATCTGCGCGCTGATCCCGACAGCCGCGGCCGATGCCCAAGCTCCAAGAGGCGGTGCCACCGGGACATCTCGCGGCGCTCCGGTGCTCCACGAACCATTGCCAGCCCATGCGCGTGCGGCACGCTCGGATTCGGTCGTTCGTTCGGGGCCCGCAAGTCTCGCCGACGCGATCGAGACCGCGACAGGGAGGATCGACAAACCGGAGCGGCCAGCTCGCAAAGCCCCCGCAGCCCCACTCTATGGAGCTCCAGCAGCCGATCGCGCGAAGGTCGCCACGGACCGTCAAACCAAGGCCGACGGCACACTGCACTACGACGCGGTGTTCAACCCGACAGTCGCTCCGTTCAAGCGCGATCGCGTGTTTGACCAGGTCGCGGCGGACGGCGGACTCATGCAGAGCGGCGCCGGCTTGCGTCCGGTGACGTTGCGTGGTGCGGCGACAAGACCGGGGCACGAGCTCTTTTGGGGCCACGTCACGGTCGAGGTGAAGGCCGGCAGACGCACGCCAATCCCGTCGATCGCGCCGTCATCTCAGCTCATCCAGGCCGAGGCCTACCCCGCCCGACCGCTGTCGTTCTTTCGCGACAACGCCGGCAATTTCTCGGTCACCAGCACGCGCGCCGGTACGTTCGACCTGCGTTTTCTCGTCGACGCGCCAAGCAGCTATTTCGCGGCGCCACTTGGCAGCGGTCCAGCCGTCGACGATCCGCCCATGCCCAGCATGCCCGCGGCCATCGCGGCCCGAATGCGAAAACTGTGGGCCGCGGCGCAGGTCGCTCCCGGCAAGACGCGCAAGGACAACGTCGAACGTCTGACCGACTACTTCCGCAGCTTCCAACCCGGTGTCCTCGACGACGGTGCAAACTCCCTGCTCGAGGAGCTCATCATCAGCCGCAAAGGGGTCTGTCGGCACCGTGCGCACGCGTTTGTGGCGATGGCTCACTCGCTCGGCATTCCGGCTCATTACGTCATCAATGACGCGCACGCATTCGTCGAAGCGTGGGTTGTCGGCGCGAAAGGACGTGGCCGCTGGCAGCGCATCGATCTTGGCGGCGGCGCGGACACGTTGCGGTTGCACGGCGCCGACCGAAAGCACCTGCACGACCCCTTGCTCAGCGATCCATTGCCCCGACCACAGCAATATGCAGACGCCATGACGCAAACGATCGCCGACGGCCGACTCAACGACTCCAGCTGGGCAGGGGCCCGGAAAGTGGTTGGAGCCAACGGCCTGGTCGGTCGCGCGGGGGGATCGCAGCCCGCGAAGAGCGGGGACGGCACGCGTTCACCGGGCGCCAGGGCGACGGCGGGGGCGACGGTGACAGGGCCCAAAGGTGAGACTGACTGGCTGCACAAGCGCGCCATACAGCGAGCCGCGATGGCCCGCAACGTCGCTGCTGTCGAGAGGCCCCCGTCAGCCGCGGATCCGAGCCCGAACCCAAGCACAAACGCATCGAAGAAGGAGGGGCCCGCCGCGAAACTCGTCACATCGATCGTGCTTGCGCCGCCGCATCCCGAGGCCTACGTCGGCGAGACGCTCGAGGTTCGCGGTCGCCTTGTCGTTCCCGGCGGCGGGAGCCCCAAGGGCCTGCCCATCGACATCTGGTTGGTGCAGCCGCGCGACCCGACGAGCGGTTTCAAGCTCGGCACGGCCATGACCGGCAAGAAGGGACACTTCGTCGGGCGCCTGTCCATCCCCGTGACCGCCGCGCTGGGCGAATTCGACCTGGTGGCCCACTTTCCGGGTCGCGGCAACCTCGCGTCGGCGTACTCGCGCCGGTAGAACGAAGGGGCACCAACTTTGAACTTCCCGGTCGCAACCGAACTCTCACACGTAGCCATCGACACGGCGGCGCTTCGACACAACGTCAGCGTGCTCGGCCGCGCCGCGACAACGTCCGGTCACAAGCCGCTCGTTTGCGCGATGGTCAAGGGCAACGCGTACGGCCACGGGCTTGTCGTCGCTGCGCGCGCGTTCATCGACGCGGGTGTGGACTGGCTGGGCATCGGCGAAATCCACGAGGCGATCGCCTTGCAGAAGGCCGGCATCGACGCGCCAACCTTCGCCGTGTGCCATATCCCCGAAGAACAAGCGGCCGCCGCCGTCGCTCACAACGTGCGCCTCACCGTCTACGACGCCGCTGTGGTTTCGGCGCTCGCCGCCGCCGCCCGAACCCAAAGCACGATCGCGAAGGTCCACCTCAAGGTCGAAACCGGCACCAACCGCCAGGGGCTCCGTGAGCAAGAAGCCGTGCAGCTCGCGCGACGCATCGCGACGGACCCAAACCTGCTGCTGGAGGGCATCAGCACCCACTTCGCGGACATCGAGGACACCACGGATCACAGGTTCGCGCGCGCCCAACTCGGGCGTTTTCGCGACATCGTCGGAGCGATCAAGGCGGCGATCGCGCGCGACACACCGGCTCCACGAAACGAGCTCCTGACCCACGCCAGCAACACCGCCGCGGTGCTGCTGTGGCCTGATGTTTGCCCCGATCTCGTCCGTTTTGGCATCGGCGCATACGGCATGTGGCCGAGCAAAGAAACCCGAGTCAGCGCCAGCCAGCTCGGTCGCGGCGACCTCGAACTTCGGCCCGCTTTTCATTGGAAGACGCGAATCGTCCAGCTCAAAGATGTGCCGGTCGGCGAATGGGTTGGATACGGACGCTCGTTCCGCACCGTTCGCCCAACCCATATCGGCATCCTGCCGGTTGGCTACTACGACGGGTACGACCGCGGCCTCTCCAACCTCGCCGAAGTCCTCGTGAGTGGTCAGCGGGCACGCGTCGTCGGGCGTGTCGCCATGAACATGGTCGCGATCGATGTGACCGACAATACCAACGCCGAGCGCGGCAGCGAGGTCGTGCTGCTAGGTCACCAGAGCGGCGAGGCGGGTGCCGACACCATCACGGCCGCGGAAATGGCGGGCTGGCTCGGCACGATTCACTACGAAGTGACCACGCGCGTCCACCCACGGCTGCCACGCATCGCGACTTGAACGCCCGGCTCACAGACAACCGCAATTGCATCGACGCAAGCAAGCGAAACTCCGCGAAGGGCCGCTTTTTCAAATTCTTCACTGGAATTGACCGTGGGTCGCGTCCATCTTGCCGGCGTGATGAATCGACGACCAATGCACCGATTTTCGTTGCGACCCCAGTCCGCCGCTGTCTTGTCCGGCACTGGCCTGTCCACCGTTGTTTTTGCGGCCGCATTCCTGCTCCTCGCGGGTTGCGGTAGCGATGCGACGACGTACAGCGCCGCTCCGAAAAAGCCGACGGGCACGGCCGGCGCCAGCGACAGCGCGTGTATCCCGCAAACCCAAAACCAGGGCTGCCACAACGCCGGGCGGATGTGGTGCGAAGACACGACGTCGACCTGGCAGAACCTGGGCTCCTGCAAGCAACCGCTGCAATGCATTGAGCTGCCTGATCCGAAGCTCCCGGGCGCCAAGCTCGCCAGCTGCGAAGAGGTCGTCGTCGTCCCACCCGACGCGGGCGGTACCGACGGCGGATCAACCGGCGGCGACGATGGCGGGACCGTCAAACCAACGGGTGTGTGTGCGCGCTGGCTGACCGACCGCGAGAAGCTCCCCGAGGGTAAGTGGACCGGCAACTCGGCCAAGTGCGAGCCCGGCACGCTCAGTGAAGACGCGAAAGAAGCCGCGCTGCGCCTCGTGAATCTCTACCGCTTCCTGGCCCACCAGCCGGCGGTGACGCGTGCGGCCGATCTCGACGCCAAAGCGCAAGCCTGCGCCCTGATCATGAAGGCAAACGGCAAGATCTCGCACTTCCCCACCCAGACCTGGAAATGCTGGAGCAAGGACGGCGCGTTGGCCGCCAAGAAGTCCAACCTCAGCACCGGCCCTGGCGTGCGAGCTGTCGATCGCTACATGGTCGACAACGGCGCGCACAACGCCCCCACGATGGGCCACCGCCGCTGGATCCTGTCACGCACCCTGGGTCCGATCGGGGTTGGCTCGTCCACGAGCAAGGGTTCATGCCTGTGGGTGATCGGCGGCAAGGGCAATTCCCCGCGCAAGTGGGTCGCCTGGCCGCCCGATGGTGAGGTGCCTCTCGCCGCATTCGGACAAGGCGGCGGCTCGATCGACCAAACCGGATGGACACTGCAGTCCGACTCGGTGTCGTTGCACAACGCGAAGGTCAAGGTGACGGTCGGCGGCGTCGAAAAGCCCGTCAAACAGCGACCGCTCAAGTCCGGATACGGCAGCAAGCATGCGATCGCCTGGGTCCCACAGGGTTGGAAAGCGCAAGCGGGCACGACCTACCACGTGGCCATCAAGGGCGCGTCGACGGACTTCGAGTACGACGTAAAAGTGCTCGCCTGCGGCCTGTAGGCAACCCGATCGGGCACACCGAGCCCTGAGACCGGGCGCGATTCACAGCCCGAGCAGCTCGGTCCATACGGCTTCTTTGAACCCGACGGTCACGCGCTTCCCGGCGATCAGCAGCGGGCGCTTGATCAGCTTGCCGTCAGCGGCAAGGGCGGCGAGCTGTCGGTCTTCGGACATACCCGGCAAACGCGCGCTGAACCCGCCGTTGCGATAGCTCATGCCCGACGTGTTGAAGAACTTCTTGAGGGGCAAGCCCGACGCTTGCCAGGCGCTGCGCAACGTTTCCACGCTCGGCGGCGCCGCGACGATATCGATCCGCTCGGCGTCGACACCCTGGGCCGCGAGCCACTTGAGCGCCTTCTTGCAGGTCGAGCAGTTGGGGTAATGGTAGATCGTCGTCATGCTGGGCTCCAGGTTCAGCGCGCCTCATACACGCCAAAGAGCGCCGTGAAAAGCGCCAAAAACGCAGCCCGGGGACCCCATCTGGGATCCCCGGGCGCGTTTGGGCTTCCGACCCGTTAGTCGACTCAGAGTCGTCTCAGGTTATGAGATTACTCGGTCTCCTGGTCGCGGAAGATGGCCGAGGTACCGACCGCGTTGCATTCCGCCTTCGTGGCGTTGGGGTCACCGGTGCCGATGAGCTGGAACGTCGAGCGAATCGTGTCGCAGTCCAGGTCAGCGTGGGCCTGGATCGTGTAACGCGCAGTCTTCAGGGTGCCCGTGCTGTTGAAGTTGTACTGGAAGTA
>Ga0209992_10000206_pt1 | contig 83543 bp, 64 predicted proteins | sample 2SBtaG_2_FD_182564 | JGI IMG/M metagenome (GOLD analysis project Ga0209992, IMG submission 182564) | Deep subsurface microbial communities from Kolumbo volcano to uncover new lineages of life (NeLLi) - 2SBTROV12_ACTIVE470 metaG (SPAdes)... | ecosystem: Environmental > Aquatic > Marine >... | reverse complement strand
TCCTCAGCAGCGGCTGCCCGGCGGGCGGCCTCGTCGGGGTCCATCAGACCGAGGTACCACTTGTGATCAGGCGAGTGGAGCACATCGTCGATGACCTGGCGCAGGTTCTCTGCGGCGGCCACCTTCCCCGGATCGTCGGCGTGGATGTTGGCCTCGACCAGCTCTTCCAGCTCGGGGATGTACTCCGAGTAGAAGTTCTTGCCCAGGTCGTAGGTGCCATGCCAGTGGGTGTAGTCCGGACCCATCATGGAAGCCGCGTGACGTGCACGGCGACCTTCGTGATGCCACAGCTCGAACCAGATGAAGTCGATCTTGTTGGCGAACGGAATGGGCCGCAACAGCGGCTTGGCCGCAGCGTAGAGGGCCATGCCCGGTTTGCCGAACTTCTCGTTGTAGAGGTTCACCAGGCCGTCGTACTGGATGTAGAAGTTCTCCACCCAGGCGATGTTGTGGCAGTTGAGGCAGACGTCCTGCATGTTGTGCCGCCGCACCTGCCAGGGAATGTCCGCGCCGGGCAAGCCCATCTTGGCGTCAGCCACTTCGGGCCTGACGGAGACCTTCGGCCGGTTGTTCCAGCTGATGCGCAGGCCCACATCATGGGTCACCATCTGGTTCTTGGTGGCCGACATGTGGCAGGTCGCGCAGGTCGGAGCGGCCGTGTAGTCCTCGCCCACGATCCACTTGGCCGAGTCGAGGGCCATCTTGTCCTCGTTGGCATGGAAGGCCACGCCGTGCTTGGACTCCTCGTAGATCTCGAGCTGGGGATGGTCCGGCCCCATGTGGCACTTGCCACAGTTCTCCGGGCGACGAGCCACGGCCACGCTGAACGTGTGCCGGCTGTGACAGGCAGAGCAGCTGCCTTCGCTGCCATCGGGGTTGAGCCGGCCGATACCGGTGTTTGGCCAGGTCGCAGGATCGAGCTTGCCGCCGGCCAGCACCTTGATCTCGGAGCCGTGACACTGCCAGCAACCGCTCACGGCTGCTGGGGACGCACCCTCAGGGAAGCCCTCGGTGATCAGGCTGTGGTTGCCTTCGACCACCTCGGCCAACACGTTGTCGAGGGAGCCGAGAATGCGGCCCGCCTTGGCGTGGTGGCTGGAGGCGAACTCCTCGACCTCGCGGGAGTGGCAGCGAGCGCAATCCTTCGGGCTCACGATCACGGCGATGGTCTGGTCGTAGTGGCGGAAGGCGTCGACGTCATCGGCATCAGCCATGTGGCATTCGTAGCAGCCGATGTTCGCCCGGTAGTGGCGGCTGTCGCCCCACTGCTCATAGAGGGCGGCACTTTCCTTCTTGTGGCAGGCGACACACTCGGTCGACGCCTTGCTCATCTGCGGCAGGCCAATGGCCTGGGCATCGAGTTCTGGAGTGATCGTCACCAGGCTGGCGACTGCCAAGACGCCCAGAATGAAACGGACCATCATCGAGAGACCTCCAATCGGGTGGGAGCGCTTCATCTGGGGCTCCCTGTTGAACTCGCATCGGACTCCGCGGGGACAGTCGCAGCGCCGAATTCGTAAAGACGATCCACGGTCAGTTTCCCGGAGAGAACCGGGATCGTGATGCGGACGAAGATGGTGTAGAGGGCCAGCCCAAAGGCCCAGATGCCGATCGAGATCAGGGACTCATTGAGGGTCGGTGTGTACTCGACGATCTCGCCCAGGGGCGACGGGATGAAACCGGGGATGATCAGTCCCATGCCCTTCTCGATCCAGATGCCGATGAACAGCGAGCCGCAGGCCACGTTGAGCCAGCCCTGCCGTCGAGACACCGGCAGACAGAGCACGGCCAGGGCGAAGGTGTTCAGACCGATGGCAGTCCAGATCCAGGGGACGAGAGCCGAGTGGCCGTGCAAGCCCAAGAACAGGTAACGTGCCGAGACGCCGTGAGCCGAGCCGGTGTAGAACTCGGTGAAGACCTCACAGGCCAGCAGGAACATGTTGATGATCAGCGCCACCGTGACGATGTTGCGCAGGGTCATGATCGCCTTGCGGGGCACTTCGTAGCTGGTCCACTTGTCGAGAACCGACAGGGTCAGGATCAAGAAGGCGGGGCCGGCGGCGAAGGCCGAGGCCAAGAACCGCGGCGCGATGATGGCCGAGTTCCAGAAGGGGCGGCCACCCAGGCCGACGTAGAGGAACGCCGTCACGGTGTGGATCGACACGGCCCAGACGATGGCCAAGAACACGAAGGGGATATAGAACAGAGCCCCCGGCTTGCGCTTGTGATAGGCGCAGTACACCAGGTAGCCGCAGATGTGCATGTTCAGCAGCAGGTACACGTTCAGGACGATCACGTCCCAGGTCAGCATCGACATGGGAAAGTTGAACTTCATGAACATGTGATGCATGCGGTCGGGACGGCCCATGTCGACCACCACAAAGGCCAGGCACATGAAGATCGCCGCGACGGCCAACAGCTCGCCGAAGATGACCAGATCGTGCAGCTCGCGGTTGCGATACAGATAGACCGGGATGACCAGCATCACCGCGGCGGCAGCCATGCCCACCAAGAAGGTGAAGTTGCTGATGTAGAGGCCCCAGCTCACCTGATCGGTCATGCCCGTGGTGGCCAGGCCCTGCACGAGCTGCTTGGCGTAGGCGTTCAGGCCAATGAGGGCCAGGACCGTCAGCAGCAGCATCCAGGCGTGATACATCCGGTTGCCAACGAAGCTGACCCGGAAGCAGCGAAAGAGAAAGCGACCGTACTCCTTCATCGACCTTCGCCCTCGTGGCGACTGGGCGCCAGCTTTTCAGGCGCTGGCGGCTCGTGCTGCGCCGCCCGCTCATCGAAGTAATAGAAGAAGCGAGGCAGGGTGCCCACGTCCTCTTTCAGCACGAAGACCCGCTTGGTCTTCAGAATCTGGGCCACCGAGCTCTGCGGGTCGAGCACGTTGCCGAACTTGCGGGCGCCCACGGGGCAGGCCTCAAGGCACGCGGGCATCTTGCCTTCGCGTGTGCGGTGCAAGCAGAAGGTGCACTTCTCCATGACGCCTTTGCTGCGTGGGCGATTGGAGAGATAGGACATGTTCGGGTTGATCTCTTCGGCGGGCAGCTCAGGCTGGGTGAAGTTGAAGCGCCGGGCCCAGTAAGGGCAGGCCGCTTCGCAGTAACGGCAGCCGATGCACCAGTCGTAGTCGACCACGGTGAGACCATCGGGCTCGGTCCAGGTGGCCCCCACCGGGCAGACCTTGACGCACGGAGCGGCTGCACAGTGGTGACACTGGATCGGCATGTAGAAGTGATCGTCCGCGGGCACCGTGGGGTGGTCGTAGGTGTGGTCGCCCTTCTCGATGTCGATGGTGCCCATGGGCATCTCGAGCACGCGAATGTAGGACATGTCCTGGTCGCGGCTCTGGTTGTTCTCTTCGACGCAAGCAGACGCGCAGCGACGACAACCGACGCAGCGGCTCAGGTTGAGGGCGTAGACGAACTCGACCCCCTCAGTGGGCTTCACGTCACGCACGACCACGTCGGCCTGATAGCGCTTCTTGACCTCGTCCTGGATGCGCTGCAAGGCGCCAGACATGTCCTGGTCGGACATCTCTTTGTAGTGGTTCTGCAAGAAGCCATCGAGGGACGGGATGTCGTCCGGGTCCATGTCCTTGAGCGGGCTCAGGGCTGCGACGAAGGCAGACATGCCCGCCAAGGCAGCCACACCTTGGCGAAGAAACGAGCGCCTGCTTGAGGACCCGGGTGTGCTCTGAACGTCATCCATCAGACGATTCCTCTCCTACCTGATCGAGTACTGCCTTGTAGCGTTGCAGCGGAGTCGAATCCTCGGGATCCGGCGCGTGGTGGACAGCCTCTCCCATGCGCCGGGTCCAGGGGCCTGGCGCGGGAGCGATGCCAGGGAAGGCAGGGCTGTGCGGGTCATGACACTCGGTGCAGCCCAGCTTCGTCGCCTCGCCCCGGGTGGTGTCCCAGTAGCCAGTGGTGCGACCGTGGATGCCCTTTTGCCAATCGCGCCACGTCGGACCGTGGCACTTGGCGCACAGGATCGGAGCTTCGTCCAGACCGACCATGGTGCCGTCGTGCAACTCGAGACGCTCCCGGTCCGCATGAGCGTGGCAGTTGAGGCAGCGGTCGTTCATACCGTGCTGAAGCACGATCTCGGTGTGCTGTGCCAGCTGCCCCTGGGTGGCCGCGCGCGAATCGAACAGGTCATGGCAATCGTTGCAACTCAGCTTCTGCCCGCCGATGAGGAGCTTGGACGGGTCGTCGGCAAGCTCGTGAAGAGGCGTGCCGTCGAGAATGCCGGGGGCCAGTTCGGGTCGCTCGGGGAGGGGTACGGCGGCCGTCCGTGGGCCCAACGCGAACCAGCAAGCCAAGCCCGCGAAAACCACTGTGATGAGGAGCCGCATCGGTTGTCCCACCGCGAAGGGTGAGACACTCGGGGCTCTGCCTCGAGCGCTCACCTGGAGTACTCAAAATACATCGCTGGAAGCTTATCGGGCCAGGACTCTGCGAGCCATGACAAAGCGATATCTTTGTCGACATATTCCCTACACAGGGAGGCCCTTCCCCGAGGCCACCGAGAGACGGTCCGAGGACGGCGCTAGAAGCGGCGCAGCACCATCACGCCCACGTCGGAACCCAGCTGTCCACCGAACACGGTGTTGCTGAACCGGTGGGACATCTGCAAGCGCCAAAGCCAGCGCCCTCGGGTCACCAGCTGTAGGCCCGCCGTGCCTTCAATCAAACGCCCGCCGGCGCGACTCAGAACACGGTCAGGCTCGCGAAAGCCTTCTACGAAAGGGGCAAACGCGATCTCCTCTCCGCCAGGAAGGAACTGCACGACGATCACTTCGCCGCCCGGACGCCCCAGGGTCTCGACCTGGTACTCCGCCTCGGCCACCGTTGGCGTAGCCTCCACCTTGGCCAGTTCATTGGTCAGGACCCGCGCGACCAACTCGTCTGCAGGCCCTTGAGGAACGGCAGCGAACGGAGCCGGCACGGGCTGCTCAGAGCGCTCACTCAAGAGGGAGAGAGCCTGCCGTTGATCCCGCTGTCTACGCCCTGTTGCGTAGCATGTCACACCGCCCCATTGCGTATGCGGTTGAGCAAGATTTCGCAAGGCACCGGCACCCGACGCCAGTCGGACCGCCGGGGCGGGTTGCAAGGCAGCCGACGCACGCCTGAGCCAGCTGCTGCGAGGCGCAGAATCTTCGGCCTCGCCGTTCGTCGTATGGGCCTCGATGGGAGTCTGGCAGAGCCCACCAAGGATCAACGGGAGCAGCAGCAACCGCAGGGGGCACGACTTCACGAAAGAGACGACAGACGACAGCAAGGATCAGGACCCCAGAGGCAGGCAGGATCCAGCCCTCTTCGTCAGGCAACCCCCATGACTTTTACAGCCAGTGGGTTTTCCTGCAGCCCGGTCACGGAGCCAGCGAGGCGGACTCCATGGGCAGCTGCTGCCCCAGGTAGCCTTCCAGATAGGCCCCCAGGTCAGCGGGCGCCAAGAGATCCACGATGGGCAGGCCCTCTGGCAGGGTCTCTGGGGGCGTCACGTAGCGTTGCCTATGTCCCCAGCCAAAGCCTCGAAACAGAAAGGTCTTCAGTCGTGGGTGCAGCTGTCCTAGCTCCACCAGCTCACGGGCCATGTAGTGATTGTACGGGTCGTACACAGAACCCCGTGAGAAGCCCAGGCCCTCGAAGATCGCCCCGGCCCACGGCTTCGGCAGATGGTCAGCCAAGTAAGGAAGCAGCGGGTGGATCTCGCCAGGGGTCTCACTCATGGAGGGCCGGGACCAGTACAACATCAGGCCCTGGCCCACTCCGTGAAGAAAGGCCTGCTGCTCGATCGGGAGCATGTTGTCGATCAGTTGGTCGGTGCGTAGCAAGTGCAGCAGCTCGATGCTCTCCCCCCAGCGCCGCCCCAAGGCGTTCATGGCGAACACCGGGCCGAGCCTCGCTGGCCTGGCCGCCCGCACGATCTTCAGCTGGCCCTTCAGTGGGCGCTCTGCGCTCAGGCCAAAGCTGTGCACGGCGAAGCGCATGTGGGCGAAGACCGGGTCACCCCGATCGATGCGGCGGATCAGTTCGATCAGCTTCCGTGGGTCGCGCCCGGCGTGAAACTCCAGCTGTCTGCCGAACCACTCGTAGCGCTCACCCCGGTGAGAGAGCCGGGCGGCTTCGTTGGTCTGCGAAGCGAGCACTGTCCCCACGGAGCCGCACAACAAGAGCACGCCGATCAGAAGGTACTGCAGAGGCCAGCGCATACCGTGCTTGCCCCTGGCCAGGCCGACCGCTGCCAGGATGACCAAGGACATGCACAGCGGGGCCAGGCGGCGCCCCGCGAGCCCCGTGCCGACGAACCACAACTCGGCCTGCAGCCCCGAGATCACGAACAGCAACCCCACCGCGCAGCAATGGAGGATCAGGGCCACGGTCAAGTCGGGGGCCTCGCCTCTGCTGGTGAACGGGTGCCGCACCAGATCGGCCAGGGCCCTGCGACTGCGCCACACAGCCCAGGCCGCCCCCACCAGCAATGCCAACGAGTAGCTGTACGACAGCAGGTTGCGCAACCTGGGCGACTCCACGTCGAACTCGAGCAGGGGCGCCAGTCCGTGCACAGCCAGGCTCGCCGCCTTCTCGGCCCAGCCGAACTCGCACACCTCACCGTAGGGCCCCGGGGCGAAGTGGGCAGGCGCCTGGTGAGCCACGTCGCCCAGGATCGACTGACCCAGCGAGAGATCGGCCGCCTGAAACAACAGCTGGGGCAGTACCCCCACCGCCAAGCCCAGCACCAGGGCCGGGCTGCGTCTTGCCAGGCGTCGGGGGTGTCGTAGAGCCAGCAACCCCAGCAGGATCAAGCAGAGCAGAAGGGACTGCAGATGAAAGAAGGCCGCGAAGCCCAGGGCCAGGCCGAACAGAGCGTGAGCCAGCCGACCGTCCCAGCGGCCAGCCACCAGGGGGCACCAGACCAGCAGCGCCAACAACGAGGGCACTGCCGACTCGAGGTGGGAGGCGAGGCCCAGCACCGACAGCTTGGCGATCAGCGGCGTGGCGCAGATCAACAGGCACGTGCCCACCCTCGCAGCCGACCGGCCCACGCTCAGCTGCAACAGCAGCACCGTCAACCCCGCCGCGAAGGCGTGCCAGAGCAAGGGCACCAGCTTGAGCACCAGCAGGGTCTCACCGAAGACCGCGAACAGTGGCGTGGCCAGCAGACCGAACAAGGGCCCCCCGCGAATGTGGGGAATGATCGTCAGATGCGCCAGATCGAGCTGCAGGCCATCGAGCAGAGCCGCCGCCACGTTCCCGGAGAAGAGCTCGAAGGGGAAATGGCTGTCCTGATGAGCGACGAGGACAGGCAGGCGGGCCAGGGCCACCGCCACAATGGCCAGGATCGGCAGCCACGGCGACGTCCGGTTGTCACGTCGCTGCATGAAGGGCTGCCAGGGGGTTGGCGGGGGGTTGCCGGGGGTCAGGTTTTCGAAGCCCTGAGGATAGCCGTCTCAATCCCCGGCCGGAGCAGGAATGTCGATCCAGATCGCGCCACCGGAGCCGGGCAGATTGCAGGCGCCCAGCGTGCCCCCGTGGGCCTCGGCCACCCGCCGGGTCACGGCCAGCCCCAGCCCGGCAGAGTCTGCCCGACTGAGCTGGCCCGCCAGGGCGTCGATATCGACGGAGCCATCGCCGTCCGTCGCCGGAAAGCCTGGCCCATCGTCGCGGACCTCGAAGCGCAGCTGGCCATGGTGTGAGGACACCGAGAGAACGATCTCCGAGCGGGCGAACTGGATCCCGTTGCGCAGCATGTTCTCCATGGCGCGCATGAGCCGGCGACCGTCCGCCATCAAGATGGGCAGGTTTGCCGCCACATCTGCCCGCAGCGACACACCTCGGGCGTCGGCCAGATGGCGCAAGCCCTCGTGCGCCTGACGCACGATCTCACCTGGCGGCACGGGCTCGATGGAGAGCGAGTCGTCCGCGTCGAGACGAGCGATGTCGAGCAGATCTTCAGCCAGTGTGGCCACCCGGTCCGCGTCGAGGCGCGCCGAGTTGACCAGCTCGCGCATCTCGCCCTGGAGAGGCTCGCCACTCGCTGGGCCCTGGTTCGGGTCGAGCACCTGGTCTGCCCGGTCGAGGCACGCCGTCAGCGCCGTGAGGGGCGTGCGCAGATCGTGGGAGACCTGAGCGATCCATTCTCGCCGCGCGGCGTCCCGTTGCTCGAGTCCACCCACCAGCTCGCTCACGCGAGAGCGCAACAGGTTCAAGGCCCGGGCCAGGGTCGCGATCTCGTCCTTGCCCCGGGTGGGGAACGGCCCGGGGAGATCGTGGTCCCCCTGGGGAGGCTGCGAAGCCAGATAGGACAGACGGCGCAGTCGCCGGGTGAACAGGCGCGAGACCACCATGGCCACCAGCAGGGCGGTGATGACCGGCATGATCACCCGCAACAGGCTCGCGATCTCTCGCCGCCGATCCCACAGGCCGCGCCACTCGGCCTCGGCGAGCACCACCGCGTCGTCGTCATAGCGGCAGTGGCCCCCTTCGAACATGTCGGCCACGTCGACGTCGCTCGTCTCTGCGTGCTTCACAGGGTCCATGAGCAGGCTGATCAAGCGACCCGCCGGCTCGTCGTCCTTGGTCAGGGGGACGGTGTAGAAGCGATGGTCGAAACTGGCCTCGCCCGGCAGTGTCACCCTGCTGCCTGGAGTCAACGGCTGGGTCCACAGATCGCCCGCTCCCCAGGGCAGGCCGTCGCTGGCAGCGACCACCCGGTCGAGCGTGTCAAGGTAGACGTAGGACGACCCGGTCTCGGCCTTCACCGCGGCCATGGTGACCGCCGCGCTCTCCGTGGGCAGCCAGCGCCCGAACGACTCTCGCCGGGCATCGAGCAACAACAGGCGACTGTGCCAGCGGCTCTCGTCGGGCAAGGTGTCGTGAGGCGTGGGTTCGCCCAACATCTGCAACAACGCGTCGGAGATGGCCGAGTTGGTCAGATCGAAACCCAGCATCACGACTGAGATCAACACGGCCAGGCGAAAGCCCAACCTTCGATACCAGGGCACAGCCCGCCGCAACGGTCCGGACGGGCCCGGGGGCGCCGGGTCGCTCACGCCTCTTCTGTCATGCGGTAGCCCACTCCCCACACCGTCTGGATGTAGCGTGGGTCTGCCGGGTCAGCCTCGACGCAGGTGCGCAGCCGCCGTACGTGTGAGTCAACGGTGCGCGCTTCGCCGTCGTAGCTCGCGCCCCAGACCCGATCGAGCAGCTGGTCACGAGTCCAGGCCCGGCCGGGGTGGCGCAGGAGGAACAGCAGCAGATCGAACTCACGGGGCTTGAGCGTGAACTGTAGCTCACCACGACCGGCGCGATGGGCGTCCGGGTCGGCCCAGAGTTCACCCACCCGAGCCGGGCCGGTACCTGAAGCCCTCCCCGCACGACGGAGCAGCGAGCGCACCCGAGCCAGCATCTCTGGCAGATGGAAGGGTTTGACCACGTAGTCATCTGCCCCCACATCGAGCCCCCGCACTCGCTGATCTTGACCATCGCGAGCGGTCAGAATGATGATCGGGATCGACCGACCGGCCGAGCGCAGCTCGCGACAGATGTCCAGGCCATCGCCGTCGGGCAGGCCCAGGTCGAGCAAGAGCAGGTCGTAGTGCTCGGTGAGCGCCCGACGAGCATCGGCGACCGACACGGCGACATCGACATAGAAGCCCGCCGCGCGCAGGGCGTCGAGCATCTCCTTGCGGATGCGTTCGTCATCTTCGACGAGCAACATCGTGATCTGTGTTCGAGACATGGCGCCGATCATAGCCCGTGCCCTACGGGGCCAGTCCAGACGCCTCTGTGACAGTCTCAGTGCTGAAGGCGTGCACGACAACACACCGACCACATCCTCGACCCGCAGGCCCTGCTCAGACCGACGACCGCAGGGCCGCAGCCACCTTCTCTGCCTGGAAACGGAGCCGTTTCTCCGAGGCTCGCAGGGATGTGCCCAGCTCTTGAGCGAACACTGAGACGGTGAACTCCTCGATGAGCCAGCGGTAGTTGGCCAGCTCAGCTTGGCAGAGTGCGTTCTCTCCACAACGGCCTGCCAGGGCTCGGTAGGCCTGGGCGTGCACCTCGACCCGGGCGGCCAGCTCGCTGTCTCGCGCTGTCCCTCGAGTCTCGATCCGTTCGATGCGGCGCACCAGGGCCCGTAGAAACCGAGGCAGATGTGGCAGCCAGACCCAGGGCCACTCGCGCAGCACCGCGCCCGCAGTCAACTCTGCGAAGCGCCCGTTCAGCTGGGCCAGGGTGGTGCCCCAGGGGCGAGCCGCCACCGAGTCAAGGCACTGGCGCGCGGCTTGGTGTGCAGCCAACACGTCCCGGGTCACCGCCAGCACACGATCGAAGACCTCGGGCAGGCGTACATCGCCGAACTGCATCAGCTCGGAGAAGGCCGCCTTGTCCCGTACGGGAGGAATGCCCTCCAACCAGGTCAGGCGCACGAGACGATCGACCAGTTGGTCGGCCAGGCCGCGCTGCTCACCGGCCATGGTGGCGTGCTCGAGCACCAAGGCGTTCCAGCCCTCGGCGCGCTGCAGGCGGTGCACCAGGCGCCCCTCGACGGACAGGCGCACGAGCCGGGTCAGACCATCACGATTGAGCCTTTGCGCTTCATCGGCCCGGCCCACGAGGGTCAGGCCCACCGTGCTGCCTTCGTCGATGAGCGCGGGCCAGGTCCGCACCTGCGCCCCCGCCTCGGCACCATGGCCGCCGGGCACCCAGACCTGCTCGGGCAGCTCGCCAAACTCCCAGCGACTGCAGCCCGTGCGTTTCCAGCGAGGGTCGACCCAGCGCTCCACCGCAGCCCGGGTCTCTTGGCCCAGGTGTGCCCGCAAGGCCGGGAGATGCCGCCCGCTGTCGAGCACATGATCGTCCTCGTCGAGAACCTCCACGATCATGGAGAGGTGCTCGGGCAACTGGCTCGGTGAGAACTGTGAGGCATGGACCGGGCTGCCGATCAGCTTCTGCAGCTCAGCGGCCAGGGCGGCCACCAGGCTCTCGTGGCCGAAGATCATCGACTCGAGCACCCTATCGGCCTGGGTGGGGATGGGCACGAGCTGACGGCGCAGATCTTTCGGCAAGGTACGCATGAGCGCGATGACCTTTTCCCGCAGCAAACCGGGCACCAACCATTGCAGCTGCTCGTCGTCGAGCTGATCGAGCAGGGACACGGGCACGGAGACGGTCACGCCGTCATCGAGCTCGCCCGGCGCCAGGTGATAGCGCAGGGGCAGCCGAGCCGAGGCCACGAGCAGATCATCAGGGAAGCTCTCGGCGGTCACCGTGTCCGCATCGCCATGAAGCAGATCGTCGAGGGTCATGTGCAGCAGATCGGGGTCACTGCGCTCTGCCCGTCGCCGCCAACGATGAAACGCCGCAGCGCCCACCACCTCGGCAGGCAGACGGCGATCGTAGAAGTCATAGCGAGCGTCGAGATCGGCCAGCAGATCACGCCTGCGGGTGCGCGCTTCGAGCCCTGCGATCTGATTGGCCAGGCTCAGGTTGTGGGCCAGAAAGGGCGCGCCGCTCTCGAGTTGCCCCTCGGCCAGGCCGTGGCGGATGAACAGCTCGCGGGACACCACCGGGTCAACCGTCTCGTAGGGGCCTCGGCGCTGAGGTACCACGGCCAGACCCCACAGGCTCACCTTCTCGATGGCCAGCACCCGACCGGACGGGCGATCCCAGAAGGGGTCACGCCAGCTCCGTTCGAGCAGGGCTCCGGCCACGGGCTCGATGTCGCGAGGATGGATGCGCGCCACGATGCGAGCGTAGCGACGGTTGGTCTCCACGATCTCGGCAGCCACGATCCAGCGGGGCTTCTTCGCCGCCTGAGACGACCCGGGCCAGAGGGAGAGCACCTTGCCATCCGAGCCGATGTACTCGTGCCCCTCGCCCGCCTGGGCCACGTTGCAAAGCAGCCCGGACAGCAGCGCCTGGTGGACGTTGTCCCCGCCGCCTCGCAGCTCGACGGGCTCGACCTCGCCACCCACGGTCTCCCGGGCCAGCGACTCCAGCTGGCGACGAATGTCTGACCACTCTCGGCAGCGATGGGGTGACAAGAACAGCGCCTTGCAGGCCTTGTCGAGCCGACTGCGGGAGAGTTCGCCCCGCAACTGCGTGTAGTGCTCCCAGATGTTCAACAGGATGTTGAAGTCGCTGTCGGCGTCGGCGAAGCGAGCGTGGGCAGCGTCCGCCGCAGCGCTCTTGTCTGGGGGACGGACCCGAGGGTCACCGATCTCGAGCACTGCAGCCAGAGTCAACACCGGCTCCAAGCAGCCCAGCTCCGCGCCGGCCAGGATCATCCTGCCGATGCGCGGGTCCACCGGCAGACGGCTCAGCTGCTTGCCCACGGTTGTGAGGTGGCCACGATCATCGAGGGCACCCAGCTCCGTGAGCGTGCGATAGCCGTCGCGCACCATGGCCTTGCGCGGCGCATCAAGAAAGGGGAAGTCCTCGACCCGCCCAAGCCCGAGGGCCGTCATCTGCAACACCACCGCTGCCAGGTTGCTGCGCTGCACTTCGGGCACGGGGTGGCTGTCCCGCTCGTCGAAGTCGTCTTCGGCGTAGAGGCGCAGGCAGAGCCCGGGCGCCACCCGGCCGCAGCGCCCCTTGCGCTGATCGGCAGAGGCCTGGCTCACCGGCTCGATGGGCAGACGCTGGATGCGCGCCCGGGGCGAGTAGCGACTGACCCGCGCCGTGCCCGTGTCGATGACGAAGTGCACGCCGGGCACGGTCACCGAAGACTCGGCCACGTTGGTGGCCAGCACCACCCGGCGCCGATCGCCGGCGGCAAAGACCCGAGCCTGCTGTTCCATGGGCAAGCGGCCGTACAGTGGCAGCAACTCGATCTGCTCGTCGCGGGGAAATCGGCGCCCGGCGAGCACGGTGGCGGTCTCGGCGATGTCCCGCTGGGTCGGCAAGAAGACCAGCACGTCGCCCGGGCCGTGGGCCAGGCACAGCGCCACAGCGTCGGCCACCGCCCGGGGTTCGTCGAGCTCGCCGGTCTCTTCGTCCGCCTCAGGTGGGCAGTAGCGTAGCTCGACCGGGTAGGCGCGCCCGGACACCTCGAGGATGGGCGCAGGCTCGCCCCCCACGGCGAAGTACTCGGCGAAGCGCGTGGGGTCGATGGTGGCCGAGGTGATCACCACCTTGAGGTCTGGACGGCGAGGCAACAGGCGGCGCAGGTATCCCAGCAGGAAGTCGATGTTCAGCGAGCGCTCGTGGGCCTCGTCGAGGATCAGCGCCGAGTAGCGCAGCAGGTCTGGGTCCCGGGCGGTCTCGGCCAGGAGCACGCCGTCGGTCATGAGCTTGATCAGCGTGCCCGGCGTGGTCTCATCTGCGAAACGCACCTTGCTGGCCACCAGGGTCTTGCCCCCGGTGAGCTCCTGGGCGATGCGCTTGGCCAGCGAGCGGGCCGCCAGGCGCCGGGGCTGGGTGTGCCCGATGGAACCATCGATGCCGAAGCCCAGCTCCAGCAGCAGTTTGGGCAGCTGGGTCGACTTGCCCGAACCCGTCTCGCCGCAGACCACCACCACCTGGCGCTGGGCCAGGGCTGCGGCGATCTCGTCGCGCCGGGCGGCGATGGGCAGATCAGCAGGGTAGGAGACCTTCGGCACGGACGAGCGGCGCTGCTCCACCAGCTCTTCTGATCGGGCCAGGTCCCGGTGCAGGCGGGCCAGGTTGCGGTCCTGGGGCTTGCCTGCCTTGCGGGCCTTCTTGATCCGGCCCGCCAGCTTGGCCAGCTGGGGACGATCGCAGCGCAGCGCCCGGGCGATGTGCTCCCGAGAGGGCAGGGCGTCGGCAGGCATGGGGCTGGTCGCTCAGGATCTGTTGCGTGCTGCGCTCTGGGCCAGACCTCGAGCTCCGCCCTCCCAGGCTATCCCGGACGTGCGGCTGCCGTCGACAGAGGGCCCACACAGCCAGCAGAATCTCCCACTTCTCTGCCGCCAGCTCCTTATCGGCTTGCCTCCCGAGGGGCCAGCCGCCACCCTGCGCCGGTGAACGGACCACCACGCGAATACTACGTGCCCTGCACCCTCGGTCTCGAAGAGGCCCTGGCCGCAGAGCTCACCGCCCTCGGCGCCGCTGACCTCCATGTAGGCCGAGGCGGCGTGACCTGCTCTGGCGGCTCCGAGCTGGGCCCCACAGCTTGCCTCTGGCTGCGCTCAGGCATCCGCGTGCAAGAGCTGCTGGCCGAGTTCAAGGTGAGGACGCAAGACGACCTCTACGACGGCGCCCGAGCCGTGCCCTGGGAGCGTTATCTCGGTGCCGAGCACACCCTGGCCGTGGACGCCTCGGTGCGCGACGCGGTGATCAAGCACTCGGGATACGCGGCCCTGCGCATCAAAGATGCGGTGGTCGATCGCCTGCGAGATCAGCTGGGCAGCCGCCCGAGCGTCGATCGCAAGCGCCCGGACCTGCCGCTCAAGCTGGCGCTCAAGAAGGGCACGGCCCGGCTCTACCGCGACCTGGCCGGGGCCAGCCTGCACAAGCGGGGCTACCGACCGATCCAGGTGAAGAGTCCGCTCAACGAAGCCACCGCCGCCGGGCTGTTGTTGCTCGCAGGCTGGGAGGGTCAGGGCGACCTGGTCGACCCGCTCTGCGGCAGCGCCACCCTGCTCATCGAGGCGGCCTGGATCGCCGCCGATAGGGCGCCGGGCCTGCGCCGTCACTTCGCCGCGGAGTTCTGGCCCGACGCTGACCCCCAGCTGTGGAAGCGACTGCGCGTGGACGCCGAGGCCCGGCGAGCCACATCGCTACCCATTCACATCGCGGGCGTCGATCGCCACCCCGGCGCGGTGTCCCTGGCCAGACAGGCGCTCATCGACGCCGAGGTCAGCGAGATGGTCACGGTGCAGCACGCCGAAGCCGCCGACTGGACCCTGCCCACGCCGCCCGCCTGGGTGGTCACCAACCCGCCCTACGGCGAGCGGCTCGGCGAGGGCGACGACCTGGACAACAGCTGGGATCAGCTCTCGGCGTTTCTGAAGCAGCAGTGCCACGGCAGCACCGCCCATGTTCTGTCCGGCGACTCGAGCCTCACCGGGCGCTTGCGGCTCAAGGCCGATCGCCGATGGGCCGTACGCAACGGGCCCATTGATTGCCGCTGGCTGCGCTACACACTGCACGACCGCCGCCCCCCCTCCGGAGACTGACCCCTTGGACACAGAGCAAGACAAAGTCGACACCGCAGCCATCGCCACCTTGGGTGCGGGCTGCTACTGGTGCGTCGAAGCCGTGCTGCAACAGGTCGAGGGTGTGCTCGGGCTGCGCTCCGGGTTCATGGGCGGGGCTGGCGAATCCCCTACCTACGAAGAGGTCTGCAGCGGCACCAGCGGACACGCCGAAGTGGTGCAGGTCCGCTTCGATCCGGCTCGACTCTCCTACGCCGATCTGCTGGCCTGGTTCTGGCGGCTGCATGACCCCACGACGCTGAATCGGCAGGGCAACGACACGGGCACCCAGTACCGGTCGGTGATCTTCGTGCACGACGAAGCGCAGAAGGCCACAGCTCTGGAGTCGAAGGCCGCTGCCGATGCGTCGGGCGAGCACCCAGGCCCGATCGTCACGGAGATCTCGCCGGCCAGCGAGTTCTACGAGGCCAGCGAGAGCCACCAGGACTACTACCGTCGCAACCGGGTTCAGGGCTATTGCCAGCTGGTCATCGCGCCCAAGCTGGACAAGCTCGGCCTGGACAGCTGATCGACCTGCGCTACGCTGGCCCGACGCACCTTCGCACCACCCCACGGAAAACACCCTCGTGACGACAGCACTGGTCATCGGCGCCGGCGGACAGATCGGCAGCGACTTGGTCCCGGCCCTCGCCCAACTCGGTCACGAGGTGCACATGTTCGATCTCCGGCCCGTCGAAGAGACCGCCGCCGCTGAGAACCTGTCCGAGCAGCTGTCACACATCCCCGATTGGCGCGCTCGCTGGACCACGGGCGACGCGGCCAGCGACGACCTCACCCGCTGCGTCGAGGCGATCAAGCCCGACCTGGTGTTTCATCTGGCGGCCCTGCTCTCCGCCACCGGCGAGGCCAAGCCCGGCCTGTGCTGGGACGTGAACATGGGTTCGCTGCGCCGGGTGATCGACAGCCTGGCCAAGCAGCCCGGGCGGCCCAAGCTGCTCTGGCCTTCGTCGATCGCTGCCTTTGGTCCCCTGCCTGAAGGACCGGCCTACGGCGCACATGACGCGGTGCCCAACGAGTTCCCCTTGCTGCCCACGACGATGTACGGGGTGACGAAGGTGGCTGGCGAGCTGTACGGCGCCTACGCGGCGCAGACCATGGGCGTCGACTTTCGTTCCCTGCGCTTCCCGGGCCTGCTCTCCGCCACCGAGCCCGGGGGCGGCTCGTCCGATTACGCCAACGAGATGTACTTCGCGGCCGCCCGGGGCGAGAGCTCGGTCAAGGTGTTCGTCCGCGAAGACACGCGCATTCCGTTCATGCACATGACGGACGCGGTGGCAGCCCTGCTGGGCCTGGCCGCTGCCGACGAAGAGCGGCTCACCCGCCGCACCTACAACGTGAGCGCCTTCGCCCCCACCGCCGAGCAGATCGCCGCGTCGATCCACGACGCGGGGCTGAGCCTCGACGTCTCCTATGTGCCCGACCACCGCCAGGCCTTCGTCGACAGCTGGCCCAACGCCATCGACGACAGCCGCGCTCGCCTCGACTGGGGCTGGACACCCAGTCTCGACCTGGCGGGTACCACCGAGCGGCTGCTGAGCGAGATCCGGGCGCTGCTCACGGCGTAGGAGGCAGTGCCGTTGATAGCTTCGCGCGGCAACCTCTGTGAACAGCTTGCGCAGACCCCCGCTGCGGGCGCCCGCCCAGCTCACGACATGCCGTAGGCCTGTCTCAACCAGGCCTTGAGTTCGGCGTTGATGTCCTTCTTCGAGGTGACCCGTACCCGGTGTGAGCACATGGCGTTGAAACTGCCAGAGGCCTCCAGGCGGTCGGTGGTGGGCTCGCCCTTCATGCACAGACCCACGTCGAGGCGCGTGGCGGTCGAGGGCTGCAGAATCGCGAACTGCTTGTTGCGGCGCAGGCTGACGTAGGCCTTCTTCGGGGCGATCTCCACGTCCTTGCCGAGCTTGGAGATGACGGCGATCAAGGCGTCATAGATCGGTTTCAGCTCGGCCTTCTTGCCAGCGTACTGGGTCTCGACCAGCGTGCTGTCGTCGGTGTGTTCGGCGCTGGTGGCCAGGGTCTCGTGAGCCACCATGTTGGCGAAGCCGTGGGTCATGCCGTGGTCGCCCTTGAGCAGCTTCACGATCTGGCCGTGCTTCTCCAGCTTGGCGGCCTTGGTGATCTTGAGCCACTGGGCCAGGGTCTTGCCGGTCTTCTCTTTCATATTGGCCTTCATCGAGGCCGCCATCTCTGCGGGGGATGCCATGGGCGCTTCCGTGCGGGGATACGTGGTCAGGTTGTCAGTCGGGTGCGTTCACTCTGCGAGGGCATCAGCGTCAGCGCAAGCCAGCTCTCCGCCCGCGCCCAAGCAGCCTGTGGGGAAGTGCCGCGCACCGAGCACGCCATCACCGCACTCTCCCCACAGTCTTCTAGACGGGCCAGTGCTCGCTGCGGCAGCGCTTCGGCGAGAAGGGCGCCATCAGTTTGAAGAGGACGTAGAGCATGCGGATGCCGAAGCTGGGGCGCCCGGTCTCGACGACCGACTTCAGCGTGTTCACGATCATGGTGCCGCCCTGGGTCATCTGCTTGTCGGTGCGGGTTCCCGTGGGCAGATCCTCGATGGTCAAGGTGAACTGCACGCCGTCGCCCAACACCTCCAGGTCGTAGATCACCTTGCACTCAGGGTCATCGTAGTTGGTGAAGCGAAACGTGTGGGCGAAGCGCTTCATGGGGACGCACTCAAGGATCTCCCCCACCACGTTGGTGTACTTGCCGTCCGGCGTGCGCATGGCCAGGGCCGAACCTGCCTGCAGCTTGCCCACGTCCATACGTGAGTTGAAGAAGGCCGGGATCGGCGCGTCGGTTCGAGTGATCTCGTTCCAGACATCGGGCAGGCTGCCGTCGATCAGGACACGGAACATGGAGGGTTTCGTTTCAGGCACTCTTCTTGTCCTTGTTCTTGGCCGCGCGCTTCTCGACGCGAGACTTGATGTCTGTCATGTGGCCGCCCCAGAACGCGCCGTACTGGGTGGTCCAGCGGTCGTGCATGAGTTGCATGGGCACGGCGTTGAAGAACAAGTGGCGCACCCGACCCTGCTTGCGCGAGAGGACCAGGTCGGCCTCCTCCAACACGCGCACGTGCTTGAGCACTGCGATGCGGCTCACGTCGAAATGGGACGAGAGCTCTTTCATGCTCATGCCAGGCTCGGCCATGAGCAGGTCGAGCATTTTTCGCCGCCCTGAATGGGCGAGGGCCGCAAGGAGGCGATCTACCTGGTCTTCGTTCATAAGTAACCACAAGGTTACCCAATGTCGACGATCCGTCAACCTCTGGCTTGCTCCCCCAGGGCCGGCGGGCCTCGGATGCCAGGCCCTCTACGCCTCCGGCTCGCCACAGGTCGACTCACACGGGGGCCTGGCCCGGTTCTATGCTCAGGCCGCCGGCCGTCCACCGCAGTCACCTCGAGGTTTCGCCTCATGATGCCCCCACGCTGCTCAGCCATGGCCGCGATCAGCGCCGTCCTCGCGGCCTGCCTGATACTCACCCACGCAACAGCGGGCCCCCTGACCGGCGACGCCACCAGCCTCTTCGCCGAGACCTTCGACACGCACTGGGAGCGGCTGCGGGACGACTACCCCTACTTTGAACTCTACGGAGTCGATTGGGACGCAGAGCGCGCCGAGCATCGGCCCCGGGCCCTCGCCGCCAAGGACCCCACCGAGTTCGCCTGGGAGCTGGCGCGCCTGATCTCAGCGCTCCCCGACCCACACGTCGCGTTCATGCCGGCGATCGACACCATGAGGGGACTCTGGTCCATCCCAGAGCTCGACACGTACATGATTGGCCAGCGCGTCTACGTGACCGATTGGCCTGAGAGTCAGCGCCCCGTGGCCCCCGCGTTGTTCGCTGATGCGCGCCACGCCTACCCCGAGATCGTCTCCGTGCGGGGCGAGGCACCTCAGGGGTCCGCCCAGATCCTGGCCGCGGGCCCCGTGGGCACGACGTTTAGCGTCCGTCTGCGCTGGCCCGACGGCAGTGAAGCCGATCACGAGCTTCAGCGCCCCCCTGAGTCGAACCTCCCGCCTCCGGACAAGCACTTCGGCGATCGCTGGCTGGTCACAGGTCGCGTCGGATCGATCGGCTATCTGCGCGTGCAGACCTTCGACCCCGAGCGCTGCACGCTGGGCCCGGACGGCAAGATGACCACCATGCTGCGAGCCGCCCTGGCAGAACTGAGCGACACGGACGGACTCATCCTCGACCTGCAGGGCAACGGCGGCGGGTTGGTCGCAGCCTCCGACCCGTTTCTGGGCAACCTCATTCATCGCACCCAGCGATACCGTTGGGGAAACTCAGCGGGCAAGACCCGGGTGATCCGACCCCGCAGCCCTCGCTACCGCGCGCCCATAGTCGCCCTGGTCGATGGGCGGAGCGCCAGCGGCGGCGAATGGGCCGCGCGCATCCTGAGGGACGCCGGACGGGCGACCGTCATCGGCGAGCGCACCGCCGGCGCCGAAGCGGCCGTGCAAACGTCCACCGGAGCGGACGGATCGGTGGTCCACTTCAGCGCCTGGCCCATGGTGGAACCCGGGGTGACACCCTTTCAGGGCACGGGGATTGAGCTCGACCATGACCTGCCCCTGACCATCGACCAGGCCCGCACCCACGGCCTCGACAAAGCCCTCAAGCTGGTCCGCCGCGCACGACTCGCACGAGCCCTCAAGGTGCTCGGTGCCCCCGCCACCGACGTGGAGGCCCTGGTCTCCCTGGCAGAAAAAGGCGATGCACCCGCCGAGGCCAGTACCGTCATCCGTTGAAGCAGCGGGGCCAGAGCAGACAGATCATAGGCCGCTGTCGAGCACCACCGTCATCGAGGAGCCGCCCAGCAGACTCTGGCCGGTCGCCGTGCTGAACCCTCCCGTGACGAAAACAGGCGCGCCTGTTCCGGGGGCCAATCCCAAGTCGGGCACCGGCAGATTCAGTTGAAGCTGGCCGGTCGCACCCAGGTTGGAGATGAGCACGAGCTGAGGCGTGGCACCGAGAAGGAACGCGCCGTTCAGACCGGGCACCAAGGCCTGCCCCTGGCTCGAGCCCAAGAAGAGGAACAGCGTGTCGCCAGGTTCACCGTCGACAGCCAGCTGCAGCGTGCCCAGTTCACGAACGGGCGATGACAGGGAGACCTCACGAAAGACGCCGGGAAGATCGAACAGCGTGCCGACGGTGCCCAGGTCGGCGGGCAAGCCCGGAGCGCCGTCAAGGCAGCCACCGCCTCCGCTGCCCCCCCGCTGGCTGGTTGCGCACATTGATCATGCCCGTGATGTCTGCCGTCTCGTTCAGCTCACCACGCCCAGCTCGCGGCCCACCGACCGGAACGCCGTGATGGCCCTGTCGACGTCGTCGCTGCTGTGGGCGGCAGAGAGCTGCACGCGAATACGGGCCTGCCCCTTGGGCACCACCGGGAACGAGAAGCCGATGACGTAGATGCCCTTCTGCAGCAGCGCCGCGGCCATGTCGGCTGCGAGGCGAGCATCACCCAGCATGATCGGCACGATGGGATGCACGCCCTCGGGGACATCGAAGCCCGCCGCCGCCATGCCGCTGCGAAAGCGCTGGGTGTTGTCATTGAGCTGAATGCGCAGGTCGTTGCTGCTGCTGATCAGCTCAAGAGCCACCTGCGAGGCCCCTACGATCATGGGCGCCAGCGAGTTGCTGAACAGATACGGGCGGCTGCGCTGACGGAGCAGGTCGATCACCGGTTGGCGGGCCACGGTGAAGCCGCCGCTGGCGCCGCCGAGCGCCTTGCCCAGGGTGCTGGTGATGATGTCCACCCGGCCTTCGACCCCGCAGTGCTCGGCCGTGCCCCGGCCGTTCTCGCCGACGAAGCCCGTGGAGTGGCTGTCGTCCACAACCACCAGGGCGTCGTGGGCCTCGGCCAGATCGCAGATGTCTTTCAAATTGGCGATGTGTCCGTCCATGGAGAACACACCGTCGGTGACGATCATGCGCAGCCGGGCGCCCGCCGACTCGGTCAGACAACGCTCGAGGTCAGCCATGTCGCCGTGGTCGTAGCGGTAGCGCTGAGCCTTGCAGAGCCGCACGCCGTCGATGATCGAGGCGTGGTTCAGCGAGTCGGAGATGATCGCGTCGTCTTTGCCCAGCAGCACCTCGAAGAGGCCGCCGTTGGCGTCGAAACACGACGTGTAGAGGATCGTGTCATCGAAGCCCAAGAACCTGGCGATGCTCTGCTCGAGCTCGCGATGGCGCGACTGGGTGCCGCAGATGAAGCGCACCGACGACAGCCCATAGCCCTGCTCGTCAAGGGCGCTGTGGGCGGCCGCCACCAGATCGGGATGGCTCGACAGTCCCAGATAGTTGTTGGCGCAGAAGTTCAGCACCTCGCCGCCGTCGGCCACCTGAATGTGGGCGCCCTGGGGGCCCTGGATCTGGCGTTCGTGCTTGTAGGTGCCAGCCTCGCGCACGGCGTCGAGTTCGGCGTTGAGCGTATCGATGAACTTGCTGTTGCGACCCACGATTTCGTCTCCGGACAAGGGCCGGTGATCATAGCGAGCGACCCACCGGGACGACAGCCGCAGCTCGGGGCGCTAGGCTGGGCTCCATGACGTCTCGAAAATCATCGGCCAGCCGCTACGACAAGGACCTCCACGGCCCGGTCCGGGTGGTGGGCGAGGGGTTTCACGCACAGGTCTGGGCGATGGTCAGCCGCGTCCCCCGTGGGAGCGTCACCACCTACGGCGATGTGGCCGCTGCCCTGGGCCTGGGCTCCGTGGCCCGACAGGTCGGCTGGGCCCTGGCGGCCTTGCCCCCGGGACAAGACGACGTGCCCTGGCAGCGGGTGGTCAACGCCGCAGGGCAGATCAGCGAGCGGGGCCACGGCGCGCAGAGCACGGTCCAGGGCAAGCTGCTGGCCAGTGAAGGCGTGGAGGTCACGGACAAGGGCCGGGTGATCGAGTTCGCCGCCAAGCGCCACACGTTCGACGTGACCTGAGCTGAGGCCCACACGCGGCGAGGCCAACCTGCCCCCGACGAGCCCCGAGGGCGCTGATCCTCCACCCAGCGAGCCCCGGATCCCCACGCCCTTGGGCTACAGTAGCCAGCCCCGTACCTCGCGTCGCGGAGTCTCCCATGCGTCGATCTTGTCGAGCCTCACGGTCCACACGTGCCCTCGCCCTGCTGTTCTTCTTGTGCCTGAACGCAGCCGCGTCTGCCGACGAGTACACGAACGGGCAGTTTGGCTTCCGGCTCGATCTGGGGGACGACTGGACCCTCTCCGCAGACAACACGTCCGCGACGACCTTGCAGCTGACGTTCTCCGGGCAAGGCGACTTGCAGCGCTGCCAGTTGCAGATCCGGGTCTATCCCCCGGGCACCAAGACCGGCCCCGACGACATGCGCGACGCTGTGATGGCGACCATCGCTGCTACGGACGGCTACGACAACGCGCAGCTCGGCCAACGGGAGATCGCTGAACGGGACTGCCCCGACCTGCGCTGCGACACCAGCGCCGCAGGGTTTCCTGGTGTGATGCGCCAGACCTACCTCGCCGAGAACGACTGGCTCTACGTGCTGCAGGACTTCTTCCCTGCGGATGACGCGAAGCAGATGACCAGAACCCTCGATCGCCTCTGGGCCACGTTCGGGTTCATCCCCCTCGACGATGCCGCCGCCGCGCAGCAGCGTCTGTTGGGCCTGGCAGGTCGGTGCGGCAGTGAGATCGACTGGGCCATGAACTGGTCCGAGGCAGCCGAGCGGGCCAGATCGCTGCAGCGCCCCGTGCTGGTGCATGCGCGCATGTACGGCGGCTTCTCGATCACCGACAGCACCATGTCCGGGCCGTTCATGGATCGAGACGTGGTCGCCATGATCAACTCCCGCTGCGTGCCCCTGGCCGTGACCAAGACCGCCGGGCTGCCTTTCGCCCACACCGACGCCTACGGCCTGGGCCCCAACACCTTCGGCAGCTCATGCCTGCTGCTCTCTCCCGACGGCGACGTGCTCTGGGATGGCGTCTCTCCCGCAGACCCGCTGCTCATGGATGCACTGGCGAGCCTGGACAGCTGGCAAGGGACGCCCGTTGATGAGAGCGGCAGCGTCTTCGATCGGGCTCAGGCCCACATGGTTCGGGGCGAACTCGAGCAGGTGGAGGCCCTGCTGCCCACGCCTACCACCGCCGAGGAGTTTCGTCTGCTCGCCGCCGTGCATCGCCGCCGGATGGAGGGGCCCGCTGCCCTGGCCGCGTTGTCGGCGGCGGCCGACGCCCCCGGCGCTGCCGCACTGCGACATGACCTGGACGTTGACCGGGCGGAGGTGCTGCTGGGCACAGGCGCGACGGACGCCGCAGACACGTTGGCCGCCACCTTGCTGGCCCGCTCACCAGCGCACGAGCGGGTGCCCGAACTGCTGCTGCTCAGAGCTGCAGTGGCCTTGTCCCGTGACGATCGCACGGGAGCAGAGGCCCTGCTGCGAACAGTCGTCGACGCACACCACGACACTCGCTGGGCCTGGCTGGCTGCGGCCACGTTGACGAGCACCGCCTGGGCCATGGAGAAGAGCGGACCCAGCGCCTGGCCCGACGCCCGACTCCTGGCGCAGCTGCGCTCGCCCGAGTTCGAAGAGCTGCCCGTGGAGCGCTGGCGGGTGGCAGAGGCTCAGGCCTTGCAGTGGTTGCTCGACGCGCAGAACGACGACGGCAGCTGGCCCTTGCCCTCGAACATCGGGCGCGCGCCGGACGATCCTCCCCACGACTTCGACCTGGCCGCGGCAGCCTTGGCCTGCTCGGCGTTGATCCCCCACCGGGACGCCCCCGGGGCGAGGGTGGCGATCGACGGGGCGCTCACCTGGCTCATGGCTGCCTACCCTGCAGAGCGAGACGCCGAACCTGAAGTGGCCTTCATGGACTACGCCGTCTGGAGCCGCTCGGCCATGCTGAACACCTTGGCCGACCTGGTGGACAACGGCCTCAAGACCAAGAGCGAGCTGCGCCCCATGGCGGCGAACCTGTACGACGAGCTCACCCAGCTGGCCAAACCCAAAGGAGGGTGGAGCTACTACCTCACCGGCGACGTGACCGCGGCCTCGCCCACGGCCCTGCAGTCCATGAGCTTCACCGACGCCTGGATCGTGCTGGCCTTGCAGCGGGCCACCGCGGCCGAGCTGATCGATGGAGACGAGCTCGAGCAGAGCGGCCTGGCCAGCCTCGATCGCGGTCGCCTCGACGACGGCAGCTTCCTCTACATGGTGCCGTCAAACGGCAGCCCTCAGCACGGAGCACGGGGCGATTCTGGCGCCGCGGGCCGGGGGCCGGTCTGTTCACTGGCCATGCATCAGGCCGGGCGGCTGACCCTGCAAGATCTCCGTGACGCTCTGGACACGTTCATCGAGCACAAGGGCAGCTACACCCGGGAGAGGGGCAAGCACCTGATGCACGCCGGCGTGAATGGCCAGGGCTCCCACTATCTGCTCTTCGATTACGCCACCGCCGCCTGGACCGTGGCGGCCCTGCCAGCAGACGAGCGAGCACACTACGTGGCCCCGCTGCTCGAGATGGTGCTCAGCTCGAGGACCACCGCCGGGAGCTTCGTGGACAACCCGATCATCGGCGCGCCCAGCTCGACGAGCCTGGCCCTGCTGGCCTTCGCGGCGTTGCAACTCGAACCCTGAGGGCAGGGGCAACGCATGACCGCAGCGGCAAGGCAACCCAGGCCGCTGCGCGCTGGCCCACGAAGACAGCACGCGACATCTGCGTAGACAAGCCCCGCCGATTCAGCCGCTCAGCTTCGAGACAGCAGGTTCAACAGTCGTGGCAACAGGACGCGGCCGCCAGGAGAGCGCAAGCTGGACAGAGGCGTTCTGCGCCAGCGGCCCAGCTTCTCCAGCAAGTAGTCCACCATCATGTCGTCCAGCGCCAGCTCAAGCGGGTAGCCGCCTCGGCCTTCATGCATGTCGACGAGCATGCGCATCAGGCCCACCGCTTTGAGCCGGTCAGTGAGCGCGGTGGCAGTGACGTCTGCGGGCACGTCTCCCAGCAGGGCGGACTCTGCCCCGGTCAGCTCGGTCACGATGTCGGCGATCTGGAAGCCCACGCACCTCGACCCAGTGATCAACGGTGACAGGTGCAGCGCGCCGGCTGGTCGCAGAGCGGCGTCAGTCACCAGCTGCTCGCCGTGCTGCCCCGCATCGGTCTCCAGCTGTGGGCCGAGGCCCCCGGCGTCAGTCACCAGCTGCGGGCGACGCCCCCCTGCGTCTGCTGCCGCGGTCGTTCCGCCCGCCCCCCCCGCGGGTCGACAATGCAGCATCCAGTGGCCGGTGGCGTAGTCGCGGGGTTCGACGATCTCACCCAGGGCACCGCTGGCCATGTGCAGGGTCACGCGGCCCTTGTCGACCTCCCGGCCCTGCCGCCTGGCTCGCACGATGGTGTCGCACTGCAACAACGTGCGGGTCATGGCCAGACCGTGATAACGCCAGGCCGAGTGCTCGAAGACGACGCGCTGCGGTGCGCCCAGCAGGCCTGCAGACTGGGCGGCGGTCAGCGTCTCCACCCAGGGCAGGGTCGACGTATCCTCGGAGACGAACACGGACTGAAAGGCGTCAAAGAGCGAGTGGGCACCCAGCTGTTTGAACAGCAACACGGGCGTCTCGATGAGCAACTGCACCTTGCGGGGATCACAACCCACCAGCCGGCGCAGTACCGAGGGCACGGCGTGCTTGGCCACACAGAGGTAGACCAGGTCGACCCCGTCGAGGCGAGCCTTGCTGAGCGTGTCAAAGCTCTCGGTCTGGTACGGCACGCCACGGGCATCGATGGTCTTCTCGCTGCGGGCGAAGACCCCGTCGACAACCCAGCGCTCGGGCAAGGCAGCCACCGCGGGCAGGATCGTCTCTCGCACGCGCTGCCCCGCGCCCAAGATCAACAAGCGGCGGACGCTCATGGTGCGCCGTCCTCCTCGTCGGGGAGCTCCGCGGGCTGCGCCGAGCCTGCTGGTGGTGTCCATGTCGACGACAGCGGCGAGGGCTCCGCCGATTCCTGGGCACCGGGCCGCTGCGACAGCTGACGAGACAGCTCCTCCGCCAGGCGAATCGAAAGGGCCACGAGGGTCAAGGTGGGATTGGCGCAGCCGCTCGTCGGAAACACCGACGACCCCGCCAGGTAGACGTTGGCCACGGTGTGCAAGCGGCCGTCCGGGCGTACGACAGAGCTCGCCGGGTCATGTCCCATGCGCGTGGTGCCCATGTGATGGCTGGCGTCCTGATCGATGGGCCAGGGATCTTCGGCGCCGGTCAGGGGGCCTTGCAGCGTGCCGAATCCGCTGGCCTCCAGGTCGCTGGCCAGGGCCTCGTGCACGGCCACGATGGAGCGCTTGTCGATGGCGGTGGCGCCGTGCCGCACCACGGTGATCGGGCGGCCGTCGATGTCTGGCTCGCTGCCCAGCACCACCCGATTGTCCGGGTCAGGTTCCATCTCCAAGAAGTTGCGCAGGCGCACCCGGGAGATCTTGGGCGCCTTGCGATCGCGCACTCGGGCCACCACGTAGCGCAACACCATGGGCAGGTTCACCAGCACGGTGACGAGCAGCACCAGGTAGTCCGTCCACCGCTTGCGCTGGTTCTGCAGGTCGCTGTCGTCGCCAGTTTCTGAGTAGTCGCGCAGGTTCACCAGCTTGCCGCCGCGGCTGCGCTTGGTCATCAGCCCACCCACGCTGCGACTGCGTTTGACCAGATAGACCAGGGCCTCCACACCCTTGCAGTCTGACCAGGGAAACAAGGGTTCGAAGCGGACGTAGGCATTGAGCAGGCCCTGCTCGCGCTGTGTCTCCGGGGGCAGGTGCAGCCCCGCATAGCCCGCGTAGTCCCCCACCAGGCAGCCGAACAGCCAGGGCAGCTCGCGGGCCGGCTGAGCCAGGCGCACGATGCCGTGGTAGTTCTTGGGGTGGTTCATCAGGTAGCGACCCACCTGATCATGCTCGTTGCCCAGACCAGCGGCGCACAGATCGGTGGACGACAACAGCAGGCGCGGGTTCTCAAGGCCGCCCGTGGCCAGCACGAAGATCTTCGCACTGATCTCGAGCTCTTGACCGGCCGACGTGCGCAGGGCCGCGCGCTGAATGCTGTCTTCGGAGCCGTCGGCACAGAGCCGCTGCACAGTGGCGTCGAGATAGAGATCGACCCCGGGCAGCTCGAACACCTCACCGTGATCGGCGCCGAAGTCTTGCGCCTCGGCTCGGGCCAGGAAGACCTTCTCTTGCAGCGTCTTCCAGTGCGGGCAGGGGTCGCCCTTGGTCTTGACCTTGTCGAAGCCTCCGGGTGCGTACTCGTGAAGAGGCGCGAAATGGTAGCGCTCGGCGGCGGCGTCCCAGTAGGCCAGCAGCTCGTCTCGGGCGAGGGGCCAGCCCGAGTGACGGAGCCAGGGGCGGTCCTCCAGGTCGATCTCATCGAGAGGCGCAGACAGCCCCGACCACGCGGTGGACGAACCACCCAACACCCGCTCCCGCGAGTACTCCTTGATCTGGATGCCTTCGCTCTGCACCAGACGCAGCGCATCGCCACGGCGGGTGGGCTGGCGACGACCGCTCTCCAGCACGGCGATGGCAAAGCCCGAGCGGGAGAGTTCCCGCGCCAGGGTCATTCCCGCCGGGCCCGAACCAATGATGCAGAGATCGACGGCGGGCAGCTGCTGCCGCGGATCGATCGCGAGGTCATGGATCACGGCGCGGTCATCAAGTGGCGATGTAGAACAGGTCCAGATCGAAGAAGGCCAGGGCCTCGACCAACACGATGAGCAAGATGCTCAGGATCGCCGCGGCCGCGAAGACGGACGCACCGGCGAGCATGGTGTCGTTGCTTGCATGGTGATCGGCGTCAGCACGTTCGCCGCCACTCTTGCCTCGGGTGTAGAACCAGGTGGCCACGCCCTTGATCAAGCCGCCCACGAAGATGCCCGCCGAGGTGGGCACGCCTACCAACATGCCGATGCCGATGCCGAAAATGGACGGCATCCATTTCGCGGTGGCAGGCCAGACGGTGAGGAACGCGTAGACCGTGCCTACCACGCTGACGATGAGAATGGCCGTGAGCAAGGCGCCGCTGGGTTCGAAGCCGCCGGTCATGGCTTCGGCCATGGCGGCCCAGACCTGGGCGCCGGGAGCTGGCAGTGACGAGCCTTCACCGATGCCCTGCTGATCCACGAGCATGTTGAGCACGGGGATGGATGCCACCGCGCCGATGATGGCGCCGAAGAACTGCACCGACGTCTGGTGCGTGGGGTTGGCGTCGACCAGATGGCCGGTGCGGTAGTCCTGCATCATGTCCACGGCGGCGGCCGCCAGAGTGCCGCCCACCACGGCCATGCCCAACATGGCGATGGTCCCCGAGGAGATCAGCCAGAAGAAACCGGACAGCAGCACGATGGCCACCAGGCGCACCGGGTTGATGTCCGTGTCGCCGGTGACCCGCCCGTTGACCACGCACAGGGGCCAGGCGATGGCGATGGTGATCACGGCCACGTGCCAGGGCAGGTCGAAGACCAGCTGGGCGGTCCAGCCGATGGTCAGGGCGGCCAAGGCACCGATCACACCGTAGACGAAGGCCTTTCCTGCCGGTGCGGGGTAAGACGTGCGTCCGGGGGTGAACCCTGGGGGCACAGACGCTGGCTGGTGAAACATGTAGGCGAACAAGATCGTGCCGAAGGTCGGCAGGGTCATGACGGCGATGGCCAGCCAGCGGTTCCAGTCGCCGGCGTTCTCGGTCACCGTGGTGCCCAGCTCGTTCACATAGGTGAACGCAGCCAGGCCGCCGACGTAGTCCTCAAGGAAAAACGGCGCCGCCAACGCGCCGATCAACATGCCGATGCCCACCCGAGGGCCGACCACGATGCCGATGCCGTAATAAAGGGGGTCAACGCCGAGGCCCACGCCCTTGCCCGCCCAGCGCTCGCCCTCACCGTTGAACATCATCCAGTCGGTGACCCAGGCCGCGCCGTCCTTCACGCCCGTGAGCTTGACCGGGATGGTCAAGATCGCCGCCACGGTGCCCCACAGCTTGAGCAGGAACATGGGGCGGTTGCGCTCGCCCGGGGCCAGCTCCTTGCTCACGGCGGTCTGGATCACCGCGCAGGCCGTGCCCGAGGGGAAGAAGTAGCGCACCATCTGCTTGCGCACGGTCGAGCCGATGATCGCGCCCAGCATGCCCATGGCCGCGAAGAGCACGATGAGCAGGGTCGTGTCCGGCTTGAAGTCGGGCTGGATGATGCGGACCGCTGCGTAGCTGGCCACGGCGAAGCCCACGCTACCGCCGGCGCTGACCATGGTCTGGCCCAGATTCAGGGTGTGCACCGACGGCTTCACCGGGCTGATCACACCCAGGATCAAGACCGAGAGCATGACCGCGATGATCGACCCCGTATCACCCCAGCCGATGAGCAGGGTGGTGTAGATGTTGGCTGCCGCCAGAACCGCCGCCAGGATGGCGAAGGTCACCCACTCGGCGAGGCGCAGGGGCGGCATGTGCCCCGAGGGCTCGGCCTCGATCACGGGGACGGGGTCAGCGGGCGAGTCAGCAGCCATGGACAGATCCTCGGTGGTCGGGGACCGCCTCTATACCAATCCTGTGCTTCAGGCACACGCTCGGCGGCTCGACCTTGCCGGTTTGAGCCCGTCCCCCGCAGGCGCAGAAGTGATCATTCGCCCGGTTCTTTCTGGGATCTGCGGCCCAACCCTGATACCTACGGGGCCATGGCAACCAACAAAGAGCACAAAGTGGTCAAGGCCTACGAGAACACGGCCTTCATGAACGAGCCCAAGGCCCGGTCTCTGCGCATCCTCGCAGAGTACCTGGAGCCCAAGACGCGCTTCGAAGAACTCGGCGTGCGAGACACGATCGTGATCTTCGGCTCGGCTCGCATCAAATCGAAGGTTGAGGCCGAGGCGGCGCTGAAGGCGGCCCGGGACGAGGGCGGGGATCTGGCCCTGGCCGAGCGCAACATGGCCATGTCCAAGTACTACGAGGCCGCTCGCGAGCTGGCTGCTCGGCTGACCACCTGGTCGCTGGGGCTCTCCGGCACTGAGAAGCGCTTCGTGGTCTGCTCAGGCGGTGGCCCGGGCATCATGGAGGCATCGAACCGCGGCGCCCACGAGTCCGGCGGCCAGAACATCGGCCTCAACGTGTCCCTGCCCTTCGAGCAGTCAGGGAACCCTTACAGCACCCCTGAGCTGACCTTTGAATTCCATTACTTCTTCATGCGCAAGTTCTGGTTCACGTATTTGGCCAAGGCCATGATCGTGATGCCAGGGGGCTTCGGCACCCTCGACGAGTTCATGGAGGTCATGACCCTGGTGCAGACGCTCAAGATCAAGAAACACCTGCCGGTGGTGCTTTTCGGCACCGAATTCTGGTCAAAGGTGCTGAACCTCGAGGCCCTGATCGAAGCGGGCACGATCAACGCCACCGATCTCGACCTGTTCTTCCGCACCGACTCCGTGGACGACGCCTTCGACTTCCTGGTCCAGCAGCTCACCGAGCACGGCCTGACCGACGACGGGCTCACCCTCTGAGCACCCTCTCTCAGGGCCTGAGGGGGCTCTGAGAGGCTCCTCCAGCCCTGAGGCCCCGCTGGCCCCCGGGGGCTGATATGCTACCGCACAGTTCTTGCCAAGGCCCTGAAGCTCCCCCGAGTGCTCCCATGGTTTCATCGATGTTGCGTCGGCTTTGCGCCGGCATGCTCTGCCTTGCTGCGCTGGTCTCGACCAGCGGCACCGTCGCAGCCCACCAGACGATCATGACCCCCAATGGCTCGGACGTGCTCATCGTCGGCGAGCAGGCCACCATGTCCTGGGTCATCGTGCTGCAGCACGACACCATCAACTGGGACATGCACTACTCGATCGACGGCGGCGACTCCTGGATCCTGCTGGCCAAGGACGTGCCCGCTATCGGCGACCTCTCCCCGGGCTCCATGCACAGCTACGACTTCCTGGTCACCCCGGCCATGGTCTCGAACACGGTCCGCTTCAAGCTGAAGATGGACAACCTGTTCTCGCCCGACATGGTCGACGTGAGTGACGACGACACCATCGTCACCACCGGCCCCTGGGCCGACATCGGCACCGCCCTCCCCGGCGCACAGGGCACGGCCCAACTCGGCGGCAGCGGAGATCTGACCCCCGGTTCTGCGGGCGTGCTCACCCTCGACGGCGCTCCGGCCGGCGTTCCGGTGACCCTGTTCTTCTCGGGCACCACCATGTTCGAGCCTCTCCTTGGCGGCACCATGGTCCCCGGCTGGACGCTCTACTCCGTGCAGACGGGCACGGACAGCGGCGGCTCCCTGGCCTTGCCCTTCCGTTGGCCTCTCGACGCGGTGCAGGGCGACAAGCTGATCGTGCAGGCCTGGTGGCCCGACCAGGGTGGTGCTGAAGGCGCCGCTGCCTCCAACGCCATGGTGCTGGCCACGCCCTAGCAGGCCGCGACCTGCCTGGGCTCAGTTGCCGGGCAGGGCGCTACGCCCCCCGGCGATCAACTCGAACGTCCGCACGCCCACGGGCCGGGTGTCACCGATCTCGTAGGTGGTGACCTGCTCCAAACGCAAGAGCCCTTCGAGGGGGAGTTCGGGCGAGACGATCGTCTCCAGCTCCACCGTGAACGGGATCTTGTTCGTGCGCGCCGTGAAGCTCCCGCGCAGGCTCGCGTTCACGCGATAGACACGGAGTTCTCCGCCGTCGTCCGACTCCCAGACGCCTGAAGCAATGTGGGATGCGTCCAGCTGCAGGCCTCCGTCGAGAGGCTGGCCGTCGTCGCGCAAGGCAGTCCAGCGCTCGATGACCGACAGGTCGGCGGCCCGCAACTCCTGGGTCTGCAGGCGTTGATCGCCCAGCGTGCTGGAGCACTGCAAGACGATGCCAGAGGCATCCGTGCGGGCGACCATGCGCAACATGTCCATGGTCCCGCTGCCTTCGCCGCCGCCGACCTGGTAGCGAGCCCAGTCTCCGAACTGGCTGCTGGCCAACTGATCCGTGAGCACATCCATGGAGCAAGGCTTGCCATCGGGGACGAATCGCCCTGATTTGGGGACGCGCTCAACGGCGACATCGACCAGGCCATCAGCCACGTCGATCCAGCGGGGGTCAAGGGGCTTGTAGCGATAGGTCAAGAATCCCGCGCCCTCAAGCTGGGACACGGTGTAGACCGTCTCCTTCACCTTGGGAAAGGCCGCCTCGATCACGCGGACTCTCGTGTGGCCCTCATCGGCGAACTCCTTGAAGACCATGGCGTGGGCGTCGAACTTGTTGATCAGATCGCCGGCGAGCAGCGAAGCGTAGTCGGGCAGCTCGTAGCACAGCCGGGCCAACGAGCGAGTGGACTGCTTGACCGGCAGCTGCCAGCAGCGGGCCACGAAGCCTGAGCAATCCACCCCCACGGCGACGGCCGAGGCGTCCAGGTTCACGCCGTCGGTGAGCTGGCCTGCAGGCGAGCCAGCCGCCACCGCCCGGTCGAACTGAGCGAGGGTGCTGAAGCCGCCCCACTTGTAGGGCACGCCCACGTTCAGTCGCCCGTCGCCGTGCCAGCCGTCGTCACGATGACCGTCGTCAGGTGTGTCCACGTGGATGCCGTCGCCGTCAGGGCCATGCAGTCGGTTGGCATCACTGGCCCACCACTCGTGCTGCGCGTACGACTCGGCGATGGCCAAGATCTCCTCGCGGACGGTGGCCTCGCCTTCGTCTGGCCGCTGGACGGGCACACCCCCGGCGGGCAGGGCCGCAACCTCGAGTCGCTCGGAGGCCTGAGGCCTCGACAGATCTTGGCCGGCGAGCACAGGGGCCAGGGCGAGCTGAATCGCCAACGCGAGGCCAGGGCCAGCCAACAACCAACGGCGTGGGAGCATGGAAGGTCTTCTCAGTGGTCGCGGGATGAAACCCCTCGCACGGCGGGCAGCTGAAAGCCACGCGAGAGCGGCGGGTCGGCGGCATCAAGGGAGCTGTCATCCTGCCAGTTCTGTAGCTTCGCGGCGCCCACAGGCCTTTCCCGTCACGAGAACGCTCCCCTCTGAGAGAATCAGTTGACCACTGAGTCAATAGAGTGGATAGTCATGTGAGTTCCTGACGAGGCACTATATTTCCTTAGAGAGACGCGCCATGCAGGTCGCTGGATGGATGGTCAACCAAGCCGCCGAACCCATGGTCGAAACGTCCCGGGAGGCCACCCCTGGACCTGACGAGGTGCTCGTCGAGGTGGCGGGCTGCGGCGTGTGCCACACAGACCTGGGCTTCTTCTATGAGGGAGTCCCCACCCGACACGCCTTCCCACTGACCCTCGGTCACGAGATCTCTGGCTCCGTCGTGGCTGCGGGGGCAGGGGCGACGAGCTGGGTCGGCCAGCAGGTCGTGGTGCCAGCGGTGATCCCCTGCGGCCACTGCCCGGCCTGCGACGACGGCATGGGCTCGATCTGCAAGGCCCAGATCTTCCCGGGCAACGACGTGCACGGCGGCTTCGCCACCCACGTGGTGGTGCCAGCCGAGGGGCTCTGCCCCGTGCCCGACCTGTCCGACCCGAGCATCAACAAGGCCGACCTGTCCCTGGCAGACCTCTCGGTCATCGCGGACGCGGTCTCCACCCCCTACCAGGCGATCCTGCGCAGCGGACTGGGCAGCGGCGATGTGGCCGTGTTCGTGGGCGCGGGAGGCGTGGGAGGATTCGGCGTGCAGCTGGCCGCCGCCCTCGGTGCCCACGTGGTGGCCATCGATGCGGACAGCGATCGCCTTGAGCGGCTGCGAGACCATGGCGCCGGGCTCACCCTCGACGTCACCGAGTTCGACTTCAAGTCGATCAAGAAAGCCGTACGGGGCTTCGCCGCTGAACACGCCGTCCCCAGCTGGCGGGTGCGCATCTTCGAGACGTCAGGAACCCCCGCCGGACAACAGACCGCCTTCGGCTTGCTAGGGCACGGGGGCTACCTCTCGGTGGTCGGCTTCACGCCCAAGAAGGTCGAGCTGCGCCTCTCCAACCTCATGGCCTTCGACGCCAAGGCAGAAGGCAACTGGGGCTGCCTGCCCGAACACTACCCGGCCATCGTCGACCTCTGCCTCTCGGGCAAGGTCCGGCTGGCACCGTTTGTCGAGCACCGACCGCTCTCGTCCATCAACGAAACCTTTGCCGAGCTGCACGACACCAGCCTTCCCCGGCGCGTCGTGCTCATCCCGGAGTCCTGATCATGGCTGACCACACCGAGTTCAAGAACCACGACCTCGACCCCAACCTGTCGTTCGAGGGCGTGCTCTACGATGAGCAACCCCTGCGCGATCCGTCTGGCAACGAGGTGGACGGCCTGCACGTGGTGCGCATCACGCTCGACAACCCCAAGCAGTACAACTCGTACACCACCACCATGGTGAAGGGCGTGATCTTCGGCATGCGCCGGGCCAGCAACGACCGCGGCTGCGTGGCGGTGATCTTCACCGGCTCGGGCAGCAAGGCCTTCTGCACCGGCGGCAACACCGCCGAGTACGCCGAGTACTACGCCGGGCGGCCCGAGGAGTACCGGCAGTACATGCGCCTGTTCAACGACATGGTCACGGCCATCCTGCACTGTGACAAGCCGGTGATCTGCCGGGTCAACGGCATGCGCATCGCGGGTGGGCAAGAGATCGGCATGGCCTGCGACTTCACCGTGGCCAGCGACCTCGCGATTTTTGGTCAGGCGGGACCGCGCCACGGCTCGGCACCCGACGGCGGCAGCACCGACTTCCTGCCCCTCTTCGTGGGCATCGAGGCGGCCATGGAGAGCTGCACCCTCTGCGAAAACTGGACCGCCCACAAGGCCAAGCGCCTGGGCCTGATCAGCGCCATCGCGCCGGCGCTGAAGATCGACGGCCAGTTCGTCCCCAACCCCTTGGTCGTCACCGACCAGATGCTCGATGAGTGCGGCAACCTAGTGCATGGCGAGAGTCGCACGGGTGACGAACTCGCTGCCGCAAAGGCCCTGCTCAAGTCGGGCGAGGTCGATCTCTCGCTGCTCGACGAAGCGGTCGACGAGCTGATCTGGAAGCTGGCCAATACCATGCCCGGCTGTCTGTCCAAGACCCTGGAGAGCGTGCGCAAGCACAAGCTGGCTCAGTGGGATCGCAATCGTGAGACCAACCGGGCCTGGCTCGGCCTGAACATGATGACCGAGGGCCGCACGGGCTTCCGAGCCTTCCACGAAGGGAACCGCGCCTGTCGCGAGGCGGACTTCCTGCTGCTGCGCCAGCGCCTGGCCGAGGGTGCGGTCTGGGGCGAAGCGCTGGTGGACGACGTGCTGGCCCGGGCCCACGGCAAGGAGCCCCAGCCCGCCTGAACTCTCGCCCTTCCGAAATCTCGCCCTCCTGACCTCCCGAGACGACCATGACCAGCGAGACCGCCAGCCCCAGCTCAGTGCGCCATGAAGTCCTTCACGATGGAGCGGTGTGGCGCATCGTCCTCGATTCGCCGCCAGCCAACATCCTCGATGGCGAGAAGATCACGGCGCTCAACGCGTTGTTCGAGCGGGCAGCCACCGAGGGCAAGCTGAAGGCGGTTCTGATCGCGGCGGAAGGCAAGCACTTCTGCTTCGGTGCCAGCGTCGAAGAGCACCTGCCTGGCAGCTGCGCGGACATGCTCGCGGGGCTGCACAAGCTCTTCGAGGTCATGCTCCAGGCCGCCGTCCCCACGGTGGTCGCGGTGCGCGGCCAATGCCTGGGAGCGGGCCTGGAGCTGGCGGCCTTCTGCCACCGGGTGGTGGCCTCCCCCACGGCGAAGTTCGGCCAGCCCGAGATCGTCCTGGGGGTCTTCGCGCCAGTGGCCTCGGTGGTGCTCCCCGGTCGGGTCGGTCGCGGACTCGCCGAGGACATGCTGCTCAGCGGTCGCAGCCTGGACGCCGAGAGCGCGCGGGCCGCGGGGCTGGCAGACGAGCTCGCCGACGACCCGGGCGCCGCAGCCCTGGCCTACATCGAGGAGCATCTGCTGCCCAAGTCTGCCAGCAGCCTGCGCCTCGCCTCCCGAGCCGCGCGACTCGACTTTCAACGTCGCTTCGTCGCTGACATCCGCGAGCTTGAGCGCCTCTACCTCGACCAGCTCATGGCCACCAGCGATGCCAACGAGGGGCTGAACGCCTTCATCGAAAAACGTCCACCCGTCTGGAGCGACTCATGACAGCCGCCGCAGTGTCCACGCTCATCTCCCGGGCCGAAGAACTGGTTCGCGACGACAAACTCGCCAGCGTGCAAGCCTGGAAGGATCGCACCGGTGGGCTGGCCATGGGCTTCATGCCCGTGTACGCCCCCCGGGAACTGCTGGCCGCCCAGGGTGTGCTGCCCGTGGGCATCGTGGGCAACGGTGACCTGGAGATCATTCGCGGCGACGCGTTCTTTCAGTCGTACATCTGCCACATCCCCCGCAGCACGATCGAGATGGGCCTGAACGGCAGCCTCGATTGCCTCGACGGGATGATCTTCCCCGCCACCTGCGACGTGATCCGCAACCTGTCGGGCATGTGGAAGATGCGTTTCCCTGACAAGCTCTCCCGCTACCTCGATGTCCCGCAGGACTTCAATCACGAGATCGGCGGGTCGTTCTACCGCATGGAGCTCGAGAGCCTCAGCGACGAGTTGACCTCCCGAGGAGCCAGGCCCTACGACAAGGACGCCTTGCGCGAGGCCATCGCCGAATACAACGTGCAGCGAGGACTCATCCGCGAGCTCTACGCCCTGCGTCGCGACCAACCCTGGAAGATCCCCACCGCTGAACTCTACTGGATCTTGCGCGCCTGCCTGCTGCTTCCCGTAGACGAACAGATCCAGTGGTTGACCGAGTTCAGAGACACCGCCCTGGCAGACGACGAACGCAAGCCCATGGACCAGGCCCGGGTGCTGCTCACCGGGTCGTTCTGCGAGCAGCCCCCCATCGGCCTGATCAAGACCCTGGAGCGCAGCGGCTGCTACATCGTCGACGACGATCTCTGTCAGGTGCATCGTTGGATTCCCCAGGACATCAGCACCGAGGGTGACCCTCTCGACGCCCTGGTCACCGCCTTTCTGGACGACGGCGTGGCCAGCCCCATCCGCTACATCGACAAGGAACCCAAGGGCGAGGCCCTGGTCCGCCGGGTGGCGGAGAGCAAGGCCGAGGGTGTGCTGTTCTGCGCGCCCAGCTTCTGCGACCCGGCCCTGCTCGACCAACCCATGGCCGTCGCCGCCATCGAGAAGGCCAACATCCCCTGGACAGGCTTCAAGTACTCCGAGAACAACGGGCAGTTCCAGGTCATACGCGAGCAGGCCGGCACCTTCGCCGACTCGATCAAGCTGTGGAGTGAAGCATGAGCACCACCGATACAGACAACGCCGTCCACAAGGACAGCAGCCAGATTCGCCAGAAGGAGATGCTCGCCGATCACTACGGCAAGCTGGCAAACTCACCGGAGACCGGCGCCAAGTGCGTGTACACCTTCGTGCCAGGCAACCTGACCGAGCTGGTGCGCAGCTTCGATCTGCTGCCCGTGCTGCCCGAGATCAACGCCTTGCAGAGCGCCATGCGCGGCAAGACCGGGGCCTATATCAACCACGCTGAGAAGCTCGGGCACAGCGAAGATGTGTGCACCTACGTCAAGGCCGATGTGGGCATGCTCAAGAACGGCAACATCGGCCCCACGGGCGAGCACCTTCCCGACCCGGACCTGCTGCTGCTCTCGTACACCGGCTGCTTCACCTTCATGAAGTGGTTCGAGATCCTGAAGCAAGAGTACGACTGCCCGGTGGTCATGCTGCACACGCCCTACCAGGGTGACGGTGAGATCACCGACTCCATGCGTGACTACGTGGTCAAGCAACTGAAGGAGAAGGTCATCCCCGCCTTGGAGAAGGTCTCGGGCAAGTCCTATGACGAGGACCGCTTGAAAGAGATGCTCGGTCACTCGGCCGTGGCCGAAGACGACCTGGTGGCGGTGCTGCAGTCGGCCAAGCACAAGCCCTCTCCCATCGACGCCTACTTCGGCGGGGTCTACTACATCGGCCCCATGTTCACCGCCTTCAGAGGCACCGAAGAGGCCGTGGGCTACTACAAGGCCCTGCGCGCCGAGGTCGAAGAGCGCATGGCCCTGGGCCTCGGGCCGGTGACTCCCGACGGCAAGACCACCGCAGAGAAGTACCGCATCGTCGTCGAGGGCCCCCCAAACTGGACCGACTTCAGGACCTTCTGGCGCATGTTCTCTGACGAAGGCGCGGTCTCCGTGGCCAGCACCTACACCAAGGTCGGCGGCACCTACGACTTCGGCTTCCGCCACGACCCGGCCCGCCCTCTCGAGAGCCTGGCCGAGTACTGCATGGGCTGCTACACGAACCTCAACCTGCCCAGCCGGGTCGACATGCTCTGCAACTACATCGAGGAGTATCAGGCCGACGGCCTGCTGATCAACTCGGTGAAGAGCTGCAACTCGTTCAGCGCGGGCCAGCTGATGATCCTGCGCGAGGTCGAGAACCGCACGGGTGTTCCCGGAGGGTTCATCGAGAGCGACCTCGTCGACCCCCGCTACTTCTCGGCGGCCAACATCAAGAATCGCCTGGAGTCGTACTTCCAGATGATTGAACAGAAGCGGTCCAGCCCGGCGTTGGGAGCGATGGGATGAAATACTGCGTAGGCATCGACCTGGGCTCGACCACCACCAAGGCGGTCGTCCTCGACGAAGAGGGCAACGTGCTGGGCCAGGGCATCACCAATAGCCGCAGCAACTATGAGGTCGCCTGCGAGGTGGCCCTGGGCGAGGCGCTGATCAGGGCCCGCTTCGGCATGATGGAAGCTCGGCTCGGAGACCTTGACAGCGAGACCCGCGCCGAGCTTCTTGGCGAGCTCGAGCGGCTCTTTCGGGCCGAGCAGTACAGCGAGCAGCTGGCGATGTTCGGCAAGGTCGTCCGACGCCTGGCAGACGAGAACAAGGCAGACCCTCAGATCTCCGAGGCCCTGACGGCCATCACTTCATCCATGCAAGACGAGGTGGGTGACCTGTTCGCTCCCGGCGCCTCACGCAAGAGCGACTTCTTTCGAGACCTGGCCGGCAGCCGCTTCCTGAAGGAAGCCGAGGGCATCGCCCGCCGCGGCGAAGTCAGCTTCGATGGACTCGTCGGGCTCTTCGACAAGGCCATCCTGGAAGCCGAGAACTGCCCGCCCAGCGCCGCCTTCGAAGACCACGCCCGCTCTGCCTTGACCACCATGACCAAGCCCCCCGCTGAGCTGGAAGCCGCGGTGGAGTACATCTCAAAGCTCCCGTTGGAGCAGGCCGTCAGCGTGGGCACGGGCTACGGGCGGGCGACCCTGCCCTTCGAGAAGGACTGCATCCGTTCAGAGATTCTCTGCCACGGCCTGGGCGCCCACGCCATGTTCCCGGGCACCCGCACCGTGCTCGACATCGGCGGACAGGACACCAAGGCCATCCAGGTCGATGACCGGGGCATCGTCACCAGCTTCCAGATGAATGACCGCTGCGCTGCCGGCTGTGGACGCTATCTCGGCTACATCGCCGACGAGATGAACCTGGGCCTTCACGAACTGGGCCCCATGGCCTGCAGCGCCAAGCGCACGGTGAAGATCAACTCGACCTGCACGGTGTTCGCTGGCGCCGAGTTGCGCGAGCGGCTCTCCCTGGGCGAGAAGCGCGAGGACATCCTGGCCGGATTGCACCGGGCCATCGTGCTCAGGGCCATGTCCTTGCTGGCTCGCTCCGGCGGCGTGCACGACGAGTTCACCTTCACCGGAGGGGTGGCCAAGAACCCCGCTGCAGTCGGCGCGCTCGAGAAGCTCATCGGCGAGAACTACGGCGAGCGGACGATCAACATCTCTCCCGATTCGATCTACACCGGCGCCCTCGGAGCGGCCCTCTTCGCCTGGCGCGACTGGACAGCGCGCATGAGCGCAGCGGATGAGCCTGCCCTGGCTGAAAGGAACAACTGATGACTGACGCCACATCTGCAGCAGACGCCCCCCTGGTCGCGGGTATCGACGTGGGCAGCTCCGCCGTCAAGGTGGTCTTCATGCGCGTCCCCCGAGACGGGCACCCCGAGATGCTGCTGGGTCGCCGGGAGCGCATCCGCCGCCGTGATCCCCAAGAGGTGGTGGCGGGGTTGTATCAGACGTGCCTCGACGAACTCGATCTGTCCAACGACGACCTGACCTACGTGGCCACCACGGGCGAAGGCGAGCTGGTCCCCTTTCGCACCGGGCACTTCTACGGCATGACCACCCACGCCCGGGGCGGCCTCTTCCTCGACCCCGAGGCCAGGGCGATCATCGACATCGGTGCGCTCCACGCCCGGGCGGTGATGATGGACGAGCGCAGCAAGGTGCTCGGCTATCGCATGACCAGCCAGTGCGCCAGCGGCTCCGGCCAGTTCTTGGAGAACATCTGCCGCTACCTGGGCATCACCATCGACGAGATCGGACCGCTCTCGCTCGCAGCGGACAAGCCCGAGTCCTGCTCGTCGATCTGCGCCGTGCTCGCCGAGACCGACGTGATCAACATGGTCTCCAGGGGCATCACCGCGCCGAACATCGTCAAGGGCATCCACCAGTCCATGGCCGGGCGCTATCTCAAGCTGGCCACGTCGCTCGGTGTCACAGGCGTGGTGCTGATCACCGGCGGCCTGTCGTCTGACGAGGGGCTGCTGGCGGCCATGTCCGAGCTCTCTGAGGAGCAAGGCGCTGGCATCGAAGTGCGCGCCCACGCCGACTCCGTGTTGGCCGGTGCCATCGGCGCCGCCATCTGGGGAGCCTTCCGGGCGAGCAAGCTGGCAGCCAAAGGTGTGGCCCTGGTCTGAGTTGTCACCATGACCGATCCAGCGACCCTACTCTCACTGCACGACCGTGTGGCCTTGGTCACCGGGGCCTCCGGCGGCATCGGTCGTGCCGTAGTGGCCCAGCTCTCTGAAGCTGGCGCCACCGTAGTGGCTACCGACCTGCAGCCCCACGACGACCACGACGGCGACTTCATCCCCTGCGAGCTCACCACTCCCGGTGCGGTGGGCGAGCTGGTCGACACCGTTGAGCGACGTCATGGGCGCCTCGACATGGTCGTGCATTGCGCGGGCATCACCCGCGACCGGGTGCTCTGGAAGCTGAGCGATGCCGACTGGGACGATGTCCTGTCGGTCAACCTGGGCACGGCCTTTCGGCTCTTGCGCCGGGTCACGCCGCTCATGCGTGCGACCACCGAGGCCGACGGCGCCGCTGGGCGCTTGGCGGACGGCTCCGTGGTGCTGGTGACCTCGATCAACGGTGAGCGAGGAAAGTTCGGGCAGGCCAACTACGCCGCCAGCAAGGCCGGGCTCATCGGCCTGGGCCGCACGGCAGCGAAGGAACTGGGCCGCTTCTCCGTACGCGTGAACCTGTTGGCTCCGGGGCTCATCGAGACGGCCATGACCGCCGAGCTTCCCGACGCCGCCCGCGCCGCCGCCCTGGCCGAGACAGCCCTGAATCGCTTCGGCCAGCCTGAAGACGTGGCCCGTTCCATTCTCTTCCTGGTCAGCGATCTGGCCCGCCACGTCACCGGACAGGTGCTCCGGGTGGACGGCGGCCAGCTCATGGCCTGACCGCACAGCGACCTCACACAGCACACGAACTCCCGACGCACACGCAATGGAGCAGCAGAACATGCAGCAACAGGACATGCGCGAGCCCAGTCTCGAACACAGCACCGTCACCGTACGAGGCCTCCTCCCCGAGGACATGCAGGCCGTGATCGCCCTCGACGCCAAGACCACCGGCCGTCGGCGGGAGGAGTACTTCAAGGTCAAGCTCGAGCAGAACCTGGTGGAGACGGGTATCAAGGTCTCCTTGGCTGCCGAATACGACGATCTCTTTGCCGGCTTCCTGCTGGCCCGGGTGTTCTACGGTGAGTTCGGTCAGAGCGAACAGGTCGCCGTGCTGGACACCCTGGTGGCGCACCCCGACTTCCGCCGCAAGGGCATCGGCAAGGCCCTGCTTGAGCAGCTCTGCATGAACCTCAAGGCCCTGGGTGTCACCCGGCTGCAGACCGAGGTGCTCTGGGACGACATGGACCTGATACGCTTCTTCCACGACGTCGGTTTCAGCCCGGCCCAGCGTCTTTGCCTCGACTACGACCTCGCCTGACGAGTGAGCCGGAAGCAGCGGTCACGAGCTCACCCTGACCCGCTCCCTCCTCTGATCGAAGGCCTCACTGACTTGCACGCCTCTTTCCCCTGGCGGCGTGCCGCCCTGTGCTCCTCCCTGCGACTCGGTCTGCTGGTCACAGCCACGATGGCGATGGCTGGGCCGGTCGTGGCGGCCCGAGCCGACGACGAGGAGCGCCCACCGGTCTGGCAGCTGGCCCAGAAGATCATCGCTGCAGAGCAGCTAGAGCGGGCCAGCAACGTGGTCTTCGACTTCATGGCGGGCGTCCCCGAGCGGCGCGATCAGGTGACCGGCACCGTGTCCCGGATCACCTCGGCCCTGACCCAGCCCTGGACCCCTCCCGCATTGGCCAAAGAGTTGCGCGACGGGCTGGCAGCCCCCGCCGCCAAGACCAAGGGTGATCGTTGGGCAACGCTCATGCCGCAGATCGGCGAGTGGCTCGATCTGGACGTGGCCGCCAGCGCCCGAGCCAGCGACGACTCCCCCGGGCTCGCGGCGCTCGAGTTGCAGTGGGCGGTTGTCAACGACAGCGACGTCACGGGTGCCGCGCTGCTCAGCGCTCTCAGTGAGTTCATGGCCCTCGCCCATGCAGCAGCGGCCAACGCCCTCTCTGGTTTCAGCCCCGAGCAGCAGTCCCTGATCGAACGACTGCGGGGTGAAGTGCTCACTCAACCCGGGCAAGACCGAGCGCGACTGCTCGCCGTGACCGACGTCGCTCTCAGGCTCACCGAAGACGCTTTCGTCAGCGGCTTGGCCAAGCGCCTCAAGGGCTACAAGCCCGGCAAGGGCAGCCCACGGCCACCCGCCGGTTTCAAGAAGGACATCGTCGCCGTGGTCGGAGACAGCGACGAGAACAGAGTCGTCCTGGGCGGCCGCAAGACCAGCGTCTACGGCGCCCCGGCCGCGTTGATCATCGACCTGGGAGGCGACGACAGCTACAGCGCCTGGGCCTACGCCCAGGGAGGCGGTCTGGGCCCTGGGCTGGCCGCGCTCATTGACGGCACCGGAGACGACACCTACACCTGCCGATCCGTGGCGCACGCCGGCATGGCCTGGGATGAAGGGGTCGGCTATTTCTTCGATGATGAAGGCAACGGCACGTATCGCCTGGGCGGCGCGGCCCAGACCGGTGTGGCCATCTTCGTCGACGGCGACGGCAAGGATCAGTACCAGAGCGGCAAGGAAGGTCAGGGCGGCACCGGCGCCAGCGAGTACCACGACAAGCCCGCCTTTGCCCTGATGGTCGATCTGGGCGGAGACAAGGACAGCTACAGTGCACCCGGTCGAAAGGACGGCGAGCGCATCGCCACCACCGGCGTGGCGATCTTCCTGGATACCAAGGCGAAGACTCTTGAGAAGGCCATCGCGGCCATCAAGTGAGACGCTGCTTCAGCAGTCCTTGGCGCAGGATCCGCAACCACCGTCTGCAATCCGGGAGTTCTTCTGCCGGGCCAGAGAGCCCAGCAGTTCGGCGAGTTCGGCGGCTATGAGCGGCTTGCCGAGATGGCCGTCCATGCCCGCTTCGAGGCAGCGCTGTCGCTCGGCCTTCAACACGTGAGCGCTCAGGGCGATGATCGGCACGGGCGCTGAGCCCGCCGCTTGCTCTGCGGCGCGAATGCGTCGGGTGGCCTCCAGGCCATCCATGCGAGGCATCTGCACATCCATGAAGATCACGTCGTAGCTTCCTGTCGCCGCGTGGGCCACAGCCTCCTCGCCGTCCGCCGCCACCTCCACCTGACAACCATGGCGACCGAGCAGCAGGCCGCAGACTCTCTGGTTCACCGGGTTGTCTTCTACCAACAGCACCGACAGCTCGTGTTGCCTGTGCTCGTTCTCGGATGGGCCCCGTTGAGGGTCGGCTGAGACCAGCCCCCAGGTGCGTTCGAGCGCACTGCGCAAGCTGTCCTGGCGCACTGGCTTGGACAGGCTCCCAGCGATGAGGCCGTCGCTTGACTCAGCGGCAGCGGAGTCTCTCGCCGACGACAACAGCAGCACAGGCGATGCCAGCCACGAGGGATGCTCGCGGAGCGACCGGGCCAGCTCCAGGCCTCCCATGCCTGGCATCTGCTGATCAACAAGGGCCACATCCCAATGCCTCACGTCCAGATGATCGAGCAAGGTCAGCGCCCGTGGCCCAGACCTCACCTCGTGGACCTTGCACCCCCAGCCTTCAAGCGTGCGCCGCAGCAGAGCGCGGCGAGTCCGGTTGCCATCGGCGAGCAACACGCGCCGGTCCCTTATGGACGGACGTTCCTTGACCGCACGCAAATCACTCGTCTCTGCAAGATCCATGGCCAAGGTGACGGAGAAGGTGCTGCCCTGGCCCGGCTCGCTGGTCACCCCCAGAGACCCGCCCATCAACTCGCTGAGCTGGCGGCAGATCGAGAGCCCCAGCCCCGTCCCTCCGAAGTGGCGTGTCGTGGATTCGTCGGCCTGGGCGAAGGCATCGAAGATCGCATCCTGACGCTGGGGCGGGATGCCGATGCCCGTGTCTCGCACGCTGAAACGGACGATGACCGTGTCACCCGCCATGCGTTCCCGCGACACCGACAGCACGACCTCGCCTCGTTCGGTGAACTTGATCCCGTTGCTGCCCAGATTCGTGAGCACCTGGCGGAGTCGCACCGGGTCACCCTTCACGACCCGGGGCAGCTCAGGGCCGACATCGACCACCAGCTCAAGACCCTTGCGCTGAGCCTGGTGGACGAGCAACTCACCCACGTCTTCGAGTGTCTGCCGCAAGTCCACGGGGACGGACTCGATGGTCATCCCACCCGCCTCGATCTTGCTCACGTCCAGGATGTCGTTGAGGATGCACAGCAGCGTCTCCGCGCTGCTCCGGACCGTGCCCAGCATGTCGCTCTGGGTGTCATCCAACGGCGTGTCCCCCAGCAACTCGACCATGCCCAGGATGCCGTTCATGGGCGTCCTGATCTCGTGGCTCATGTTGGCCAAGAATGCCGCCTTTGCCTGAGCGGTCTGCAGGGCTTCTTCACGAGCTCGCAGCAGCTCAACCCGGGCTTGCTCCCGTGCCATCGCCAAGGCCAGCAGCTCGCCCACCCGACCGAGCAACTCGAACCGGGCAGCGCCGCGATTGGGAAACGGATCGGTGTAGAGGAAGAGCACACCATGGACCACGCCGTCCGCCACCGCAGGCACGATGTAGTGCCCGTGGGCCGCCATGCCTTCGAAGCGATGCTCGTGCCGGGCATCGGCGAAGCAATCGTCCGAGATGATGATCTCGCCAGACTCGGCCGCACGCCCGCACAGACACGCACCCAGGGGGACGCGCTGCTCTCGGGCCAGAAATTCATCGGTGTAGCTCCCGTGGTGGGCGAACATCTCGAGCTCACCGGCGTCGCTGTTCAGCGAGAAGAAGCCCACCTTGTCCTGCCAAGCGGCGCCGGCCATGGAGGCCACGGTGCTGACAACGTTCTGGATGCGATCCTGCAGCGGCCGGTCCTCGGCCATGAGCCGGGCCACCACCGCTCGCATCTCGGCGGCCTCGAGAGAATGGGCTTCCTCCTCTTCTTGGGCCACGACCTCCGTGATGTCCCGCTGCACGGAAACAAAGCCCGTGATCTCACCCTGCTCCCCCAACATGGGTGTGATCGTGGCAGACGACCACCAGGTCTCCGAACCCTCCGCCACCACCCTGCGATTGAGGAAGCGCCCGGTCCAGCTGTGCCCTTCTGCCAGAGCCTCCCGCAGCTCGGTGTAGGTCTCCCGAGGGGTCTCGCCGCTGGCCAGGATCTTCGGGTTGCGACCGACCACTGCCTCCAGCGTCAGGCCGGTCAGCAAGCTGAAGCCCCGGTTGACGCTGACGATGCGGCAATCACGATCGGTGACCACCACAGCCTCGGGAATAGCATCCAGGATGGCCTGGGATCTCGCAAACGGTTCGTTACGAAATGACTGTTCCATAAAAATCCCCTCGGCTGACACGACCGCCCGTCTTGAGTACGGTTGCGAATCCACTCCCATCGCTGCCCTGCGGGGCTTTCTCTGCGGAAAACCACCATGGCGCCTGAACTTCCCGAGATCCTCGCCTTCTGTCGCGCAGCCCACTCCGGGGACGTGATGGATGCCGAGGAGCTTCTGGACCTCCACCCCGATCTCGAAGGCCACGTGGCCGTGGCGGCCATGCTCGGTGACGATGAGCCCCTGGCCTCCCTGCTGGCCGAGAACCCCGAGGCAGCCTGCCTGGAGCTGCGCCCGGGCCTCACGCCTCTCTTCTTGGCCTGCCTCTCCCAGTACGGAGGCGTGGACGAAGACTGGGCCGAGCGCTGGCTGCGGTCCATTCAGTTGCTGCTCGACCACGGCGCCGTCGTCGACCTGGGCCCCGCAGACCCCAATCTCCTGGGCGGGCAATCCAGCCCCTTGGTCGCGGCCATCTCGGCCATGGGCCACGCTCCCCTGTGCGAGTTGCTCCTGTCTGCGGGGGCCAACCCCAACAACCCGGCGGCCTTGGTGTCAGGCGCCGCGCAACAACGGTGGGACTGCGTCGAGCTGCTGCTTCGCCACGGCGCCGACTGGAACGGCCGCAGCGCTGACGAAGACGAGACGCCTCTCCATCGCCTGCTCGACGTTGGTGGCCTGACGCCCGAGTCCCTGCAGCGCATCCTTCTTGCGGGAGCCGATCCCAACCTTGGCGGCGGGGCCCTGGGCGAGACAGCCCTGCATGTGGCCACCCGACGTCGCCGGGTCGACCTGATCGCAACCCTGATCGAGAACGGAGCGGACATCCAAGGCCTGACCAAGGGCGGCATGAGCGCCTGGCGCCACGCCATCCGCCGCGACTTCGGCGATGCCGCCGCCGAGCTGGCTCGCCTGGGCGCAGAGACTGCCACCACCCCGGCAGACGAGCTGGCCGTCGCCCTCTTGAATCAGGACATGGACCGGGCCTGGGAGCTGCTGCTGGCCCAACCCGACCTGGGCACCACCGGCCCCCCCGAAGAGCGTCGCCTGCTGCCAGACTTGGCGGCCAAGAACCACACCCAGGGCGTGCTGGCCCTTCTCGACGCGGGCTGGGAGATCGACGCCCGGGGGCTCGACGGGGGCACGGCCCTGCACAACGCCTGCTGGTTCGCCGCCGAAGACGCCGCCCGATTGCTGGTGGAGCGGGGGGCGCCTCTCGACCTCCGAGGCGATGACCACAACACCACCCCGCTGGGCTGGGTCGGGCACGGATCAGCCTTCAGCGGCGGCGCAGACGAGAACAGCGAGATCTATGCCCGATTGGCAGAGCTGCTCCTGTCTGCCGGTGCTCCACTGCCCGAGCCGGACGCCGCCCACGACAACCAGCAGCTCGCCGGGGCCGCTGAGTCTGTGCTCTCCATCCTGTCTGCCCATGGCTGGTCTCCCCCCTCCGCGCCTTGATCCCGAGTCGTGGAGTGTTCGTGGCGTGGGTCCGGAGGGCGTTTTCCTGTGACAAGATGGCCGGGTCCCCCGCCCGATAAGGATGGCTGCCATGAATACACTCAGACTCCTCTCCACCGCAGCGGCCGTCCTGGTCTGCGTCTCCATCATCGCCCCGCGCCCCCTCGCCGGCACGGTCTCCCCAGAGCTGGTCGCTGACCTCGTCGACGCGGTCCCCGCAGGGACGGCCTCTGTCTGCAGCTGGATCTCAGGTCCTGAGACGGCTCAGCTCGAAGCCGAAGTGCTCGAGGTGGTCGACGCCATCGCGGCCGCCCGCTTCGATGACTTCGTCTTCGACACCATGGGCATCATGGGCGCTCCCGAAGAGCTGGTCACCGAGCTGTCCGCCATTCGCAACCTGTTCACGTCAGTGGGCGGCGTGGTGCCCTGGGCCGACCTTGTAGGGCATCAGCTGGTCTACGCCGAGACCGCAGCCAAGCCCTTCCTGCCCGGCGTCGACGTGCCCAGCATGATCTTCATCACCCAGCCTGAGGCGCACCGCATGGCGGCCCTCGAGTCCGGGCTGAACGGTGTGCTCGGGGCCTTCGCGGCGCGCATGGCCGGGCCGATCCGCTACGACATCGAGCGGCAGCCCGAGCTGGCCACAACGATCTACAAGCTGACCCTGCGCACCGAGCACGGTGACACCGCCATGCTGTCCGTGGCCGTACTCGACGACACGATCCTGTTCGGACTGGGCCAAGAGTACTTCGAGACTTCCCTGGCCCTGCTGCGCGGCGCGGAGCTGCCCCGGCTCACCGACAGCAATCGCTGGCACGAGGCCTTCGGCGACCTGCCCATCTACGCCGCTGGCTGCACCTACCTCGATGTCCCCCAGATGGTTCACGGGCTCGACGACCTGACGGCGCTGATCACCGACAGCACCTTCAACGGCGGTCTCTGGCAGGGCTTCCTCAACGAGACCTTCGAGCTGGCTGGAGCCATCGACACGGTGGCCACCACCATCGACTGCCGCGGCGATCAGCTGGTGACCGCCAGCCTGACCCGGCTGAACCCCAGCACACCGCCCCTGGTGCGCTCCGGGCTGGCACGTCCCACTTCGGGCGAGCTGCTCGAGTACGTGCCCCACGATGTGATCGCCTTCAACAGCCGAGGTGCCGTCGACCTCGATCCCGCATGGCAATGGACCCGGGAGAAGCTCTCCAGCGAGTGGTCCGCCGGCGATGACCTGCTCTGGTTGGCCGAGCTGGCCCAGGCCACTCTCGACCTGTGGATCGACCGGGACCTGCTCTCCTGGATCGGCAGCGAGCACCTCTCCATGACCGTGCCAGGAGACACCGGCGCGGCGCCTGAGACGGTGTTCCTCAGCAAGCTGGCCGACCGGGCAGGGGCCCAGCGCTGCATCGGCCGCCTTGAGGGAGTCCTCAAGGTGCTGCTGCCTCGCCTGGTGGGCGGCGTGCAGAGCCTGCTCTCCGAAAACGAGATCGACCTCCCCTTCGACGTGGCCATCCTGCCAGCAGAGGGTGTCTACCCCGGCCTGAAGCAGCTGCAGATCACCGTGGGGCAGCTGCCCTTGCCCACCATGACCTACGGCTTCATGGGCAACCTCTTCGTGGCCACCACCTCTGAGCGAGCCCTCGAGCGCAGCCTGGCCGTGGCCGTGGGCGAAGAGGATGGCCTGTGGGACCACGACCTGCTGGCCGATCACATGGGCCGTAGTGACCTGTGCACGGTGAGCATGGTGCCGGTGGGACAACAGATCACCGAGACCGTGTCGGCCATCGCCGGCGCCCACACCATGGTGCGCGGCCTGCTCGGCGGCGCGGTGGCGAACGACCCTCAGGCGTCCGCGGTGCTTGACCAGGTGACGGTCCTGGTGGACCGGGTCACGGACATCATGCTCAAGGTCGACTTCCTGGGCGATGCGGTCACCACCAGTGAAGTGCGTGAGGCCGGCATGGCTCGTTACGAGCTGACCACCCAGGCGCTGGTGGGCTTCCCCGCCCGGACCCTGTCGTCACCCATCACCCAGCGCTAACCCGCAGGTCGGCATCCCAACGTTGCGCTGGGCTGCCAGGGATACTGAGCCTGGCTGCCCCTGAAACGCAGCAGGGCTGCTCCGAGAAGACTCGGAACAGCCCTGCGTACTCCCGCAGATGAAGGCGGGATCAGTGGTCAGAGCTTGACGACGTTCTCAGCCGCGGGGCCCTTCTTGCCTTCGACCACGTCGTACTCCACCCGATCGCCTTCGGCGAGGGAGCGGAAGCCATCAGCCTTGATGGCAGACTGGTGGACAAAGCAATCGTCACCACCGCCTTCGGGAGCGATGAAACCGAAGCCCTTGGTGTCGTTGAACCACTTCACTGTTCCTGTGCTACGCATACTTTTTTACCTGTCCTGTGCGTCTGCCGAGTGATGTTCTGCCGGCAGAAGCGATCTTCGTGGAATGACGCCTCCACTGTCGGCGGTCTGGCTCGCCGAGCCTCGACCCTTGCGGGACGACCACTCGCCGAAGCAGACGTTTTGCTCGCCCCCCAATGAACTCGGACCCTGTTGGGACCGGCCCCGAAGAACCAAGCACTGGGGCGACCACACTGGCCACCCCTACATTGACCGGAATTCTGACGATGGCCCCCTCCTGAGTCAACACATCAGTTGAGGCGCGACCCGGCGGTCGGGGCCATGCGCTGAGGCCAGGCTCTCTTCTCGGACGAGCACCCAGCAGTCCCACGGGGGATCTGCCGGGACGCCCGACAACTCAGAACCGGCCCGGGGCCGGCCTGGTGCGGCCTGAAAGGGGTCCTGGAGTGCCGTTCAGGGCCTATTCAGCGGCCCAGCCGAACTCGTCCACGGTGCGGAAGAGGTCGGTATCACTGACGATGCCCACCGGCGTCCCGGCCTGCTCGATGACCACCCTGCGGATGCCCTGGGTCATCATGCAGCTGGAGCAGTCGTACAGGGTCATGTCGACCGGGACGGTGATCAGGGGGAAGGTCGCGATGTCCTCGACGACGGCCTCGGCGGTGGAGCGCTTGGCGTAGACGATGCGGGTCACGATGTCCCGCTGGGTCATGATGCCCCACTGGCCATCGTCGCCCGGCTCGATCAGCACGCTGCTGATGCTGTGGGCGCGCATGGCGTGCATGGCCTCTTGCACCACCGTGCCCCGGGGCACGGTCACCGGCTGGCGGGTCATCAACGCGCCCACGGTCGTGGGCGTGCGGCCGCTCTCGCGCATGGCCCGGTAGGGCTCCTCGACCCGCCGAGCCTCTCGCTCGCTGCGATGGTCATCTCGCGCCTGGCGACGCTCCTGGTGTCGCGCCGTGCCATCCTCCAGCTCTTGTATCCGGGCGATGATCGCGTCCGCGAAACCGCTGGTGGACACCTCTGTGGCTCCGTCCATCTGGCGAGCGAAGTCATAGGTCACGACCTTGTCGGCGACCACGTCTTCGTAGGCGTGAGTGATCAGGTTGGCAGCCTCTCGCCAGCCCAGGTACTCGAGCATCATCACGCCGCTGAACAGCAGCGAGCCCGGATTGACCTTGTCGAGGTTTGCGTACTTGGGGGCGGTGCCATGAGTCGCTTCGAAGACCGCGACGTGGTCGGCCATGTTCGCTCCCGGGGCGATGCCCACTCCACCCACCTCTGCGGCGATGGCATCCGACAGGTAGTCGCCATTCAGGTTCATGGTGGCGATCACGGAGAACTCTGCGGGGCGCAGCAACATCAGCTGGAAGATGATGTCGGCGATGCGATCCTTGATGACCAGCTTGCCCTCGGGCACCTTGCCGCCGAACTGCTTGTAGAGCTGCTCTTCGGTGATGGTCACGTCGCCGAACTCTTCGCGGGCCAGCTCGTAGCCCCAGTTGCGGAACGCTCCCTCGGTGTACTTCATGATGTTGCCCTTGTGCACCAAGGTCACGCTCTCGCGACCCTGCTCCAGGGCGTAGGCGATGGCCTTGCGCACCAACCTGCGAGTGCCCTTGCGGCTGATCGGCTTGACCCCCAGGCCAGCGTCATCAAAGAAGTCTGCGCCCATCTCTTCGCGCAGGAAGCTCGCCAGCTTGGCGTTCTCAGGAGTCCCCGATTTGTATTCGATACCCGCGTAGACGTCCTCGGTGTTCTCACGAAAGATGACCACGTCGACGAGCTCGGGCTCGCGCACCGGCGAGGGCACGCCCTTGTAGTAACGCACCGGCCGCACGCAGGCGTACAGGTCGAGGTCTTGCCTCAGAGACACATTGAGCGAGCGAAAACCTCCGCCCACGGGTGTGGTCAGCGGGCCCTTGATCGAGACGATCAGGTCTTGCAGCAGCTGCTTCGTCTCGTCGGGGAAGTAGTTCCCGTCGAAGCGCTCGGCCGCCTTCTCGCCCATGTACAGCTCTTGCCAGCAGATGCGTCGGTCGCCGTTGTAGGCCTGGGCCACGCTGGCGTCCCAGATGCGCAGGCAGGCCCGCATGATGTCGGGGCCGATGCCGTCACCCTCGACGAAGCCCAGCATGGGGTGGTCCGGCACCACCAGTTTGTCGTCCACCACGGTGATGCGCTGGCCGGCCTCATTACTGCTGTCAGAACTGCTCGTCATGTGTCGATCCGGGGCGTCCCGGCCTCCTGCGATGCGTGTCTTTGAGCCTGCGAAACAGAAGCCTGAGTCTCGCAAACGAGTCCCCGGAAAGGACAGGGGAAAGCGCGCCCCGCACCGAGCGAGACCCCACCCAGCTCCAATCCGCTACACTCACTGGCTCAGGGACCTCCCAGGAGCAGGTCTGAGCGCCTCGCTCCCCGAGAATGGTTGCTGTTCACATCCCGATCACTTCAACAAGGGAGAAGATCATGCTGTCTGTCGTCCTGGCTGGAGCCCTCGCTCTGGCAGCCGCTCCCCCGGCGGACAAGATCGTGCCCGCCCAAGGGGACCCCGCGCCCAATTTCGGTGGCACCTGGATGGGCTACGAAGACTCATCCCTCGCCCAGCTGCAAGGCAAGGTCGTCTTCATCGAATTTTGGCGAACCTGGTGAGGCCCCTGCACATCGCAGGTCCCCCATCTCAATGAGCTCTGGAAGAAGTATCGAGATCGGGGTCTTGTCGTCGTTGGCGTGACCAACGAACCCAAATCACTGGTCGAGAAGGCCATCCAGAAGAAGCACATGAAGTTCCCCGTGGCCATGGTCAAGACCAACGAGGAGCAGCCCTTCGCCATCCGCGGATTCCCCACTTCGTTTCTTGTGGACGTGGACGGGACCATTCTCTGGAAGGGTCATCCAGGCACCTTCGACAGCCAGTTTGGCACCAAGCGACTCGAGACCTACCTGGCCAAGACCGTGTCGCTCCCCAGCCTGCCTGACGACTACATCAAGTCGGTGGCCAAGCACGTCGAGAAGCGCGCCTATGGCAAGGCCCACAGCACCATTCTCAAGGCCATGGAGCGTGACCCGGAGAACGAGTCGCTGAAGACCTACGTCGAGAAGATCGAGAGCATCGTCGAGTTCAAGATCGCAGTCGCAGATGAGTTCCTCGACGACGGTGAGTACGGCCGGGCCATGGCCGTCTATGAACAGCTGCTCAGCCAGTTTCCAGGCGTGCCTGGTGCTGAGCTGGCCAAGCAGTCGGCGGCAGATCTGAAGAGCAACAAGGAAGCCCGAGACGAGCTGGCCGCCACAGAGAAGTGGAACTCCGTCATGAAAGACTGGCGCAAGGGCAAGTTCGACAAGGCCTTGAGCGGCGTGCGCTCCATCGCCAAGAAGTACAGCTCGACGCCCACGGGCAAACGGGCAGACGAGATGGTCTACCGACACGACGGCTGAACGTCACACCATTCACCTGTGCAATGAAAACGCCGCCGCCCTCTCCCCCGGGAGAGGACGGCGGCTGTCTTTCGGGAACGCCTGGTCAGGTCTTGGTCAGCCGAAGAGACCTAGCAGGTCGAGCAGCATCAAGCTGCCCACCACGACCACCAGCACCGTCAGCCGCTGAGCCATCAAGGCCTGCAACTCTTCACCGTCCATGGATCTTGCCTCAAGGTGAGTTGTCCCACAGCCCAGGAAGAGGCCCCTGGCCAGCCCCAGATACACCCCACCGCAAATCCGTGTACCCGCGGCCAGGGGTCGTTAGACTGACGCGCAGATGGTGAATAGTCTTGCGTGCCGAGAACGCCCCGTGTCCACGAGAACGCGAGCTACACGAACCAACGATCTGGCCCTGCGCTGCCAGGCACTGCTGCAGGCTGTCAGAGACGGGCAAGACGACGCCTGGGCGAACATGCTCGACGAGTTCGGCGGGCTGGTGTTCTCAGTGGCTCACGACGCCGGCCTCCGGGGCGCGGACGCAGAAGACGCCTACCAGACCACCTGGCTGGCTCTCCATCGCTCCCTGCCCAGCATTCGAGAACCAGGCGCCCTGGTGGCCTGGATCAGCACCACGGCCCGCAGAGAATCGTGGCGGCTGTCCAAACGACGCCGGGGCCAGACCGACCTCGAGCCTTTCCTGGAGCAGGCCGCCGATCAGACAGTCGACGCCAACCCCCTCGATGAAATGCAGCGCCTTGAGCAGCAGCAAGCTGTCCGCCAGGGCCTGGCCACCCTCGACGAACGGTGCCAAGACCTGCTGAACCGACTGTTCTTCGCGCCCGAATCCCCTCGCTACGAAGACGTGGCCACAGCCATGAAGATGAAGACAGGCAGCGTGGGACCGACCCGCATTCGCTGCCTCTCGAAGCTGGCCCACTGGCTCGAAACCAATGGCTCGCCCTGAGCTGATCTGAGAACCTTGTATCGCCAGGGGGCCTGCCTCCTCCTGCAGGCACACAGGTCGTCCATGCACCCAGCCGGTGCGTCCCCATTCCAGAGGTCGAGATCATGAGCTGCCCGCCCTTCGAGGCGCTCCTCGCCTGGCGTTCAGGCCAGGACATCAGCGCTCATGATGCTCCCTCCGAGGCGGCTACCACGCCGGAAGACGAGGCCATCACCGCCGTCAACGGTCACCTGCAAGGCGGCTGCCCCGGCTGCCGTCGGCGGCTGCAGTTGCTCGACCAGCTGCTGATCAGCCTGAACGAGCCCGCACCGCCCATGGTCCCGGCGGCCTTGCGACGACGGGTTCTCGATCAACTGCACGCCCTGCCCCAGGAGGGCTCCTCCGCCGCAGGGGCCGGCCCGTTGGGCAGGCTGGTAGGCCAACTGCAGGAGTTCATCGCCGAGCTGGTCCAGCCCCTGGGCAGCCAGGCCCTGGCGGCCGGCCTCCGTGGCGAGAACGACCCAGCCCTGCACCGGTTTCGAGCCGGTGACTACCTGCTCGACGTGGGGCTCGTAGAACGTCGGGCCGTCCTGGGCCAGCTGCTCGATCAAGATGGCCTCGACGCCGAAGACTTCGACGGCGCCGCGGCCATCCTCTGCGGAGCCGACGGCTCCCAGCAGGCGAGCCTCGATGAAGACGGTGCCTTCCGCTTCGATCGCACGGGACCGGGCCGCTTCGCCTTGCTCATCGAATCCCCCACTGTGCGACTGGTCTTCCCCGACATCGACCTGACCGCGCCAGGAGACTGACCCTGTCGCCCGCGGACGACAGCCTCGGCGCGGAGCAGCGCTGGTTCGAGCAGCTCCTTGACAAGCCCGAACCTCAGACCTGGAAGGCCTACGACGACGCAGGGCCAGAGCTGCGCAGCGACGTCGTCCTGCTGCTGAAGGGCAAGGTCGATGGCCTCTGCCGCAATGCGCCACCCGAGGCCTTGCCCGTAGCAGACGTCCTGGTGCGTGCTGCCAGCCAGCTGCCCGAGCTACTACCCCTGGCCCTGCGCGGCCGGGCCGCCGCCGCCCACTTCAACGGCCAAGAAGACACCGCCCGCCGGGACTTCGAACGGTCGTCCCGGCTCTACGAAGAGCAGGGCCTCCCCGTGGAGTCGGCCAAGGCCCTGCGCAGTCTTGTCGACGTGCACCAGATGGTCGGACGCACAGACGAAGCGCTGAGATGCGCCGAACGGGCCGAAGAGATCTTCGCCGCCCACAACGAAGACCGCCTGCTGGCTCAGCTGCACCTGAACGTGGGCAACGTCTACACCCGCATCGACGACTACACCGCCGCAGACCGCTTCTACAGCTCGGCGAGAGAGACCTTCGCCACCCTGCAAGACGAGCTGGGCCTGGCCTTCTGCGACTTCAACCTGGCGGTGGTGGCCATGAACGCCAACCGCTGCGACGACGCCGAGCGCTCCTGGCGCACCGCGCGCGACGGCATGGGCCAGGCGGGCATGGGCATGCTGGTCGCCGATTGTGACTACAACCTGGCCTACCTGGAGAGCCGCCGGGGACGGTTCGAACGAGCCATCGACGGGCTGACCCGGGCTCGTCTGGCCTACCTCGAGAACGGCAAGCCGTCAGGGCCCCCGCTCTGCGACCTCGATCTGGCGGAGATCCAGCTGCGACTCGGCACGGTGCGAGACGCCTCCCGTCATGCAGCTGCGGCCGCGGAGGCCTTTCAGACCCTCGAGATGAACTACGAGCTGGCTCGGGCCGAAGTGCTCGGGGGCATCGCCAGCGCCAGGCTCTCAGACAGCGAATCTGCGTGGCGGCTGCTCACCAGCGCCGAAGAGCGCTTCGAGCAACAGGGCAACGTGGCCTTCGCCGCCTTCGTCGCCCTGCAAAAGGCTCAGATCGAAGTGCAGCGAGGTCGTGCTGCAGCGGTGATAGACCAGCTGACCCGGAGTCGGGCGGCCCTGCTAGGCAAGGGCATGATCTGGCTCGCAGACCTGGCCGGCCTGACCCTCTGTCGAGCGCTGCTGCGTGCCGACCGTCCCCATGAGGCATTGGCCCAGGTGACCGAACTGGTTGAGCAACGCCCTGAGGGCAGCACCCTCGACGGACTGCTCCAGGCCATCGCCCTGCGGCTCAGCGCCGACGCCCTGTCAGCTGCAGGCGATCAGCAAGGGGCCCTGTCTGCCCTGGAACAGGCAGTCTCCACCATCGATGCCACCTGGTCCCAGGTGCCGAGCGGCGACGTGCGCATCGCCTTCTTCCGCGATCAGCACCCGGCCTTCGTCGATCTCACCTACCTGCTGCTCGATGTGCAGCGTACCCACGACGCGTTGCTGACCTTCGAGCGGGGACGGTCCCGCAGTCTGCTCGAATCGGCGCCCCTGGAGCGCGACCCGGCCTGGACGAGAGCCCGGGAGCACCTCGACTGGCTCCTGGCCCGTCAACTCGATGCCGAGCTGGGGCCCTTGGCCGGTGGCACCGAGCTGCGCCCCGAACGAGACCTGGCCACGGGCTGGTCCGAACAGATCACCCAGGCCCGTGAACAGCTGGCCCACCTCTCGGCGGCTGCCACGGCGACAGCGTCGAAGCTCCACCCAGCCCTCCACCTCGACGCACACCAGCTGCTCGCTGCGCGCCAGGGCGACGAGTTGCTCCTGGTCTACCTGTCCGGGCCCAGAGGTGTGCGCGTCCTGGTCATCGACGATGACAACAACGGCGGCTTCACCGTGGACGCCGTCGACCTGCATCAGCCCGAAGCGAAGATCGCGGCCCTCCGCGACAAGCTGTTGTTTCAGCTCTCCCGCCGAGTGGTCGAGGGGGACGACGCCCGGGGGCTCCACAGCGCCCTGGCCAAGCTGGGCAGCCGGCTGCTGGGCCCCATCTCCGATCGCCTTCAGGGTGCGCAGGGACCCCGGCCCCTGGTCATCGTGCCCTATGGTTCCCTGCACGACCTGCCCATGCATGCCTTTGAGCTCGATGGCGCTCCCCTGGCCGCCCGCCACGACGTCACCCAGGGCATCAGCGTGTGGCACCTGGCCAAGCTGAGGGCCCGCGGCGCCCCGCCAACCCAGCGGGCCCTGGGTTGGACCGTCGGAGCGTCCCTCGGGGCCCTGCCGGCCATCGACCGGGAGCTCGCCGATCTGAGCCAGACCTTCGGCGGCCGGCTGCAGACCCTGTCCCCCGATCAGCTGCTGGGGGCCCTTCACGAGGGGGCACTCGACGGTCAGCTGCTGCATATCGCGAGCCACGGACGCTTCGAGCGGGAGCGGCCCCGATTCAGCGCCATCTGCCTGGGCCAGAGATTCTTGATGGCCCACGATCTGGCCTCCATGACCTTCGATATCGACCTGGTGACCCTCAGCGGCTGCGAAACGGGCCGCAAGCGCCCCACGGGCGGAGACGAGCTCATGGGCCTCTCCAGGGCCCTTCTCGGCGCCGGAGCCCGGGCCGTGCTGGGCAGCCTGTGGCCCGTCAGGGACGACACCACGGCCCAGTTCATGCAGGCCTTCTATACCGCCTATGCCTCCGGAATGAGCGCCAGCCGCTCCCTCACCCATGCAAGACGGTCTATGCTTGGGCAGACGAATGACCCCGTCTCCTGGGCGGCCTTCTCCCTGCTGGGCGACCCCGACGTCTCCATCGCCCCGCCAAGTGCCTCTCACCTCTGCGCTGGATAGAACCCATGTCTTTCCCATCCTTTGCACACGCCTCGCTCTCTTGCGACGAGAAGGGTGCGCGGCGTCAGCTGTCCGCGACCCTGCTGAGCGGCCTCTTCCTCGCCCTGGTCTCGGCCCCTCTCTCGGCCCAGACCACCGCCACCCGAGCGGCGGCCTCTGGAACCCAGCCGGGCAACGCCTTCGCTCGCGGCGGCACCGTCGATGAGCCGGTCCGGATCTCCCTGGTCTCGTCGTCAGACGATGTGATGAACCAGCTCACACAGTTTCCGGTGACGCTGCTCAAGGGTTCGATTCGCACGAACTCCTATCTGGTCGAAGCCCTCCCTGGCACCAGCGGCACCGTGCTCGACGACCTCCTCGATGATCTGGCGCAGCTGCCCGGCATGCTCGTCGCCGAGATCGACCTGCCCGTGTTCACCCACGAGATCGACAGCTGCATCGACGACGGCATGGGCGGCACCACACAGGTCGGCGCTCAGCAGTGCACCGTGGCCTTCGTGGACGGCACGCCCACACCTCCCGAATACTTCGCCCAGACCGCCCTCGAACAGATCGACGCGGCCAACGCCCAGCTGATCATGACCACCTACACTCCTGTGGTGGCGGTGATCGACACGGGGCTCGACATGTCCCACAACATCTTCGCCGGGCGCCTGGCCTCTGCAGGTTGGGACTTCGTGGCGGGCCGACCCCGTGCCTGGGACCTTCCCGACGGCGTCGACAATGACGGCGACGGTCTCATCGATGAGGCCTACGGTCACGGCACACACATCGCGGGGACGGTCCTGGCGGTGGCTCCCGAGGCCTTGATCCTGCCGGTGAGAGTGCTCGACGCTGAAGGCAACGGCAGCGCCTACGACGTGGCCAGCGGCATCTTCTGGGCCGTGGCGAACGGTGCCGACGTGATCAACCTGAGTCTCAGCATGACGACGGTCTCCAACACCGTCGCCGGCGCGCTGCAGTTCGCCGAAGCCAACAACGTGGCGGTCTTCACCTCGGCGGGCAACACCGGCAAGGACGTCTTGTTTCCCGGCACCTACGACCCGGCCACGATCAACTACGTGCTGCCCGGGCTCGAAGGCGTCCCCCTCGACGGCGCCGAGATCGTGACCGTTGCGGCAGTCGATGACATGGACATCAAGGCCCTGTTCAGCGCCTGGGGTCTCGAGGTCGACGTGAGCGCGCCGGGCGTGGCGGTCTACTCTGCCCTGCCAGCCAACCAGTACGGATGGTGGAGCGGCACCTCCATGGCCACAGCCGTGGCCTCTGGCGTGGGGGCGCTCACCGTGGGCATCGCCGGTCCCTTCCCGGCCAGCTCACCGGCTCAACTGGTCATCGAACAGTCCCTGCCCATCGACGACCTCAACCCCATGACCCCCGGCGGGCTGGGCGCGGGCCGCACGGACGCCCTGGCCTCAGCCTTGGCCGCGGTTCAGGGTCTCTAGAACTCCGTGACCCTCTGCCCTGCTGGCTCGATGTCGAGCACCCTGTCTCGCCTGCTGGCTTGCTGCGTTCTCGGTCAGCTCTCCGGGTGCGCGGCGCCCGCAACAGAGTGTGCGCAACTGGCCACCCTTCCAAGGTCCCAGCTGACCGAAGCCCAGGCGCCTGACCAGACCGCTGGCCCGGGCGCAGCACCGCTGGCAACAGAAGCCGCCATCCGGGCCGCCCAGGGCATCGACCCGGCCACCGCTCTTGAGCACGTCGAGTTGCTGGCCTCTGACGCACTGGCCGGGCGCTGGGCACGGAGCGCCGAGGCACGGGTGGCGGCCCGCTACATCGCCGACCACTTCGCAGAGGCAGGGCTCACACCGATCGGAGACGACAACGATTGGTGGCAGCCGCTCGGGGACGAAGAGCTGGCGCCGAATGTGGTGGGCATGCTCCCCGGGCAAGGCGATGACTGGGTGGTCGTCGGTGCCCACTACGATCACCTTCGTCCCCGAGGCCGGGGCGACGACCGCATCTTCAACGGCGCCGACGACAACGCCAGCGGCGTGGCGGGGCTGCTTGAAATCGTGGCCGCCTTCGCTGAGCTGCCCGATCCCAACGGGGCCTCCATCGTCTTCATCGCCTTCACCGGCGAAGAGCTGGGATTGCTTGGCTCGCGCCACTTCGTCGACCACCCTCCCCTGCCCCTCGAGCGGTTGCGGGCGGTGGTGAACCTGGACATGATCAGCCGCGGTGAGCCCGGGCTGATCTTCTGCGAAGGCGGCGCCCGCTCGCCCTGGTTGCGCTCTCTGACAGACCGGGCCAACACCCGGGTGGGGCTGACCATTCGCCACGACGAGCATCCCGACTGGATCTCTGGCAGCGATCACTTCCCCTTCATGCAGAAGGGCGTGCCCACGCTCTACTTCGGCGTCGAAGACCATGCCGACTATCACCGGGTGAGCGACCACGCCGATCGGGTCCTGCCCGGGCTCATCGCTGACGTGGCCAGGCTGTCCTTCTGGATCCTGCTCGACGCCGCCAACAGCGGGCCAGGCGAGGCCGTCTCGGGGCAGCCCGCAAACTGACATCGTCTGCGCGTTGACGAGACCTCCGAGGCGCACTAGCTTGGCTGGGCAATCTGTACGCGGCGCTCGGCACCGCTCGCACAGGCTGCTCACGAAGCCTCAGGACGCCTACAGCATGGACACATCTCGGCCAACTCTTGCAGCCAGCCAGTGCATTGGCCAAAGAGCCGCAGCGCTGCGCAGATCACGGGCGAGAGTGGCGACCTTTCTGCTCCTGGCAACCACCGCGCTCGCCGCACCCCTGACACCATCGCTCACGGCCCAGGCCGCGCCGGGCAGCGGGGTCTCTCGCGAAGCCATGTGGCCCGCCCCCACCGCCGCAGACTGGCAGCGCCCCTGTCTGATCACCTGGCAGCGATCCTTCGAGGACGCCCGGGCCGTCTCGCTCGACACCGGCCGACCGATCATGGTGGCGGTCAACATGGACGGCGAGATCGCCAGCGAGCACTACGCTGGCATCCGCTATCGGCAGCCCGAGATCGCCGCGCTCTACGAGCCCTACGTCAACGTCATCGCCTCGGTCTACCGTCACACGCCCCGAGACCATGACGAGAACGGGCGGCGCATTCTCTGCCCGCGCTTCGGCAGCGTGACCTGCGGCGAGCACATCGCCATCGAGCCCGGGCTGTACGACCGCTACTTCGAGGGCCAGCGGGTGGCGCCTCGGCACATCGGCCTCGAGCTCGACAGCGAGGAGATGTACGACGTCTTCTACGCCTTTGACACCGACTCGGTCTTCGCGGCGATCCGGGACGGCATCACGAACCGCCCCGAGCCTCCAGCGCAGGAGCCCCGAGGAGACCTGCCCCTGGTCGAGCGGGTCAGCAGTCGGGACATCGCCGACCGCCTCGCCGTCGAACAGGCCTACCAGGAGGGCGACCAGGCCCTGCGCTCCGCCCTCCTCGACGCGGCGGTGAACAGCGGCGGCGAGGCCCCCGTTGAGCTGCTCCGTCTGGCGCTCATGGGCTACGACACCCAGCTCAGCCGTCGGGCCCGCAGCGCCCTGCAGCAGAGCACCTCCCCCGATGCCATCAACCTCATCGTCGAAGCTCTTGGCGCGCCCCTCTCCGGGGTCGAGCGCGACGGGCTGATCAGCGCGCTGCAGCGCATCGGCGAAGACTCACCCCGAGCGCGCCGACTGGCTGTGGTCCATGGCGGGCTGGCAGCAGGCTCCGGTGACGTGAACGCGGGCGCGTGGTCCGATCGCCTGCAGCTCGCGGCCACCGAGTACGACACCACCGCCGCCGCTGCGCTTGCTGCAGAGAGAGCAGACCAGGCCCTGCTCGGTCAGCAAGACGACGTCCTCTCTGCGGCTGACAGCAGCGCTCACGTCGCTCTCGCCGAGGCGTTCTTGAGCCAGGTCTACGAGCTGCCCGAGCACGACAAGGAGTCCCGTTCGTTGCTGCTGCAAGATGCGCGCAACACGGCGGCCACTGCTCGCGCCCTCGGCGCCATGGGTTGGCGCGTCGACGCCGTCTCGGCCATCGCGTCGTACTACCTCGAAGACACCGAGGCCGCCTGGCAATGGTCCGGATCCGCCATCGCTGCGGGAGTTCCCGACGACGCCAGCGACTGGAACTCCATGGCCGTCCTGGCCATCTTCGCCCAGAGCCGGCAGCAGGCGATCCGGGCAGCGCTGCGGGACAAGACCGAGTGGCCGGGTCAGTGGCTCGCGGACGTGCACGCCGCCTGTTCGGTGCTGGCCCTGCACCCCTACGGCACCGACGACCAGATCGTGGCTCACTACGAGTTTCTCGATGCCATGGGTGCCAACGGGCAGGCCGAACAGATCCTCCAGGCAGGTCTCCGTCGCTTCCCTGACTCACCCGACCTGCACACCAAGTACCGCGGGCGGCTGCTGTCCCGTGAGGGCGTCGATCAGCTGGAGGCCGCCTACAGCGACTGGGTTCTCCGCGACGACAGCGGTGAGAGCGCCTCCTGGTACGCGGGCTACGCATCCGCCGTGGCCGCCGAGTTTCACCGTCGGGCCAACCGTGAGGGCCAGGCACTGGCTGCCTACGAACGGGCCATCGCCCACTACGAGCAGGACGCCACCGAGCACCCCGAGGCACGTCTAGCCGCTGACACCCAGATCGCCATGGCCCTCGCAGGCCAGGCCCGGATCGCCCTCGAACAGGGAGACGTGCTCCAGGCGTTGACCCATGTGCTGGCCAGCTTCGCTCGCCAACCCGACGCCGCCGCCCACCTCGACGGGCTCAACCTCTCTGCGGTGGACACGGCCAAGATGCTCCGCTCACGACTCGAGTCCCCCGAGCTCGCGGAGGCCTCGCGAGTGCTCGACGAGGCCCTCGGCCAGCTCGACCCGCGCTTGCTGCGCCTGCCGTCCTACGAGCGACCCAACACAGAAAGCAACCGCCGGCGACCCTGGCGCCGGGGCACCGGGCCCAACCCACAGGGCTGACAGCCCGGGCCACCGCATCAGGCCAGCTAGCGAAGAGCCTGCCACGACCGAGCGACGGGCCAGCTCAGCCGCCGTCGGCGCGCCGGCGCGGCGCAGATCTGCCGTCCCTTTCGAGGGCAGCCACCACGTCGTCGTACCAGGCCATGGTCTCGCGAGTGCGCCAGCCTTCGTCGGGATCGATCGTCGGCAGCGCCTCCACCGCGGCTCGCAGCCAGGGCTCTGCTTCTGGAGCGGCTCCGCCCAGGGCCAACAGCCGCCCTCTGCAGCGCAGCGCTGTGTGCCAGGCCAGCTCTCCCTTGCCGTCCACGGCGTCCTCTCGGGTCAGCACCTGTTCGACCAGCCTGGCCGCCTCGTCGCCCCGTTGCTGATGGACCAGGTTCCAGGCCAGCTGGGCAATCTGCGCGGAAGGCTCGGGCAACGCGCTGTCTCCCAGGGAAGCCCGAGCCTGGGACAAGGCCTCTCGCAGGAGCGCCTCGCCCTCGGCCAGCTGTCCAGACAGGGTCAGGTAGACACCGAGGTTGGCCACGGCCTGCCGGGTGTCCACGTGATCGCTACCCATGGACTCGCGCCACAAACCCAGGGCCACCCGCTCCTCGTGAACCGCCTCTGTGGCTCGGCCGTGATCCATGAGCAGCTGGGCCTGGTGGTGATGCATGCCGGGATGACCAGGGCCGTCTGTCCGCTCCCGCGCGGCCATGAGCAGGCTGCGCTGCTCGCCCGCCACCAACGACAACTGGCGCTCCCCCATCAGACCGTAGAGCCTGGCCAGGTTGTCCATGGCCACCAGGGCCTCATCGAGACTCTCGCCCGGCGCGGTCTCCGGCGGAGAGGCCTGAGCCAACGACGCCTCCGAGGCGGCGCCGCCCGTCGGCATGGTCTCGGTCACGGTGGGGCGGCGCGCCGCGGGGCTGAGCGCATCGATCACTGCGGCGACTTCGGCGTCCGATCCCTGCCAGCCCTGACGGCGCCCCAGCAGATCGCGCTTCACCACCGTCAGGGCATCCACCAGCCGGGCCTCCTGGCCCAGACGTCCCGGTCCAGCCAAGGACGCCACTTCGGCCAGGGCGGCCTCTACGGCCTGGGCCCGCTGCTCTGCTCGACGGGCCTTTTCCCGGGAGGCGCTGGCGCCATTCCAGGCCACGAGGGCCGTGGACAGCAGCACGGTGCCGATGGCAGCGGTGGCCAGGGCCGTCGTGGGCGAGGGACGAGGCTGGCCCCGCCTCCCCCTGCGCAAAGAACCAGAGGGGAGACGCCTCGCCGTGCCTGCCGTGATGCGCCTGGACCCCGTGGGCGCGACGGGCTGGCAGCGCAGCTGGAGATAGCGGCGGATGTCTGCGCTGAGGCGGGCCACGGAGCTGTAGCGGTCCTCTGGCCTGCGTTCCAGGGCGCACAGGACGATGTCCCGGAGCCGTGGCGGCAGCCCGGGGGCTTCGGTCAGCCGGGGTACGCTCCTGAGGATCTGCGCCGCCTCGAACAGGGGCACGCCAGAGAGATCGTGGGGCAGCCGGCCGCACAGCAGTTCGAACAGCACCACGCCCAGTGAATAGATGTCGCTGCGGGTGTCGATGCGCTGCGAGTCCGAGACCAGCCGCTCCGGGCTCAGGTAGGGCAGGGTCTCCAGCACCTGCCCTGGTTCGGCGGCCAAGCTGGCCTGGGCCTGGTCTGCCCCCACCGCTCGGGCCAGACCGAAGTCGACGACCTTGAGTTGGCCCGCACCGTCCACCAACAGGTTGGCTGGCTTGATCTCCCGGTGCAGCACGCCCTTCTGGTGACCGTAGTGCACGGCGTCGCAAGCCTGGCAGAACAGCTTGAGGCGCTCGGAGAGATCGAGACCATCGGCGTCGGCAGCAGCCACCAGCGAGCGGGTCGCCGACACGTACTCCATGGCCACGAAGGGGGTCGCCACCCTGTCACTCTCGATGTGGGTCCCCGCCTCGAGCAGCCGCGCCACGCCCGTGTGGCGCAGAGCGGACAGTCGGCGCGCCTCGAAGTGAAAGCGCTGCACCGCCGCATCGCTGGTCAGTCCCAGGCGCAAGATCTTCAGCGCCACGGTGCGTTGGGAGGTCTGCTCCGTTGCCTGATAGACCGTGCCCATGCGACCCGAGCCGAGGCGATGCTCAAGCCTGTAGCCGCCGACCACCGTCCCCAGAGCGGCGGTGTCCAGGCCCTCGCGAAGGATCTGCGCCAGGCGCTGAGACAGCCGGGGTGTCTCGTCGCTGCCAGCCTGGGCCATCAACCCTTCGACTTCCCAACGCAAGACGATGTCGCCGTGGCAAGCGTCGTCGAGGGCCACCCGACGTTCGCCAGGGGGCTGCTCCAAGACCCGCTCGCAGACACGGAGAACGTGCTGCCAGCGAGCCGGGGGAGAAGATCCGGTCGCTTCGGCCACCTCGGCTTCGGAACCTCCGATCGAGTGCGCGCAACAGCGATTCTGCAACCCCGCCAGGCCGGTCTCAAGGATGGAGGTCAGCTCCGCACGAGCTGCTCAGCGCAGAGGCTCCCCCCAAACGGAGCACTCCCCGGGCGCCAGGGGCAGCGCCCGGGGAGTGCGTGATCGTCAGCGAGAGCGCCGCTGATCGGAGAGAAACGAGCAGAAAGTGCTGCTCGCTACCCGTTCAGCGGCCTCGGCAGAAGAACTGCCAGTTACTTCAGGACCAACTCGCCACCCTTGGTGAAGGCCCAGCCCCCGGGGTTGGGAGCGCCCACGTCCTTCACCGCCCACTGGGCGTAATAGGTCGCGTACTGCAGGCCGGCAGGCAGAGGCAAGGGCACCGAGGCGTTGCCAGCTGCGTCGGTGGTGACCGGGATCAACACGTCGATCGAGACGTTCAGCTCGGCGTTCGGCGCACCCACCGAGGCCAGATTGAAGGGCAGCATGTTGGGCCCCCAGTTGGTGTTGCTCGCTCCCAGGATCAAGAACGCGGGGGCGTTCGGTGCCGCGTTGGTGAGCCGCAGGGCGAAGTCGTCGTTGCCCGGCGTGGGCGGACCGAACGACCACCAGATCTCTGGCTCGACCATGCCCGCACCATCGGAGCCGTTCCCGAAGGCCGGGAAGAAGTCGATGGTGAAGGTGCCCTTCGGGCTGGCGGCCGTGTTGTTCATCTGGTTCATGTACACGGCGTCGTGATCAGGCACAGCCTCCCAGGCATCAGAGAAGGTGCTGCCAGTGTTGAGTCGGTTGTTGTCCCACACACCCACCTCAACAGGGTTCATCACGTCTCTCAGATCGAGAATACGCAGCTGGTCCTGGTAGTAGGACACGTAGGCGTAGGCACCCTTGACCTCCACGTTGTGCGTGGACGGCGCGGGGGCGCTCTGGTACGACGACAAGAAGAACGTGTTCGACGGATCGGTCACGTCCCAGATGTTGATGTGCCCGCCGGTCTGCTCATCGCAGGTCAGTAGGATCTTCTCGCCCGTGGGCGTGATGTAGAGGTCACTGGCGTGGTTGCCGTCGTTGACCGTGCCGATCTGAACGGGAAGCAGAGGGTTGGTCACGTCGAGAATACGCGTGGGAGTTCCCTGAAAGCCGTTCACGTAGACCAGGTCGCCGTCGGGGCGGCAGTCGTGGGCACCGCCGCTCCAGATGCCCAGCAGGGCCGGGTTCTCCGGGTCGGCGAGCAGGTCGTAGATGTAGAGGCTCGACGAGCGGTTCAGGTAGAGGCGATCACTGCTGTCATCGACACGCAGGGTGTGAGCACCCGTGCCAAACAGGTTGACCACGTTCGCCATGGTCGGATCGGTCAGATCGATGATCGCCGTGGGGCCAGTGTCGGTCGTGGCGTAGGCGTAGTTCTTGTAGACATGCACCTTGCGGAAGTTGCCGCCCAACGTGCGCACCAAGAACGGGTTCTGGGAATCGGTGGTGTCGATGATGTGCAGGCCGCTGGTGGAGTGGGTCTGCAGGCAGTAGCGCTTGCCCCCGGTCTCGTAGACCCAGAGCCCCTCGGTGCGCGAGGCGAAGTTGCTCAGATTGACGAAGCCCACCTGCTTGGTGTTCTTCACCAAGGTCTGGCTGGCGCTCTCAGAAGCCAACGACGACATGCACAGGCCCAGCAGCAGGGCAGTACGGAAAAGGACGGCAAGGTGGCGCATGGCGAGGTCCTTGAGTGATGGATGGGGAGTCGGGGAGGGCCGACTCTAAACCGGGGCAGCCGATCCCGCTAGCCGAGGGCTGTCCACAGGCACAAATCGGTGACCTCTGCCAGATCCGCAAACTATCTCGGGATCGCTGCCAAGAGACCGGGTAGCGTGTCCCCCGTGACGGTTGTCAGGAGAATCAGCCTGGCCGAGTCCCCATGGGGCCAGCTGTCCTCTGACACGGCGAGAACCACTACCGAGAGATGGAGTTGTGATGAAATCGCACTGGAGAGCCACGAGCCTCGTTCTGACGACGACCTTGATCATCCTGGTCGCGTCTTGGGCATCCGCGCAGAGCCGCAGCAAGAGCAAGTCTGATGACTCCAGCGAACCTGTGGTTGTGGGCGCCGAGGGGCGAGTCGTGATCGAACGGAGCCGGGGGCGCTATGTCCTCGCGCGTGGCTTCGCGGCCTCCAACGAGACCGACAAGTACTTCCTCTACGATTCATGGGATGTGGCCGAGACCAAGGACATCTGGGTGTTGACGGATCCGCACAAGGTGAAGAACTCCTGGAAACGAGTGCCCTTCGAGAAGTAGCAAGATTCGGTAGCCTCCGCTCGATCCCCGGACTCTCTCGGGATCGCTGCAACGAGGCCGGTAGCGCATTCCCCCTGGCGGTTGATCGAAGAAGATTCAGGCACAAGGAATCACCTGGTTCGCCTCCTTGTTCCAGCCATTTGAAGAGCACCACAGAAGGACCAGAGAAAAAAGGAGTCTCGATGAAGGAGTCCCATTGGAGAGCCATGAGCTTGGTCTTGACGACGAGCTTGATCCTCTTTGTTGCGTCCTGGGCGACGGCTCAGAGACCTCTCAAGTCCACGTCAACAGAAGCTGACGACTCGATTGGCCAGAGCCCGAGCGGGCAGGTCATCATCGAGCGGGATCGGCGGCGGTACGTCCTCGTGCCGGGTTACGCAACGTCCAACGAGACCGACAAGTACTTCCTCTACGATTCGTGGGATGTGGCCGAGACCAAGGACATCTGGGTGTTGACGGATCCACACAAGGTGAAGAACTCCTGGAAGCGTATCCCCTTCGACAAGAAGTGACCGGGGAACCCGACAGACATTGCCTCCGGATGCGGCGGGCCACCCATGGCCTGCCTGTGCCCGCAGCTCTTAGCGCTCAGAGAGACACTGCTGACGAGTGCCGGGCCAGGGCGTATCCTGCGGTCGCCCCGGTGAGTCGATCAGGGCGGCGCACACGGGAGTCGACCTGACACACTTCATCAGAAGCCTCGCGACCCTCTCGCTGACCCTGGCGACCGGATTCCTGGCCACAGGCTGCGGCGGGGGACTGGCCGCTGCGGGAGGAGGAGGTGGTGGTGGTGGCGGAGGAGGCGGCGCTCCCCCCGGCGGTGGGAACAACACAGCCCCCGTGGCGACGCTCGACGAGAGCACGTTCGTCAACGCCGGTGACCAGCGGCTGGGCTTGGTGGTCCCCTTCACGGTCAGCGACGCCGAGGGCGACGACGTGCAACTCGTCTTTCAGTGGACGCTGGCCGGCGCGGCGTTTCCGACCTTGCCCACCACGGCGGCCGCTCTCACCGCAGCCCTGGCCGACCCGGCTCAACGGAAGACGCTGCAGATTGCCTCGTCGTACCCCGTGGCAAGTGGCGGCAGACTCATGGCCGCAGGGGCCACGACCGTCGAGTTGCCAGAGCTCGGCACCAGCATGGGCACATGGCTCGGCGGGTCCGCTGCGGCCGATGTCGACGACGCCCTCTTTGGTCTGGAGCTGCAGCTGCTGCGGCCCGGGCTTCAGCTGCAACAGCTCGCCGCTGACTGGTCCACCAACCCCCTCGACAACCCGGTGGCCGCCCTGCCAGAGGGAGCTGGTAGCACGGCCCTGGTGCTCGACCAGACAGCCGGCGGGCTCTCGCGCTTGCGGCGCATCGACCTCGGCAGCGGCGCCGTGCTCGCCGACCTGGCCCTGGGTCTCGCCGGCCCCGACGCCCTGGCTCTCGAAGCCGGGGGCAGCGCGGTGCTGATCGGCGAGCACGACGGCAGTTCGTGGCGAGTCCAGAGAGTCGATCTCTCGACCTTGACCACCACGCAGCTGTTCAACGTCAGCGCCCCGGGCAGCAGTGGCCTGCGAGGCCTGGTCAGCCTGGGCAGCGGGGTCGCCCTGGCCACCGTCGACGACACCTTGCTGAAGCTCGACTACCTCAAGACCCCGGCCGCCTCCACCCCCGTGCTCGATGGGCTGGCCACACCTGGCGGGTTGGTGCTCGACCCCACCCAGCCCCAGACCGTCTTGGTAGCTGAGCAAGATGCCGGGGGCGGACGGATCCTGTCCGTCTCCCTGACCTCACGCAGCGCTGAGGTCCTGGGGGGCAGCGCGTCGGGACTGCCCTCCCCCACGGCCCTGGCCCTCGAAGATGGGGGTGCCCGCCTGCTGGTGCTCACGGACGCCACCCCAGGCGACGGCACGAGAGAGCTGCGAGCCCTGCAGCGCTTCGGCACCGTGACACCGGCCATCACCCTGCTCGCGGACGACCTCCCCGACAGCGCCCTGGGCCTGGCGACGGGCCGCAGCAACTTGCGGCTGCTCGCCCTGGGTGGGGCCCACGACCTGGCCGCAGCAGGCGGCGTCCAGCAGCGGCGAGTCGTGACGGGTTACGACCCTGCCACCCGTCTGGTCACGGTCACCGACGCCTTCTCACCAGCCCTGCTCAGCGGACAGCCCTGGCGCCTGACCCTGCCCGCAAGCCTCTCGCTCATGCCCGGAGTCACGCGCAACGGCGTCTTCGTCTGGGACAGCAGAGATCTGCCCGGCAGCCAGGGCACTGCCCAGCTGCGCCTCACGGCCATGGACGCCACAAGCACGGTCACCAGCCACGACACGGGCAAGGTCATCAGCGGCGGACTGTCTCGCCTGGCCACGGTGATCGGGGGCACGGGTGTCACCAATGGCCTTCAGGCCTTCGCCGTCGCTGACCTGAACAACGACGGCTCCCTCGACGTGGTCTCCGCGAACACCGTGGGCGACCGCCTCTCCGTCTTCTTCTCGGACGGCAGCGGGATGTTCGCCGCCCCACAGCTGAGCCTGGGCAGTTCGGCGGTGAGCGATATGCCAAGCGGTGTGGCTGCTGCCGACCTTGACGCCGACGGTGACGTCGATCTCATCTCTGCGAACGCAGGCACGGACAACCTGACGATCTTCTTTCAGACCACGCCGGGCGTTTTCGGGCTGCTGCCCACGGCGCTGGGCGGGCCGGGCCCCACCACGGCTCCCGTGGCGGTGGCCACCGCAGACTTCAACGAAGACGGCTCCGTGGACATCGCCTCCGCGAACTCCGGCGGCGACGACCTGGCCCTGTTCTTCCAGCCGAGCCCCAGCGGGCTGCTGTTTCTCAAGCTGGGGGGCAGCGGCGTCACCGACGCCCCCCGAGCCTTGGCCACGGGCGACATGGACAGCGACGGCGACACGGACCTGGTCTCGGCCAACACCACCGGCGACTCCTTGACCATCTTCGCCCACACGGGGGGCGGGTTCTTCGGCGCCACCCCCACCACCCTCGCCAGCGCCTCGTCGCTCGATGCCCCCCTGGCCTTGGTCGCTGCAGATCTCGACGGCGATGGCGACCTCGACCTGGCCTCAGCCAACGCCCTCAGCAACAACGTCACGGTCTTCCATCAGACTGGCTCTGGTGTGTTCAGTCCGCTGCCCGATGTGCTCGGTGGCGTCACCACCACTTTTGATTCTCGGGGGCTCGCGGCGAGAGACATCGACGGCGACGGCTCGATCGAACTGGTCACGGCCAATACGGCAGCCGACACCCTCAGTGTCTTCTTTCAGACAACTCCGGGCAGCTTCTCACCCAACCCCGCCACGCTCGGAGGGATGGGCACCACCGACGGCCCCCGGTCCGTGGCCGTGGCAGATCTCGACGGCGATGGGGACGGCGATGTGCTGTCGGCCAACGTGGTGGGCAACGATCTCACCGTGTTTGCCTACGACGGGCCAGGACGCATCGATCAGGTCCCCTTGACCCTGGGCAGCAGCGCCACCACCAACGCTCCCTACGCCATCGCCATGGCAGACTTTGACGGCGACGGAGACAACGACCTGGCCTCCGCCAACCAGGCTGCCAACACCTTGTCGATCTTCAGGCAATCCGCTCCCGGCAAGTTCGACGCCACGCCCCTGACGGTGGGCGGAGGCGGCACGACCAGTGGTCCCCGGGCTGTGGTGGCGGCCGACTTCAACGGCGACGGAGACTTCGATCTCGCCTCCGCCAACTCGCTCAACGACAACCTGACCCTGTTTCTGCAGCAAGGCGATGGCAGCTTCCCCGCTGCACCCATCACCTTGGGTGGCGACATGATCACCGACTTCCCCACCGACCTGGACACCGCCGACTTCGACGGGGACGGCGACCTCGACGTGGTCTGCAGCAACGGTGGAGGCGACTCGCTGACCGTCTTCACCCGGGACCCGCTCGGATTCGACCCGGTGCCCCTGGTGCTGGACGGCATGGGCGTGATGGACTTCGCCTTCGACCTGGCCCTGGGTGACCTCGACGACGACGGCGACATCGACATCGTCTCCGCCAACGCGGCCAGCGACAACCTCACCGTCTTCTTTCACACCACGGGCGAGCTCTTCAACTTGACGCCTGCGGTGCTGGGCAGCACGGCCCTCACGGACAACCCGAGGTCCGTGTGCGTCGCCGACGTCGACCAGGACGGAGACCTGGACATCGTCTCCGCCAACGCAGGCAGCCACTCAGTGACCAGCTTCAGGCAGCTCAGCCCCGGTGTCTTCAGCGGCTTCCCCAACACCATCGCCGACGCCTCGTCCGTGACCACCCCACGCTCGGTGGTGGCCGTCGACCTCGACGGAGACGGTGACCTCGACCTGGCCTCAGCCAACGTGGGAGACGACGCGTTCACTGTCTTCCGCCAGATCTCTCCGGGTCGCTTCACCGCTGCCCCCACGATCATCGGGGGCGTGGGCATCACCGACGACCCCTTCGCCCTCGCAGGGTTGGACGTCGACGGTGATGGCGACAACGACCTGGTTTCGGCCAACAACGCCGGAGACAGCCTGACCATCTTCTTCAGCGGCCACGAGCCCTGATCTGAAGCGCCCCGCCAGGGGCTCGCGCTCAGTCGCTCGCCGCCGGGATGGCCATGGTATAGGTGCGCAGGAGCGTCTTGTCGGCGCCGCCCAAGAGCGCCATGCGAAAGGTGTCTTCGCCTTCGTCGACATCCGGAATCAACAGGCGGATTTCGTAGCGGCGAGCGGCGCTCGGCCCCTCTCCGACCACGACGCCCTGGGCGAGCTTCCAGTCTTCGACCCGCCCGTCGATATCGACAAGACAATGGGTCAACCGGGCTTCGTCGCCCGTCCCGTGCACCGTGATCTGGGCGTCGATGTCCAACATGTTCAAGCCGTCATAGGTGACTTGCAGAGAGTCGAGGGTGATCTCTGCCAAGCGGGCCGGAGACTCGGCGCGCAACACGCCGTCACGCTGGGCCAGCACAAGCTCGGACACCTGCGCCCCCAAGGTGGACAAGGCCCTGGCCGACACCATGGCCGCCACGTCGTCACTCTCCTGGCCCACGACGAAGGTCGACGTGAACAAGCTGGCCAGGTACGCGGAGGCTGCCCCCGAGGAGCTGAACGACACACGATCCATGAAGTCCGTCTCGATGCCAGCGAAGCTGGTTTCGGCAGCCATGATCTGCGCGGCAGGATCACCGGGGGTCGCGCCGGCGGCGCCCACGCCCCCCAGATCGAAGAGACTGACGGTCAGCTCGGCCTGGGCGTAGTAGGTGTACTCATCGATCAGCCAGATGAAGGGCCCGCCCACGAAGAACAGGCCCAGATTCAGCAGCACCGGTGACGTGCGCTCGTAATGGATGGGCTCGGCGTAGTTGAGCTGGCAGAGCAGCACCATGTCCGCAGCACTCTCGACCACCGCCTGGCGCAAGCCCTCCACCCCCTGGCTCGGGGGCGACACGATGGCCGTGGCCCGGGTGAAGGCACGTTCGGCCAGCTCCCGGGCCAGCAAGGTGGAGAGCAGACGGTTGTCTGCCTTCAACAGCATGGGCGGCTCGCTGGCTTCGTCCACCTCATCGACGGCGTCGTCCTGGGGGCCTCCCCCTGGGCTCATCTCAGAGCCGCTCTCGGCGTCAGCAGCCGAGTCGTTCTGCATGGCCACTCCCACCACTGCCACATGAAAGGGCAGGCGCCCCGAGACCGCCTGGTCTGTGGCCCCGGGCCCGGCGCAACCAGCGCAGAGGCTGGCCGCGATCAGAACGAGAGTGCTTGCTGAGTTCACGGATCTCATGGCCACACGAGAGAGGGTAGCATGCGGATCTTGATCACTTCGCCCACCCGCGTCCGTCGGAGTTCAGACCATGCTGTGCCGAGTCACCTTGCTGGCCCTCATCACCTTTGCCGTGGCCTGCACCACTGTCCCGGGGAGCGGACGCTCGCAGTTCAACATCATCCCCCGCTCCACCGCAGACTCCCTGGGCAACGAGACCTGGGCCCAGACCCTGAGTGAATCGAAGGTGATCGCCACCGGCGCCCAGGCCCAGATGATCCAGCGCATCGGCAAGCGCATCGTCGCCGCAGCGGAGCGGATCTACCCGAAACGGGCTGCAGGCTACACCTGGCAGTTTGCGCTCATCGATGAGCCACAGACGGTGAACGCCTGGGCGCTCCCGGGAGGCAAGTCTGCGGTCTACACCGGCCTGTTGCCCGTGACCCAGGACGAGACCAGCCTGGCCATGGTCATGGGTCACGAAGTCGCCCATGTGCTGGCCCACCACGGCGCCGAACGCATGTCCCAGGGGCTGGGTCTGCAAGGCGTCATGATCATCGCCCAGCTGGCCACCGCCGATCGGGAGCCCGAACAGCAAGAAGAGCTGATGCAGCTTCTGGGCATGGCCGGGCAGACTGGCATCATCTTGCCCTTCAGCCGCGGACACGAGTCGGAGGCTGATCAGCTGGGACTGATGATGGCCGCCGACGCGGGCTATGACCCGCGGGCCGCTGTGAAACTCTGGCAACGCATGGCCGCCGTCGGCGGCGACCGTCCCCCGGAGTTCTTGTCCACGCACCCCAGCGAAGCGACGCGCATCGAACAGCTGCAAGAGCTCATGCCCGACGCGCTCAAGCTCTTCAACGCCGCGCAAGCCGCTGGCCGCTAGCTCTGCAGTCTGCACCAGGTCCTGCTCACACGGGGCGACTGAGTCGTACCCACTCGTCGTCGAGGCGCGTCGCTGCATAGCCATGCGTGAGGTAGAGCTCTTGCAGTGGTGTGTTGTGGGCGTCGGTGTAGGTCACCAGCTCGACCGCGCCTTGGCTGGTGAGCCAGGCCTCTCCAGCAACGAGCAAGTGCCCGGCGACGCCCTGCCGACGGTTGCGCGGCACGACGTAGGTGGTGGCCACCAGACCGATGTCTCGCTCGTGCTCGCGCTCGACTCGCAACAAGGTGTGTCCGCTCAGGCGGCCATGTGAGTCGACGGAAACCAGCGCGAGAGCCCGGCGACCCGGCGCCGGCTCCATGTGCCAGAGCAAACGCTCCCGGATCTCGGCCTCTGTATGGACAGCTCGCGCCCGCCCCGAGCCCAAGACCTCCACCAGGGTCTCTCCCATGCGCGCCGCGACCAGATCGACCTCGTCAGCAACCCCGGCATCGAGAGGCCTGATCAGCGGAGGGTCGGCGTCAGCGGTCACCCGAGCAGGGTCCCATGCTGGCCGAGTCCATGACAGCCCATGAGCGTGAGGGCGCGAAATGGGCGTCGCGAGATGACGGCGTCTGGCCGGGCCAGCTGGCAAGCCCCGTCGTGTGAGCCCGGGGGGCATGCTAACGTCGTCGTTCTCCAATCTCTGGGAGCACTTCATGTCGAACGCAGATCATCCCGAACTGGTCGACTTCATGATGGCCAAGACCCCCATCGAAGCCCAGATCATCTCGGGCGTCCTGGCCGAGGCTGACATCCCGTCCTACGTACCTGGCGGGCAGCTCACCGACGAGTTCGCCGTGAGCCAACAAGTGCTGGGGCTGCAGAACGTGATCATCAGCGTGCGCAGCACGGACCTGGAGCGAGCTCAACAGGCGGTGGCTGCAGCACGCGACCTGGGCGAAGACAGCGACTCGTGAAGTCGACGCTGGTTGGGGCCGCGCTGGCCCTCTGGCTGACGCTCGGCACGGGCTACGCAGCTCTGCCGACCGACGACGACAGCCAGCTCTCGTCTGCTCAGGATCTCTCCGCACAGGTCTTCTCCGCACAGTTCGGATCGGGCAGCGGGCCGCTGGTCACCGAAGACGGCCACTACCAGTTGCTCGACACCGACGGCAGCTTCAGGCAGTCCAACGCGGTGGCCTTCGCGGCGGGTTCTGCAGAGGCACACGAGTCGTTCGAGCTGAACTGTCGCCTGCGCGTGGACGCAGGAGGCGAAGGAGGAGCTTTCCTGTTCTTGGCTGCCGACGCCTACGGGGAGCGAGGCCCAGCTCCCTTCGTGCCTCTCTGGACCGAGCCCAACCTGGCCCAGAGCCTGGCCGTGGCCATCGACGTGCACAACCCGCCGACCGAAGAGCCCTTCGGCCCCTGGGGAAACTACCAGGCACTGCCCCAACGAGAGGTCTCTCTGCACTGGGCCGGCCGCGAGCTGGTCAAGCGGGTGGCCCCCGCCGAGTTTCGCGGCGAGTGGGCCGACGTACAGATCTCCGTGGATCATGTGGTCGGTGGCGCAGAAGTCACCGTGATCCTCGCCGGCGCTGCCGTCTACGAACGCCACTTCGTGCCCGAGCTGCTGCCGTATCCCTGGCGATTGGGCCTGGGCGCACAGACCCGGGACGACGCCAGCACCCGCTTCGATGTGGCCGACGTGCAAGTGTCCTACGGCGCGGTGGCCAGCCCCCGTCGACCGACCTTTCATGTGGACGTGGTCAACCACGTGCTCACCGACAACGCCACCACGTTCTACGAAGCCGAGGTCGACCTGCCCCCAGAAGAGTGGGCCTTCGGGCGGGTGCTGCTGACCCTGCAGCTTCACGACGCGGGCAGCTCCTGGGACGAGTGGGATCGCATCGGCGAGATCTCCGTGCAAGACGAGAGCGGCGCCTGGCTGGGCATCGTGCCCTTCATCACCAGTTATCGCACCGAGTGCCGCTCGGTCGTGGACGTGAGCCACTTTCGCCCCTTGCTGTCGGGCAAGACCCGCTTCAAGGTCGCCGCGGGAACTGGCTTCTACAAGAACCGAGGCTTCATGATGAGCGTGGACCTCGACTTCTATCACGGCACGCCGTGGCTCAACGGAGAAGCCTTGCAGCCCTTCGACGTGCAGCCCCTCTGGCACGGTCGAGCCCAGTACAAGTCAGCGGAGAATCACTTCCAGGATTTCTTCGCACCGGTCCACGTCACCGTGGCAGACGAGACCCGTGCAGCGCGGGTCTGGCTCACGACCACCGGGCACAGCCAGGTCGGCGAGTTCACGCCGTCCGACCGCACCGTTGTTTTCAAACCCGACGTGAGCGGCAGCACCGAGAGAGCGGCGGTGCGCTTCGACAACACGCTGTGGAAGTCTGACTGCTACCTCAACCCCAACCGCCCCCAGTTCGGCACCTGGAAGTACTCCCGGGCAGGCTGGGCGCCCGGTGACGTGGTCGCCCCCTGGTGGATCAAGCTGAGCGATCATCTGCTGCCCGGGCGCGAGGCGCTGCTGACCTACGAGCCCCAGCCCTACGCCTTCGACGAAGGCGGCGAGGTCCCCGACGAGGGCCAGATCGCCGCGGCCAACCACGTGGTGCGCGCGTACCTGATCAGCTATCGCGCTGCGGGCGAGTCCATCCCCGCCCCCACCCTGCGCATCACCAACGTGGTGGGCGGGAGCGCCGCAGCCGCCGCAGGGCTGAAAGTTGGTGACTACCTGGCCAGCTACGACGGCACCGTGGTCGACACCCAGGAGGAGCTGGGCGCCGCCAAGGCAGCAGCCCTGGAGCTGGGCAAGACCACCGTCGCCATCGTGGCCTATCGTGGCGCCGAGAGACTCGCACTCGAGATGAGCAGCGGCCAGATGGGAGTGAACCTGAGTGCGCCATAAGAGCCCCCGGAAGATGAGCCTGCCCCCCGTGCAACGCCTGTGTCTGACGCTTGTTCTCGGCGCACTGTGCGGCTGCGGTCTGCCTCATCGTGCCGACGTCGCCGAGAGCCTCTCAGAGATCGATGAGGGCCGGCTGCGAGCCCATGTCGAGGCCCTGTGCGCCATCGGCCCCCGCCCCATGGAAGACAGCGTGGCCACCGCGCGCACCGTGGCCTGGCTGCGCCACACCATCGAGGACATGGGGCTCACCGTGCAGGAAGAGGCCGTTCCCGTGCCGCCTGCCGCCGGGCAGCTGACAGCGACTGTGCGCCGAGAAAGCGCCGACCCGGACAGCGACGACGAAGAGCTGGTGTTTCCGCTCTACTTCGCCAGCTATGGGTCCCGGGTGCTGTCCGGGCTCTCCCAGACCTTGCGCGACGACGGCTGGGACGTGCTGGGCTACGCCATGACCGGAGCGGTCAACGCCACCGAGCCCGCCACGGTGCCCAACCTGTTGGTCGAGATCCCCGGCACCTCAGATCGCCCGGGTCTCATCGAGATCTCGGCGCACTACGACACCGTGCCCGGCTGCCCAGGCGCCGACGACAACTCCAGCGGCGTGGCGGCCGTGCTGGAGATCGCCCGGTGGTTCACATTCCACCCGCCCGAACGCACGGTGCGCCTGTGCTTCTTCGCGGGAGAAGAGCAAGGGCTGCTGGGCAGCGAGGTCCATGTGGCCAACATGCTGGCCCGGGGCGACGAAGTGGTGGGCCTGCTGAACCTGGACTCGGTAGGCATGGCGACCGACGCGCCCGATTCTCAGTTGGCCCCCATCCGCATCGTCTTCGTGACCTGGATGCCGTCCACAGGCGACTTCATCACCGTGATCGGCGACTGGAACTCAGGGCCCCTGGGCAACCTGTTCGAGGCAGCCATCGAGACCTACGCCCCCGAGCTGCCCTACTACAGCGCCAACCGCATCGGCGGCATGTTTGACGACGGCTACCGCAGCGATCACGCCCACTACTGGTGGGCGGGCATCCCGGCGATCTTCCTCACCGACACCGGTGAGATGCGCTGGGACACCTATCACAAGCCCGGCGATGTACCCGCCGCCCTCGACTATGGGTTCTTGAGACAGGTGGCCCAGGCCACGGGTGCCGCGGCTCAGGAGCTGGCCCGGCAGTGAGCTGAGCCCGGCGAGCAGCCCTGCCTGTTCGGCGAGACCGGGCAGAGAACCCGGGCGCCAAGCCATTCCGTGCCCTGCAAGGTGCCTGCGGGGTAGACTGTGGGGCTCTCTTCATCGTTGCATTTGTCGGCCCCAGTGATCGGACAACCTGCAGCAACCACACCGAGGTGTCCCCCGTGCCCGCCGAATCCAATGTCCGACCCAGTGCCGAGAGCCAGGCCGATCCCCCCGGGGAGAAGACCTTCGCTGACATCGGCCTCTCCGAACCGGTTCTGAAAGCCCTGACGAAGTTGGGCTACGAGTCGCCCACGCCCATTCAGGCCGCGACCATCCCCCTGCTGCTCAGTGGCGGTGACCTGCTGGGACAGGCTCAGACCGGCACGGGCAAGACCGCCGCCTTCGCCCTGCCGCTCATCGACAAGCTCGACATGTCTCGCCGCGAGCCCCAGGTGCTGGTGCTGGCCCCCACCCGCGAGCTGGCCATCCAGGTGGCCGAGGCGTTCCAGCGCTACGCCAGCGGCCGCCCCGGCTTTCACGTGCTGCCCATCTATGGCGGGCAGCCCCACGACTCCCAGGTGCGCTCCCTGAAGCGCGGCGTCCACGTGGTCGTGGGCACTCCCGGCCGGGTCATGGACCACATGCGCCGGCGGACGCTCAAGCTCGGTGGCCTGCAGACCCTGGTGCTCGACGAAGCCGACGAGATGCTCAACATGGGCTTCCTCGAGGATGTCACCTGGATCCTGGAGCAGACCCCCGACACCCGACAGGTAGCCCTCTTCTCCGCCACCATGCCCCCGGCAGTGCGACGGATAGCTCAGCAGCATCTGAAAGACCCGGGCGAGGTTCGCATCACCACCCGCTCTGCCGCAGCCGGAACGATTCGCCAGCGGCACCAGATCGTGCCGTACATGCAGAAAATCGACGCCCTGACGCGCATCCTCGAGGTCGAGACCGTCGACGGCATGCTCATCTTCGTGCGCACCAAGACCGAGACCGTCGAGCTGGCCGAGAAGCTCGAAGCCCGTGGCTATGCCACCGGCGCGCTCAATGGGGACATCCCCCAGCCCCTGCGGGAACGCACGGTCGACCGCTTCAAGTCGGGCAAGCTCGACCTGCTGGTGGCCACCGACGTGGCCGCCCGAGGGCTCGACGTTCAACGCATCAGCCACGTGCTCAACTACGACGTGCCCCACGGCCCCGAAGCCTACGTCCACCGCATCGGACGGACGGGCAGGGCAGGGCGTACCGGCGAGGCCATCCTGTTCATCACCCCCCGCGAGCGGCACATGCTGGGGGTCATCGAGCGCAACATCGGTCAGCGCATCGACGTGATGACCGTCCCCACCACCGATGAGGTCAACGCCCGACGCATCGAGCGCTTCAAGCAGCGCATGACCGAGGTCATCGAGAAGCAGGACACCTCGTTCTTCGAGCGCCTGCTCGAGGACTTCATCGAAGAGACCGACGCCACGGCCCTGCAAGCCGCTGCGGCCTTGGCAGTGCTGGTGCAAGGCAGCCAGCCGCTGCTGCTGGCCGAGCCGCCCCGACGCAAACCCAAGCCGCGCGCCGAGCGCCCCCAACGGCGTTCACCCGATAAACTGCGCTTCGGTCGGCCCGATCGGGGCCCGTCCGCTCCAGGCAAGCCGTCTTCCGGGCCGCGCCAGATCGACTTCCGTCTCGACCCGGGCACACAGCTGTATCGCATCGAGGTGGGCAGTCGCCACGGAGTGAAGCCGGGCCAGATCATGGGCGCCATCGCCAACGAGGGCGGCCTTGAGGGGCGTCAGATCGGGCGCATCGCCATCAACTACGATCACAGCGTGGTGGGCCTCCCCGAAAACCTGCCCGGCGAGACGCTGAAGGCCATCGGCAACGCTCGGGTCTGCGGTCAACGCCTGCGGGTCTCCCAGGCAGGGGTCGGCCGCAACGCACCGAAGGGTCCCGATGGGCAGAAGCCGCCTGAGGAGCAGGGACCGCCTTCGCCGTCCTGAGCACGGTGTCGCTCACTGCGCTGGCACACGCCCTCTCGCTCGGTGATGGATCGGGGCGGCATCGGAGATTGTCTCGTGCTCGAAGTCTATGTGGATGCGGACAGCTGCCCGGTCAAGGATGAGATCTATCGCGTGGCCTATCGCTACGCCTTGTCAGTGCACGTGGTGTCCAATCAATCCCACCGGGTGCCTGACGGCGAGGCCTTTCACACCGTCCTGGTCAGCGACCTCTTCGACGCGGCAGACGACTGGATCGCCGAGCACGCCGGCACGGGCGACATCGTCATCACCGCCGACATCCTCCTCGCGGCCCGCTGCCTCGAGCTCGGCGCCAGGGTGCTCGGGCCCCGAGGGCGTGTGTTCAAGGACACCTCGATCGGTGATGCCCTCGCCGCCCGGGAAGCCCAGGCCTACCTGCGCGAGATGGGCGTGCAGGGCAGCGGCCCGCCACCGTTTCAGGAGCGGGATCGGTCGCGGTTCTTGCAGCGCCTCGACGAGCTGGTGCAAGCGGTGCAGCGGCAAGGCCCGTAACGCCCTGTGTGCGCCATGCCGTGCGCCCTCACCGCGCCCGTCACGCAGGCCGTGGGACCGCTGACACCCGACAGACGTAGATGGCGTTCGTATCGTCCCGGTCGAGCAGGGGGTTGAAGTACGTCACGGCGTGAGCCTCGACGCTGTCGAAGGCCAGCTCAAGGCTCTGGGCGAAGACAGGGTCTGGCGGTTCTGAAGACCAGAGAGCGAAGACGCCGCCGGGGTGCAGATGGCTGGCCATGTGCCGCAAGCCCGTCGGTTCGTACAGCGCCGCATGGCTGGTGTGCAGCAAGCCTTCGGGGGAGTGATCGATGTCGAGCAGCACGGCATGAAAGCGCCGGCCCGGCGTCGCTGCGTCGAAGCCCCGCTGTGGGTCGGCGGCGAGGGCGAAGAAGTCGCTCTCTTGCAGACGACAACGTTCATCGTCGCGCAACTGCTCGCCCAGGGGCACCAGACCCTTCTCGTGCCAGGCGATGACCTCTGGGAGGTACTCGACCACCAGCACGGAGCGCACCCGCTCATGGGCGAGAGCCGTGGCGGCGGTGTAGCCCAGGCCGAGACCGCCCACGACGACATCCCAGCGGTGATCGGCACCCGCGCCTGCCTGACTCTTGAGCGAGGTACCCAGGGCGGCCAGGCCCAGCTCGGTCAAGGCGATCTCTGACTGGGTGACCAGGCTCGACATGAGGAAGCTGCCGTCGAGTTTGACCTCGTACACATCGGTGTTGTCGAGGGACAGCACGCGACGGCGGCGCAGGATCAGCTCGCCGAAGCGAGTGTCCGCGAAGTCGAGTTCTTCGAAGTTGAGGCTCACGCCGCCCACGATGACAGGCGGCGGACGCGCAGACCATGGCCTGCTACCGCGAAACTGGCGAGGCCGCTCGCGGGAGCCTCACACCATCTCCGGGTGGCCTCCAATGAGGCCACCCGGAGACCGGGACTCAGGGGATCAGAGCAGGTCGACCGCGGGATCCGTGGGCGTGCGCAGCGAACGCAAGAAGGTCAGCAGCTCGATGCGCTGTGCCGGAGTGAGCGCGAAGAACGCGTCCTGGGCGAACTGAGCTTCTCCACCATGAAACGAGATGGCCTCGGTCAGGCTGAGCGCGCGACCGTCGTGAAGGTAGGGCGCGGTGTCAGCGATGCCCCAGAGCCGGCCGGTGGTGAAAAAGGAGTCGAGCTTGTCGCCGAAGTCTTCAGCCATGGCAGGGCCCAGGTCGTGGCGCTTGAGGTCTGCGAACAGGGGCACGGTGATGCCACCGCTCTGGTTCAGGGTGAACTGGGTGGGGCTCTGGCTGAGGTCGACGCTGTAGAAGATGTCTTTCAGCGGCGCGGTGTGAGTCTCGGGGAAGCTGTAGTTCAGAACCGGGCTCGACGTTTCCAGTGACGGGATGTGGCAGGTCGCGCAACCGATGCTGTTGAAATGCATGGCGCCCTGCACACCGGCGGGCGTCAGGGGGTCTTGAACTGGCGGCTCGATGTTCGTGTTGAAGATGTGCATGGCCGACAGCTCGCCGATGAGGATCTCATCGACCACACCATCGCCGTCGCCATCAACGTTGGGCCCCACGTCTTCTACGGGCTGCATGCCCAGGTGGAAGTTCAGAGCACCCACATCGAACTGGCGCACCGTGGCGTTGTCACCCTTGCGACCGAAGGGGCGCACCACCAGGTCGTTGCCCACGCCCTCCACTTTGGAGAGGTCGTACGCGTTGATGAACTGGATGTACTTGATGCTGCCGAAGCTCACACCCTTGGTCATCAGCGGGAAGACCACGCCAGGCTGGGCACGAGCCAGGCGCCTGATGTCGCGCAGCTCCCTGGTCATCTCCTTGGCCAGCAGCTCGACGCCGCCTGACCCGAAGAGGAACGGCGGGTTGATGTAGCGTCCGTTGAAGGACGCCTCACCAAGAGCGGCGTCGTCGGCCACGTCAATGGATGTGGGCTGGAACATGGCGTTGTTGTTGCTGCCGCCCACGCCACCGATGGCGAAGCGGAAGGGCGCCACGGCGTTGCTGCCCACGGAGTGGCATTCCATGCAGGTCTGGGAGTCGAGGCCATTGACCCGCAAGAACGTGCCGTTGTTCTGCAAGGTGGGCCGGTTGCCTGGAGCCGTGGGGTTGTTCAGGTCAGCGGGGCCATCGCCGTAGCCGTCGAACTTGTTGAACGGGGTCGAGAAGATCTTCAACCCGGCTTTGCGGATGTCGAACTTGGTCAGGCCGCCGCCGGTGATGTCGCTCTGTTGGATGCGGTTGGTCCCCAACGCGGGGCCTTCTCCAGGCGGCACTTGCGCCTGTGTCTCACTCGCGAGAAAACCCGTCGCACAGACGGCCAGTAGCAGTGACAAACGAAGTGTCATCGCATGTCCTTTCAATCAAGAGCCGGCGCAAGACATCGCGCCGGCAGAGCCCCTAGAATCAGTTGCGAACCCGAGCAGGTCCGCTGGCCGCCAGCCTACCCCGACTTTCCAATTCTGAGGAGAGGGCTAAACATGATTTGGGTGTGAATTTTACTGCACGTAGTATTCGGAGCATCGGCTGAAACGGCGGGACCCACCCCGTAAGCTCGCTAACTCTGGAAAAGACAACGAGTTGGCCCGAAGACCCGGAGGAGCCCCGCCATGAA